>Ga0179591_1305088_pt1 | contig 15145 bp, 13 predicted proteins | sample CZOMad2_1_08_16f_FD_182891 | JGI IMG/M metagenome (GOLD analysis project Ga0179591, IMG submission 182891) | Vadose zone soil fungal communities from Angelo Coast Range Reserve, California, USA - CZOMad2_1_08_16fungal (PacBio error correction) | ecosystem: Environmental > Terrestrial > Soil >...
GAGGGGGAAAGAGGTGGCTCAGAAGCTCGGCTCTTAAGGGAAGGTGCGAATCGAAAAGGGGGGAAGCAGACTGGAAAACTACTGTAAAGAACGGAAAAAGTGCCCGCTTGGCGGAACTCCAAAGAAGCATCCGAGGGAAAGGGCGCCGCAACAAAGTAAACAACAGGGGGAAAGCAACGTTAGTGTTCGACCTGAATGTTAAAAGGTTTTGTAGGCGCCGAAGGAAAGATCACTCTGTTGCTCTTACGGAAAGGGACTTCAAAGAAGGGGATTTGTCGATGGGCATCCTGGGAGGCGCGATCCCCAGGCCCGAGAGGATGGGCGGGCTCAAAAGGAAGGGAGTTTTCAATCCTCAGAGAGGACAGTCCCCAAGAAGGATGTCCGAGACACAGGGAAGGGCTTTGTGTGATAGCGCAGGGCGCTCTTCTTGTCTAAGGTATTACAAACGCAAAGGCAAGCGTTGCTGACCCAAAGAAAAAGACATACCAGAAGAGCTACTCATTGAATCCGGGGGAAGGGGGTGAGGCCGCACCCGTCGACTCCTGGATCGTGTCGCGAGCGTCCCCTGGAGGGGGGGGGGAGTCACGTCGGCAGGTCGGGCGCGATCCATACCGGGGAAAGGGCTAATTTGAGGGAAAGAGCAGCGCATAAAAGGTGTCGTCAATCAAAAACCCGGCATAGGGGAATAATCTTGCATAACAACGACCGAATGACCAGGGTGCAAAAAGGGTTCGGTTAGACTACCTGAACAGAACCCGCTCCGCGGGAATCTTCCCCTATGAAAGGGAAGGCCGAGATTGAATGCATGCCCGTGGAGGGGCGCGGAGAGGGGAAAAAATTCTCTCAAAGGCCCCGCGAAGAACGGTCTGGAGGCCCCTCCCGGAAAGCTCCCGGCTAAGGGGACGGAAACCTCCCGGGAAAAGCTTTCAAACGTCAATTCGACGATAAGCTGTCCCGCTCGGCCCTACCTCTATCCGGGAGGGAAGAACTGGCACTGGAAGAGACAAATCCTCGGAACGGGGAGAGGATCCTTATACATTCTAAGCTCAAGGATGAAGGATGTAAACATCCGGCCAGGGGAACATGTCACGGAAAGAGTCAACGAGGCCGGCTGAAGCTTCGTGAAAGCTCTTCAGGGGGGACTACATGCTTTAAAAGACGTACCCTCGGAAGTGAGGGCTAGAGTAGAAAAAGCCGTTTTTCATCGAGGAAAAAACGTGTTTGAAGAGCAAAGAACCCTCACCGCAGGAAGGCGCTGCGAGACAAATAAAATAAAAAGGGGAGGGCAGGGTCGAGAGAGGATGGTCAGATTGTGTGAAAGGGGGGGGCCACGAGAGGGGAGTACCTTCTCTAAGTCACGGCTGACGGTCTAGATAAAAGATGTCGACCAGGAAAAGGAAACGTTACCTGCGTAAGTCCGGCTTGAAGTCTATTTCAAAAAACAGTGGGTTGCAGGAAAGCTCCTGCATTCAGCAAACAAAATCTCACAACGTGGGAAGACCAAAAGAGGTCCCTGCCACGAGTAAAAGCTCGGAGGTGAGGAGGGGAAACGCCAAGAAGCTATTCAATAGGTGGCCGTGCCGGCGCGGAAGGACCTAATCCAAGAAGCTCCGTCAGGAGCTGATAGAGAAATACCAAAGCCGCTTCAGATTAATCGAAGAAAGAGGCTCGGCGGCTGGGAAAACCGGGCGGTCGAGGAATCGAAAGGAAAAGACCTTTCGTCGTGATCGCTGCAGAGGAAAAATACCTGGCTAAGAAAAGAGACTGCTTCTACGCATATAAATGCTACGGAAATAGGAAACGGAAGAGGGAGCTGTCTCTGCGAAGAAAGGACCGACTATTCAAAAACTGGCCGCTGGGGCAAAGGGGGTCATACCGGACATGACGAGGCGCGCGAGGAGGGATCTGTAGATCAGAGAGGGAAGGGCCGCTGGAAGCTACGGGGCATACTACTGATAGAGAGACCGCATTTGCCCTGCGCATGAGGAGGAGCCAGCTGAGCGCAAAGGGAAGGGGGGCCAGGGGGGGCCATCTTTACAGCCAGGTCCAAAACGCAGATGGGGTCGCTACCGGGACTGTAAAAGCGGCGGAAGGAAAAAAAAAATGCTAGACCTTTTCCGAAGCCAAAAAACGGATTTTGTGTTGCCGAGGAAACAATGCGAGGCGCCTCAAGCAAAGAAGGCCGGGCTTGGGGGAGATGACCTACCGTCCCTGCATGAAAAGGAATGAAGCCATGCGCCGCCGGCGAGAAAGAACTACTAGGCTAAGGCTTCGGGAGGGAAAGGAAACAGGCTGGATGGAGGCGAGTTGCAAAAGGTCAAGAGTTGAAATGTCAAGGATCAACGCCGCAAGGAAAAAACAATCCGCAAGAGTCTTTAAAGGGAAAAAGACGGGCATCGCTGTTGAGTAAAAGAGATAGATAAGAGGGGTGTCGGCACGCGTTCCCATACTCGGTCGCCCTTTCGATTTCAATTGAGGGGAGGGAAAAAAAGAAGACGGAGGATTTTTCCAAAAATCGACATGGGAAAAAAAACAGGGGGCAACTCGCCGCCATAAGAGACTATTAGCATAGCCTCGTCGAGAAAAACCCCCCCCCTCTTCAGCCCTGCAAAAAACAAGGCGCGGCATGTGCTTCCTCGAAAGAGAGGTCATACAAAGGGACCGTCTACCACCAAGCCAGGGACAGACGCAATTCCTCCAAAAAAGAGGAGCGGGCGAAACAAAGAAAAAAAGGGGCAGCCTGGCCATGTGTCCCCTTGGTACTAAGAAAAATGGTCGCCCAGGAGAAGTCCTCTGCGATCAGAGAGGAAACATCTGCGGTTGGACATATGGCCGAGAGAAGGGAAGGGGATCCAAATCCTCGAGCGAAGCGCTGAAGTGCATCAATCGAGATGCATTCTGTTCTTTGTAAGACGCCAGGCGGGGAAAAAGCGTATCATACAGAGAAAACGGGAGATGCTCGCGCGCCCGAATGGGACTGGTATGAAGCAGTACTGGAGAAAGGAATATTGGTATAGCGATTCCGCAGCGCCGAGGAGGAGGGCCGTTTCGAAGGTATTTAGGACGCCCAGCTGAGAAGAGACCCGGCGAGGAAGAAGTACAGGGGAAGAAAAGACTCCTTTTCACAGAAGGGGAAGAGCTGCCGGGCCGAGGAAGGCCGGAGTCACGCAAAGAAGCCGCGCGTTAGAAGTAAACCCCAGTTCCAGAAGAAAGCCGGCGGGTCGCGTCAAGAAGGGGGAACCTAAAAGGCGTCGGGGAGAGAACGGCTGCCGGGGAAAAAGGCCGGCACGGCCAAAATCGTCTTTCAAAGGACGTCGCGGGGGGCAAACAACTCCGGCGTCGTGGGGAAATGCAGTGAAGGCGATGCGCTTGTGGGTCGCGAACAAGTGCCGGATTCTAAATCCTCACCAATTGCCGAGGGAAAAATTACCCGAGAAGAGGGGGGGTAATCAAGTCCCTGTGAGAAGTCCGGCTGGTAGAGAAGAAGGTTTGAAGTCCTCGCGGAAGATCCTATCGGGGTCCATCTTCAGATAAGAACCACAAGCGTTAAGGAGTTTAGGTCTAGAAGAGGGTTTCATGGTATCGGCAGTTGAGGGTGGACAGTTTGCAAACTCCGGGGGACAAAAAATGAACATCGAGGGAAGGAGGGGTGACCCCATAAACTTCCGAGGCATTGTGCTTTTAAGGGCAGGAAAAAGAGGGACTGTCACTCCGCTTCAGCCGAAGGGGGAACATGCCCCGTGAAGAAGTTGAATGCCAGAAAGGGAAGCACAAAATATCAGCCAATCTCAGAAAGAAGGGAAGCGTTTTCGGAGAAAAAGAACCAAGGTCGAATAACAAGAAGTCGTCTTGCAAACGGTGCCCTCGGAAACCATGAGAGGGGTCGACTCTTGCGGGAAATCGGGATCGGAAGAGTCAGCCCTGAGCAGGAGTGCTTTACTCAGACCGTGATCACGTAGCGAGGCGGGGGCGTGAGAAGGCGAAGGGGAGGGGGGGATCCGTCCCGAAGGAAACAACGCGATGGCAGAATGGGGTGCAAAAAAGATCGGCTGTTCCGCAAGGGAAAAAGACCGAAAAAGACGGGAGGGAGAGAGGTAAGTTCCTGCACTCGGGACTACCGGATACGAGCCGCTTGATTGACTCCCCTGAAGGATCGCCGAAAAAGAAAGGAGACAACTGCAAGGTAGGGACTGAAAAACCATAGTTCAGCATCTCGAAAGCCAAAAGGGGGGGCCTCTCTAACCACGAAGAGACGGTCGGAAAAAACGGCTTCATGGGCGAAGTCGAAGCAACAATTAAGCCTTAAAAGAAAAGGTCGAGGGAGAGAGAGATTTTTTTCCGAAAAAGCCGTGGGCGTTGGAAGACGACCCAGCCGCCAGCAGAGAGAAGTGCTGCGATCAACACTAACCACCGTGAGACGAACCTTGATTTGGATGCCTGAGGGTTGTCACAAAGCTAAAGGGGGAGGCCTCCGCGCGCAACAAGTTTCTTACGGCGGTCAAGTGGGACCAGTATGCCATCTCAAATCGCGATGCGTGGCGATGAGGAGGAAAAAAGGATATTGCCGAGAGAGTCCAGAATCCGGGTGTAGGGGGAGACACCTTCCGAACCGTTAAAAAAACAAGGATGGCGCTCACCGGGGAAAGGGGGGGGGTTTTCGCGCATCTCGACCCGCATAAAACCAGAAAATAGCTGGAGGGGACCCATCTTTCGTAGAGAAAAGGCTTCAAGTCTCGAAGGATACTTTCGAATAAGAAGGGAGCTTCGAACAGGGGGCGTCTATTCAAACATGAAACCATGAAGATCTCCAAATGTCCCTAGAAAAGGAAAAAAAACAACTGAGAAGAGATAGGAATTTGAGGTCATGGCTCGGCGAGGGGAGAACAGAAATGACTTCTAATCGAACCATGGAAGAGGAAAGGAAGCGCATCTGTAAAGAAAGAACAATAACTTGGGAAGAAGGAGTGGGCTACCGCAGCGACAAAGAGTGGCCATCGCGTATCTGCACTCAAAAGCACGCACTTTTAGTCTGAAACCATATGTTGTGGGGAAGGAGGGAAAGAGGTTCGACGTTTTTTTGAGACGCAACTCGATACACAGAGATTGACTTCGTATAAGAAGTTGCGTCGACTCATCGGAAGGGCTTCAGCGCTTCAGGGGGGGTACCTGGTAAGGGAGGAAAAAAAAAGGACGACACCGAACGGGCCAAAAGGCGGCGCGCGACATCGAGGAAATTGCCTAGATGCCTCCACATGAGGGGGCGGCCATGCGAAATATCGGGGGGAGAAGTTTCTCTCTGCTGGAACAGGTTTCGTCGGGAGGATCACGGAAAATTGCGTACCCCAATAGAAAGGGGAAAGAGCGACATAAAAAAACTTCGAATGGGTCAAAGGGGGGAAGCCTTTGTGGGGTTTCGCGCACCCGACGATCGTGGAAAAGCAGCGGGCTTGTCCGATCGCACTGTCGAAGGCTGGACCGAGGGAAAAGGGCATTGCTTTGCGATTGCAAGCGGGCATCATCGCATCCGTCCAGCGTCGAACGGCCTCGGGAATCGTGCATGAACTTAACGGAAAACCGCATTTGCTGAGGACTACCTGAGGGAAAAACCTCTCAGGGGTCCGCCAGAGAGATTGACCTATCGAAGAGACGCAGCGCACTCGAAAGCACGAAAAACGCTAAATAAGCCGCGCTCGACGGCTGGCGTAAATTGAGAGAGGACGGGCTCCGCGGATCAAATCCCTCCCGAATGCCGAGGAACCTCGAGATCAGAAACTGTTGGCCGAAAAGACAGAACAAGAAAGAAGGGGTCTGGCGAGCGGCACTGGTGCAGAAGCGAAGCGAAGTCTCATGATCGGGAAAGGGCAGACGAGGGAAGGGAATTTTTAAAGTCCGAGGGGAATTCACCTCGTCAAAAGGCAGCATGTCAAAGTAGAAGGGTGAACCGCGATGCGGATCGTACCTGTCGAAAGGGGGGGTAGTGGTTGGTTGGGTAGGGGGGGGAGGGGGGGGGGTTTTTTGGGATAGGTGGGGGGGGGGGACAAGGGAAGTCCCCTCGAGTATTGCGCGAGCGAAAAGGGAAGAGTGTTCATCGAGAACTAAAAAGGCGGTTATTGACGCAAACCTAAAAAAGGACAAACGACATGATCCCTAACCGCAAACTCCTGGAAGGACCGCTTGCAGGGGGGCGAGAGGGGGATTGCAGATTGGGAAGGGATCGAAGAGGAACGCAAGGGAGACACGGCTCTCGATCAGGAGGGGCGAAAACGACAGGCCATCACAGGGAAGGAAACCGTCACACTCGGAAAAGGACGTCTATTCTAAGAAGCAATGACTTCGGAAGGAAAGAAGGGAGCCTGCATTCGCGCCGGGAACTACTGAAGCCCGCGGGGTGACCCGCACTACGCAGTAGAGGGCTTGGCCCAGAGAAAAAAAGTCATGAATGAAATCTATAATAGTGGGCAGTGACGGCATGAGGCCGCCGAAAAAAACTCATCTCCGTCAGTCTTTGGAAGGAATCGTAGACTCTCCCGCAGTCAGAGCTCTAAGAAAGAGCGGAAGAGCTTCTTTCGATGGCAAAAGACCGGCAACTCTGGGGATCTCTTTCAGTCAAAGAAAATACCCTTCTCAGGAGACAATGCCTAACCTGCGTGTTGGAAAGATCTGGGCGTCCGGCGAAACCGGAGAAAGAATGCGCGAGTTTACCGCTATATCGGACGCTCGGCCGTTCGGCGCAGGGGAAATACCGGCCCTTTGTTAGGGCATATCTACTTTCGAAGGATCCGATCGACTACTTGGGCAGGTGGGGGGGAGAGACTACGGCACCAAAGGAGACTTTAGAGGCATTTGCAAGAGGATTATGTCTTCGGAGCAGACCAGGCTTTCGCGAAGGGGGGCAAAGGACTCGGAAAGGAAGGGCAACGCAGATGTGAGGGGTCGTGCGGCTCGAAAGTGGAAAGGAAAAGCGGTAGCCCGAAAGGAAGGGCACTCCGTTCGAAGGCCGCAGAGGGCGCCCAAGGAAGAACAGATCAAGCAGCGGTTGGAGGATTGGAAAAAAAAAAAGGGGGGGGGGGGTCAGAATCCCATGCATTGCCCCAAAAGAAGAAAGGCCGCCGCCGCGATCCGTTTCAGGGAGAAACAAAGACGAGGCTCAGGTAATCGTCAAGAAAATGCAACTCTGAGGGCGAGGGGATAACGAGTCTCTATTATTTCTAAGCGGAAAAGGTGAACGAAGGGCGACAAATCCGAAGAGGAAAAAGGGGGGCCTCGCTGTAAGAGATAGAAAAGAAAGGGAATGAGGAAAGAGAGATATACAAACTGTTTTCGGCACCGCAGTTAAAAAAAGAAAAGAGTCAGGGCAATCGGACGAAAGAGCGACTCGATTTTCCATGAGGAAAGAAATTCGCCGACCAGGCGGGGAAAGTCCGTCCTCAAAGAGGAAGGAGCGCGTGTCTTCATCCCTGCAACGAGCGCGGCGGCATGTGCTTCAGAGTGGGTTCAAGGCACCCGAAAGAATGAGGCTTCCCTTGCATTAACGCAAGGGAGATTGAGGCGGGCCAAGGCGACAAGCGGCACACAAAAGAGGCCATGCAAAGGAGAAGGCTCGAGCATCGAGAAAAAGCTAAACCCCAGGGAAGGAAAGCGCGGCTATCCTCAAGAAAGAAGAACATCTGCGTTTTGGGGACGCGCCTTTGCCTGGGCAAGGGGGGGAAAACCTCGCGAAGCCTGGCCTTATCGAAAAAACATCATCCATTGCAAAGAGTGGTGACGTGTGTAGGGGGGAATGAAACGCCCGCTGCTCTTCGGGAGGGAAATACAGATCAGCGAACGGAATCACAGAGGGAAAAACCGGTATAAAACAGGACTTCGCCGACGAAATAAATATAGTCGTCAGGTCTTCCTCCAGCGAAAAGGGGCCGTTTCAGGGGGCCGCGTGTAGGACTCCTCTTGCACAAAAAAGTTCTAGGAAATGAAAAAGAAGGGGGGATGTCACCGTTTTTCTTAGGGGTGCAAAAGGCGGAAAAAGGTCTCGGCTCCGGAGGGGGACCTCGTAAGCCACTAGGGGGAGGGAAGGGACATCTCTTTTCTAAGGAGGGGACGTCCTCGAAGAATTCGATGGAGCGTGGCTTGAGGCGGCGGCAGAGCAAAAAAAAAACGGCGCCCACTAAGGGAAGGGCCCCGATATTGTTCATTACATCAAAAAAAGGGCAATGCTGGGGAAACGCCGGCGAAGCGTCGTGGCCGGGAATGCATTTCAAAGGAATCGCTGGGGGGGGGGTAGCTGGCGGGAGATGCAGGATCGAAAAGCACATCCCTGAAAAAAGGATGCTTGGGAATACCGTCCCGAAGCCAGGGGCAAAGCGTCAAGATGGCCTTGTCGAGAGGAGAAAGATCCCGGGAAAATGACGGCTTCGGAAAGGTGAACTCAGCGTAGGAAAATCGCCAAAAAAAGAATCTCTCGCCCAGAAGCGGGTCGGGGAGATCCTACGGGGAAGAGGGGTCATGATCCTTTCGGGAGGGTTTCGCCGCTTGCAAGTTGGCCGGCAGAAAGAGACCTTGTTTTGTAGGGAAACGGATTTCTCCGAAATCCATAACTTAACGGGGGGGGGGGGGGGCGGCTTTGAAACTAACACAGGAAAGCTCTCAACCGCGGGCACCCGAGGGGGGGACGGCTGTCCCGTGCCAGGACGAATGTCCGTGGGGAATAAGCCTCCTTTAATCTGAAAAAATGAGAGGATTCGATCGGGGGTCGATCGAACCATCACGGAAGGAGAAGGGGGGTTTCCGCTCTCGCAATCAGGGCAAAGTGTCGAGAGGGGAGCCGCCAGGTCAGATCTGAGGAGAACCTACTGCGGCGTAAAGGGGAAATCCCATCAACCGAGGCGCGCCGCCGGGTCTCGATCGAGGGGGGGATTGCGATGGGGGAGAGATCCGATCCACGAAAAAGAAGCAGGGTGTTCCCAGGCGCCTCAGAGATCACCGTTCTGAAGTCCTGTGTACAAAGAAACTAAAAAGAGGGAAAAAAAAGGGGGCACTGTTCATTCTTTCAGGGGGGAAAGCACGATTCGGGACGTGAGACTCCGCTGAGGGGAAAAGGACGTATGCTCTGAATCGCAAGGAAACAGCAATTCGAATCAAAGGCATACGGTGGGAAAGAATACAGTTCGACTGGCCCGGTGAAGGGGTCTCAAAAAATCGTACTTTGCGGAGGGAACCCTCAAAAGACGGCTTAATGCTAAACGTGAGGCTGAAATTGGAAACGAGTCTATGAAGGGGTATAGGGAAGCCCATCGCTTGCATCATGGAGCCAGTCACAGGGGGGGGGGAAACACCCCCGGAAAAAACAGATCGCCATCGCACCAAATTTGGCGATGCGAAAGAACCTGGATGTGTCCTGGTAGCGTAACCCGATGAGGCGGGCTCGTCGAAGGCCCGTTCTGAGCTTTCCTTTTTAAATTATACCATGATGAATGAGAGGATAAGAAGAACGAAGGAGGGGTGAAATGTACGCTCAACATCGAAGAAAATAAAAGAGTCCTCCGAGGGGGGGGGAAGGTCTCCAACACTCGAAGAGACGGTCATTTCTCAAAAAAAGAGCAAGAACCAAGGGGGGGGGGAGCTTTTTTCTGAAGGGGATCGCCGCAAGAATGTAAAATCATTGAGCAGGGGAAGGTAGTCCCAGCTTTCCTTATTAGGAGCTAAAAAAAGTCGACTTCGAGATCAAAAAAAGGGGAACGCTTCGAAAAATTACAGAAAAGAGCTCGATGAGCCAGCCCACCGCTCTCAAATCAGGAAAAAAGAACGTATCTTATTAAAAGAAAAATCGGATTGGAGATCAAATGAGAAGAGGTCGAATCTACGAGAAAACTTTCGAAGGCAAGGATCGGAGTCATGTCGACTCCTGAAGATAACTTGGAGATCCGCCGCAAGACGCAGGATTCTGGCCTCAGAAGAGGGGTCGAGAAGACCAAAGCGTCACCAATGTGAGCAAAAGAAAAAAAGACCGTGATTTTTAAGAAAGGGGGAGGGTGTTGGGACGCAACTCGATTCCAAACGTCGTCAACGCAGCCTGTTGCAGCAGCTAGGGGCTAGAAGTATCTTGAAAATCCTGGTCTAAGCGCCGCGAGGGGGAAAGGGAACTGGCCTTGCAAAGCATCGCCATCATAAGAATTGTACCCGCTAAAAAGAAACATCCATGTTCGTGTAAGGGGGCACCGTCACCGGTTATAGGGAGCACTTAAAGCCATGGGGTCGGAGGAAAAAAAAATCTGGCTGCAGCGGACATTACGCAAAGAAAAGGATCCTCCGAATCAGACGCCTATCTGGCCAGGGGGAACAGGGAAGAAAGGGGTGCGGGTTTCGCCGAAAAACCCTGGAGCGTGAAACCCGTCCAGGGAGGGAGGGGGGGTACAGACGTCGCACTGTCTCAGATGTCGGGCGCGAGCCAGAACAAGGAAATTAGGGGCGGGGAGATCACTTCCAGGTGTGCGTAAAGGAAAAAAAGGGGGGGGGGGGGGTGGGTACTCGGAAAGGCCCTAAGAGGGCAACAATGCCAGCTGGAAAGTTTTTCTGTTCTTACTAAGAGGAAAGAAACTCAGCCCGGTGATCAGGCGAACACCCGGCCATCGAAACTTGACGATTTCCCGTGGGAGATAATTACGAATCCAGGAGCGCTACATCCGGGAAGTCGGTGGTGTCGTCCCCAATTTCGCTGGGCTCAAAAATCACTCCCTATCAAAAAACCTGGAGAGCGTAAATCATTGTGCCCTATGCCGCGAGCTGAAACAACTTATGAAGAGGGGGAGATCCGACCACGAAGGACTGACGGAGAGGGGAAGACTCTACCCGTCTTTGAAGCCTAATTCACCTCGTCACAAAAAAGGAAACGGCAGCGGGAGAAGCGCAGGAAAGACGATTCAGTCGGATAACCTGGTCTACATGGGGAAAAAAACCTAGGAAGGGCTTGGGGGGGGGGTGAGGGGGACTGCACTCCGTTGTTCTAGGAAAAGGGGGGACGGCAAACCTAAACGAAAATCGGCGACAAATACTTGACTCGGAGAACTCCTGGAAGGGAGAAACTCGACAGGGATGCCTTTGGCGAGAGAGGGATTGCGATTGGGGCCGAAAAGACGCTAATTCCGCGAGAAAGATCTGAGAGGCAACACAAAAAAAAGGACTAAACAGCTCGACCAGAAAATCACCTTTTACCTTCTTGGAACACCCGTCGGGGGAGGAAAGGATAAGGAGTCAATTTTGGAAAGAGGGGACGTATTATCCTATCATAATCGCGCCGCCAAAAAAAAGTGCGGAAAACGAAATTGCATTTCCAGAAAAGGAACTGCAGTCCCAGCCGGAAGAAAGAACGATTGTCAAAAGTCCATATTGGGTCAAAAAGGTGGGCGTCGGGCCCGCCAAAAAAGACATCTCCTCATGATTTTCACTGAGGCTGGACTCCACATAGAGGGGAAGCTATGACGGGAAAAGAAGAAAGCTCTCGAGAATTCCGTTCGGGCAGAGGTCCCTGCCGGAGGAAGACCGTCAAATCAGTGAAGTCAGAGGGGGTACAATACCCTGCTCGTATCCGGAGAGGGTTCGGAGGAAAAAAGAACCTCGCCGGCTGAAAAAGGCCCGCAACTGAGAGAGCAGACAGGATAAAATGAATCTTTCATCGGAAAAAAGAAGGACTTTTCAGAAACACCGGAGTCAGCGAGAAGTCCAGCTTGATCTGTTAGGAAAGATCGACGACGGTCAGAAAGCCGACAACTGAAAAAAATCGAGCTTTCTCGCATTTGAAAAGGAAAAGGGCCTTCAGAGGGGAAGCCAGAGAGGAGGAGTTGGCGCTCGCCAGCCGAGAAAAGCGGCCATCTGTACAGCGTCGGGGGCTGCAGAAGACTGGATCTGAGAAACGAAGTGCTCGAGCTTACCACAAAAAATTCTTGCCACGAAGGTGTTGTGTTGAAGCTTGTCGCCCCGCGCGCGGCGAAGGGAGGAAAAGTTGGAGAGTTCATTAAGCCGCAACGGAAAATGGAATCTCAAGAGAGCAGAAGTCCCCTGCCGCCGCCTTCGATCCGGAAAAAAAACGACGAGGCTCAGGCTATCGGTGAAAAGCTTCAATGGGAGGGACGAAAAAGGGCGGCGATTTGAAATGTCGATTGAAAAGGTCTCGAGATGTCGAAATATAGCAACCAATCAAGATGGGGAGGCCGTCAACAGGAAAAGAATTGGACCTCGCTGTTAATACTAGGGGATGATGACGGAAAGAGAGAAAAGGCTGGTTGCGGCACTCAGTTCCAGAAGGGGCGGATTGTCCTTGCTATGTGAAGGCTAATCAGCAGGAGGGGAAAATCTACATTTTTTCAAACTCGAAAAGAGTGGCAAAAAAAAAAAAAAAAGACTCCATCCAGATCAATAGACTTAGCGACGGAGAGGGAGAAACCGGCAACGGTATCTGCCGGCGGCAGGGGAGGGTCTACAGCTATGAGGGCCAGATATGGCCACCAGACCAAAGGGGAGTCCTCAATTCCTCCACCAGGAGCCGCGCGCGGGGCGAAGGGGGCATCCTTGTAGGAGAGGGGAGCTCGACATTTCGCACCGATGCGCCCTCTGCAGACCGGGCAGAAATAAGAAAGCTTCGTTTGTCCCATTTTGTAAAATACATTTGCCAGTGGGAGAAAAAAAGAAACTTGCCTGATCGAAGAAGAAGAAAAAAAGGTGAAATGCGATAAAGAGAGAAAAAAAAAAGTCTGTGCTGTTTTCGGAGAACAGCGCAGAGAAGGATCGAACTTGGAGATGCTCTCGAAATTTCCGGGAAGATGTCTCCTTACGGAAAAAAGAAGCACATTTGATATAGTCCCAGGGGGAGCGCATCCATCGCCAGCATGGGGCAAGGGGGCTGCCGGCCGCAGGAGGGGGGAACGCTCGCACCATACGGAAAGTGACAGATAGCCCTGCTAGTAGATCCGGTATGGGGGTTTGATCTTCTATCTCCGGAGGAAAGAAAGGCGTTGCAAGGCTCCCGGAAGGGGGAAAAGACCTCCCCTGAGCACTCCCGCGGCGCCGTTCAGTAGAGGGGTCGAAGCTTGAAGAGACTAAATCAGTTGGAAGATCGTGGGAAGACGGCGTGCGGCAAGGGACGGCCGGACCACCCTTCCGGAAAAAAGCGTCATGACGATGGACGCGTTGCCAATGCTGGGAATCCGGCTGGGAAGCGGGAGAAAACATGCATTTTCGAGGGGCGGAAAAAAGCATGTGTCAAGAGCGAATTCATTATCGTCCTCAGAAATAAAAGGAACAATGAATGGGAGAAACCTTCAAGAAAAGGTGCGGGTGAAGCAGGTGCTTGATGTTGCAAGGGGAGAAAGCAAGTAAAAAGAAGTTCCCGTCTTCGGAACGCGCGAGGAAAGGAGCCAACCAAAGAGATATCTTCGCCCCCGAGGGGTCCGATTTCGCGAAAATATCGCTCCGGCGTTGAGAAAAAGGGGTTGTTCGAAAGGGATAAGGGAGGGGGGCCTCACTAAAGGGGGAGTTGAAGCGGAACAACGAAGGCAGTCCGATCGCTGCAGGGTCCCAGAACTTGACTGGTAACCTTGGGGAAAACTGTCTACCTGAAGGCGCATCGCGTAAAAAAAAAGCCGGATCGTTGACATGCACTGAGGGCCATTCCTGCCGGAAGAAGAATCACTTGTAATAGTCTGAAGGAACTATCAGGAAACGAGGAAGTGGTCGGTGATCGAAAAGGGCTGTTCCAGCTCGCGAGAAAAAAGCTTGTAGCGTCGGGGCATCATTGCCAAGTGAGCTTCGTGTGAACTTCCCGCAGGAGGATCGGGAGGATGAAAGGTACCCGGCGTCAGAAGCAAACCGAGGAGCCGGAAAAAAAACGTTGAGGCGAGAGAGGAAAGTCAGTCTCCGAGGGCCGATCCCCAGTCAAACTCGAAAAGACGTGGGCTTCTCGCTCTATGGGAAGAAGAAACTCAGGTAGAGCGGTGGAAAAGTATTCCGAACCAGAAATCATCCGCAAAATCGGTAGGGGGGGGCAGGCGGCGAGAGGGAAAGTTCCTATGCCACGGGGGGGGTAAGTGATTGCTTCCAAAAAAGAAAAAAGAACTTCGGGCCGGAAGAAAGGTCGCAATCATTGAGGGGGGTCTTTAAGCAACAAAAGGGTTCAGGAAAGGGCTACGTCCTAGAAAGAAATCAAGGAGAAGCGAAATCTCCAGGAGGTAAGAACCAACAACGACACCGGAAATGCGACACTTCGAGAGAAGGGCCAGCTAGGGGAGGGGGAAAAGGAAAATGGCTCTTTTGTGGGGGGACGAATAGAGGGAGTTCCGAAAGGGTTTTCCGACGACAAAGATGGGCTCTCAAGCAGGAAAGAACGCGCAAAAAAAAGGTTTCGCTGGCAAAGGTGAACGACCTGGGAAAGTATCGGGAAATAGAGCTGAGGGACCGCGATGAAGAACGCCACCCCGGGGTCGTCCTCGGGGGGAATGGGGGATAAAAAATGAAAGACGCCAATATACCGCAAGAAAAGAAGAGGTCTATTAAGGGACTTCACCAGGGAAAAAAATCCCGGGGAAAGGGGAACAGATAGTAGGTATCTATTGCGTCGAAACCTTCGAACCTTGAGAATCAAGTAGGACTACCAATTTTTTCTGCGGGGAAGCCGACCGGGAAAAACTCGTGGACCCAATCAAAAAAAGGAACCAAAAGGGGGGATGCCAAGTTTCTTTCAAAGGCTCAGGACCGCTGCGGGAGGAAATCCACCCTGTTGAAAAGAAAAGGCATCCGCGTAGATATCATGAAAAAAAAACGATAGCCATGGGAAAAAAGGGGGCTCTCCAAAGGTCCAAAGGAAAAAAAAACACGGAGGAGGGGGGTGACCTAGGAAAGCTTTGGCGGATCAATCGGCTCTTTCCTCGGGAAATGAAAAAAAGGCTAACTTGGGGGAAAGGGAAGAGCAAGCTTTCCTACGCCGGGAAGAGAATTGGCATCCAGAAGTCAACGCAGGCGAGGCCATCGAGACACTGCTTTCGAAAAAAAAAAGCAACAATGGGCAGACCGTTATGTTTTGCGAAGTTCGACTGTGTTGGGAAAAGGATCCAAAAGGGCCTCCGTGATCGGCGCCTAAACTGTTGCGCGGACAAAACTGGTC
>Ga0179591_1168154_pt1 | contig 15144 bp, 16 predicted proteins | sample CZOMad2_1_08_16f_FD_182891 | JGI IMG/M metagenome (GOLD analysis project Ga0179591, IMG submission 182891) | Vadose zone soil fungal communities from Angelo Coast Range Reserve, California, USA - CZOMad2_1_08_16fungal (PacBio error correction) | ecosystem: Environmental > Terrestrial > Soil >...
CAGCTACAAAGGAAAACGGACCGATCCCGCCACCAAAAAAAGATGAAGGTCGAAAAAAGAGGCCTGGACCCCGAATACAGAGAATAAGGAAAGACGGAAATCTACTCCGACAACCCATGCCAGACCATCACTGAAAAAACAAACGAGGGACGAGAGAGGAAAAGCTCACCGGGCCGCCTCTTTGAGGGGAGGTGACGCTGTTCAAGAAGCCCCGTGGCGAATCATATCGGTAGGGGGGGATGTATCTGCTCGCATTGGCCGGGAGCCAATCACAATTTACTCCTGTTGCGGGAGGAAAAGTCCGTGTTCATTCAAGTCAACAGGCTCGGAAATGGCATTCCATTAAAAACATGGGAAAATCATGCGCGGGTCTACTGCGAGGCCATCTCGGATGTCACCGCGCGACCTGAACAACGGGGACCACGCAAGAAAAAAAAATCGAAAGTACGCACACGGCAAGACAGTACCCAGGGAGGGAAAGTTCAATAAACGCAGAACCCCATCTCAGGTAAAACCATCAATGCCCCAAAGCATAACCAGTGCAGTAAAAAACGTGTGGCGCCTACAGAAAGTGTCGAAAAAAGTTGAGCCTTGCCGCGTAAAAATAAAAAAACGTAGGGTCAGTAGCAGCCGACGGACAGAATATCGGAGAAAGGAGCTGTAACCGTCCATGGGGCCAGCTGGTATATCCGACGGAAAAGCAAGGGGCCGTCCATAACTGTGGTGGACATTATTGTTTTTAAAAAAAAGTGAGCCATCCTTCGATCAAGCACTTAATATGGCACTCCCTCCGAAGACCAAGAAATAGGAATATCCACGTAAAGAGAAGAGTATCCGTCATCGCACTGCTTGAAAAGGTATGTGAAGGAGTAACATCAGCCCAACTAAAAACCGGAGTGGATATTCGGCCAGAATCAGCTTGAAACAAACTAACTCGTAAAAGGCCCATCCACAAAGATGGACCTACATACCTGCCATGGCAAAGAAAAGGGATATTCCCACGGGAGACGAAAGCCATCTAAAATTAATCTCAGGAAAAACAGCTACCTCTCCTAAGAGGGGACTGCTTGGAGACCCGGATGACGGAAGCTTCGTAACACCTTCAGAAAACGAGAGGGGGGGAAAAGCCATTACCCCAGAACCAAAATAAAGAAAGAAACTTTTACCTTGAATCGTCATTGGCAGGACGACCGGGTCAGAGTCGTTTTCTACGTAGGACAGGGTCTGCAGCTGGTCCCTTATCGGTCCTCAGATGGTCCGAAAGGGGGAATGTCCTCGACGCCTGGATGAACCGCATAAAATCAGGACATGTTGGCTTTAAGGACCTCGCTGAGGGGACGGCGAGTTTCCGAAACAAAAAGAATTTCGAGGCTCAACGCGGCCGATCTCTCGAGGTTTAAAACGACTCATGGGACATGGAATAGCTCCCCGACATGCTCTGCATTTAAAAAAAAGAAATCAACTTAGACTCTCCCACAACTCAGCTCCGGCCAGTACCGGCGGATGTCACAGGGTTCGAAAACAAAAAGTCAAGCGGATTCCACAGACCCGAGACCTAAGAAGGAAAACCACAGGTTATCGCCAGAATCCAAAATTGTCGGTGAGCCTTTTGCATCAAGCGTGCAAAGTTTGCAAACTGGCCAGAGACCAAAAAACGTCCAAGATTCAGGGGCGGAATCCCGTCAAAACGCCTACAATGTCCACCTCCCTAGATCTCAAAAAAGACCAAGCTCCCAGTCTTCGGATCGGGTTGGCTGGGGGGTCGTAAAGAGACCAAGACCAAGGCTGCAAACTCAATTAAGTCAAAAGTAGAGCGAAAAAGCACGTCGGGGGGGGCGTAGATGTCACTGAGAAAAGCCTCCTATATCCACAGGGTGAAGCCTCATAACTGGGGTCCTGGCAAAACACATGGGGTAGCACTAAAAACAAAGATCCAAGTTGTCTTGTGAGCAATACGCCTTCACTAGCACTTTAAAGTCCCAGGATCTACTAAATGCATGCATGGGGAAAACTAAAGGGGAAATAAGATGAGAAGGTAAGCCGAGTGGATGTGCGGGAAAGCTATTGAAGTTCGCTCAAGTCGAAGCGGGGGCACAGCCGGGAAAACAGCCTAATTCTGCCTTCGGAGGAGGGAGTCTATCAGAACAACAAAGTTCCTCAGATTTTCAGTTGATACAATTTTCCTTTCATTTGCTGAGTATTTCTCACACCGAAGCTCTGGGTGAAAAAGCCCACGAACTACTCCCTCAAAGAAAGTCAAAAACATAGAAAAGATTACTTCTTCATCATACTGCAAGTCGCCGAACAAGCTTAGGGAGGAAACGAGCAGATAGGACGCCCAATCAACGAACTATGAAATGTTTAAGGGTGACGGGCATGGACGCTGCCCTGGGAGGCTCCTGCATGCCGTCGAGCAAGTTCTTTCATCCATACTTCACAAAGGGCCCACCGTTGGAATTTGCCAAAGCCTAATGCGTTTGGGGTGAAGAACGCGGACTCGCCGCAAAATCCCTACTGCGCTTACTCTCCGACCGGTGGAAGCAAGCGACTATGGCGGAACGTCTCGTCGGGATGAGGCAGCCTCAACGAGGCGTGAGTGTAAAATCTCTCTGGTGGGGCGACCAGGTGAATACTGGGGTTTCGCGCCGAGCTCTTTCAGTTGTTGAGGCTGTGGGGGGGGGCGCCAACAAGCCGTCCACCCTCCGTGGTTATATTCAACTAACAAAAGCTCTGAAACCTCAGGAGCCTGAATCAAAAGGATCGCTCCTCCGCATGGAAATCTTGCAGGGGTCCTGATAGCACTATAAAAAACTCGCTGGGAACATCTTGTGCAATCAAGACCTCACAAACGGTCAATTCTGTTGCGGAAGTCCGTCTTGGGGGCTTCGCGGAGCCAGGTGGGCCCCTGACCTAGCTTGGTCTTTTCGGGCATGTAAAGGAACAAAAAAACGTACTCGAGGTACGAAGGCAAGAGCCTGCGCCCATAGTAGGCGGGTCACGCCAGTTGGGTCGGAGGGCGGGAAGGCTGCGCAGGGTTGGGCCGCGAGGAACGATGAATTTGAACCTTTGGAGGACAGTCTCTGTCAGAAGAAATGAATGATATCGGGAATACATCACAGCGGTCTACGAGAAGATGGTCACCGAGGAGCCATAATCGGTGAAAGGGAGGGAGAAAGTCCACGGTTAAGAATAGTGAAAGGTTCAAGAACACAAAAGGGTACCGCGTGAGTCAGAGAACATCGGGTAAAGGAAAAACACTGCACCAGCAGAACGCTCCTTTCTGTAGCGCGGGTGAGCTCCATCTCCCAGAATGAACCGGGAGAGTCCGCCTACTGGGGGAAAAAGGGCTGGTTAAGAAAAACGATGGGGTTTCTTTAAGGAGAAGGAAAAAGATCTCCACCTGGGGTGGCATGGACTGGCTTGGTCAGAAGGGGTCTTTTCTCTTTCTGGACTTCGTGGGTCAGGGGAGAGTTCGACTTCCCAAAAAAAGTTAGTTAGTTCGTCTGCCAGAAGGGGAGGGCAAGGGCTGAATCAAAGATACACTTGAAAACTGACGTTCGCTAAAGGGAAGGGGAGGGGGGAGTCCTGAGGGATCTCAGGGGGAAGTCATAATCATGAGGGGAACGCGTAATGGAACACAACACGGAATGGAAAACAACTGATTTTTGGGGTTCTACGTTATACAAGGGAGGATGAAAGCAACCGGCAGAACAGAGGGGGGCGGGGTACGGGGCGAAAAGGTAGTAAGATAGATGGACAAAAGAGATGCTAGGGTCCCCTATTATCAAAATGGGGGAAGAAGTTGAGAAAGGGGAGTCCAGACACGAAGGAAAAGAGGAAAAAAGGGGGATATTCTAAATGGAGGTACACGAGGAGCAACCGTCGCAGAGGAAAAGGCAGGTAAAGGAACGTTTCATCAGTCGAACAGAAAGAAGTCAGCCAATGGAAAGACCTGTCAAAGTTCAGGGAGAGGAAGGGGAGCAGAGGGGAAAAAAGGATGCTTGAAAACGAATGGGGACGGGGGCGAGAGACAAAGGCGTCCGGCTCCAACAGGCGAACAAAGTCTGAAAGTAAAATCCGATCTTCAATGAAATTCGACAGGGGGACCTAGACTCCCGTGAAATTAAGTACGGGCACGAGTTTTTTGAGGCAGCTTCAAAGTAGTACTGGGGAGATAGCCGCCAGTAAAAAAAGTAAACTTTTCGCCATTTGGCCCGAAGTCCCATGGAACATCCAAGGAGAAAACGGATGAGTCTTGCCTTTCTCTTCTCGAGGAGAGCAAGACGACGAGTTCTCACGACTTTCAAGACTGACTCCGGAGGAATTGACGCTTGAAACATCACAAAGCCACTTCATTGGGCCGTATTCGTGAATGGGGAACTTTATCTACATATGAGCAAAATGAATTCCGAGATGCAATCGCTCAATAAATTAAAGATCGGGGAGGGACGACTGCAATACGGCCTGGATCGGGAGGATCCCAAAATAACGTCTTAGCAACAATCAAGGAAGGCATGGGCTGCTGCTGGGGGAGAAATGGGGTCACTCCAAAGAGCTTGGGAACGTCTGAACAAACGGACATGGGCGGGGTTTGCCGCGGCTGTTAAAGAAAGACGGGCCAATCTTCCTCTATAAAGAAAATAACACTGAACTATCAGTAGCCGCGATAGGGGGGAAATTTCAAACGCCCTCAGTGCCTGCCGCCTCGCAAAGATTACAGATTCTTAGTGACACCAAAAAAAACGGTCCTCCCCGAAGTGAAAATTCAAGAAAGAAAAAACTCTCCTAGACGAACATGCCCAAAAAGAAGTGCAGTCTCAAAGAAGGGGCTGAAAAGAACGAGACAGAGGCCAGAGGCGGCAAAAGAGAGAGGGTATAGAGCAACAACAAAACACGGAGGCGGGGAAAAAACTCTCTCAAGAGGCCTCCTCGGGACGGGTCAATAAAAAGGGGTGAATATAAGGGTGAAGGAGGCCATTGGGGGAAGGTGAGGAGACTTGCCTACTGTTGTACTGTGGTGACTGTGGTCAGGTCCATACATTTTCGGCGCGGCGGGGGAAGGGAAAGTGTTAGCTAAGGGGAAATAAAGAAGGGAACTAAGGGGGAAACACTCTAAGCCCCACTCGAGCAAAACGCGGAAATCTTCGCCATGAAAAGGAGAATAGCCATCTCTTCCCACCAAAAATTCGAACGTTTCAGAACGCCCACGAGGAAAGAAGTCTGAACCCTAAAACATCATAAACCAAGAGTGCCGAGGTATGTTCGCCTGAATATCATGAAGGACTGCCTGATATAAAAAACAGGAACCCCGACGGGATCTTCGCTCGGGTCAGAGAATTGGACCTCAAGCTGGGAGAAAAACGAAAGGAAACAGACAACGGACATACGTGTTGAATTGCTCTGTGAAATTTTTGTCAAAATAGCCAAGCCGTCAAGGCCCAATGCAGGAAGGGAAAGAGGAAGACCGACGAAGTAAAAGACAAAAACAAGTCCCTACGACCCGAACAAAGCACAGAGAAAGAGAAAGTTGATGTCACATGGATTAAAGAGAAAAGTACAAAAAGTCATCTCATTGCGTCCAATGGGACAGAGAGGGGCACGACGTAGGGAGAAGGACCAGACCATCGTGCCCACAAGACAGAACTGCGGCCCTCTTGAGGAGAAAACGTGTTCTCAGAAAAGAAAAAGCCAGCTGCCAGAGCAGAAAACACAAACGAAGTTCGCCAAGTACCTTGGACAAAGTGGAGGATCGTCCGACCGGAGGATAGAGGTAAACCTAAGATAAACTGCAAAAAAATACAGGACCGATACGAGCTCTCACACGGAGAGAAAAAAGTGAAGAAAAGTCTTAATGTGGGCCGAAACGAAACAAGAAATCCGGGTTTCGACGGGGGATGAAAAGTTCCCTTGGAGCGTGGAGTCTGGTAGTGAGGATAATGAACTAAATCCGACGTCGGCCGCATCTAAGATACCGTAATTTGTCAGGCTTCGTATATAGAATGTGAGCAGGGGAATGTCAAAACTAAGAAAAATGGGGAAAAAGCTGATATCATCTACGGACGTGAAAACAGTGAAAAAAAGACAACCAGAAATGCTAGTCAACCCGGCGTCATCACGAACAAAAAAAAGCTTGCCCGAAAAAAAGAACGGCTTCAGGGGAAAGGCAAGGAAAAAGACTCTTCGTCCAACAAAGAGGAAAACGCGGAAGACTCAACGGGAACTAACAAACTGGTCTCAAGGAGTGGGCCGAAAGCAAGGACCGTGTGAACGGGGAAACCGAAATAAAAAAACGACGTCCTACCGTCAAGAAGAAGAAGGCCTCCCTCATCGAGAAAAGCCTTTCTCAAAGAAAGAGAAAGGAAAAGACACAAAGAAAACAACGTAGGAAAAACCGGATCGGCTCTTAAAAAACTTCGAAAATCCGGTCAAGGATATGGGAAAAAGATACAAGATAACGAATCCCGTGAGTGATATGGGTAGAAAAAGTGTGGTCCTTTCCCACAAAGAGGGGGAGACTCATACGACCAGGTCTTTTACGGTCTCTCCTTCATCGAACCGTGGGAAGACCACTACCAGTCCATGGATGGAAACACGTGCCTAGGATAGAACGGCCGAAAAGGGAGCAATCTAATCGCGCGCTCATCTAATGCGAACAAAAACACCGATACTTCGACAAACTGAGGCAACTGGAGGGTGAACAGGGGCGGAGTGAGGGGAAACTGGGGATTGCGTCGTGTCTCACACCAAGCGGTTTTGACAAAGCAAAGCTTCACCTGAGAAAAGAAACCGAAACACAGAATCTTCAGAAAAGAAAACTCCATCTTCAGAAAACGTCGTAAAGGAAGGGGAAGAAACGTCATTCACAGCACTACGAAAAGCACGGCCGAGGGGAGGGTCATTGCAAAGGACCGGGAAAAAGGCTAGCAGAAAAAAGAGGAAAGTCTTGGCAGGAAATATCACAACAATGGGAAAAAAGTGAGGGGAGTTTGAGAAAAAACAGGAAAAAAAGAATACGCTTAGTCCGAAACACAAGACCAAGAGGAAGATCTAAATCATCAGAGAACAACAACACTGAGTGGAGTGAAGAACCCTAGAGGAATGAAAAGTTGGCGACTAAGACGAGGAGTTGGCTTTGGGGGAGAAAACTCCATCCGGACAACCAAAAGGGCTATTAATGCGTCCAAAAAAAGCTCTAGAGAGTCAAGAAGAATCGTCCTCATGAACATGGAACGTAATGCTAAAGCCTCTCAAGAACGTCGAAAGATGTCGAGCCTGCTCATCATGCGGGGTGAAGAGAGAGACCATTGGCGGCTCCAGGAAAAAAGATGCGGTTGCATACAACTCAATAACGGCCGCCGATGCCGACAAAAAAGGAAATGTTCTTCGAGCGAGAAAGAAAGAGGAGGGGATTACCTGGCGCATTAGAGGCGAAAAGAACGCAGCTGTCGACGCGTAGGCAACCATGGTGGGATATCTGCAACTGAATATGAAGAGAAGGGGAAAGGGGGGGGGTCGTATTGAAGGCTAGGAAGAAAAAAAGGGTTCCAACAGGAGTACGGTCTTTAAAAGGGTGGAACGCCACCCCGCAAAAAGCACCGTCCTGGGGAGAGAGAGCAGGGGGAGAAAAAAACAGGGGGAACGGACAAGTGCTAGTGCAACGATGGGCCAGCGCAAAAATTCCTTGGGGGCAGAAAGAGGGTTCTTGCAGTACGGAAAATAAAACAAACTCCTTTTGAGGGCGGGGGGGGGGAAAGAGTAGGGAGGGTCGAATGGTATGTAGCTTAAACGGGGCGAGGCGTGCGAATTTATCTCACCTGCCCGGTTTCGACGGAAGAAAACGACACTGGAGCTGCCGGTCGCTTCGGGCCGAGAAAGTGGAGAAAAAAAAAGTGGGAGAATTCAGCGCCTGGTTTCTAAGGTGGGGGGTTGTAAAGGTACACGAATGCAAACTGGGAGGGTGGGGGGGCGCGTTGGAAGTAACTCAGGGACAAAGGAAAAAAAGGAGTTGTCTGTCCGAAGGTACTTCGGGAAGCCCTAAGACGGGCAGAAAATCTCTAGGGAAAGGCGTGACTCACGACGGAGGTACGTCCTCGAAAAAGGAAGAAAGGGAGTCCTACTCTGCGTCGAGGAAGGTCCGGCCACCAAGAATTTATAAAGACGAAGTGTCCATAAAAAGACAGAAAACGCTGTAATTTCACCTCAGGGAAAGATCTCGCCGTCCCGAAGGGAAAAATTGTTGAGCAGAGGGAAATCTTCATTTCGCGAATTCTCAATGGGCCGGGAAGCAAACGTTCTAGGGGGAAAAAACGCATGGCTACCCGAGAGGGCGTGAAAGAGAGAAAGGAAGCGAAGTTGGAAGTGTCTCTGGATTGTCCGATGGGGAAGGAAAATGGCTTTAGTGCAGGGGGGGGGGGGGGGAGCTAGGAAAGTGATGGAAGAAAGCGCCCTCGTTTCGCACTGGCCTACTAAAGAGATAAAAGGAAGCATGGAGAAAGTATCCTTGACAGTTCGCGGGGTGCTATCTAAACTGGCGGAGGGAGTGCCACTGAGAAGGGGAAGGGCGGGGGGAAAAAACCTTCTTGTCTGGAACGGGAAAAGAAAAGCAGAAAAAGTCATGGGACTTTGGTCCGTCACACTTTGAGTGTCTAAAAAAAGGGAGCCCCTAGAAGGGGAATCGCTCAGTGAAGAGACCCGAAAGCGACGCCTGCACTACGGCCTTAGTCGGGGGGAACAGAAGAGGAACGAGGGTCTCACATCACTTCGGATACTCTTGGCTGAGGGAAAGTAGGAATCCAACCAAGGGGGGAAAGCGCGGTGGGCGTTGTACCGTAAAAAGGAAAAAGGTTGGGGTGTGCCGCAATGCGAATAATGGCCAAAAAAACTGGCAAAGCTCGCGGGGTCAAAGCATGCCCTCGAGGAGCCAGAAAACAAATCCCCGTGCCTCAAAAAGCCTCAAGAAAGAGGAAAAAGGACAAAAGGAAAAAAAAAAGCAGAAGAGAGCTACAGGCCACAAGCACAAGATACGAAAAAAAAAAAAAAAAAAACAAATTGCGGAGAAAGGGGATGACTAAACAGGCCAGACTTAGCGCGGAGAGAAAAGAAAAAAAAAAAGAAAGAAACGATAGATAAATAAAATGAGAAAACCCAAAAAGGAAAAGTCAAGAGAAAATCACTTTGCGACGCATAGCGAGTTGTGGGGGATAGCAATGGTGTCCTTTTGCCGGAAAAAGGGTCCTTTGGAATTCCTCAATCAGGAGGAAAAAGCCGGGGCGGCCAGAGCCAGATCGAGGGACGGCGAGGGCCAGCCGGGTAGCAAAAGTCCATAAAAAACCAAATCGCAAAAAATCGACCAGAAGGAAAAAAATGCGGTCACGTTCATAACACAAACGCACAGTAGAGAGGGGACCCCATCAAAAAAAATCAGGACGTAGGGCAAAGGAGGAAGGTAAACGGGACCAGAAAGGAACGAGCGTATTTGAAAAACAGGAGGGGGGGAAAAAACGGGCAAATCGGTCCTTAAAAAGGAAACGGATAAGCCTCAACCTTCTAAAAGAAGTCCAAGGAATGACTGTGGAGTCGCTTGGAAAACCGGTCAGAACCTTCCTGAAAAAAGGGAAAACTGGACGGGCCCCAACCAGACAGAGATTGCCCGAGCAATTTCAAAAATCTAGTCCAGGCGGCAGGGGATGTCCTGGAGGCAAAGAGGAGGCAATCTAAAAAAAACAGGAAAGAAAAAAAAAGAGGAAATCATAACGTCAGATCGGCGGAACGAAAGAGAGGAAAAAAATAGGAAAAGAAAGACCTTCCCCCTAGTTGCAAAAAAGAGGCGCAAAAAGCGCCAAATATCCATATCAAGCATTAAAAAAGAAGAAACTGCTCATGCCGGGCTTAGAGGACGACCCTTATGTAGAAAACCCAAACATGAAAGAAAGAAGCCAGAGGAACCCTACAAAACAAAGGAAGAACTGGACAAGAAAGCGGATTGGGGGGGAGCTCACAAACATCGGTCAGTGGGAGTGACACTTTGAACAATGACCTTCTAGGGGAATTATGGGGAGAGAATCCTCTACTACCGAGAGCAGTGAACGAACGATATGTTTGAATGACTGGCAGGACTCCTGAAGGTGGGGAAATTGAAAAAAGCTAGGGAAGGATCAGAGGGGAAAAAAAGGGCAGGGTGCCCTCCTAGCTGCCCGGAAGGACAAAGCGAAAGGCCAGTTAAAAGGACGTCTTAAGTCACCCTTATCCCCCCAAAAACGACCAGGGTGCAAAATGCAAAGACCGGAAGAAAAGGACATTTCTAAAAAGAAGGAAGGATGCGACACACCGAAGTCGCCGACAAAAACTTGGGCCAGAGCAGCCCGGAGCGAAAAGTTAACCTTTGTCCGGACAACGGACGGTGGAAGGCTATAACGGAGAGGGGGGGAAAAAAAAACAACAGGACGAAATACGGAAAGTCAAAACCATACCCTAACCATATTCAGAAAGCTAAAAAAAACGCTTGGATCTTCAGAAAAAACTACCAAAAGAAAAAACCGCGCGGGCTCTTGCCCATTCAGGAGGGGACTGCAAAACACTTTAGACAACCTGATGGGGTCCGGCAAAAAAGGGAAGCAGAAAATTAACTGCCGGGGGGGGGGGGGGGGGCCTGTCCCCCCCCTCTGGTAAAACGCAATTTTCAAGGGCGGGTCTGGACTCAGAAGTAATCCCCCTTGGGTACAAAAAAGCAAAAAAAAAAGACCGAAATGCTGTACCTATCAAAAAAAACTTGTCCTCCTTAGCTGAAAGAAAAATGGAAGGCCGCGGACTAGCGAAAAGGGAGAAAAAAAAATGAAAAAAATCCGACTGAGAGAGCGGCAGACTGGCATGATTTAACAGTTGCAAATTAGGATGGGGGAGTGGATTGCGTCGAAGGGTCGGGAAAAGCAGAGAGGGACGAGAAAGAATCTACTAACGACGCGACGTAAAAACCAGGAGTAATTCATAGCAAAAGCGGCTTCATTTTCTGAGGGAAGACACGACAGACCTAGTCGAGCACCATGAAGGGACGGAAATGAGGAACCTGCCCATAGAGGCTGGAAAATGACACCCTTTGAAGGTGGGATTTTCTGGGAAAACCAACTAAATCGGGAGGGGAAGCAAACAAAGAAGTATAGAAAAGCTAGGCAAGCGATCTTCAGGAATGGGTATACCGAAGGCGGGTTCTAAGCTATCGGGGGGAGGTGGTTTGCTCCAAAGCCCCCTGAACCGCAGGGATGGAAAAGGGGCGAAACCTCGCGCGGGACGGATCCTTCAGTAAGGGTAGACGAAAAATTCCTGTCGTATGGGTCTGGGCTGGACAGCTCGCACGAGTCTCCTCATCTGGCTCAGAATAGAGAAACTCTCAGGAGTGGTTAATCTTCGGTGAGGAAAGGGAAGGAAGAAACCCGAGAAGGGGTCATAACTATCGACTAATAAAGACAGAACAGATGCACAGGGAAAGACGGGAAGTCAGGAGAGTAGTCCTCATGGTCTACGGAGAAAAAAGGGGCGCAGTCTCTATAGGGGACGGGACGACGGCCGACCTAACCACTGAGAAACGGTAAACACAAATGTTGCCAGCAAAAGGACTGTATTAGCTAGGTATGGAAAGAAAGGAGGGGCTTATTCAATCAACAGAACCTTGGGAACGAAAGCGGGCGTAGAACAAGAGTTGACAGGCCACCTCAGCAAACAAAAGCTAAAAATTGTAGAAAAGGGACAATCTCCTTACAGGGGGGAAAAGGGGGGACTGGAAAAAGAAAAAAAGAGACTCTCACCGGGGGAAGACCCGGGGATGTTTCAATGAACCGTCATTGTCTCGTGACTCAATTTTGGGACGCGGGAGGTTAAAATTGTCGCTGTTGACGTGGAGGCGAAGTTTCGGGAGGTATGAACTTCAAAAGTGCACCGTGGAACTTCTCTTAAACGCAAGGAGAAAACGGGGGACTGCCAGGGCAATATCACTGGGCGCTTCTATATCGAGGGGGGAACGGAAGGGGGGGGGTGTTGGGGGGGGGGGGTTGGGGGGTGATTTCTCCCTGTACCCGGGGAAACCGAAAAATCATGGAGCATCGTTGTGGGTTTCTACGGTCAAGGTAAAGGACCGCCAGGCAGAGCAGCGAGGGCGGTCCTGACTCGAAGAACCCGAACCCTATTCTCCCGCGCGGTATCAAGAGAAAAAAGGATAGGAGTGATGCGCAATTTTGAAACCGGAAGAGGCGCGGCGGAAAACAATGAAAGGATCCGAGCGAATCTTCAACGGAAGGTCAAGGGCGGAACGCAAAAACCTGCGTCAGGTCCGGAAAAGTGTTCAATCATGCGAACCAAGACGACGGTTATCCGGAAAGGGCCATCTCCAATCCAAAGGGTTCGGGGAGTGGGGACGGATGGAGCGTCTTGTCCGGGTAGAAGGAGAAAAACCGGGGCGAGAAAATCAATTCAAATTCCTGCTCCGTTAACCTTCAGGGCAGTACGTTGTTCTTCTGATAAAGGAAGGGGAGGAAAAAGTTCTCGATCCCGCGGGGGGGAAGGATACATTGGATACGCTGGGCTTTTTCCGATCTGTACTTGGGAAAAGGATGCTCACCGAGGTGGCTCCTGGCAAGATGCTTGTAATAAAAAAGAAAAAAAAAAAAGGGCGATTATGAGTCCGGGCTCGAAGGCAGATTCAAGGTCGGCGGAGTGCCCGTCGTACTGACTGCCTTGCTCTCCAGGAGGAAAGGAAAAAAAAAAACACCGTCATGGAGGGGAAGATTCCGTTGGGAGTATCTGACAGGAAGAAAACCGGGATTCACTCGCCGCATGGGCAAAACTACTCACTACAGTTCGTCTTCAGAAATCTTAAAAGGAAGAGGAGGGGAGACATAAAGCTACTAGATGCTTCTGGGGACCTGGAAGGATAAAGAGAGGGTCGGATACTTTACAAAATGGGGCCTCTATTGAAATCGAGAGGTAGGGTCTAGTGGAAAAAAAAAAACTCTGCCTGGAGACAAAAAAAACTTCTCGAAGTAAAGCGATCTGTCTCCCATGGAGAAAAAAAAAGCAGAGGGGGAAAAAGCACATGAAGAACTAAACAAGCCCAGGTCCTCCCCTACAGCATGAAAATCTACAGACGCACCCCCGCTCCTATAGCCACGGTCTTCTTATCGGCCACCCGAGACCTAGCAGGAAGGAAGTCTACGAAAAAAAACAACTAGAAGGGAAGGAAGAAAAAAAAGGTGAAGTGGGGTTAATAGCCGAAGCAGTGCGAAAATAGGGGGTCGTGCGGCTTAGGAGCTGCGACTCTCACAGGCCAGGGGATGACTCGTAAACTGGGTCATGAAAGAAGAGAGGAGTCGTCAGGCCCTGGGCGAGCAGGGGGGCTATAGTTGGCGTGCTGCAAAATAGAAGAAAAAAGAAGTCAGAGAAAAAGACCTTCTCGAGGAGAACAGCGAGCGGGAAACCCTACCTGAACGTTAGAACTGGAGAAACCTATTACCATCAAACATAGAAAAGAAGAGCCGTGAAAAGAAGACGCGCAATTTCAAAGAAAGAAGGAAAAGAGAGTCAATACGGATCGGGGGGAAGCGAGGGACAGAGTGGGTAGATCCAAACAAGAAAGACTGTCAAGGAAGGAAGGGGCTCGCTTGGAGGGTTCCTCCCGGTAAAACTAGCGAGAAAACGGGAACTCCCTCAGCAAGCCCAAACACGAGACGAGCAAACCTGCATCCAATCGCCAAGCTTAAGAAAGGAGGACTACGACGCCCACTAGACAAAAAGGAAAAGGTCGCCAATCATTAGGGAAAGAACGGCAAGAAGGAAATCTGACAAAACACATCGGCCCTCCCTCACCGGCTAAGCGTGTCTTCGACCCTTTCTCAGACCAAGAAAAAGGAAAGGATCAGCATAACCACCTCCTCAGGTAGCCGATCCATGTATCCTTCCATTAGGAACTCATCAAACCGTCCCAAGGAGAAAAAAAACTCAAGCGCCCCAAGGATCCCGAAAAGGAAACGATCTCATGGCCGGTACCGGGAAATGGTCGGTATTTAACCGGAGCAGCAGGAAACTTAAAGCCTTCGAAGTCGACGAAAGGGGAGAGACTACGGAGTCCTATCGCCGATAAATACAAGAGGCCGTCCTCGAGGAAAAGGTGAATTGGGAAGTGAAAAAAAGAGAGTTTCTGATAAATATCATCGCGTTCTGTAGCCATCAGAACGGACGAAAAAAGGAAAGCTTCTGACAGAGGAGTAAAATCAAGAACCAACAAAAACAGAAGAACACCAGTAAAACCCATTCCACGGGCTTCTGTCCAGAGAAAAAAAAAACAGGAAACGACACAAGAGATCTCGCCGTACGAAAGGGAAAAAAAAACGGAGCGGTCATTGGACTTGGGACAAGAGGGACAGAAGACCTGAGGCACGAACACGAGAGAAAAAATAAGAAGGAAAAGAGACAGTACAATAACCTCCCTAGAAAGGTAAAAGGAATTCTACAATTGCTGGCGCGCGTGTCTAGTCAAGACAAAAACCCAGTCACCGGGGCTTGCACTGCCTTATCTTCTCTTTCTCAAAGAAGGAAAAAACACTAGCACGGTGGGGGGGGGGAATTCGAGATGAATAAGCACCGGCGCCTCCTATAGACCGTCTGAGCAGGGGCGCATCCCACAAAAAATTGGTATACCACGTACTCCGGAAAAGGAAGGGGGAGGGGGGGAATCTACATTTCAAATCAAAGGGCTGAACTACCGGAAAGGGAAAGAAAAACTTACTTTGGCCTAAAACGGTCGGCTCATCTGTGCTGGGGGCGGAAAGAGCGATAAGCGACTAAAAAAAAGGGAAGAAAACCGAGAAGGAGAGGAAATACCAATAACCGGGCCGACGGTGGAAGGGAATCTATTGCCTGGATTGGAGTCTATTGAGGGGGAAAAAACTCGAGGTGGTGGACGAGCCCAAAGAGGAAAGCGTTCCCAGCCCTGCTCTTCCTTCTCTAAAGAAGAAAGGGAGACGTATGGGGGGGAGTCAGAAAAGAGGAACTGCGTTGTGGGAAACATCAAGTAATTCATCCTTCCTAAAGTCAGAGGGAAGGTCAACGTCATTGGACGTAAAGTGGGGAAAAAAACCACCGCCCTCACAGGAATAAGAA
>Ga0179591_1351392_pt1 | contig 15141 bp, 10 predicted proteins | sample CZOMad2_1_08_16f_FD_182891 | JGI IMG/M metagenome (GOLD analysis project Ga0179591, IMG submission 182891) | Vadose zone soil fungal communities from Angelo Coast Range Reserve, California, USA - CZOMad2_1_08_16fungal (PacBio error correction) | ecosystem: Environmental > Terrestrial > Soil >...
AGGGGGTGAGGACTGTTGAAGGGAGGGGGTGAGGAGAGGGGAAAGGGTGCGAGAGGGGGAGCAAGTAGGGGGGTGGGGCTGAGTGGAAAGACGGGAGGAGGGGGAGGGGGTAGGTGGTTAGGGGTGGCGGGATTAGGGGGGAGGGAGGAGGGGGGGGTAGTGGAAGGCGGGAGGGCGGGTCCCTGGTGGGGGGGGGCAAACCCTGCGGGATGCGACGGCTGGAACACTCGGTCCTGCAAACGAAACTACGCGTGCAAAAGCCCCAGACAAAACCGAGAGCACGCGATAGGGGGACACGTAGTAGAGGTAACAAGGAAGACCGATCGAAGGAGCGCAAGGGAAAGGGACGGCCTCAAAAGGGCCTCAAACGGAGGTTCAATTAAGAGGGTCACTCCCGGAAACGAGATGGGAACACGTCGTGCGCATTAAAAAGGCGAAGGACGGATTGACCTTGGAAAAGGAAAGAAGATCTACATCGCCAGCAAAGTCCCAAACCACAGCCAAAGCAACAACCCTTCTAGAAGAAAGGTAACTGCAGCAAAAGAAGAGGGACAAGCACCAGTAAGGACGACGCGAAAAAGGCATTTTTTAGAATCCGACAGAGACTATACACGGTGGGGCCCACTCCTTGATTTGCGCCGGTGGGGGGGGGAGGGACTGGGTCCAAATTAGGACGATCGTGCAACTGCGGGAAGGGGTCAGAAAAAGCCGCAAGGAAGCAGACAAGAACGGAAGGGAATTCTTCTAAATTGGGAGAAGGACAAACATATCTCTACAGAACAGGGGGAAACGGGGTCTTAAGCCTCGACGTCAAGTGGGCCGAAAAAGAGGGAGCGGAATTAGGGCAAGACTGACCAAAAAAAGGGGGGAAGAAACTATAAAAACTACTATCGGGAGGGGGAGAAGTGCTAGAAGGCAGAGAGAGAGAAAAGAGTGTCCTTCAGACAGAAAAGGAAAAAGCCGACCCAACGAGACATGACCAAACGGTCAGACGTCCGTGTGTGCTGAGAAGTCAGCATCAAGTCAAAGCGACAACGCAAGCCGCGGGACAGCAAGCGGGGAAGGGGGCAAGTACGCCGTCTACGAAAAGGGGAAAGAGGTCCCGCTGTAGGTTGGGATACTTCAACAGAGCATATGAAGCGAGAACCAAAAACAGCGCAAGGAGTTTTTAGGCACGGCATCGTAACCAAGGCACTCAACTCCCTGTTCACAGAGACTCGACAACGTAGTGGACTCCTTCGCGCAGTTGGGAAAACAGGAACCGTTAACCTTCCGCAAAAAATGTGACAAGAGGGGTAGTCGGGGGTTTGGGTGGGAAACCGCGGTAGGACTGATGAAACCGAAGAACTCGGGCCTTAAGCAGTCGGCATGGTACGAGTCGCACTAGAAAAACACAGGCCGAAATATGATGATGCGAAAAGGGAAGGGACGAAGTTATTGCGGGAGGAAAGAGGTAGCGGGGGGGGGGATACGTCAAATGAAAAACCGGAACAACCGCTCTAGTTAGTCTATGCCTGGGCGCGGGCTCGGGCGATCCCAGGGAAGAGGGGGAAGGGTAAGACGTGTGACGTATAGAACGAACCGCAAAGAAACAAGACCAGAGAAGGGTCGCGCTAAGCAGAACCTCTAATGATCACAAAGGGGGTGAGGCCTGGGGTGTCAGGGGGCATGCATGTTACAGGGGATGACGGGGGGGGTTCGGGAATCTCCAAAGACGTACTTTCGGGTTCCGAGGAAATGATCTGAGTTCCGCGATGCTGGGGGAGAACCACGGGGATGGCGGCCTGCTTATTAGCCAACCAGCGAGGACAGCTCCGGTCCTGGGCATTGAGCTAGGGACTCAAAACACTCGTGGACGCAATTCAAAAGAATCCGTGGCGCAGGGAGGGCCCGCGGGGCGGAGGCAGCGTTCAAAGAACTATCAAGAGGTTGCAAATCCGCCTTGAGAAGGGAAAAGGCGATTCCGGGCAAAGGGGAAAGAGGGAACAAGGGGTCAGAAGAAAACGAAAGGGAGGGAAAATAACCGGGCGACCTCACAGAGGGATGCAATCCTGAAGATAACTGCTGAGATAACAACTACGTTAAAAACGACGGGGCCCCGGCAGCGTAGAGGGCGAAGACGGACCAGCTTTCGGACGGGCAACCAAACTGGAACGAAAACGAAAACCGTGACGGGGGCATCGGGAAATGGGACACGGGCGGGAACGTCGTCAACTACACACAAATCGTGCCGGAGGATTGGTCCAAAACCAGGGGATATAGAAGAGGTCACGCCAGCGAAGGATGAGACAAGCAGGACAGGTTTCACCCTCTCGGACGAAAACAAGCGGGGGGGCGTTGACCCGGCGGACGGGGAGAAAACGAGAAGTCGACCTGCGGTAGGAGTACGGCTGAATCCAACGCCTGAGGGCTGCACTTGTCACAAAAACATCGGGGGGGGGACCAAAGGAAAAGCATTCGAACTGTCAGGGCGCCGCCTGCACGAGGACAGCGCGAGAGTCTTGGGGAACTCGTGAGGGGGGAACCGTCATCAAACAGGGCGATGACCCACTGAGCGGACAAAAAGCTTGCGAACGCAAAAGAACCGCAAAAAGGCTGCCTCAGCGAGGGATGTTCGAGAGGGGGAGGGACCAGAGCTTCGAATCTGGACACCAGACAGGCCATCACCGGACAAAAAGAACGCCGGGCGGTCACTAAGGCGATCGAAGGGAAACCGTAACTCAACTCAAAAAAAACGGAGCGCCTCAGTGCACGATGTTTCGGCTCCCGCCGACGATCTGCGAGGGCAGCGCTGGCACAAGCGAACGACGGAGGAAGCACACCCTCACACAACAACGGAAAAGAAATGGGAGAATAGTGGACGGGGGAGTGGAAGGAGGAGGCAAAATAGTGCTCTAAGAATTAAGAAAGGAAAAATGCTTACGCGTGACAGTTTCAGGAAGAAAAAGGTGGACCCTATCCTCACACAAATCAGGGTCGTACGGATCCCGAAAGCTCTTTCACACTACGCGAAAGAAGAAAAAGACGGAGCTGAGGCAATGGGGACCGGAGGACAACCCCAAAAGACATGGTCCCACCTGGTGGTGCTGATTCGGTGGGGAAAGACGAGGAGGGGTTGTGACGAGAATTTGGTAGTACGCCCGGGCTCACGCGCCAAACAAGGAAAGGTTCAGAATAAATCGATGAGACCAGCAAGCGGTCATCAGTCCCTTGGGCAGACAAAAAATGAGTATCCTAACGCCGCTCTAGGGAAGAGGGAGGATCAGCCTGGAGAAGGGCACCGTGATAAGAACGATGGAATCCGACTCATAAGGGCGCAGACTTTACTCAACCATCCAGTAGGGGGGTCGCAAGACGGAACCAAACTACTCAGCTGCCAACGAAAAGATTCAAATGTTGCCTTTTCATAGCACCGGGGCGTTGAACGGTACACTTAGCTAGGCCAGGGGGGGCATCTAATTTATTGAAGGGTCCAAGAAACTACCGAAAGGAAATAATTGTCAAGGCACAAGGAAAGAGTTTACAAGGAACACCGGCCAACCCTATGGGTGAGTGGGACGTCGGTGCCTTTGTCGACCGGGGCTGATTGGACGTGCAACTAAGGAAAAGGTTGGAAAGTTCACCAGGACGGCCCCCGTCCCGGCCAACTGGGGCCTCTTATCTGACGAAAATGTCTTCATGTCTAGAAAGGTAGAGCACTCTTGACGGTCTAAGCCATAAAATCGGCCACTTCTAGAAAAAATCACATGAAGAAAAGAAACTGCAGGGGGGGAGGGATCGAGCCCGGAAGGCCCACTCAACGTAAAACTTGTAAGCTCCACAGAGGAAGGGGAGGGACGTCTAGGGCTGCCCCCGTCGAACCGGGCGAAAGGGAACGTAAAAAAAAAAAGAGATTTACTAATCAAAAGGAGACTCAGCTCGAGAGAATAAAACCGCAAAGGCGTCACGAGGATGTTCTGATTCAAAGGACTCAGTAGGGGGGAAGGGTCAAAGGAACGAGCAGAGAAGAGGTGGCTCGGGCATCATAGGAACTTAAATGACGGAGGTGTGTAAAACCGAGGGGAAAAGCTAGGGGGACCTATCAGAACATCCTGAAATACCAAAACTAGGAGATATGCTGATCTTGATACTGCCACCTGGGGATAAGAAAAACCGCAAGGAAGAAAAGGTCGTAAACCAGTCGGAGGTTGTGCGGCCACACAAAAGGGAGCAGTCTCTGCGTCAGAGAAAGAGAATTTAATATTTCTCTGGGGTCCAGGTTCTTACTTGACGGTTGTCTAACTAATAAAAGGAAAAAAAGAAAGAGAAAACGTACCGACCTAAAGATGATTAGAAAAGAGAGGAAAGAAAGATCCCTCGCGCCACATCAGAGACTAAAGAGAGTCTAATAAAACCGCCGGGCAAGGTAGGAAGACTCAAAACTGCATTACCGCAGGAACAGGACTCCAGGGAAAACCGTTAAAGAAGGAAGGAAGGGCAGTAAAAGGTCTCGCCGGAAGGAAGGTTGGTCGGAAGGAGTAGAGTAACAGTCCGCACTAAAAAGAGTAGATGTAAGGGGTGGAGATGATTCCCAAAAAAAAAGGGTTGCAGGAAACCGCCCCTGAGAAGACAAGGAACTCCTATGTTGCAGAAGGTCAAATGGTAAATAACATGAGCGGAAAAAAACCGAATCAACCTAACGAGGAGACGGCGAGGGGGGAAAGACGGCCAGAAAGAAAGGTTTGCCCGAAGGAACTCTTAAAGGATTGTAAGAGGTGACATCATAGCGCCAATCGGGATCTAAGTAGAAAAAAAACAAAACACTCGAGCGGGTGGAAAAAACTGAGAGGCAGAGGGGAAGAGCGGTGGTCAACGGCTGCAACACTATTGGATTTGAGGGGGGAGGGCGGATATAGGAAAGCTAGGCTCAGGGGGGCTGGCTCACATCAAAAATAAGGAAAAGGTCCGGAGATCCAATTAGAAGTGTAAAAAGGAGCTGAGGGGGGATGTTTAAAGGATGTGCGAGGAAAAGCTTAGAACTCGTCCTGGAAGAAAAGGGGCCTTAGAGAACAGAGGGGGCCAAAAGAGGGGGGAAAGACGGAGCCGATCATGAAGGGGGGGAAAATGAAAAAAAAAGAAATAAAGGAGGGGAGTTCAAACCAGAAGAAACTTACTTTCTACGGAGAAAGAGAAAAAAACATGTAAAAGGTAAAAAAGAGAGAGCGGGAGGGAGAAACACAGGAAGCCTTAACCTGAATCCCTCGGAAGGGGGGGGGGGCCGACTAGAAGGAGGAGTGAAGTAGAGGCTTGCAAAAAGATTGGGCGGATAGTATGTGGTGCCATCGCCCGTAAAAAACATCAACAAGCTGGTAAACAAAGGTCGTCTTTAAAGAGGTTCAAGGAAGATGAAACAATGGACTGCAAGGAGTGTCAGTGAGGGCAATGACTTAAGGCTCTGGAGAATCTCGGCTCACATTGGGAGGAGATAAGGTAAAGGGCTTGGGAAGGGATGTTCAGTGTATCGGGACGAGGACAAGAAGAAGGAACTGCAGAAAAGCTTAAAAGGGGAAAGGGCCACCTGACGATGAGGGGGGTCGACATGCTGAAGTAAAACATTGGGGACCAACTTGGGGGGCCGCGGCGCAGTTAAAAAGAAAAAAGAGGCCCTGAGAGAGGCTAACAAGGCGGAGAAGGGTCAGCAACTGCAGGGACGAGCTAGGCTCTCGGCTTTGTTAAGATGCGGTGCTAGTGCAGGGAGGTTAAATAGTGAGGGGGGGAAGAATCCAAAAAAAGTGATCAGGCTTGAGGACGCGGCCACAAATGCAAGCCCCCAAAGCGTGGTTGAGGGGGGAAAAGCCGCTTGTTTCATCTGATGACAGGATGGGGAACAAGTCAGCAAAAGACGTGTTATAGGGGAGACGGGGGAATCCTGAGCTCGCAGGATAATCCCGAGTTACGGGGGGGGGTATGGAAGGTGGTTCCCCGGACGATCCCGGGACATAGGGTGGAAAAAAAAAAGGGGGGCGTTCTCGGGGGGAAGGGGTAGAGACGGTGGGTTTGGAGCAGAGAATGAAAAAAACCGATTGTGGGGGAAAAGGCAGACCAAAAACGGCCCTTCTGAAAAGCCAGCGAGGAAAAACCCCGAGGGGGAAGGGGGCACTGGGGGTTTGATTCATAAGAAGGGGAACTCCAGTCGACGAAATCCTGAGATAGAGAGAAAAAGGGGGGGTCTGCCCGGGAATACAGGCGAAGTTATTCAGAGGGATCCCACTCTGTAGGGGGGAGGGGGAGACGTGATTATTAAATCCAGAATGAGGAGACCGGAAGAGGACTAGCGGAAAGGTTGTAGCTGACAGACAGGCGAACCGTTGGACAAAAAATAAGGTGGGGCACAGAACCCTAGAAAAAAAAAAAAAAATGTCCAGCAGAATCATTTTACCAACAGCTCACCATAACAGAATCGGGAACCACAAACGTCTTTGCAAAAGAAATCCCCCTGCGGGAAGGGGCGGAAAGTCGCGGAAAAAAAAAAAAAACGGTCCAGCAGAGCGTTGGAAAAATTGAACTCCGGCTCAAGCGCTGCGGCGGAGGGAAAATGGGGCGCGGAGGACGTCACTGGGAGGCGCAACGGCGGAGGAATTCCTTTCAAGAAACGACTGGAGGGTCGGCATATGAGATCACTAACGGACGCCTAGGGGAAGAAGCACTTGCGGTCCAGCGAAGAAACCCGGGAAAAGAAGGTCGGTCTGTGGCGCTAATCCTCGCAAGTCAAAAGGGAACCTTCAGGGGAACGGAAAGCTCTTGTCGTTCAGGGCTGGGAAGAAAGGAGCACGACGTACCGATGGGGAATCCAAAGGGACCGCTACAAAACTTCTCGAAAAAAAGAAAACACAAAGGAGGGGGAAGACCCGCTAGATTGAAAGGTCAAAGCAGCATCTGAAACGAAACGGCGGTCCGAGTCATGGGGAAAGAACGGGACGGAACGTGACCTCGTCTTGCTCATCAAAGGGGGGCAGAACAAAGCCGCGGAAAAAAAAAGGGAGTGACCACCAGGGGAAGAAAGGATCTCCGGCAAACTCGAGAATCCGCCGTGGGAAAGAGTAAGCAAAAAGCCTGAACCTAACTTGAAGTCCGGAGGTAAAGGGGGGACAACGACCCGACAGGTACGACAAAAAGGGAAAACATCACGCCCACGACCACGCCGGGTCAGCATTAACTACTACATAAAAAGGAAGGCTGCTTTCGACGTGCGGGACCCAGGATGCCTCGGGTTGGGGGGAAGAAGAGGGAAAGAAAAAACGCCGCTTAGCGTGCCGCGTATGTCCGAGAGGGATAACGCGAGAGGGAGAGGGGGTTGCTGATTCTGCATAGAAACTGGGGGGGATAAATCCAAAAAAAAAAAGAAAGAAAAAAAAAAAAAAAAAAAAAAAACAAAAAAAAAAAAAAAAAAAAAAAAAAAAAAAAAAGAAAAAAAAAAAAAAAAAACCAAAGAAAAAGAACAAAGGCTGGCGAACAAAGTGGTGAGGACTAACTTCAAGGTGCCGGAAAGAGATGTGGCTCGGAGCTCATGAACTCACATGCCCCTGAAGAAACTATGGGGGGAATGGCTCTAAATTCGGGCAGCCCCGGACGGAAAGGTCGACTCTCGGGGGGAGAGAAGGTGAAGGACCTCGGGCTACACCCTTGGGGACGCGCATAGAAAGATACGGAGTTAAAAGGAGGCTTATAAAAAACCAATCTACTGAAGGGGGGGTGCCATAAACGCCGAGATGGCGCCGAGGGTGAATGCCCGCAAAAAACAACGCAAAACATCTTGACGATGCGGGCATTGAACAGCCACACACCTAAAAGGAACGGCAGCACAACCTCGCTACGTACGCTCACCAAGAAAGGGAACAGGGGTAGCTTCAGAGGCGGGGAAAATCACAGAAAACCCCTAAAAACTCGGTAGGGAAGACCGAATGAAAATCAGAAACACGTCTAAAGAGGAAAAAGAACCGTTGCCAGGCCGTTAAACACCCAACATGGGGGGGGGGAAACGGTTGGTGGACACCTGAGGGGCCTCGCAACGCCTCACTTAAAGGGGGGGGGCAATCCCTACGCTAGAAGAAAAGGCTCAAAACCAGAGAAACTCAAAGACGATACACGGGATGACCGGATGGGTCTGGGGGGAAAGCCTACTCCTTCCACAGACACAGGCGAAAGGGTAAAGGGGCCGCCCTGAAGCGGACACAACAGAGGCACCACGTGGGGGTAAGGCAATATTGACGTACATTTCAAAGTCCTACTAACCGGGGACTACGGCGGCCGGTATTGCCTGTGGGCGAGACAGTAAGACCTCAAACACACAGAAAAGATACATAAAGCTACACACCGAGGGGGGACCGATCCAATCAGCCCGAGCAGATCAGGGCAAAACGCCTTCTACAGAAAGACCGTGAAGCACATGTTTGGGGGGCGTCGGGGAAGAACTAGCTAAGGAGGGCCTTTTTGGCACGGGGGTGAGAGGGGTCTCAGCCGGTTTGCGAGGGTCCAAATGAGCAGAGGGCAACTGCGAAGCCTGAGGAGAAAAATCAACCGGCAACAGAGGGAACGGCTTAGGAGCGCTCGGCAAAAACTATAGGGGGATGGGACACCGCATAGATCTGGAGGAACCTGGGGAAAAAGGTGGCCCGGGTGGTTGTGGTCAGGGGGCGGGCTTCACTTTGGTAAATTGGGGGTAACGAAACGCCTCAAGGGGTGGGCCGCCTCTCAACAAATTCATGAACGGATCAGGGCTGGCAACTGCCACCTGACGAGGGGCTAAAGGGATCCGTCAGGGCAACCTGAGGTCTATAGTGTAAGTGGGAGAAAAGAGGTAACATGAACACGGAAGGGCCACCGAAAACAAAAGCTCAAGGAAAAAACTTCTACGGGCGAGAACTGAAGAAGGGATTTGCGAGACAGAAAATCGTCTCGTTTGAGGGGGCTCGATCAAGCAACCTCTAAGAGAGTGTTCAGGGTGCAGACGTGCCACCGGGGGGAAAAAAGGGCCTACAGGAAAAAATCAGCTGGTTCCAAAGAGAGGGCTCGTTTCGGAACGAGGAATAAAGATGTAGAAATGAGGGGGGGAAACTTACCCAATGAGGAGGAAAGGCAGTCCGGCACGGGGGAAGCGGGGACTTCTGGAACTCGAAACCTTGGTCAAACAACTTCGCAGAGCACCAAGGGACTGTGCTCGGGCCGCGGGAAAGAACGGGGCCCCCCTTCAGGGGGAAAAGAAGTCACAAATTTACTTATGAGTAGGTTGGCATGGTAACAAACCCGCCGTGCTGAACCGGGTCAGGCATCTACCCGACCGATACAGAGGGGGGCGACGAGGGAAGGGGGGAATGAGCGAAAAACGGAGTAAGCACAACTCGCAACTAAAAATCTAGACGGCGAAGTCAATTGCAGGTCGAATGGAGGACTGACTTGGAAGAAATCGGTGAGCGGTTTAGTACGTCACCCTGCAACCCGCAAAACGGGGGAAGGGGGAATTCTGAAAAGAAAGTTCAGGGGTCAGCTCGAGGGAGACTGAAAAAAGGGTTTAGGTCCCAGGCTGGTTGCACGGGAGTCAACGTGAAGAAAAACCGCAGAAGACGTCCAAAAAGAAACCATACGCGGTGAACGGCGTTGAGCAGAAAAGAAAAGGAATTTGGGCGACTTCAGGTTACGACCGGGGTGGTTCGCAGGTGGCATCCGTTCTGCCGTGTCGAGATCACGCCAACAGACAGGAAAGGGTAAAATTTTCCAGAGCATATCAACACTCCTCAGATGGCAAAAAGGAGAAGAACAAGACCGCCTTAGACAGGAGGGGCCTCCTTAGGGCGCAGCAAGGGAGGAGAGGCTCAAGGGTAAAACTTTCGAAGGAGAGACAAAAGCGGCAGGAAAGATATAGGGGAAGGGGCTACCTAAGACGGTCAGGCTGGCCTCGGAGAGCCTAGGGAGGCGAAACTGCACGAAAAGATCCTGTAGTGAAATGACTCAGCACGACGGGGGGGAAGCCTACCCTTACGCGGGGTCGATGCCCGAGCGGACTGGAGAGTACACAAACGGGACGTTTCAGCGGGACACGGGCCGACTCCGAAAAAAGGATGGCAAGGGGATGCGAGGCAGTACGGCATAAGAGGGGGATTCATCTGCCTTCAATAACGGCAAGGAAATCCTAAGAGACCGGGTCAAACCAGGCATGCCTAAAGAAGTTCGAAGAAATCAGCACGAGACGGGCTTCACGGGGCCCGCGGGCCGGCGAAAAAGGCCACGGGTAGAAAAGACACAACGCAGTCTCACATAGGGAAAAGACAAACGGGACCCATGCGGGGGGGAAGGGAGGCCGGTTGGGCATCCCACCGGAATAGAAGGGGAAACGTCATGGTCGTCCCGGGGGACAAGAACTGGGGGAGTCAAATCATCTCACGTAAGGGAAAAGGAATCTGAGCGGGTAAAAAATCGATCAGGAGGCGTCGACCCGTGGACGCCGGGGTGGGAGGTCAAAGATGCAGGAAAAAAAGAAAAAAAAAACTGATTATCGTATGCCAAAGGACTAGGGCTTACCGTCGGCGAACGAAAACTAGAGTTTACGAAAGGATCCAAGAGCCGCTTTCAGACAGTGCAGGGGAGCAACACAAAGGCCGAAAGAGAAACTAGGCGAAGGGGGACGTTTCCCAGAATTAACTTTTTCCTAAGTTACAAATACCACCAACCCGATTAAAAAAAGAGCGTAGGAAATAGCCGCGCTGGACTAAATGAACCGACCAAGGAGGACCGAGAGAGGGGAGCTTGAAATGTTGAAGAAATATAACTTCAGGGAATGCCGACTCCGCCAGGGGAAAATTCTCAAAAAGAAAACGAAGAAAACACACCCGCCTTTAGAGCGTCGCGGCTAGAAGGGAGGCTGGTCACGAAAGATTGTCTCTGAATTCCTTTCACAAAAGTTCGGGACCGCCTGACGATCTGCGGGAGGGGGGACGCCTCGTTCTTTTCAAAAAAAAAAAAAAAAGACAGAAACAAAGCGCCGTAACAACAACAAAGAAACGAAGGTGACTCGCCAGTACACTAGCCTAAGTATATGGAGAAAAGAAGAGATGGGTATTCCGAGAAGAGGGGGGACCAGAAGAAAGCCTCCTCATCGTCGGCAAGGGAGAAACTCGCCCGGAAGGGCTAATAAAGCACTCTGGGGGAACGGGAGTCATAGTCACAAAATTAAAAAAGTCCCTCGGGGACTGCTCGTCGTGAGGAAGAAGGGGGAGTCTTTTTCGCAAAAGAGTAGTTTCTCCATAAAAAACTTCTCAAGGTACTCACAAAGCTGTGACAAAGGGGGAACGGTTAGCAAGGTACGGACTTGGAAACAGCGAGCGTTGAGAGGAAAGGGGAGAACTTCCTGAGAAAAAAATATTCAACGGAAACGGACTCTCAGAGTCGATCGGAAGCCTGCTACGAAAGGGCCGAACTCGAGGGGTGTCATCTCGAAAAAGGCGGCGGGACGGCCAAGAGGTGAAGCATCATAAAAGGAAGCGGGGGCCAGGGCCTCGACATCAGGAGCGCGCTGCAACGAAAACTCCAGGCCTGGAAAAACCAAGACCGAAGACTGCTTTGCCGCTGAGGCTCTGGAATGGGGGGTCCGGCTCACCGTCCGGTGAAAAAGGAGGAGGCTCACATGTAGCTGCCTAAAAAGACGCCTAGTAGGCAACTAATCGGTGGAAAAAAAAAAAAACACCGGGGAAAACGAAGAAAAACCTAATTTGGCCGTTGTGAAAGTGATGTACTCAAGAACACGTGCGAGGACTTTGGTGCAAGGGGAAGGGGTTTACAGGAGTCTCAGGGGGGGGAAGCGGGCCCCGTAACGACCGAAGGCCTTGGAAGAGGACACGGTGAATCAATGTCAGTTAAAGAAGAAATGACACGGAGTGAGGCCTTCGGACGGAAAAAAAAAAATCGAATCAAGCATAACGCAAGGCAGCTGAATTCAAGGGGGAAGAGGTCAGGCAAATCGGAACAAAAAAAAAACCCGGGCGGGACCGAGAACTCAAAACACGTATTCGGCGGGGCCTGCCCGGGGATCGGGGGGGAAAAAGTCCGGCGGAAAAGGGGGAAAAGACGAATTAAAGGACACGGAACGCGGGCCTCCACTCTCGGGCCGAAAGGGGGAAAACAAAAAAAGTATGCCCATAGAGGATTCACGCAGGCCAAAGTCCTCGGGCGCAGGTCAAACAAGAACTCGTATCGACCTCTCCCGTGCGGGAAGAAAAAAAAGAAGAGCACGCGTCATAATCTCAGCAGTAACGAGAAGAGACAGTGGAAAGTGACCGTCTTCTGGAGAGTATGCTAGAAAAAAAAAAAGGAATCAGAAAACTTACACCGGGGGGAAATGAGAACAAGAAAGTACCCGCGAAAGTGGTTCTCCGCCACAAAAGAGTCCAGATGGGGTCTTCAGCGTCAGAAAGTTCCACCAGAGGGAGGGACTTGGAGCTGAGGGCGGGAGGCAGACGAGACAGCACTAAACAAAAAGACCACGGACATCCACTCCGCGATAAGAAAAAAATCTAAACCTCAACCGAAACGCGACAAGGGAAGAGGACTAAAAGAGCACGTTGCGAAGGGAAGGGGCAGGTCAACGTACTCAAAACCACCAAAAGCAAGCGCCGGGGGGAAGACCTCCAGTCCGGGGAACTCTGCACGTTAACCGGAAAGTAGAAGTTGGGGTCGAAGTGATGGCGGAAGGGAGGGACCTGTGGGGGCGGGAAACATTAATCGAGCCCCATTCCGTGCCCAGCGTAACAAGAGCGGTCCGTTCTTCAGTGGGAAAAACAAAAGAAAAAACAACCCGAGATGAAGCACCCCAGCGAAGAGGCCGCGGGGGGGAATGTTTGATTCCATACCTGCCAAACCTTGCAGGGGGCAAACCCAATAGGAAAGAGATCAGGAGAGTAGGCTCATGGGTAACTTGGGTAAAGGATCAACAAGGTTGTGAACAAGTGGCAGAAGGGGGAAACAGACAGGCAACATGTGGTCGGAGGTGGGCCTTCAAATGGACAACAAGTCGGGTCCACGAGTAGAAAACGAACCCAGGAATTGTAGGGACACCGGCAAGACAGTTGGAAACGAAATGTAGACGGAAAGTCTGAACAAGGGCCAGAGGGAATAATAGCGGCTTGAGTGTGAGGAACAGCCCCGCAAGAGTATGTGCAGCGAACAAAATCAAAACCTAGCCGGGCGTCTAACGGAGAATGTTACACAAGTATCGTGGGGCAAAGGGGCGAGTCAACACTAAGAGGGGGAGGAGGGGTAGCTTTGAGCAATCTGACCTAAGTTCATAAAGCCCGAGAACACATCGATGTGAAACGACTCCGAACAATTTTCCGCAGGGGTCGGAAAAAAAAACGGATTCTGCGGAATCCACTTCAACTTTAGTGTCGAAGGATGCGACCACAAAGAGAAACTGGTACTTCAAGAGTTCACTGGGCCTGCCGTTGCTGCGACCAGACTTGAAAAAAACAGAAAGGACAATCCGCCGGACGAATAGTCAAAAGAAGCTGGAAGTCGGAGGTCCTGAGGCAGGGGAGCTGGCCAAAAAGTAATCGCGAGGGGTTAAAGCTCAAAAAAGGCGCCAAACGTGAAACACCTTTGCTCAAGGCTTTCAGTAATGAAAGCTCTCGAGAGGTAGAAAGGACTTACAATGGGGGGAGGACGTGATGGGGTGGACGTCTAAAAAACGATTTGGCTACCGTAAAAGCGGCTAGGATGGGGTCAATTAGTCAGAGTGTGAGGCCTACGCTTCATGTGACTGGCATGGAGTCTGAGAGCGCTGGCCAAGGAAAGGGGGCCGCCGCACTAAACATGCTTCCACAAGGTGCTTCAGTCAAAAAACGGGATTGTACTCCCTTCAAGGAAGTTTGAGAGGAGAGGGGGGGGGGAGGTGACGTGGACGCGACTCGGAGAACAAAAAAGGCGTAGTTAAATTGGAAGTCGGAGAAGGGTAAGAGGGTTCTCTAGGGGTGGAAAAAACTGAGGTTGCAGGGTGTACGCGAGAGTTCGGCCGGAAAAAGGACCAAAAGGGGATCAGCAGGGAAAGATGGGCGTCCCTACTGGGCCAGGTGAAACTCAGTTGCCACATGGTTTCTGGGAAGGTGGACCACGGTGGGGACGGGTATCTGTCGTAACGGTGTGATAAGACGCGTTGAATCATAACGAGGGGCTGCAGGGTGAAGACGACAAGACGATGCCAAAAAAGGGCAGGGTGTTGAGCCGTGGGGAGGGGGAGGGGGAGGATTTTGGGGGAGATGAGAGGTTGGGTTGGCCCAAAGAACTCGGAAAATCCGAATTGGGCGCCTGACTCCTCGGCCGGGGGCCTTCATCAGCAGGAGGACAGAGAGCCTTAGGACGACCCTAACGAAGGAAGGGAAGTCTGGGCGGGGTGATAAAGAACTTGCAACACCAAAAAAAGGAGGCCAGGACGCTCTGGCGGTCAGGAGGAGGAAAGGTGTTGATCAAACTTCCTCAAACGTAAAGAGGGGCAACCAAAGGCAAAATCTTGCCAGTACGACGAAAAAATAATAGACGGGTATCTTCGAACGGGGTGAAAGGGGTGTAGAGTCCTTAGAGACTAAGGAAACAGGGAGAGGGACGGCAGGGGCAAACCGATCTGGTAAATCAACACAGCGGTAGGCCGCAAAAGGAGTGAGAAATCCAGAAGGGCACCACCGAGCGAGGAGAGAGGCTTGCAAAAAGCAACACTGCCGGGCTGTAGGGGGCGGAAGCGGCAAAGAAAGAGGACTTGGAGATTGCAGGAGCTAACAACACTAGTCAACTTGGGGGACCGTTCGAAAACAAGGGGATAAGCATCGAGATTTCTCGGGGTAGAGGAAAAAGGAGGAGGGGGAGGGCGCAGAGAAAGGTGGTTGGAGAAATCGAAATCCTAAACGGGCACGTCGCTGCGGTCAAAGGCGGCGATCCACTGCAAAGTGTCAGGCCGGTTGACAATGGGCCGAAGCCAGCTGTCGGCCGCGTAAATATAAATGGGGGGCTCCAGTTGGCGGAGGAAGAATCGAGGCTATGCACAGAGAAGGCGAAAAAAAAAAAAGGGCGTCACAGGTTCGTCGGAAATGAAATCTGAACTACTTAGTGTGGGGGGGAGGAAAAAAA
>Ga0179591_1267964_pt1 | contig 15137 bp, 14 predicted proteins | sample CZOMad2_1_08_16f_FD_182891 | JGI IMG/M metagenome (GOLD analysis project Ga0179591, IMG submission 182891) | Vadose zone soil fungal communities from Angelo Coast Range Reserve, California, USA - CZOMad2_1_08_16fungal (PacBio error correction) | ecosystem: Environmental > Terrestrial > Soil >...
TTCAAAACGGCAGAGGCAAGTCTTATTTGGAGGAAAGTTCATAGCCTATTAAAGAAGAGTGGTGACCGGTGGAGAAGAATTAGCCGAAAATGGGCCGTGAAAAAAACGGGTAGGTCAAGGAGTTCCATCATCCTCTTAACTGACTAGGTAGGAAAGGAATGTAACGAAAGCAGAAGCTATCACGGTCGGACCACCCTAAACCCAAAACGTGGGAATTCTTGGGGGCCGATGTCTGCAAGCTTGAGGGCTTCCGCACCAAACCCCTAAAACACTGGGAAAGGGGGGGGGCCGGGAACAACGATTCACGGGGAAACGGCCAGAGACCTTCGAAAAATTTTCTAGAACCGTAACTTGAGGTGGCAGAAGTGAGGCCGATGCCAAATTCCACCCCGAGAAAAACCGGGGTCAATCTGAAGTGCGATTCCAGCGCGGAGCCAGGGTAAGGGCTGGATTGCGGAGGTGACCTGCTAAAGACGGTACGGGGGGGGAGAAAAACGCGGGGTGAAACAGGACTAGCGATGCTGCATCATCCTGACGGTCTCTTATTGCCAAAAAAAAAAACCTCTGAAGGGGAGGTCAAACAGTCGGGCGGGTGCTGCTCGACTATATGCCGTGACAAATTCACAGTATAGGAATCACGTTCCCTAGTCTGGCAGACTTTTGGGTCTACAAAAATTCCGAAACAAGCAATCCGATCGCTTCTCTGAGCGAAAGGTGCCAAAGTCTGACTGCGTCAACGCACGACTCCCCATAGTGACTAAAAGAAAGGAAAAAAATCCAAAAACCAAAAGCACACTGGCGCAAAAAAGGAGTGGCCTAAAGGGTGTTCTGGGACTAACAGGCCCGTCTCGAAAAGGGAAATAAAAAATACTGGGCTATCGGTAAAGACGCTTGCCTATACTACGGAACTGCAAGCGCCTCCGGAACGCCGCGAGTATCAAATAACTGGAAAAAGCGCGGCGAAGGGCTGGGATCTTGGCGAGGGGGGAAAAAACATCACAGAAAAAGAGGGCAGCACCAGTTCTGCAAAACCTGAAGTGAGGGCAAGGGGCTTGGCAAAAAGTGAGCTACGAGACAGGCTCGATGTGGAATCGGATGAAGATCAATAGGACCGTGCTTCTCGTTTATAAAAGGCGCGAAGGGGGATCTTGTGTAATCTCTTGAGCACTAGTCGTAGATTGGGGGTCCGTGGGAGTTAAGAAGGATCTGCTAGCTTGGGGGGGGGGGAAACGAAAAACGTGCGCATCGGGATGCGCCGCACCAAAATTCAAAGGAAGAAGATGCAGGTGGGGGAGGAAAAGGGAGTACAGGCCTAACCTCAGGTTCCTTGGGTCTGGTTATACCTAGGGAGAAGGGGAGGGAAGGAAAGTCGCTCGGTCCGGGTTTGCCAATTCTGAAAGGAGGAGGGAAACCTCGGGATGGGGCCATTGAGCTTGGGGAATGGGAAAGGAGAAGCCGTCAGGCCCCACCCAGGGAACGAACCAAACGAATTTCTCACCTGCCTGAGGGGGGGTCAGGAGAGGGGGTTTGAGGGAGAGTATCTCTTCGAGGAGGAGGGATCTTGATAAAAAAGCGAATACTATCAACAGCTGTACAAGAAAAGAAGGGAAGAGTGGAAGAAAGGGAGGAATAGGGAACAGGACAGCATCCATAAAAAGCTTTACTGGAGGACGACAACAGTCCTTCAATCTACTCGAGAAAGGTCACTAGACCTAAAGGAAGAGACGAAAAAGCACAGGAAAAAGAATAACAGGAATCTGGATTCAACAAGGGGGACCGCGGAAAAATAAAAAGGCATATCTAATTGAACCCAGCTGGGGCAAGGAAGAGGAAGTGTCTTGGGATTTCGGGGTTCAGGGGGGAAAACTTACTGAAGCAGAGGGAATCACAAAAAAATCCCACACCTGAAAACCAAGATCGGAGGATCCTTAAATTGACCTCGCAAAAGGGGGTCCAAATCCAGGGGGAGGAGGGAGGCCTGCGCAGCTTAGATTATCTCAGCAAGGAGAACTACGATAAAATCTCAACTACGCTGGAAAAAAGACTCCGAAATAAAAACGGCAGTATCTTGAACATCGTATTTACTTCTGTCAATCTCGAGGAATGGGAGGTGAAGAGATGACCAAAACTTTCAGAAAGACGAAAAAAACCTAAAACTTCTCTTAGGAACGGAAAATTCATTCGGAGATGGACGTCAGTGCCTCCGTTCTTTCTCTCAGTCGAGAAAAAGGAGGAAGTCCAAGGGAAAGGCTGGCTTTCTTTATACCCTGATAGGGAAACTTCGTACTCCGAAAAATTCATCTTTGCTCTTCGTATCCTCTTCGATTCGGAAAAGACAGAGGGGACAGAAGGAAGTTGGGGGCCGGGAGACTTGAGGGAATCGGGGGACGTAAAAAGCTCCAGGTATTAGTGGTTCAGGGACAGGTTTAAGTTCGAACAAACAACAGGTGAAAGTTGAATAAAGAAAAAGGAAAAGGTCAGAAAAAACAAGGAAGAACGGTTAGAGTCAAGTGAGGGGAAGGAGGGAAGTCTACTTCCAAAAGTAAGTAGGAACAGGCTTATTTACAGAGACTAAATAGGACCCAGTTAATAAGAGACTCGGTTTGCAACAGGGGGGAGGGGGGGGGGAGCAATCTGCGGACCGGGGTCCATTTTGGATACAGGAGGCCTTGAAGAAAAAACTAAAAAAGAAGTGAAGTTGGAAAAGTCATGTTTCAGCTAGAGGGGCATCTCCATTACGGATAAGAGGAATGGAATTAAGAAAGGCCTAGGCAAGTCAGGTAAAAATACTCTAAGATTCGTTTCGTCCCCGCTGTTTTTTTCACAGAGAGTCAAAGAAGATTCGGTCATGTTTATCTTGCTTAGGGAAATTCCGATCAACAATGAATGAGTTTCTTCGCTTAGCGGGAAAAACTGTCGTTCTTAATTTTAGTTCACTCTCTGTTTGGGGGGGAGGAGGTCTAACCAGGGGTCTGGATCGAGCCCCCGATGAAGCGTCAGCTCTTTTTAAGGGACGGGTCTCTGGACTGAAAGCACTGATCGTGAGTGTAGGGGGAGGGGAGAGTGGTGAACTGAAGAAAGGAGGACAAAGTATCGGGGGAATTAAGCCAGCACGTCGGATAAGGGGGTCAAAGTTCATATATCGAGCGCATGAATGGAGGATTGGGTCAAAACTGTAAGGGGGGGGGGGGGGGAGCGGCCTGTTCCTTCTTGACGTTGGTAGGGTAAAAAAATAGACCGGCTGACTCTTGCAAATACGAGAGAACGAGAGGGGGATACTTCTTCGGGTGCTAAATGTGCGTGGGGTAGCGCATCCATAATGCTGGGGGTTTTATGGCGGTGGAAAATGGGACCGATATGTCCGGGACAGCTTTCCTATTCTTGCGCATCTTTTCTCGGGTGGGAGAGGAGGAGGAAGGTCTCAAGGAGGACAAAGCGAGAAACCAGAGGAGAAAGATCATCAAAAAGATACACCGCACGTTTAGATGGTTTGTAGGGACAGGTTTTGCCTTAGTAAAAGCCAACGACTACTGGGGGGGGGGGGGGGGGGGAAAAGTCGGGTCGCTGTTTGACGGAGGGGGGCGGGGCTGGGCCCGCAAGAAAGGTGGGAGGGGGGGGGGGTGGGGGGTGTTTTGCTTTTGGTCGTCGCTTTCTGTGGGGGTGGTGGGTCCGTCAGTCTGGGTGTTCTGTCCCACGTGGGTTGGGCTGTATCAAAAAGAAGCAGAGGAGGGAAACAGAGTACGTGAGGGTAAAAGGGGCTTCGCTGGTGTTAATCTTGTGAGTGCGACGCGCGCGGAGGCACTGGTGGTGAGGGAGATTGGTTGGTGTGTGCTGAAAGCGCACTCTGTTGCCGTCAAGGAACGACTGAATCCAGAAGGGAAGATGGGGGGAACAGCACTGCGACGGTGGCGCGTTGACTACGTCATTTACCTCAGTCCTCGGACCTTACAGGCGTGGCTTGATGCTCGACCAAACTATGGGACAGGGCCTGGGGACTGACTTTGAAAGTAGCTCATCAACGGTCACGGGGGAGCGACACACATGCCAACAGCTATAGGTCACGGGTGTGGTAAATGTCTCTGTACAAAAAAGTCGTCTCATCTCCTCGAAACGGGCGGGTTGTGGGTTGCTACCGGCGGGGCAAGCGAATCTTGTTGTCCGACCAATTTACTGGTAGGGGGACGGGAACAACTGTGTTTTGGAACGTCTCTGAGCTGTCCCGGTGTGTGCTACGGGTGGGGGCGGGGGAAAGCGGTGTGCGGTCTGTTCCGGGGTGTACCAACTCTGTGACGTCTTCATGTGGTGCAAAGAGTAGGCAGCCATAACAGGTGGGAGCCTGCTAGAAGTGTGTAGCGCCATGGGGCGTTCCTTGATTGGGGCCCCATGGGAGATACATATCTTGTCAACCGGGTGTGCGGAGCTCGTCTACCCTGGGGGGAGGAGTGGGGGGAAAGGTGGTGGGGTTTGTGTGTGCGCAAGGGGGGGGGTGTTGGGGAGGCCGGGAAGAGCCAGCGGAGCGGGCGAGAAAGGGACGACGGTCGTGGCGGGGCGCGTCTGGGCAAGGTCAACGGAGGAGGAACCGGCGAGAGATTTTGACTATTAATGAGGGCAGACGTAGAGGGCAAAGAAAGAACTCCAGCGAGGCAGAGGTGAGCCCTTCATGATCCCCTGGAAACCTCGCGGTCCGTCAGCTAGAGACGACCAGCAGGGCCACCACCAAATCAAAGTCTGATACCTCTGAAGTCTTCACCTCACAGAATGGCCGAGTTCTCGGCCCATTCCAAGCTCAAGTTTTTTTCTGCATAACTCGCCACCTAAGAACCGCAATACCTATGGAGAAGACACGATCACGTCTCGAAAAAAAAGGGGCCTTCCACCCTTTAAATTCCCGCCACACCTCTCCACGAAAGTTATTTGTCTGTTAGGGGGGTGGAAAGCGAAAAAGAAAAAGAAGACGCCCAACGATGCAGACATACGCACTATCCCATCGAAGTTTTAACGGCAGGGGGGGACGGAACGTTTGATCATCAAACTGAGTCTCGAACTTCAAGGGGGAGAAGTCGAACTCTTCGAGGTTTCATCTCTTCTCGAAGAATAAGGGGGGGACCGGGGAAGGGGGAAAAAAAGAAAAGGAAGGTAGGAAGGGTGGGGAGGCCTCATACCCAACAAAGGGAACAGGGAACGAGTAGTTGTAGTTGCTAAGCATCTCTACACATTCTTTTCCGGAACTAGGAGGAACTTTCAGAAAAAAGTCAAATTGCCTTCAAGCCAGTTCTATTTTGATTGGTTCGACAGGAAAAAAGGAATTAGGGGTTAGTAGAACATCTTAGTTTCTCTGTTCCTTCAAGACTGATCTTTTTGGGAGTGACATAGGAAGGAGGGAAAACTAAAAGGAGCCGACAGTTCCTGGTCTAAAAGGAGCTGTACTGAAAAGACTAGATCAACTATTTTGCCTCTTTTGGTTCACCAGGCCTAAGTCAGTGGACAGGGAAGAGGGGGGGGGGGGGTGGAGGGGAAAAAAGTCCAGAACCCTTAGAGCACGCATACGAGCTTGAGTGCCTAAAGCAGTCAGAGAACGGGAACAATGAGGAGGGGAAGATTTCTACAATATTTGCCATTTTATACAAGGGGGGTCTTGGAAGAATAGAAGAGGGAAGAAAGGGGAATTGAGTGGTCATTAGCGAAGGAAATGAGCGCCACAAAGCGTGAACATCGTCTTTCAACCGGAGAACGGGAAATCTGAAGGAGGCCTTTGTCAGAACCCTCACTACATCTCTCTAGGATTTTGGTTAAGGGAAAGGAGAGCGAAACAACACAACGTAGGGGAAAGGGGGTAAGGAAAAGATATAGGGGGGGGTCTTAAAAATGACAATACTGAGGAAATAGAAGCGTCTATTCTGGGAAGTCTAGGTAGCTAAGTCTTGGACCGAAGCACGGATTGAGGGAAAATAGGAGTCGGAGATGGCGACTGGGGGTACACCGTAGAGAGGAAGGGATGGAGATTTAAAGTCAGAACGTTCTCATACAATGTTGTCGATTGAACCGACTTTACCAGGGAGAAAGCTGAGGGTGGGAGAAAAGGAAAAAATCTGAGGGATGCGTTCTCTCCAGGTGAGAATTCCACCTATTAAGGTCAAGCACCTTACTTGGAGGGGTAAGAATGGAGTGTGTGAAGCTAACCCTATTATCGGACTCTTTTCAAAAAGGAAATGGCTATGGGGAGGGGGTAAGGGTCGGGTAAGAAAAAAGAGTGTAACTCCTATCCTAAAATGTGGACTAAAAAGAGAGATTGGACGACCTCTACCAATCCTTACGGGGTTGCTCAACTACACGGGAACATCTACTTCTTGGCAAAATAAGCCTGAATGCGGGAGGGAGGGGACCTTCAGCGGGAGTTGGCACGTAAATCTGCAACGGGTATCTGAGGAGGACGGCAACTCCCGATTCCAAAAAGTTTGCCGTGTGCAGGGGTGTAGGCCGAAAAAGACCGGGGAAAGGGTGGGTCGGGGTGAGGGGTTAAAAGTCGCAAAAGAGTCTTAAAACAGCAACTCTTAACCTATTACGAGGTTCGGAAAGAAAGGTGAACCGTGCGTAAGAGAAATATGCAGTATTCACAACACCAACTTTCTTGGCGTGAGAATGGGATGAAGGGAGGGGGAGAGGGGGGCAGTCTTTGCAACGCCAGGGAACAAAAAAACGCTGGTCACTAGGGTGGTAACCTGGGAACCTCAGTCTCAGTCCGCCATCTTAGAGAGAGAGGGGTGGGGGAGTCCACAAAGGGAAATTGAGTTCGAGGCTGAATAGGTATTCCGATTCCCAGAACCACAAGAAAAGGGTAAGCCCTAGGACTTTGAAGGGGGGTGACCGAGAGGGCATCTGAGAAGGCTCTTTTCTAGTTTCCCGGGATAGGGGAGACAGATTCAGGTCTCGAAAGATTGTTGAAAATAAAGATTCATCCTTCTTCTTATAAATGGAGGAGCTGGATTAACTGAATAGGAAGGGGTCTTTATCTCAATGCTGTTCTCACTGGAGGAAGGTAAGGAGGAAGAAAAGGAAAGAGAAAGACTTGTCACGCGGCATTTGACCGGAAGTGGGGTGAGGGGGAATGGGGGAAGACTGTAACGGTAGAAAATTCAAAGATCTCAACTATCGAGAGGATTAGGCTTCTAGTATGCTTGCAGATCAGAAGGGCTGGAATGAGGACCCCGAGCAAAAAAGGGGGAAAGACGGTCTCGCCACAACAGCAGAGAAAATCCAACTTGCCTAAAAGATTTCCAAAAAGGAAAGGGGGGAAGCTAAATCTAGTGTTGGTAGAGCAGGGAGCGCGGTGCAGAAAATTGGGAGATCAGAGAAGAAAACCAGAGGAAATAAGGACTAGCGCTAAGTCGGTTAAACAGATCGCCCTTATTACTTGAACTGGCGTCTCAAAACAGGGCAAGAGTGTTAGTCCTCAGGGGGGTAAGAACTGCTCGGGTGGTGTTTTGTCTCCTAAAGTTATCGAGGTCATGTATCTGGCTGGAAGGGGGTAGAAAATAAGTCTGAGGAAGAGGAAAAGAGAAGGGCAATTTGATAAAAAACAGGAGATCCTACACTGCTGGGGAATATCATCGGGAAAAGGTGAAATCACTCAAAAAGGATCCGGTTAGTTGTTTTTAGAAGAGAGAGGGCCTCTGGGGGGGGGGATAGAGGGGGAGAAAATAGGGGGGGCGGCTATTGTTTGTTGCACGGGTGGAGCGTGGACGCCAAAGGGTATCAAACTTACGGCAGATGGTGGAGGGCGCAAAAGGACACCGTTCGTCCAAAAAAGAATATAACAACAAGGGACGAAGAAGCGAGTGGAGAAGCAAAGACGATTAGAACGATTTCCTTAAAGAGCTATTTCAGGGGTTTGGAGGAGTGTTGAGTTTTAGAGACTTTCGAGCAATTTTTTACCTGTTTTTAGATGGTGGTCCACAGAAAGTATCAAGGAGGGACTGAGCCCTCAGGGAGGGGGGATGGGGAACTTCTAACAGGGGGAAAAGGCCGAAGTTTGAAGGGTGGTATCCGCCTCACTCCGTCGGGGGCACCCGGTAAAGATGCCAACTATCGGTCGAAACTTACCGCTGACTTCAAAATCTCTCTTCTAGTCCGAGAGTCGAGGGGGATAAAAGGGGGGGGGGAGTCAGAGTCAGAGCACTTCAGACGAACAGGTATGAACCCCAAGTGGGGAGAGCAGGGACAAAATTGAAAAGAGGCAGATTAAAAAATCAACCATAAAAGGAGGAAAGTAGGAGCTCACAAAAAAAAATCGAGTCCTTCTTCTCACTCACTAGAGTGGATCATGTTAATAAAGAAGTACCGAGGAGAACCGCTACCCACTAGAAGAAAGGCCATTAACGAAATTTCAAAACTGCCCTCCATTAATAGAGAACCAGAAGTGAACGGCAATAGAAACTGGTACTGAAAGGCTTATCGGTCACGGTGACACAATCCAGTAAAGGGGGCTGCAGGTGAGCACAAATACAGCCACTACCAGTCCGACCATATCATTAGACTCCTGTACCGCGAAGCTTGCCAAGCAACGCGGTACGACTGCCCGATAGGGGAGAGCAGGGGAAAGAAAAAGTATCAGAGGACACGGAGAACTCGGTGTAAACCAACAGAGGAAGGGGAAGAACTTCAGTCAGCCGAGAGAAGAAGACTCACGTAGAGGAAGACTTAGACAAGATCCATCAGAATCAAGTCTAGTCTGCTGAATCAAAAGAGGGAGAAGAGGGCGAAGACTGAGAGAAGAAGCCCAGGAAAGGTCTGGGGACTAGGGGGGGAGAAAGCGGCACCTCTCATATTCTTCGTGGTTAGAGATAGACGTCACAAACTTACACAAAACTCTAGGGGGGTCGGGGGAACAGAAGGGGCTTATGTATGGAAATATAGGAGGGATCCAAAGGAAACGGCCGCAACGAGGAAGGAAAGCCCTAGATTTCGGTCAAGTGGCGGCCTACGGGCGACAGCGCGATGGCTTCCTCGGTCGTTCCGGGGGAAGGAGGGAAAGTGGAAGTAAGAACGGTACGGGGGGGGGGGAAGGCGAAGCGATGAACTCAGCGCAAAGGTGACGGTCTCCGGTAGGGGTTTCGAACTGGGGACGGTTGGATTTAAGCGAGAAACTCAAAAACAACAAAGAAAATAGATATGAAAATACTCGGACACCTGAATTGCCGCAGAGTCGAAGTAGAAATGGGGAAAAAATACATGAAAAAAAAAGGGATTAAAAGGGGGAAAGGGAAGAAGGAAGGAGGCAAAAGGGGGGGAGTCAGCGGTTGACCCGCTTTGCGCAAAGGTCTGAAGGAAATTCAAAAACATATCCTTTTAAAAGGACACACCCACCTGCCGTTGCCGGAAAGATCGGGGGGGTGATAGAGAGCATGGAAAAAAAAATCCGAGGGGGGAGGAGGGCTCGCTGAGGATCAATCAGGACTGACGGCCGGACAGACCAGACGACGTAAGGCGACAACTTGGGGGGAGGAAAAAGAGGGTGTTCTCACATAGCCAGCGATTGCTCAATTTTATTGCACTTGCTGAAGCCTGATGCCTGCTGGCTTTTGTGAAAGGAGCGGGTGTGGCGGGACAGGACGGAAGGGCGTTGCGCATTTATGGAGCTCGCCTGGTCGACTTCTCAAAAGAAAGAAACGCAAAAACCGTTCTTCAGAGACAAGAGGGAAAGTTGGGGCCACTCTTTAGTGGCGCAGGGATATTTGTCTGCAGGTGTAGGGGAAGGGAGCGGGGGGGGACAGAGCGGGAGGAAAGGATCGGGGGGGAAGGGTAAAGAAGCCAGGTCCGATCCGACGAGGGAAATTGAATAGATTGTTTCTCGATCTCAAAAGGCGAGTTGGGCATCGGTTCGAGAGGAACAGGGGGAAGGGAGGAGGGGGGATGTACGGTAGCCGAGGGGGCGTCCTTGGTCTTAGTGAAACGGATATATGCGTAGGGGAGACATCGTCCATCTTGGAACGAAGAACGGAAAATAGGCGTCTGAGGGGAGGGGGGAACGGGGAAGAGAGCTGTCAGAGGTGGCCCATTGCTCAGGGAATTGGGGGCCTCAATCTGGGCTTTTGTTGATGCGGCGTGTCGAAGGAAAAAAAGAAGATAACTTAACTAAAAATATAAAAGGCCTAATATCAAAAAATAACGTCAGAAGCAGGGGGTTGTAGACGACAGATTTTGCTTTCCGGGTGTGGGGGAAAGGAAAAAAAGGACTGAGGGGGCTCACATTCCATGGGGAGAAGAGCTCCCGGTTGATCCGAAAAACAGAAAGCTTGTTTCGACGAAAGGTCTTCCAAACCGGAAAAAAAAAAGGACAAAAGAAAGGGAAAGGGTGCCTGCCCCACGCTCCTCAAATCTTATCACCATAAAAGAGAGACATGAAGTAAAGTGCCAATGTAATAGGCGGTAGAAGTATTAGGAAATTGTTTTGTTCTGGGGAGAAGAGAAGCGGGGACCGCACGTGGCGCATTCCCACAAGCGGATTTCAAGTGAGAACCCCATTCTTACACTCCAAGTAGGGAAAAGAAATAGGGAGAACAGAGAGAACACAAGCGCACTAACAAGAAGGATTTAACCAAAAAAACCACCGGACTATATCTAGTACATCTCGGGGAGGAACTTCTGAACGCGTTGGGAAATAAAAGAGGAAGAGAAAGGGGAGGGGGGGAAGGACATTGGCCTTCTCTGAAAGATTGCCCGGAGTTGAGGGGGGAACCAAACATATCCCAGCCCCGCGCAGACGGCTCCAATTAGAAGGAGAACCTTCTCGTCCACGGGCGCCGCCTGTGGAGAGGAACGTAGGGAGCATGTCAAGAAAAGATATCGAAAGTACGTTTGGGGGATAGGAAAAGGACACGATGCTGGTTCATTATTAAAGAGGGGTGGCCAATGACTTTTGAGTTGAGGAGAAGCTCTGTTACCATGTTTTGTTTCTCTTGTTCATCTGGGAAAGAATGGGAAGAAAGAAAAGGTGGTTGCAGACCTTTGACTCCTCAAGATAGAGCTGGGGCTATTTACAAAAGAATGCCCCATTCTTAAAACCTCTTACGTCGTAGAGGAATAAGCTAAAGGGTGAACTGAAGAAAAGACAGAAGCAGGAAACCGACAGGACGGGACTAAAAAAAAAAGAAACTTAGTCTTGTATGTAAAAGCATAGCACCGGCCCGGATGATCAGCAGAAATGGGCATCTGGGCAACAACATAAAGAAGAAAGAAATGGGAAACGAGAGTTCCAAACGAACTATTCTTCTGTTCGCTGAACCAGCTGCGACACATCAGGGAAAAGGAGGGGGGGTAGCCAGTCTCCGTGTCTTGGTCGGAGGTGGAATAAAAGTAATTAAGACGAAACAAAAGAAAACTTGATGTCTCCTACACTCTAAGAAGACAGGCGACTCTGTTCGTAGAAGCCTGTCCGTGGTGGACCTACCACACCCTTGATTCTTCTGGGTGTCGTGGAAAAAAGACGAAGGACGCAAGTAACGAGGAGAAACTCAAGAAACCATCGACTTGGTTGGACGGAATGGGTTCCGTACAAGGATAAGAAAAAGGGGGATAGGGAATATTACTGCCAGAAAAGGGAGAGCGCTGGTCATCTCTGGCAATAATATTTGTTCCTACTGAGTCAACCCGCAGATGTGGGGGGGGGGTAGGAAGAAAAAGCTGAAAAAAGGAAACAGCTTCTTAGTTGAGCCTCACTCGATAAACACCTCAATTTCAGAGTGAACATTCAACTCTATGACGGCCGACGAAAAAACTACTTCAGGGTGGAATAATTTCTTGTTTCATCTTGGGAACCGTCAGGAGGGGGGGAGAGGGAGAAAAAAAGAGGAGGAGGGAAGAGTCGCTGAGGCCGCGAAAGAATTGGGGGGGGGGCGGGTCCCTCCGCGCCAAGAAAGCATAGCTTCCGGTTTACACATCCGGTCTTATAATGAAGCTGGGCTCTCCAGGTAGAGGTGGACACACAGAAAGAACGGGAAACCGAAGGACATGTATGACAGGAAGACGGGGTGGGATATTAACCGCACAAAAAAATAAAGACTTCGCGGTCCAAGCTTTCCGCCATGTAGGCTTCCTCGGGCGGGCCCAAAAAGAGGTGGGCAGAGGTTAGAGAAACTTTTTATAATTGGACTTCATATCGAAATTGCAAACAGAGAAAGTTTCAATTTTCATTAGGAAGAATGCATCGTTAAGCGGACAGCATTGAAAAGAAGAAAGAAGAGGTAAGGGAGCTCGAGATTAAAGTAACCGATGAATCAGACTGAAAGGGTAAAACAAACTTTGCAAGATCGACAACTGATTATGGTAGGGAGAGGCTGAAAGAAAAAGATCGAAAAACCAGGGCGAAAGAGGAGAGCTTAAGTAATCAAGGATGCGATACCTCTCTAGGCGAACGTTAAGGTACTCTGGGGGTTCACGATAGGCTCTTCTTACGAGGCAATGGCAAGAGAATAGGACGTAAAGAGAAAAAGGGAAAGAAAACCAAAATGTAAAATAAAAGGGGGGCTCCCGATGAAGCAACTTACAAGGGCGGCAAAAAATCTCTGTAAATACGAGTCTCTCCTTTCATACCGGTGTCTTTGGTTAAGGAGGGGACAGAGAAAAGAACTAAAAAAGCTTAAGAGAGGTTTTTACTGGAGCCTACAGTTTCTACCCGGAACTGATAGTTGAATTGAATCGGGGCCGATCGGGGAAGAGAGAAGGGGAAAAGAAGGCGAAAGGTCGCTGGTCACTAAAATACCGGACGGTTTCCGGGCACTCATACCAGAACATCGAGGGCCTTGCACCAACGGCTTAGGCCTGGTCCGGCCTCTGGGACACAGCGGAGTTCTCGTTGAGGAGAAGAAATGAAATATGACCAGGAAAAAAGGTGGCAAGGGGCCGTTAGTCCTACCCACAGGACTTCGGAGGTGAAGGTTCTTCAGGGGCTTCCCCTATGCTGGCTTACATCCATGGAACTAGACAGTTTACGGCTGCTTTCCTGGATTCTAAATCATATCACTTTCACACCCTTACCACCGTCTCTTGGCTAGTGAGGCGTTAAAGAGGTAGGGGAGGAAGGTTCGTTTAACAAAAAAGAAAGACTACAGATGGAAGAGGTTCGTGCGCCTGGAACCGAGACTGAAAAAACACTGTCCGGACTATGACCTGTCTCGTCTTGATTCTTTCCTGCAGCCGAATGGGAGGTGCTACGGGTGAAGATGAAAAAAACCAAACAGGGGAACACAAAGGGGGCACGTCCATGGCTCGCTTCGGTCCATCTAATTTGACCCCCTTCTGGAGGGTCTATCGGTCCCTTTAGAAGCTGAGAGAGAGGCTGGGGGACCTACCCTACCTCTGGGATACTATTAGGAAGAATTTTTTCTCTTCGTTACCACTCTTAAGGTTGAGCTCATTGGTCGAATGGGAGGAATTGGAAAAGGAGGAATAAGAAACTGAACCTGAGGACTTGGCCTACTTGTTTTTCCGCGGAAAAGAGTAGGACATCTCATCATAAGATGAGCTTCCGCCCACCTAGGAGGAAGGAGAAAAGCTGCAAAAGGCGAAACCCCATTTTTAAAGACGCCTCGCCACCCAACATCTCCAAACCCCTTTTGGGCAAACAGGATTAATTGGCATGCAGAAACGGAAGAGCGGGATCATTATAAAAAGAGTAAGGCAGGGAGTACGGGTCAGAGGGGACTTGAAAGTAGGTCCTCTGGTCCGCTCGTGGAAAAGATACGCGGTATTTGCTCCTCCTACCATCTATCTATTGGCTACTGGACATCACAAGGTCAAAATCTCTTCATAAGGGGAAAATTGGCGGAAATAAAAAGAGAGGGAGGGAAAAGTCAATTTGGCAAACAACCTGGGCGACTAAGAGATGAGTTCCACCGGGACACAGCCTTTGAGTAAAAAGGGACGGGCTGTAAAAAAATGTGTGCATTGTGTATCTAGGTGGCACGATGAGGGCGAGGGGTGGGCGTGTGAGGTACTCCTTTTTGGTCCCGCGGTCAGCTTTTTGGAACGGGCCACCGTTCGTCCTTTATCTTCAAAAAAACATAACTTTCCAACGTTACTCCTACATCGAGGTCGAATCAGCCGAGTAGCGGGTCAGGAACCTAAGGGAAGGGGAAGGTTTGCTGGTGAGACAGAGGGGAGAAGAGGGGGGGGGGAGGGTAAAGGAGGACGTGCTCGTATTGCCACAGCGGTTCTGGTAAGAACATGCCTGGTCTTAAAAAGGACACATGGAGAAAAAGGTGCCGTGCAAGGGCCAAACAGGAAAAGGAAAAAAGAAATGTGGGGACGTCACCCACCGGCCGGACTGGAACGTCCATCGGGGTGATTATAACTACGGAATCCGGCGAGTGTCGACCCATACCGTCAGACCGTAGAACCAGGAGAAAAACAAAAGAAGACGCCAATCAGTGGAAGAACTCGGAAAGGAAGATCAAAAAAAGAAGCTGGGCCTGAGAACCGCACGCTCGCCGAAAGAAGGTCTATCCACTCAAGATGATCATTGCAATGTTCTAAAGCAATGGGCCCCTGACTCAGGACACACTTCCCGGAACGTCCGCCAGTTATACAAAAAAGAAAGGAACTAAATATAAAACGTGCCAATCGACGAGAAAGCTGTCTTCCACCGATCTCTTAAGAGCCACAACTACTAAGCATAAGATCGACGCTGTATAGGCGGAGTGTCACAAGTCCAGAGGAACTGAACCAAAAGGTAGAGATGAAGAGCGAAAAGTCGAACTCCAGAGAAGGACCAAAACGCCGTACTCAGGACCCAACCCGTGCAGAAGAAAACATGCCTTCTGCGGAATAGTCAGTAAAAGTCTCAAGCGCGCAGAATCATGAAAAACCGACGGGAGAAGTACAACGCAAGTATCAGGGAAGGAAAGAGAAAAGAGCTGTCGACGTGAGAGAAGCAGCAGAAAACTGCCCTCAGAGTCTCAGCACTCGAAGAAACTTGCAGGATTTTCTTGGTCGTCTTACCTTAGCAATCAGGGGAATTTACTTCCTAGGCGCATCGTTAACGCAATTAACTAGATGGCAATTAATAGCTGCGGGAAAATAAAAGCGGTAAGAGTTGTGGGGGGACGTCGACGCAAAAGGGTCTTTTTCGATGTTCGGGTCGT
>Ga0179591_1322220_pt1 | contig 15137 bp, 10 predicted proteins | sample CZOMad2_1_08_16f_FD_182891 | JGI IMG/M metagenome (GOLD analysis project Ga0179591, IMG submission 182891) | Vadose zone soil fungal communities from Angelo Coast Range Reserve, California, USA - CZOMad2_1_08_16fungal (PacBio error correction) | ecosystem: Environmental > Terrestrial > Soil >...
CTAAGCTCTCTCTGGCCTAAAGGCTTCAGTCCGACAGGAAGGAGCTAATCCGGGAGAATGACTAATATGGAAGCGGCATCATCAAGGGTGCAAAAAAAAGCTAACATACATGCAGGGTTGCTTCGGAAATATACCTAGTGTCAGGGAAAGGTGACGAAGGAAGTAAAAAAGTGTCTTGGCTAGGGGAAGGAAAAGTCAAAAAATTGGCAAGTCAGGAGAGATACCGCTCTAAAATTCCCCAGGCGCGCCGAATTCGGAGAAAGAAAGTATCTAGGAAAATTCGAAGAGAAAAACGGTAGCACTCCTCACTGACGACGTACAAACTCAAAGCCGAGGCCGTTAGAAAACAAATCAGGAGGCCAGGGGGGGGACGATAAGGAGGCAGCTATGAGAAAGGTATATGGGGAAGGATCTAAGCCAAACCCAAACACAATCCGCCTCACAGAAAGTTCTGAGAGGCCACATATAGAGAGTCATCAGGACTCTCTCTCTACGACTCAGAAAAAAAGGAACAAGGCCAGACGTTCATCGCAACGAAAAAAAAAAAAAGGTAGGAAAAGTGGAATCTATTCCTGGGAGATCGATCGCGTCCGTGAACTTCTCAACTACTGGTCAATAGATGCAAGAGAAAACTCTTTCATCAGAGCAAGAGGGAGGGGATACCTCCGGATCCGAAAAAGAATCAAACGAAAAAAAGGAAAACTGAACGAAGAAATAAGCGATCTGGGGATGATTTGAGCAAGCCCAGAGCAGGATCTTCGTAATTAAGAGCGCCAAAGTACCCTACACACTCTTCTAAAACAACCGGGAAAAGACGATCTTAAATAAAGTAAACGCTCTCGATCAGACTAGGGGGAGGGAGAGGGAATTTCCCAAAAAATCAAGCGACAGGAGCCTCGATTCTCGCAATGAGTGGTCGCTCCGGGCCGTCGCTTGCCGGGGGTATCCATTAGAAGATCAAAAGAAAGGGACCTCTTATCGAAAGAAAATTCACAAAGTAATACACAGGGTTTAGGATGGAACTGGGAAAGCTCCACTATGCGAAGAAAAGTCTCTCCTACCAGCAGGAAGAAGATCCAACCGGGACAATTCAGGCGAGGAGACACCACCCGAGATTCGTAAGTCTCGGTACGGCGAGGGCGCCAGTTCGACATACGACCGGCTAAACAAAAGGGGAAGTCCCTCAGGCGTTCGAAAGAGACCCAAAAAAAAAGGCACTCCGGAATTCAGCCTCTCCCTACGACCGACCTCTTTAAGGGCGGAAGGGGGCGCGGGCTTCGAAGGAAGTCCGAGGGGGAACTCAAAGAAGGAGGGGGTCCTACGAGAGGATCACACAAATATAGCCGAGGTTGAAGCTCTGAAGAGGTATTAAGAGGAGAGCATGGGGGGGGGCAGGGGAGGAAGAAAGGAACCTCCGCTGTCTGATCGGTCGCGTTCCCTCGTGTTCATCCGAATCCAGGAGTGGTCGCCTTCGACGAAGTGAGAGGGAAAAAAGAAAAGAAGGGGGGTGTAAACAAAGGGAAAAGAGAGAAGAAGGTAAGAAACACTCAAGTCAAAGGGAGGTAATCCCGATACGACGAGATCCTCAACAAGAATAAACAATAGACTAACTATCCCCGCGCGCCCGCCCAAGAATTCGCAGAGGGTCGAGCGGGGAGCGGAAACCCGCCATCTTCCCTCGATCGAGGCTCCCGCTGTAAGACTTAAAAACAAGGAATCGTCGACCAGCGCCTTCCGATCTGGACTATCTGACTTGAACGCAGTCAGGGGGGGGGGCAAACTGGAAGAGCCGCCTACGGAGCTCTAACCGAAGAGAAGAAGAAGGTCTTGCGAGAGAAAAGACGCGCTTTTCGCTAAGGAAAGGGAAAGTCCAGTGAAAGAACTCTAGAGTCCTCAAAAGCGCTGGCGGTCCTCAAGGACTAAAGGAATATTGATCCCGAATTACTCTCAGGTCAGGGGGAGTCAGCGGCGCAAAATCTGATAGGCTAGGAGAGAGACGGCAGAAAAAAACGACTCCCAGCTGGTGTCAAGAAAAGGACTAAGTGAGGTGATCTGAGGGGGCGAGGACTGCCCGACTCATAAGGAACTTTAGATTCACCTGGGGGGGGAAAAATGATAGCGAAAGGAAGAAGATAATCTCCGAGAAGAGGGGTCTCGCAAACGGAGTAAAAGAAAACCCACAAATACTATATAAAAAAAAAAAAAGGAGGGGGGAGGTTTTTAAATGTCGCTGGGATCTCCGAAACGCCTCGGACGGCTTCGGGATAGAAAATGAGGAAAAGAACTCTTAAATCATTGGACAAGGGAAACGGGCGTTCCAGCCCCGAGGAAAAAGAGGAAGATCGCAGGAAACAACTCCCCAAAAGCGGCCCAGGATTTCATGGTCGTTGTAACAGCGGGAGGTTGCGAGGATAGGGTGTGAGAGCGGCAGATCTCCGTACCGAGAAGAGGGTGGACTAAAGAGCTTCCACGATCTGGGGGAAAAGAAGACGGGTCCAGTTGTATCCGGCCATTCTAGGGAAGGATGCAAAGAGTGGGGAGGGGGGACAGAAAGGAAGGACCCGCTAGACGGCCCTGGGAGAAGCCCAGGGGGGACTTGAGCGGCAAGGGGAGAGGAGGTTCAAAAACGAAGACAGTAGTCTTACTGCTGGGCAGGTCGCGGACTTTAGGACTATGACGTATGCTGCGTATAAGCTCTTCGCGAGAGTTCAAGGCGGACAGACTTAAAGATGTAATTGTTTCGGAAAAAAAATAAGAGAGAGGGCTTGCTTGATGGTTCGCATCTAATCTTTCTTCATGGCGTGGGAGGAGAATCTGGTCAGAGATACCAGAAGGGAAAGGTAATGCGTGGAAAGGGGGTTCGGGGAGTTCGAAAGGAGTAAGGTATCGGGGCATAATCGTTCTTTGAGAATGAATAGCATAGGAAAAAAGTTTGTAAAAGGAATTTATAGGGAGATTCAATCCAGGAGGAGGACTAGGGATACCTCTTGGCGGCATACGGAACACAGCACAATAAAAAAAATCGGAGCCGATTCTAACGTATAGAGGATGTCCCGGTCTTTAAGCTCAACACAATAACATGGGCCGTACGACGAGGAAAGAATACCAAAGAAGAAAAAGAAAAATTTCAGTGAGAAGCCCGGGTTATCGGTGGCTGAATCTAGTAATGAAAAAAGAGGGTCTCTGAGGCGGGAGGCCGATGGAAGAGGCTCAGAGGCTCGGCCTCAGGGTGAGGTAGTAGCGAGCAGAGTAGAGGGGGGGAAAAAAAACTCAGTCTCGTCTATGGAATTGCTGCAATGGGTCAAAATGCCTACTGAGCGCAGAAGGTCTATGAGGAGAATCTAAGGGAAAGAGAAGAGAGAGGAGGGTGAGTTAAAGAAACCGATGGCGTGAGGAAAATGCTTGATCTCATTTAGGCTAGTGACTCCTCTTCGGGACTATTGGGGAAAACCTGGCCGAGCTAGAGGGATCAAGTACACCGGTGGAAGGGGATAGGGATCTCAGGCTCGAAAAAATGGGAAAAAGCGACCAGAGAGGAAGTCCCTTAGCGCCTAACTCAAGTTGAATTAAGAACGACTCTGTAAAAGCGTGAGGAGCGCGGAAGAAGGGGGGGGCAAATAAACTAGCAATCCTCTATCTAGCAGAGAGCGAGGGAAGAGTATGGGCCTAGGAGTGGTAGCATTCTTTTAGTGAAAAGGTGGGATATGGAGTACGCCTATAAAGAGCCGGAGGAGGGAGATTATCTATTGAACGGAGGAGAGGGCGCGGGGATGGAAACAAGCCATTTCCTCTGACTTGGTGGGAAGGAGGTGGAGAAAAAGCAGATTGCTTAGGATCAGGACGGCAGAAGTCTCTCTTGCCCCGAGTAAACTAGCAGAAAAAGAAGAAGGAAGAGAGCTTAGGATACCCCTCGGATGGCCAAAGTGGTCAGGGCACTCGAGCGGAAGACGCGTTAGGGCGGGGAGAGTCGCAGGGGAAGTAGCGCGAAAAGAGGAATATAGATCTCACACTTGAGTCAAGGTCGGAGAGGGCGCTTATCGAGCTAGGAAAAGAGACCCCGGGGACGAGCTGGAGACATGGAATCTGTCGGCCGGAAGGATTAAGAGACAAAAAGGAATCTCGGGGAGGGTTTCTAAAGGTCCTTATGGAGGGAACGTCTGGAACTGGAGGTAAAGAGAGGCTAAGGCATCGGATCTGGAGTTTAGTCTTCTCAAGGGAAGAGGGAATAAAATGTGAGAAATCTCCAGAAACCATAAACTTAATAAAAAATTGCCTGAAAGGAGTCTAACTGGCCGGACTAGCGAAGTCCACCTGGGAATAGGAGATCAACCTCAGTTTCAAGGCCAGGCTCTCTGAGGGACAGAAACTTTCGGCGTCTAGGAGAGGAAGTACGAGGGAGGCAGTCTGTCAAAAAAAGGGGCTCGCGAAGGCAAATTGCGCGAACTTGGAATATCTAGAGATCTAATCTTAGAGGTCCGAGAAGGAAGATACGAAGAGAGGCCGAGAAGAGTAAATCCAAGAATTACTAACCTGGAAATAGCAGGTGCCTTGAGGGGTCATTGGGAAACAGAAGGAGGAAATCTGGAAAACCGTCGGCGAGGGAATTTCTAGTAGGGGGAAAACAGGGCCTGGGGGGGGGGGGGGGGAGTTTCCGCGGCGAGGGAATACTCGTAGCAATTCACGTCCCAGAGGGCCGAGATAAAGGGCAAAAGAAACCCGGGAAAGAGAGGGGCGGCGCCGGTTGCAAAGAAATGGTTTGAATCGGGGAACAAAAAAAAAAAAAAAATCGCCGGAGGGGAAAAGAAGGTACAACTGGGGGCGTCGGGCCCTAATAAACGCCGGGAGAGAAACCAAGGATCAACGGGCGAAATAGGATCCAAGAAATTACCTAGCGTAGAGTTCCTATAGCCACGCCGCAGCGGGAAGGTCTAGAAACCGGCACCAATAGCGCTGTAAATAGAGCGGAACCGTCAGACACAAAAGACCGGCGATCTGATCAATGGGGGACGACCGGCGAAACGGAATTCAAGAAAAAAATAAACGGGAAGGTAAGCGAACCGGGAGTATCAACTTATAGCGCCTTCTCTGAGGGGGGGAAAAGAAAATTGACTCTTTTGTTAATGGGTAGCTAGGGCCGAGGAGGCTGCAGGCATCTTGAGAGGGAGAAGAACCCTGTGGCGTCGAAGATTAGAGCGAAAATCTCCGGAGTGAGGGTAAAATTCCGAGGGAAAGTTTAGATAATACGATACATGAGGACCAAGAAACCCGGAATCGTCCGAAAGAAAGTTGTTTCTTTCTTGGAGAGGGGCTATCGGAGTCGTGGAGGAGGCAACCAGCGCCCGACTGTCGGAAACCTCTAAGGGGGCTCGGCCAGCATAAGGCACTCCGAAGAAAGAGGTTGGTATAATAAAGGGCCTAGAGAGACTGGAGAGGGGAATCAGGGGGAAAACCACACACTGAAAAAATTTCGGAGATGGAAGTGGGGGGATAGGAGGGAGCAAAAAGAAGCGGATCTCCTCTCGCCGATGGCATAGGAAGGGGGTATGGAAGGAAAAGTCAACTACCAAGAGAAGCCGCACCACCTTTGGGAAAGTGAAAAAAAAAAGGAGACTACGTGTCGTTAGGGTAACCAAAAAATCCAATCCAGCTATGCGCGCCAGGGAGGAACTGTCGCCGAAAAAGGAGGACTGCTTAGAAAAAAGAGAAAAGACAGAGCGAAAAGGGGGGTTGACTGAGCATTCACCACGATGCGGTTCTCTTGTACTACACGGCGCCTTCGTCGAGACGTTTCCGCTCAGAAGGGGGACAATGAAGAGATCGCTAGTGCCAGGGGGGGGTAAACTTCAAAAGCAATAGAGGGTATCTGAGCGAAGGAATTGTTAGAATAGATTGGCAAATGGGGAGCGGCCCTGTGTATCCCGCGGCCTGTAAAAAAACAAAGCATTGTACTGTTGATACTGAGGGCTCAGGAAAGGGCGCGTGTAGGGCGGGTTCTAACTTGGTACTGGGCGGCAGAGTCGAAGTCCTACCGATGAGAGGAGTGGGGATCCGGGGCAAGGCCCGTGTATTAAAGCATCGACCACAGAAAGGGGGTGGTAAGAGACGGTTGGTTCGGAAAAGGAGGAGATGTCACACAACGACCCTGGTCAACACCGAATGGAAAGAGAAAAACAATCGAGGACATCTCAATCAGAGACTCAACAACAAATATGGGGCAAAATTGAGATGGACATAGAGCGGGTTGGCTCCTTACGGGCAAAATTCAGAGGATGGATTGAAAAGTTAAGGGAAATGGAGAGGGAAAGAAACAAAAAAGATACATCAAATGTTGTTGAAAAGCTGACCAAGTGAGGGGGCCATGGAACACCCGCCAGGCGCCTACGGGGAAAAATCAAGTTCGCCAAGTACCACGTTCCTGGAACTGCCAACAGACGCTACTGAAAGTGGAGGAAGGGGTCCTCCAGTACCAGTTACTCCCGAGAGAATGGACAAGCGCGGGATCCAAGGTCCAGGCTCCCACATAAAAGAAGCAGGATCCAAGGAGGCCTTAGAGGATACTATCTTCCTACTCTCCACTTGGACTCGAAGAAGCATTGCCGCGGACCGACTCGTATTGGAAGGACAGGCGATCCAAAGTAAACAAAACGAGAAAAATGCATACACCTCAGGGAAATCATAAAAGGGGCCAGCCGACTTGAGGCTGTTGCGGGGGGGACAGACAAGGGAACTACCGGTTGAGTAAGGAATCATGAAATCAATAGGGGCGTGTCTACATTAATACAAGTATCTCTCCTAACTGTAAGGGGGGGGGAAAGGGTCTAAGGAGAGGAGAAGGGAAAGAACAATTTCGATGAAACACGCGCGGCTGATGCTTTAGAGGATACAGTATCTCAGCATCCGACTTCAGATCGTTCTTCTCAAAAGGAATAAAACTAAAGGTCATAGTAGAAAGGGAATACTCTTCAATAAGGGGAAAGAGATCACAGAAAATCGCCGAGGGGTCGGAGGGAGATAAAATCCTCGAAATTGGTTCAGCAGGCTGGGGGGGAAAGGCTGTCTAAGCGCAGCGCGCAGACTTCCACCTGAAACGTCATAAGAAAAAAGGGAGAGGTCAAAACGGACGGGTGGGCGGGTGGTCGACTGCGGGAAGCCTCTCTGAGGCGAAATTCAGGGCCCGACGCCGATCTTGCATCACTTAAAAACAAAAAAAAAGAGAGCTGATATCTACTGAGAAAGGATTCAACCCGGAATTGAAAATGGGAACTTACAGGAAAAAACGCTGAGCCAATCTATCCATCTCGCCAGGACGGGGGGGGGGAACTGTCAGAAACTATCTGAAAGGGACTCTGTTAAAAATGGCGCAAGGATTTCCTCTAAAAAAGAACCGAAGCGGACCTGGAGGTGGGTGCGACCTGTTCCGCAAGCCACAATAAGGCCTTGTTGGCCGTAGGTTCAGTCAGAAGTACTCTGAGGAGGTGAAGAGCGGGCCTCCCCGAATCGGTTAAAGCGAAGAATCCGAGCGGCAGCTCGAGAAAAGAATCAAGACGGAGTCTCTGTTGACGCCTGACAGAGGCTTCTGAAAAGGGGGGGGGTCGGCTTCTTAGAGGCCACAAAAACTTTGAAAACGCGCGCCTACCGATATTTCAGGTAGGATACCCTGCTCTCCCGAAAGCGGGAAATCAAAAACCAAGGCGCGACGAGATGCGACCGCCTTGAAAGGGAAACCATGCCAAAGGTGTTCCACTAAATCAATACGAGTCAACTTAAGAAAGCGCCGCTTTGGGGATGGTCGCAGCCTTCGGGGGGACCATCACGCCGGGAATGCTGCGACCAAAGGGGATATGGAGGACATTTAACAAAGCGCATAGATCTTCAGGAAAGGGGGAAAGTTCCCATCGCCGGCCGGATCACTACCTCTCATGGGCTGCTTAGTAGAGAACGGACTAGAGTCTCCTTTTTACTAGAGCGGTAAAAGGGGAAAACTTCCGGAAGGACGGAAGCGCAGCTTCCTTAAGAAAAATAGAACCCCGGGTGCCCCCCACTCTCAGAACATGAGAGCGAAACATTGGGGCGCTACCGGAGAAACTCCACGAGGAATGTCCAAGTGGCGATCGCCGTCAGTAAAAGGAGTTGAAGTATCGTCAACCGATCGCCGCCTGATTACATCGGGAGGTCGAGACAGGAGCGAAAGGGGGGTGCCCAGCGTAAAGATCATCGGCGCCTCCTCTAGAGAAAAAGAAATACAGTCGAAAGGCACCCTCGGAAGGGACCACTCCTGCCGAGGCCGGTAGAGGAAAAAAAATCCGTCCTTAAGCCGATGACAAAGAAGAAAAGCCGGCTTTAGGTCAAAGAAGATGGATCAAAATCAGCGACGACCTGGCCGCCTCCGGAAGACCGATTCCTCTGAGACGGAGAGCCTCGCCGGCGCCGAGCCCTCCCGGGCCTCATCTCCGATTTGCGCAGTTTCACTTCGAGGCTTTTCGCAGAGATCGAAGAGAGGCCAATCGTCTCCTGCAGTGCTCGGGCCATCTAGACTGGACTCCTCCGTAAAAAAAAAGGCTAACTGGGGACGCTACCGCTAAGAAAAAACCCGCCAGGGGGGGAGAAAAAAATATTCCCAAAAACGCTCCCTCTCCATAGATAGACCTTGAACGCAAGAGTCTTCAGGAAATGAATCTATCCAAGAAAAATAAAAGCCGGCTAAAACAGAGGCCCATATAAGGAGGCACTGGCGGCTATTCAGAGCTCAGGGGGAAGGGAAGAAAACCAAGAGCGAAAACGCTCACACGCTAAGACTCTAGATAGTATCGGAAAGTAGGGGACCCGTCAAGGGGGTCTGAGGAGGGCCGCGTTTATCCATTATGGCCGCTAGGGACTCGAGCAAATCCTAGTAGGAAAAAACTGTGGTGGGCCGTCTACCAGAGCGGACGGTGAATATAAGGTGAAAAGCCACCTGGGGGTTCAGAGCATTCCTGCCATCACGGCTAATAATGAAAAAAGGACCAAACCAACCGACGATTCTATCGGATCTGGAGAGAGGCGACGAAATAGGAAGAGAAGGTACCCGCGGGGAATTAGAAAGAGACCTCGCCATAAAGGAAAACGGATACGACTGCAAAATAAAAAACTGACGAGCTAGAACTACACATCAATCCGAGGAATCGCCGAGGGAAGCGGAAGAGGCCCTCAAGCCGGAAGGGGCAGCTAGGAGCGCGATTCGCAACCGCTCAAAATGCGAGTCCCCTAATCCGTATGTCTTAAGAGTTCCTAGTAGAAAAATCTCTCGAGCGTTGGGGGGGGGAGGGGGGGGCAAATTGGAAACCGTACGCTCTAAGATGGTAGGAGGATCGTCTTCCAAAAGGATAACCTTCAAAGATGGAAAGGGGACAGCTGAAAAAAAGACCCATAATCTCACGAGAGGAAATTTGAAAAAAAAACTGCTCAAAGCCTAGGTAGAAAAAAAAGAGACAATTGTCCACGATAGGAGACACGAAAGGGAGAAGAATCCGCATCAAACAGAACACGAAAGATTCGGAAGGATAAAAAAGACTCTCGGGGCCAACGGCCGAAAAATCTGGTCTAGTTCTTGACCAACGTGCAAAAATCAACATCTTCCAGACAGAGGGGACACACATCAGGATTACGCGTCGTCCGGGAAATAGGCCAGCGCAAAAAAAGAATTAGGATCGGAGCGTGCCGTGCTATTATTCCTACAAAGGGAAGAAGATATCTGGAGCCGGAAACCGAAGAAACTACTGGAGGGAGGGGAGGACTCAGCTGGAAGGAAACTAACTGTCGCTCACTTCAAAAGAAGAGGGAGAGGAGAGGGTTCTTCAAAAAGCGAAAAATTATCCTCAAGGACGAAACGTGAAGGAGCAGCGGAAATAGACCCTATTTCACCTCTCAAGAAATCTAGTCGACCTCGAGGAATAGGATAGGCAGACTTCCTCTCTACCACCACTCTCCGAGAAAAAGTCTAGAGGGTTCACGACATGAAGAGAGAAGGGAAAGAGGGGGGGGGCCCAAAATCATGCTGAACTGAAAGGGAGGGACTGGAAAGCCCACACCTGGGAAACAGGTAAACATTATAAAGGCCGATCGGGTATCTACCGCCGCGGAATAGAGGAGTCTTATAAAGGCGCGCAGAAGAAGGACCAACATAGAAAGAGAACAAAAAAGGGGATGGAGAAGAGAATAAGGTTTAATGAGGAGGTCAAAAAAAAAAAAGGCCGAAGTAAGGCTCGCTCGGGCAATTGTTCGTAGATCCCTTTTACAGGGAAGAGGTCGTCCATTGAGCTCGGCGTCAGGGGGAAGAAGATCCCCATCTGGAACGAGAACCCCTAAGGCAAAAACGGAGATCGGTCCTTTTCGGTGAACAAAGCAGACGGGGCAGAGAGAGTAAAACTGAAAAAGATCAGGGTAATCGATGTCGAAGTAGCAGACCAAAATCTGTAGGGTGAACTAGGGAGACCTCGTAGATAAGAAGTCGAAGGGGAGGACCGCAGAGGGAGGAGATCTCAGGAAGACTAGAAGAATAGGGAAGGCCCCATTGAAAAAAATCTCACGAATTGGGAAAGGCAAAGACGTCGGAGTTCAGCAGGGTTGCTCTCGATATGAAAGAATTAGGACTCGAATACAGACTTCCTTCAGCGCTGGTTCCAAAGAAAGTCTCCCGGGACTTGTGGCCGACTGCGTATGCGTCATCTGAAGGAAAAAAGAAACTTTTGGCAAAACGGAGACAGATAGTAAAATCGGCGCAGGGGATGTGTCGAGCACGCTTTTCGATAGATCGGCGGTCACTTCGTTCATGTAGGGGGGCGGGCTGGCGGTATGAGACGGTATTTCATCAAAGAACTTGTTACTGAGAAAGGGTCTTAACCCTAGCGCTTTTATCCAAGGGGGAAACCGGGAGGGGAGAGGGGAGGCTGCGCGCCTTCTGTCGGAGGGAGCTCAGATGAATCGAAAAAAAAAAAATCAAGAACGAGGAGACCTGACTTACCATCCTCCTTTCTGTCAGGAAAATATCTCAGAAGAGGGCCTAGCGATCGTCCTAAAGACGGCTCTCTATGACTGAAGGAAAGGGTGAGCGTTTCCGCAGGATAGAAAGAAGATACGTCTTCTAGAAAAAAAGCCGAGCGCCAGCCTTAGGGATCCGGGAAATTATTGCTATTCTAGCCGTCCAGTCCGTTATCAACTTGAGAGGAGAAGGTCAAGTATTGGAGGCGGGCGAACTGCCCGCTGGGTCCTAGGAGGAATCTGGGGATGCTAAAGAAAAAAAATACAAGTATAAGAAAATGAGAAGTCGATTTTCCGGGGGCCATAGACTAGTAGGGGCCGTATGTAAGGTGCGCCAAGGGTTCGGCGAACTGCCGAGAGGGGACTAGTTTAAAGGAAGTCTGCTGTAGAAGGGTATCACAGGGAGGACTGGGGGGGATGCTCGAGGCCTATCATCCTTACTCATGGTCCCCTCTCCAAATGAAGAAAGGCCCGGAGAGAAAATCCCTTTGAGGGGAAATCGAGGTTCTCCTGATGAGAGCGGAAGCGGGGACTTACCCTAAAGGCCTCGCTATCGCTGAAGAAAATCGCTCAGCTTTTGGTCGGGGGGAAAGAAGAGAGTTGGGTCAGTTTGGGGAGAGATTCGGGAAAGCTACTAGAGGATGGCCTGGAATAAAAAAATGTAGATTCGAATGGAGAAGGGGACGCGTTTAGGGAAAGTGCTAGGTATTGTTGGAGGTATGCGGGTAGAAGGGAAAGGGAAGACGGGAGCGGCGAGGATCTCGACACGGAACTGCGCCAGAAAATACAGGCAGCTCTGGAAAAAAACTCTGCGACGGCGCCCCCAGACTCGAATTGAAAGGAGGGAAACCTCTTAAACGTCAGTGAGCGGGCGAAAGTGTCGGACGCGGCGTTCCCCAGGCATCGGTGGGGCGGATTAAATTAAAGTCGTCCGATTTCCGATGGATCATTCAGTAAAGGATGGAAAAATCCCTCCTAAGTTATCAATCTGGTCAGGGATGTCTCGAAAGCCTCAAGTCTGGGAGGAGGAGGATTATTTTGAAGGTCCCTCTACTAGGGAGAAGGGGAGCATATGTTGACTGGTGGAGGGAAACTTGGCCGATAAGGGGGTCAAGTTGGGGGGGAGAGCTCCCCTCTGCAGGAGAGAGGGTTTCAAAAAAACTCCTTTAATTGACGGCGGAGCGACAAAAAGGTCCTTTTTCTGAATATCGGATGCCGCCACCGGGAATTCTGGAAGTAGAGTCGGGGCGGGCACCGCTGGCTGACCAAGGATTATAGAGAGGAACTTTACGGCATTCCGCTTCCTAGGTCTGGAGGGCTACAATCGAAATGGCCGGAGATCTGAGGCGCGAATGATCGAAAAAGAGCTCAATTGGAAAGAGGAAGGAACCGAAGGCTATACAGTCGGAGCGGGAGGGGGGCTGTTCTCACCGACTGCAGCAATACCGGGTCGCCTGTCAAATTCCTGGTTATGGTAAAAAATTCTGAGGAGGTAGAGGGGCTCCCGCGTAGGAGAGATTGAAGGAGCAAACGGGTACGGGGTGGAAGGTGTACATGTCGAGTAGCAAAGTCGTCTGCTCCAGCAGGATCACCAGAGGAACGCTATCCAAAAAGAAAAAAAATAGAGAAGGGGGAGTGCGCGTCAGGGTGGGGCTTTTTCCTACCGTAAAATCCTATCCCTGATGGAGGAGGGCAATAGAAGACCGAGAAGTCAAAACGTCGCCGCGAAAGGAAAGATGTGAAAACGGACGGGGATTACTCTATCGGGGAGGACCGAGTCACACCTCGAGTTAAAGGGCGGTACAGAACGCCGGCCCACAGAGGAGTCTGAGACGCGTGGGAAGGGAAAGGGGGAAAAACCGACCTGCTTCTCTTCGTTTGTTAGACGAGAAACGTGGAAGGCGCCGAACCCACACCAGAAGAAGACGGGGGAGAAACAGGATCGGCGCTATGAGAAAGATTTCGTCCAAGGGGGGGGGGGGAACGAGGAGGGGGACAGAATGGAAGGAGCCAAAGGAGGGGGATACAGGGAAAAAAGAATCAATACGAATCCTTGGGTATCTAGAACTTGGAAGACACCTCACAGAGATCGGGAGTCGAATGACAGATCTTCAGGGAGTCCGAGAGAAACATGGAAGTCGACAAAACCACAACGGGAAGGGAAGGCCGACTATCACGGTGGTGTCGGTGAAGTGAGTGGCAGAAAAGATCGCTGCTGAAAAGATAAACGCGGGCCGGCCAGCAAAACTTGAATACGAGACGCCCTCTCGAAAGAGACTTCGAGCCAGGTCTGAGGAAGTTCTGGCCTCGAGAATATACAAGGTCAAAGACCTTTGAGGCCCGAAAACGCGGGGGAAGACGTCGAACCCGATGACGGTACGGATGCGAGAGACTTTGGTGGAAATCGAATAAACCTATCAGAAAAAAAAAGCTGGAAAAGAGATTTGCTGGTCCCGCGCCAACGAAAGGGGACGAACTCAGGAAAGGAAAGGTTGCAAGGACTAAGAAAAAAGGTTAAGGGAAAACCTTAGACAACCCATACCCGACGGCTGTTCCGAGGCCATGATTGAAAAAGGGGCAAGCACGAAGGGTATGGAGCGTGATCAAAAGAGAAAAAAGCACCGAAAAGGGGCCAAAGGGGGGGGGGGGCCTTAAAGAAAAGGCGTGGGGGCTAGTGTAGGGACGAAGAAACTCTCTGACGGTCGAATCTGACTGCACATTGAATGAACGAAAGTTGTCTCAGTCTGGACATCGCGCCAGGGGAGACATGCCTCGAGGGAGAGAGAATACCGGAAGGGGGGGGGATAAGTAGAAAGGTGCAACTTTTTATAAAAAAAAAAGTAAGCACCGCGGAAACTGCACAATAACTGGGGGGTCTGCGCCAGGAAGTAGTCGGTCTTTAAAAAGTGAGGTGGACCGGAAAGGGGAATGGCGCAGCCCAGTCACGGGGGGGTTGGCCTCACTCTGAGCCGCGTTTCGGCGGGTTATGAAAGACTGAAAGAGGAGCTGAAAACAGTCCTTTTAGAGGGGAAGGGGAGGGGTTCAGGGCCACAGGACACCGAAACTGGGCAAAGCTAGGAAAGGAGGAAGAGGATGGAAAGAAATTAAGAAGGGCGACCCGAGAGAAAAGGTATCTTCAAGAGAGACAACACAACAACGGGAAGATTAAGGAGATCTTGGGAATGGCCTCGAGAGGGTCGCTTCTTGGAGGGGGCGTGTCTGATTACCATTTGGTATGAGACTGGCAATCAATCCACGGAGATTACCATCCTCAGGGGTGGGCGAAAGATGAGGAAATGACCAGGGCCGGCAAAGAAGAAAGAACTTCACCTGAGGGAGGAGTCTCGGCGCCAAGTACCAACGTCAACCAAGACAAAGGCCTCCTACTTGGGGGGCAATGCGTCAGAATAAAAAAGGAAATGTGGGAAGCTCTATGTGTCAAATCGCGGGATACAGAGGGAATAACATGGGAAAAGGGCTACGAGCAAAGGAGGACTGCCAGCTACTCTCTGCATCCCTAGGAATCAAAAAGAAAAGGACTTGAACTATTGGTCCTGACCGGGAGAGAGGCATTATCGCGAGGGCGCGCCTGACTATGAACAAATAACGCGTTGTCTTGATTCAAAAAGGGCTAAGGCTGCTGCTGGAAGGGAAAACGGCACGAACCAGTCGGAGGAGAATTTCAGACATGGCGTCATAAAGGAGTGGCGAAAAGGCGCCGAAAAGGAGATCCTTAACAGGGGAAGAATGGGGGGGGGGGGTGGCGGTAACGACAGACGCTGAAGGAAAAATCTATTCATAGCGCGCGAGCGTCTGGGCAAGAATAGTAGCATTCGAGCTCCAAGAGAGCAGACTAAAGCCATCGGTCGAACGAATGAAGGGGCGGGACTGAGGGAAGAAAAAATGGGGATTCGCTCCAGGGAGCGACAAAGGATCAAAAGCCTGTGATCATCAATAGCTTAAGCGAGGAAAAACAAAACACAGATCCAAGGTATTCAAAATGCGTCCAGAGGTCCTTCAGCCTCAAGACAACTCATGAATGGAAACACTCGAATTCCATAACGCAACTGAGTCTCCGGCTGAAATGGAGGTCTCGGGTCGGGGATCCGCTTCGTGCTCTC
>Ga0179591_1303041_pt1 | contig 15136 bp, 14 predicted proteins | sample CZOMad2_1_08_16f_FD_182891 | JGI IMG/M metagenome (GOLD analysis project Ga0179591, IMG submission 182891) | Vadose zone soil fungal communities from Angelo Coast Range Reserve, California, USA - CZOMad2_1_08_16fungal (PacBio error correction) | ecosystem: Environmental > Terrestrial > Soil >...
TCAAGCCGTGAGTCTTCTTCAATCGGGGGGTCTCCTGCAGGTCACAGCTTCGCGGACGGGAGTGATACAAGAAGGAGGTGGGGTTGCAGTAGCAGAGAAACAACAAGCGTACGCAAGTATTTGCGCGGGGAAGGGAAAAAAAAAAAACCAGCGGAACAAAGATCATCGGGGGGCTGACAAAGGGGGAAAAAGGAGACATCCGAAAGAACTGGAAGAGGTACGGGGATGAACGGACGTGGGACAAAAAAAAAAAGGGTCTGACTTAAAGGTGAGGCGCACTTCCATCTAGGCTGGAAGAACATTTATGGGATAGTACGAAATATTCGGAGGCATGACTAGTAGGATATTATGGAAGACGCAACTCACCAAGTCTGATAAACAGGGTCATTAAACTTAGAAGTCATGGTAAAAAGGAAACCAAACTTCAGGGGAGATGTGAGAAAATGGCAAAGGAAAAAAGGAAAGATCCACCTCCGGGGACAAGGGCATATCGGCTAAAACGAGGGGAAGACTGGTCCTTTCGAAAGGGAAATAGTGGCGCCGGAAAACAGATAAACGGGGCGAAACGGGCCAGGCGATGAATGTGTAGTCCTGAATTGCTATGTCGGAAACACGGCTAAGAGAAATGGGCAGCGCACAGAGTACTCAAAGAATCTTCCCCCGCTCGGGATCCACTGCGACCCCATTGCGATAGAGAGGGACAGGAAGAACTATTCTTTTAAAGCCGGTGGAGCTCCCAGGGGAAAAGAGATGGGCGGACAGCTTTGAACATATAGTCCGAAAAGAAAAGCGTGTGGGCTACAAGATTACAAGTTGCAGTAATTTAAGACCAAAATTTTGCCATTAAAGAAGAGGGGGGCGGACAAATCCTGATCGGAAGCAGAATTTAGCATAATCTATTAGACAGCAGAGAGGCATCAACTGGACGATGTCAAAGGAAAAAATGGGGGTGATTCCCGTCTTTACAACTTTAGGCGGCCGTAGAATTTGGGGGGGTCCGGGGAGAAGGGGGGGCGAAAAACGTCATTAGGGGATGGCAGGAAGAGGCAGGGGGGAGGACTACTGAGAAACGGGGATGGTCTCTCGGGTTGGAAAAAAGGGGAAAATCGCCAATTGAAAGCGAGAGGAAAGTCTGCCACTCAATTGCCGCCCTGTAGTCTAGAAGAAATCCGTAATATCAAAAATCGCGGCGAAAGCAGGTCCTCACTCGTGTTCGTGGGGGAGGGGCATCTCAGAAGAAATCTGAAGAATATAAGAATCAGGGATGTCATGCAGAGGACCCATGTCACTGTGGGGCCGGATCATACTAATTGAGACGTATGTACAAAAAGGGGGGACGAGGTAGCAACGATTCAACCTACAGGAAACTTAAAATAGGAAGGGGGGGAGGTAAAAACATGAAAGGGGGACAAAAAAGAGGTAACTGTTTCATCAAAAGGCCATCTGCCAGGAAACTGGGGGAAGAATGTTAAATATTAGCGGTGTAAAGAAAATCGAACTGGAACAGCGTTTGGAGGGAAGACCTGGGAAGAAAGGGGGACGTGACACGAAGGGGGAGAATCCAACAGTCCGGGGTAACGGTATGAGGGGTGCCATTGTGTCAAAAATCTTCGGATACCGCATACTTTTCTTTTTGAGAGAAGGAGGAAGGTCGACCCTTGCACAGATTAAGGAGGCTGCGTGAAAAACGACCCGCCAGTCGGGATGAAAAAGAAAATAAAACCCAATGAAAAGGCGGGGGGAGGTCAACGGAGCTGGGGGTGGTGTCATGCTGGCATATAGACTCAAATCGTTGCGCAAAAAAAAAAAAACAAAATACCACCAAGTGAAAAGGGGTCGTCAGGAAAAAATAAAAACTGGACATAGCGAAAGAACGGGGGTGGAAAATCGCGCCCTGAAACTGAAGAGAAGAATAAGAATAAGCCGCCGCGTGATTCAAACCTGCATGAGACCAAGACCCTTGACCACCATCCCTCTAGATGATGCAGAGAGAGTCGAGGTTGGGTCCAAATCATGAAGGGGGGAGACGGGGAAAACAAAATGGGAGGGCTTGATGCCGATAAAGTCCCGCAGGAGCTTTGGAGAGGAGGACATAGGGAAGGAAAAGGAAATTCTGTACTCTTTACGAGAGGCGGAGAAAAGGGGAATTAAAAGGTTGAAACTCGTCCTGTGAAAGATGGGGGGGGGGAAAGGATAAAGGAACTATGTTGTACCATGAACTGCGGAGGTAGTGGACTTGCAGGGAGAGGAAAGGGAAGCCTCTTACATCCCGGGAAAAAAAGAGTCGTCTTGCAGGGGGGAAAAGGGAGGGTGCGGAAGAGCTAAGGATCGTATGCGGCATCGTTAGCGTGGGGGGGGAGATCGAGGAGAAAGGAGGGGGGGGAAAAGATCCTCGAGCAAAAATCTAAAAATGGAGGGAGAGAGTTTGACGGGAGCAAACACAGGACACTTGCAGGGGTGGGAGGGAAAGGAGAAAGACAAATGTTAACATCCGGCATTGTCTGAATCAGTTTTTTTGGGGTGCGTGAAACGTGAGGGGAAAAAAAAATAAGGAAAATTCCAAAATCCTTAAAAAGGGGGGAGCAGAGAGTGGGGGGGTTCGGGGCGGATCTTCGGGTGGAAGAAAGAGAAACGGGGAATGGCTCGCCGGCGCTTCATTATCACATTGGATTTCTTCCACACACATCGACAAGGAAGAGATATCATCAGACCAAAGAGAAGAGGGACATCCAAAGCTGTGAACGATGGGGGGGACACACAAAATCGGTGCTCATTCATGAGGAAGGGGGGAAAAGATCTAGGTGACGTGGGTCTGGGGAAGGTCGGGGGGATGCGGTGTGTGTTGTAAAACACACTATCCAATAATAGGAGCAGGGGAGGATCACCGGCGGTATGGGGAGGGGGAGGAAGGGAGGAATGCAAGTCCGCTGTGATTGGGGGGTTTCCAATGGCCGCAAGACCATCGAACGGAGCGGAGACGTCAGAGGAAGGGGGGGGGGAAGGGGAGGAGTAGGAAACCAGGTGGGGGCTTGAAAAAGGGGGGGTCGAAGAAGATTTGGCCGCAGGAAAAGAGGAAGATCTATGAAGAAGGATCAATGAAGGATTCGAAGAAACGAACGAGAACGGAAAATAAAAAACAGGGAAAACCGCCAGAAAAAGGGGAAACTAAATAACAATCAAATGTCACAATAACAAAATGCATTTCAAGGCCTGAGGCGACGTCGCAAGCTTCAAGGTTTGAAAAAGAAAGGAAGAAATCCAAATAAGACGAGAGACACGAGACTAACCAAAAAAAAGCAAAAGGTTGCGTCGCGCAGGACAAGGGGAAAAAAACCAACCATGGTGTTGGTTTTGAGGGGTGTGGTTTTTGGGGGTGGGTGGGGGGGGGAGGAACAAAAAGGTTTTTGTGTTTTTTGTTTGGGGTTGGTGGTTTGGGGTTGGGTTGGTTGGGGGTGGAGTTGTGTGGTTGTTGGTGTGTTGTTTTTGGTGGTTTTGTGTGTATGGTGGGTTTGTTTTTGGGGGTTTTTTTTCCCCCCCCCCCCCCCCCCCCCCCCCCCCCCCAAACAAAAACGACAAAAAGATACACGGCCTGCGAGGGGACAAATACCCTGAAACCACCACACCCCCTCCCCCAAAGCCCACACCCCCCCCCCAAAAAAAAAAAAAAACAAAGGTTTTTTTTGTTGGTGTTGTTTGGTCCCCCAACACACACCAACCAAACCCCCAACCCCCCGCACCCTCCCCCCCCCGGCCCCCCCGCCCCAACCCCCCCCCCCCCCCCCAACCCCGCCCAGCCCCCCCCCCCCCCAACCCCCCCCCAACCCACCCCCCAACCCCCCCTCCCCCCCAACAAAAACCCCACACCCCCCCCCCCCCCCCACACCCCCCAAAAACCAAAACCCCCCCCCCCCCCCCCCCCCCCCCCAAACCACAAACAAACAACCCCCCCCCAAACAACACCCCCCCCCCCCCCCGCAACGCGCAGCCAAAAAAAACACCCAAAACCCAAAAAAACCCCACTCCCCCCCCCCCCCGTTTGTTTTTGGTTTTTTTTTTTCAAAGAAAGGAACAGTTTGTGGGTGTGTTTTTTGTTAACCACCCCCCCCCCCCAAACCCCCCAAAAACCACCGCAGCCCACCACCCCAAAACAAAAACCCACCCCCACCCCCCTACCCCACACGCCCAAACCCCGCCCCCACCAAACCCCCCCCCCCCCCACACCCCCCGCCCACCCTCTCCAACCCGCCCAAACCAACACCCAAACTCCCACCCCCCCCCCCACGCCTACACCCCCCCCCCCCCCCCACCAAAGCAAAAAAACCCCGCAAAACCCCCCACCACCAACCCCCAACCACCACGCACCCCCCCCCCCCCTACCCCCCCCCCCCAAACCACCCCCCCCCACCCCCCCCCCCCCCCCCCACCACCCCCCCACTCCCCCCTCCCCAGCACCCCGCCACCACCCCCACCCCCCCCCCCCGCCCCACCCCCCCCCCCCCGGCCCCCCCAGCCACCCACCAACCCCAACCGCCCAATAAAAAACCCCTTCCCCAACCACCCCCCCCCCCCCCACCCCACACACCCGCGCAAACAGCCCAAAACCCACCCCCCCCCCCCACCCCCCCCCCCGGCCCCCCACACCCCCCCAAACGCCCCCCCCCCCCTAACCCCCGCCCCCCCCTCCGTCAGCCCCACCAAAAACCCCACCCAAAGCCCCATCTCCCCCCCCCCACCCCCCAACCCGCCCACCCCCTCCCCCCTCCGCCAACACCCACAACAAAAAAGGCCCCCCCCATCTCTCGCTCGAACACACCACAAAACCTCCCCCACTCACCCACACCCCCCCGCCACCCCAACCAGCCCCTCCCCCCCCCCCCCCCCGCCCCCCCTCCCCCAACCCCCCCCCCACCACCCCCCCCCCCCCCACCCACCCCCACCCAAACACAACCCCCCCCCGCGCGCCCGCCCCCCCTCCCCGCGAGCTACCTCCGCCCACTCCCCCCCCCACCCCCGCCCCTCCCCCCCCCCCCCCCCCCACCAACACCTCAAAAACCCAAAACCCCACCGCGAACCCCCGACCACTCCCTCCCCCCCCCCCCCCGCCTCGCAACCCCCCCAAAAGCACCCCCCCCTCCTCCCCCACCCACCCCCTCCCCCCCCCACAACCCCCCCCCCCCCCCCCACAACCCCCAACCCACCCCACCCACCCCCCCACCCACCAATCACCCCCCACCCCCCCCATCCCCTCCCACGCCCCCCCACCACCACAACACCAAAAAAACCCACCCCCCCTCCCCTAACTCCCCCCTAACACAACAACTGACAAACCCCCCCGAATCATCCTCCCCCCCCCCGCCCGCCCCACCCCCCCCCCCACCAGATCAAGCCAAAAACCCCCCCGCTCCCCCCCCCCCCCCCCACACCCGCCCCTCCCAACCCAACCTCCCCCCCCACCCCCCCCCCACCCCGCACCCCACCCGCCGGCCCAGCTGCGCCCGCACATCCACCCACCCCGCCCCCCCCCCCCCCCCCCCCCCCCCCGCCCGCAAAATATCCCCACTCGACCCCCCGCCCACCCCCCCCCACTCCCCCCACCCCACCTCATCACCCCCCACCCCCAGCCACGCCACAACCCCCCACCACCCCTCCCGCCCCCCCCCCCACCCAATAAACTCCCCCACACAACACCCACCCCCCCCATTGCCCCCCCCCCCCGACACCCCCCCCCCCCACCCCACCACCAAACCACTCCACCCCCCAAAACCCCCCCAACACCCCCACCCCACACGCCCCCCCTAAAACAAAAAACGCCCCCCCCCCCCCCCCGGTCCTGACACCCTCCCGCCCCCCCCCCCCCCCACACCCCCACACAAAGCCGAGGTCCAATTTGTCGTTGCAAAAAGAAACAGGATTATGGAATTCTTTGGTCTTTAAGGACCCTTCTGCCAAGACAAGGGTTGGTATGAAAACAATGAAATCGGTTGTCGACAGCGGGGGAGGAACGATAAATCACTTCTAGCAAGAAAAGGACGCTATCTGAAAACCTTAACAAAACAAAATTGGGACCCTAAAACACCGCAAAAACTGAGTGGTCTAGGAAAAAAAACAACGGAGGGGGAGGGGGGGTGGGAAGAGGTACCGTGGCTGGATCAGTTTTCGGTGTTGGATGGGGCAACGTTTTTCTTAAGGTGTTTCAAGGGGGACTTCCGCTCATTCTTAAAGGAGGTTGCAAATTCATCGGGAACTGAGACAACCTGCGCCGCAAAAGTTTCATCTTGTGCATCAAACTTGCTGGCAGCCGTTGTTAGGTATACACCAACGCGTCCATCATCCTGAGTGTCCCCCCAGCAAAGTACTCTTGGCGCAAGAATTCGTGGTGGTTGAAAAAAAAGGCCGCACTTTTTTTTTTTATCATCCGTCCTGGCAGCCGAGAAAGTCCACACACACTTTGCTGTTGGGGGGGGCATAAGGCTCGAAGGTAATTGATGAATGCTAGAAGGGGGTAGGCACTCCCTTAAACCTTGACAATTAACGACGGCCATGAAAAGGGGCCAGATCGGAAAACAAAAACCAGGATACGTAAAATCGTGGCGGGAAAATGTCCGTTCGATTCTTGTTTGAATTCACTAGGAAAGGATTTTCGAGAATCGGATCGTGATTCAGGGGAGGGGAATAGGAGAGCAAATCGATGAACCAAATGTCACTCCCCAACACTTTCCTTCATTAAATTGAACAAGCTGCCGAAACGAGAAACGACCCCTTCGATTGGGTCGTAATCCATTTAAAGATGGTTGAATAATAAATCCTCAAATAAAGCCCATTACTCTACCATACCAAATTCATACCAAGGAAGGGTGGTTGAAGTCACCAACGGCAGCTAGCGCAATGGGAACTGGAAAGGTCTGCAAGATAGGTGGGTGCAAACATCGGGGAAAGACAATGATATCAGACAAAAGTTTCATGAACAAGAGGGAACGAAGCATGAGACAAAATTCACCAGGCAGAGGCGCACCCAAACGCATGCGGGAAATACAAAGCTGAAGGGTGAAAGAAGCGACGTCATTCATACACTATGTTTGGCCCAGGGCCCTACTACTCGATCAAACCTTACTCTCAAACGCTTTGGGGCGGAATAGGGTCTCTCAACATAGACTCAAAAAAAGAAGGACTTAAGACCGTTCCGTCCAAGATATTGCATGTACAGTCTGAAACAAGGAACGATTTAGCAGTGTTTGTACCTTCACAAAAGGAATATATTTGGTATGGGAGAATATTAGGTTCCACAGATGATAGTGGCAAACAGAATTAGAATTATCTAGAATCAAACACAACATTCTTGAACTGCGGAAGGGCCCTAACTACGACTCAACTAGAATGGAGAAATCGAAGACATGGTAAAGGTTGACAACCTCTAAGAGTAGTTGTTTTAAAACGAATTTCCGAAAAGAGCAATTTCAACGCGTACCTTACTCATAGAGAAAAGGGACAAGTTGGTTCTACAAAAAGAATTTACGAGTACGACCAACAACTGGAGGATCCAGAAGTTCGCCAAACAGTCCGGCAGTCCTCCGCGGGCAAAAGAAGAATAGACACGCTTAAGGTGAAAAAAGGCGGATCCAGAACTTGCCTGTCCCAAAAAAGACCTCTTGAAGGGAGGGCAGGGGTGAGCTAGAAAGCACAAAAAGTACACAATTGAACGAGCCTTCATGACGGATTATGTTAAACCCCAGCAAATAGTACTTAAGGAGCAGTCATTTTATGATGTGGGGGGAGTTTTGTTAAATGCAGTGGGGGGGAAGCCGCGCAATGGGGGAAGTAATCAAGTTCGTAGAAAAAACTCCTCTGGAGGTTGTCTATCGGATAGTACCTTTGGCTCTAAGCAGGGAGTAGGCCATTTGAAGAAATCTTTGGTTGAAACGCGAGGAAAAAAAGGAGCTACCACTAAAAAGAAGAGGGGGAAATATTTCCGGGGGAGGACTAAATCATCTTGCACAAGGGAAAGTATATCCAAGGTCCAGCATGACCATTCCGTACGACAAAAACGTACAAACCACTGAAGTTTAAAATGTGCACAGGGGCAAACGACTTTTTGCAGATCGCCAACTAATGTTACCCTCCATAAAGGGGAGGACTTCCTGATGGCGACGCAAGTAATGGGGGGGATGGAAGAAAGAAAACGCGAAGGGGGGAACCTCAAAAATAAGGTCAAAAATCGACGGCGGCAGAGAAGATTGCCCTTCCTCTTTACAGGGAAATCCAAGAAACCACAATGAGAGTCGTCTCAAGTTATACGAAGGAGGGATCGGCGCGGCTAAACAAACCGGGAAAGGATAGAAGAGTGTATTCCAGGGGGAAAAGCCGTGTCACGAGTGAACGAGTTGAACTACAGTGCCCTTTCCACGGGAAGGGTTTTTGGGTTACGAACAGCCCAGCACTTCGCGGTACAAGGGCCGAAATAACGCGCAGTGGGGTTCTGAGGTCCAGCAAGCTCGCCTACAAGCAGAAATCTAAGAGTTATTCCGGCAAAAAGGATTGAAAAAAATTGGCTAACATGGCAACAGGGCCGCCGGGGAGACCAGTAGGGGGATGGAAATAGGCCCGCATTAGCCCGCAACAACAAAAAAATAACAACTCTTGAATGTGACGCGGGGTCAGGTTCGCCAGATTCGAGGAAAGAGGACTTTGCGCACTAAAATCGTCAAACTGGACGGGAGGTGTTGGCTGAAGGAGAGAGAGGAGGATCCGGGGGAGGGTTGTCTGCTAAGGCTGGGACCAGGGACTTAAACGAGCGCGACGCAACAAGTCCGAAAAAAGTAAGACATCACAACCTAGACATTCGATAAGCTCGTATGCAGTGGGGGAAAATTTGAAAAGCGGGTAACAAAAAGGTATGAAAGGCTACGAAGCCTCCAGTTGTTAAGAGGGTATCCGTTGTAAGAAGTCCGCGTCAAGTTTAAGGGTGGTGCAGCGCCTGAAGAGAGAGCATTCGGCGCAAAAAAGTCTCGAGTCCACCGAGATCAAGCCAACCGGCGATCAAATGCCTGCGAGGTAGAGGGGCGTCAATGGGGAAAACGGAAAGGCATTTGAATGAGATTTGTCCGGAGGAATCGTGTCAACGTGCAAACACTCTTGGGAGTGAGAATAACGTCGGATCTGGTCTTGTGACAAGCTTTTCGAAAGGGAAAGGGGGGGGGCGACACAACTGTCCTACGAAGAAAACTAGAAAGGACTGCACATTTATAGAAAGTGTGGCGTGATCAGTGAAGGAAGGGGGTCGCAGATTGTCTAAGTAGAGAATTAACGTACATGAACTGCCATGTAAAGGAGAGTCGTTACCGCCCTTTGGAACAGGAAAACTATCACGTAACTCTCAAAAAGAAGGTGGAACGGAGACCAACGGTGCTCAAAAGGGCTTAGGGGGGGGGAGCTAGGTTCAAAAATTACGCAAACCCACTGCAAATGAAAGAACACGAATTTTTGGACTCCTATCGACCGGGTAAGGGGAGAAGCAAAAGGGGGGGTAAGTACAGACAGGGGGCTCCCTCCCCTCGGGGGAAGGGGTGTGTTTTAAAAACCACCTGAATTCGACTTCCTGAATCCTTGGAAAAAGGGGGACGAGGAATCTATTGTGAAGAAGGAGGGAGAGCTAATCGAAACCCCGACAGAAAAAACTCCAAAAAGAGCTTCCCGTTAAACTAATAGAATTTTTTTAACGACAAAGGACCTTTTCGTCAAAGGAACAAGGGGAGGCTTCATTTCGCGAAGATTCACGGGGAAGCAAAAGTCGGGGGGGCACGGGCAATAGATTGCAAAGCGCAGTGGACATGCGGTCGCAGGAGGGACACCACGAAAAAGGTGGGAAATTTTACCAGGGAGTTCTCTAAAAAAATAGAGTCGTCGCGTAGCAAATCTGGGCAAAAAGAGGACCTAATAACTTAAAACAGCTGGATGTTTCTGACTTGAGAGATGGAAAACGCGATTGGTTTGTATCAACGACCTGAAGTGGGAGGGGGGGGGCAATACTAAACCATTCGCCGAAGTTCAAGAACAAGGAGGGGGGTCCTTTCGAAAGCACAGAGACGCTTCATTGCGCATAGAGAGAAGATCGCCCGGCAGGCTTTGTTGATCAAGGGAAATCCCAGACGATGAGAATCGAGTCTACGGGGAAAGTCCAAGCCCATATTTTGGACTCAAAAACCTAAGGAGGAGATGTGAAGGTGGGGCGGTTATGGCGCGGAATCTGAATTGACTTGGACAAAAAGGGGGGAAACGAGTACCGCTCGACAAAGGGAGAAAAGCCTATCTTCAGCCACAGAAAGGGTACTTAGAACACGGGAGGTGGCAACGAATGAAAAGCCGTACCCGGCAGGGGTGAGTTTTCCATGGCTCTACATTCAAGGCAAAGGAGGGGGGGACGCCAAATCAGCGGATAAGCTCGAGAAGTTACGGAGCCTTCGACTTAGCCTTAGAGGAAAGTTGTTGGTGAGGGGGGGTTGGCGCGGACGCGGCGCACAGCAGTAGGAACTGTAAGGGAAGCCTGAGGGAGATAATAGAAAGGGAGCAACACCGGAAAGAAGTGGCCATCTGGAGAAAAATACGACCGAGAGACAAGTGCCGACATGAAGGGCGTGGACGTCAAGAAGTGTGTGTTGTACCGCTGAAGGGAAAATCAGCGGAGGGGGGGGGTCTCCAGAATGGGGATAGGGAGAGAAATAGCAGAATGGAATACCTCTGAGAAAACAACCGTAGGAAAAAAGGGGAAAAAGAAAAGGGGAATATGATCATCCTAGAATTCGATAAAGAGAAAAAGGGTCTGGGAAAAAGTGTGAGCTAGGAAGATTTCCATTCCCAATTGCATCGAACGCCGTAAATAGCTAGCAAGGCTTGCAGGAGGGAAAGAGGAACTCAGCGGGAATGGAGCACATGGGGGGGTCCAATGGCTTTCTTTTGCTCAATGAGCTCATCGCCCCGGAAGTCTTTCGTACACTTTAAGTAACGGGGGGGGGAGCCTAGAAGACGGCGCCCCAACAAAACAGGGGCCGTAACGAATGGAGGGAAGGGAAAGAAGGAAGCTATGCATTATAGGGGAGATCAGGGGTGAAAAGATGAGGAAATGGTCTCGACATGTACAATCACCACACTACCTTGGGGGGGGGAGCGCATGCCAAATGAACGAGTAGGGGTATCTTCTTAATATGGGAGGGAGGGGGAAATTGGTGCGCGGGTAATACTCTTTTAAAGGGGGGAAACTCATATTTGCAACTGACGGCCCCGCAGTCCTTCAGGGAGAAAGTGGGTGGGTTTTAGACTGATTGACGGAAAAAAGAAAGATCCGACAGGGAAGGGGGGTGCAGTGAAACACCTGCGGAGGTTTGAACCTCAATGAAGATTATAGGGCTGCGGCACGGGAACGGACGACGCTAATCTTATACCAGTCGTAGGTCAGGTTTTTCTTAACTGCTCAAAAGAAATTCGCGAATGATACCCCCCGAAGACTAAATGGCCGGTCCCGCAAGGAAGAAACAAATTGCGTCCCTCTGCGTAAAGGAGGGAGGGGAAATTTGCATATGGACGTCACGCGGGAAGAGCGGGGCATCAGCTGCGCCGGGTTCGCCTTACTATGACAGGATCGGCTCGGAGCAGACCGATGTAATATTCAAAGAAAAAGTTGCATTTGGAAATTCCTGAATTTCGGTAAAAAACTGTCAAGCTGCGGGGCGCGTACGCACATCGTACCGTGGACGGATCCCAACAACTTATATTCCGAATCCTGACGCTATCTATAGAAGAAGGTGAAACCGAAGAACCTCAATCTCTACTAAATTACCAAAAGCAGAGCCACTGCTGAAGGGACAGGGGTCATAAAACACCGCAAAAAAAAGAGGGGATGCCGATTTATAAGTGAGAGGGGGAAGAGATTCACCATCTCTGATACCTTACGGCGAAAAGAGAGAATGCCAAACGGAGAACGGGAGGGGGGGGGACGTGCGCTTAAGTTAGTTGCCGAAGAAAGTTATCCAACATTCTCAAGAGAAGGATTGTCGCTGGGGGAAGGAGGGTCCAAAGGGAGGCAAGACGCTGGAACATGCCACAATCGCGTTGAGGACTAGAAGCATTATCATCGACTAAGTGATGAAGACACAAAGAACGTTGAGAAAGGATATTCAAAGGGAGGACCGAGGAAATAAAGCGCACTTGGTTTCACACGGGGGTCCAAAAGTCTGGAGAAAATCTCTGCGGAACGGACCTTTCACAATAAGCATTTATTCGAAACTCCTCAAAAAGAAAGCGGGGCTAGACGTAAGAGGGAAAAGAGGATCATAGGGGGAATCCTCCGTGTGTCAAGAACGCATCATAAGAAGTCAATTCGGGGAATCTCCTGGGCGTTGATCGGGCTTAAAGAGATGACATAAAAAGAAAGATTAATGGCAGGAAGAGGGAGACGGCAGTACAATTGGACGATGCGGGGGAAATCCACAAGGGGGGGAGCGAATGGTAAAACTGGGAGAGGCCGGGGGTGTCAGGGATGCGACCCATTCTTGGGGTGCCGTCCGGATTACGGAACTTCCAGGGCGTATTGATGGAGCGAATGAGAAGGTTGGGCTAGGTATTGAAGGGAGGGGGGGGGGAGAAAAGTCGGATCGGGTGAGACTCGGTTTAAAGCACGGACCGCATTAGGAAGACGGGAAAAAGCTTGTGGCGACTAGCCTGCATATCTACAGGAAGGATAAGTCCTTCCAGTGCCGCAAAAAAAATCAGACAGGTAGAAGGGGTAAGGGGCGAAACGGAAACTAAGTTAAGAAGCATTGGTTGGATTTTTGGAGGTGGGTCGGCTCAAGAAAAAAAATGTTCGGATTTCTACTAGTCTCCTGTCCTGATCATGGGGGCATTTGAGAGAGGGGGTTGCCCAGGATAAAGGAAGGGGGGATTGTATGACAGCTTTGGCTTGAGACGAAAGAAAGGAGCAGAATTCGCACACAATACCGCTGAACAGAGGGCCGGGAGGAAACGTCCTTAACGGGGCCCACGGAGTAACGATGGAAAAAAAAAGCCCCCGCTGGGTCCAAAGGGGAAAAAGGGATTGAGGAAGGGGAAGGGGGTAGCCGCGCTAGCCGTATCGATAACTTAGAAAAACGCATGGGGGAGGGGAGAGCCGACGGCCTTTGGGACTTCGTCTGGAAGAAAAAAGGCCAGCTTTGTGACCTAAGGAGGGAAATTTAAGAAGATCAGTCTCGACTCAAAACATTACGGGAGTTCGCCATCAGTGGCAGCCTGCATGGGGGGTCATTAATGAAAGGGGAGGGGGAGCCCGAGCCAATTCGGGATGGCAAATTGGGAAAGGGGAAAGCTATTGGAATCAAGATTTGGGAGGAGGAAGGGGGTCAGCGGGAACTTGGTCATAGGAGGGCACGCGATCGTTCTAAAATATTGCGAAGCTGGAGGAGGGGAAATCGTCGAGCTTACAGAAAAACAAAGGTTCGGCAAGACGAAGTCAACAGCTCGACTAAACTGGATCTGGGAAGCAGAGAAAGGTCAGACGTCCTACAACTTGTGAGAGGGGGTCAAACCCTTACTCGGTGGCAAAAAAGCCAAACTTCCAAATCCCAAAAGATGAAGGCCTCTCAATCTCCGCTGTTGTTGGGGAAAGCTCTTAAGACGACCCACTTGGGACATTTTAATAAAGAACAGGAACCAAGCGGAGGGGCGTTAGGGCGTCAGGACTGGAGTGCCGAAAGGAAAACGTACATTGTTGGGAATACGGCGATGGTTACGGAGAAGCGGACGCAGGATGTGGCACTCCGCCGGGAAAAGAAAGTTGTGTCATTAAGTCGAAGAAACTAAATGTTGGGGGAAAGCAAATGTATACTAGATTGATGTTTCTAAACAGAGAACGAGGTATGGCGAAATGGCAAAGGCCTTTGAAAAAAAGATCTCCCGTGGGGAAACGTGAAAATGTTAATGAATGTTGATGCGAGAGAGGGGAGGAGAAGCAGCGTGAAAGATGGGTTGTGAGCTCTGATCATCGTCGTTCGTTGGCCAAATCCTCAAGTCTCTTCATTAAAAACCCATCAACAGGGGAGCGGGAAGATGTTGGTGACTGGTCGGGAAACACGGAAAATCTGTCAAGTTGTCGTTCATTTGGGGCTCCAGAAAGTTGATGCATTGGGGGAACGGCAATTGGAGGGGAATATGGGGGGGTTCGCCGGGGAGGCCAATGAAAAATTTCTGCTCTAGGGGGTCGATCGGGATGAGAAGCGCTATGCAAACACGCGGAGCGCGCTATCAACCTGGCACCAAGAAAGTGTATCAAGCACCTTTTTGTGCGAAGAGGGGTTGATGGGGGTCTGAAGCGACGGAGTTCAAATAGGGGGAGGATCAAATTCCTGAAGGCTCTTGATTCAATTATGTGGACATATCGGGTGGGCAAGCATTGCAACTAGAGGGCATGGGGTGAATTGCCAAAATCTTGATGGCAAGGTGGATGATGTCGCATCACCTGGAGGGGGTCCGAAGGGATTCATCGAGGAAAACATACTTTTGGCCGGGTGAATGGCAGCATCTTCGCGCTCGTCAATGCGGAAGAGAGGGGTTCAAGGTTTTTTTAAGGGGCGCAGAAGAAAAAAGGTGGGTCATCAAGGGTTTGGGTCAGCAGGTCCCTGAACTAATCACTTAAAAGGGTTCCGTTCTGAGGAGGGAGGAAGGCGCAGGGAAGCCAAGAACGCAACGGAGAAGGGGATCCTCAACAATATGGTAAAAAATTAAACGGTCAGGAGGTCTGGGGGAGTAACCGGGAGTCTCGGATAAGGGAAGGTGGTTGGGTGATGAACCAGCAGATAAAAATCAGCAATGCGATCCCTAAAAAGAAAAACCAAACTCACATTTTTTTGGAAAGGAAAGCAGAAAGGAGGTCCTTAACGAGAAAAAAAGCCTATTCTACAGCTGTAACATTTCAAATGGGGAACAGCAACAGAATGAAGTCAGGGTGGGGATTCTGTAAACCCTGCGAAACCATCCAGTTGAAGACAACAAATTAAAAGGAGGGGGATTCTACGCGGAGGAAGTCAATACTCCTTAGCATAACAAAGCTTTGAAAAATCAAATTTTGCCAAAAACAGGAAAAAAAAAGAGTCCATTT
>Ga0179591_1312101_pt1 | contig 15134 bp, 17 predicted proteins | sample CZOMad2_1_08_16f_FD_182891 | JGI IMG/M metagenome (GOLD analysis project Ga0179591, IMG submission 182891) | Vadose zone soil fungal communities from Angelo Coast Range Reserve, California, USA - CZOMad2_1_08_16fungal (PacBio error correction) | ecosystem: Environmental > Terrestrial > Soil >...
CTTCTTCACGCTGAGAAGAGATCACACCACACGCCAATAACTGGGAGGAAGGGGGGGATAGATTGCAATCTTTATGAAGGTGGCTGGGTGGAAGAAGTTTTACCGGGGGGTACGGCAGAATCACCGGGGACCAACTTTTGGACGGCAGCCCCTTCCTTTCCGGGGGAAAAGTAGCAAATTAGATCGTAGTAAGGAAACTCCCTTTATTGGGTCCTGAATGCAACAGTACAGGTTCCCTGAAAAAAAAAGGAAACCTCTGATCTGAACAAAAGAAAGTGGTTGGGAAACCCCCCAGGGGGGGGGGGAGGAACTCCATCCGTTCAACGAATCTCCAATTCGGGGGGATCTAATCAAAGAAGAGAAGAACGGAGAGAAGCCCCTCAGAATACCAGGAAGCGCTTTCTGAGAAAGGCATTTTGCCCAAAAAAAAAGTTATCGGGGAGAGGAGCGAAGTGCTTCGGGGGGAAGAAGTTTCAAAAAAGGATCCTGCTCCCAGGGGTTGTCAACTTGTCGAAAAATCATGACGAAGAAGACCTTCAGGAAAGATACGCCCGCATTTAGGGAAAGAAGGAAAAAGGCTTTGAGAAAGGCTTTTGGCTGCTCATGCGGGAAAAAGGCTAGTAGTGAAAAAGACGGTTTTGTATCGGAAGGGATCTGCTGGGAGGGGGAAGGAAATCCCTACAAAACCCATTCTACGAAGGCCACCCCGAATGAAGGTTCTTGGGGGGTTCGCCGCGAAGGGGGGGGAAGGGGGAAATTAGTCATAAGGGATCCGAGCTTCATGTAAGTATCTCATCTTCGAGGACAGAAAGAGGTTGGTGTGGCAAACCCTCACTTCTTTGAAGAAAAACAAAAGTCTCCGGAAAAACCACTTTAGGAGAAAAGAGAATCACCTGCGCAACCTGGGGAAAAGGATAAGTTCCAACACAGGAAAAGGGGGGACTCCCGGAAACTTCGACGGCACTAGAGAACTTCTGCCTTGGGGAAGGAAACTGGCAAACAAAAGAGGAAGGGACTCGGCACTGTTCCGAAGAAAGAACCTTTCGGGGGGGACGGGTTTCCTGCGTTCGAAAAGAAGTAGGAATGACCATTCAAAGATTAAAGAGGAAACCTGATGCGTTCACCCAGGAGGGAAAAAAAAAAAGAAAGTCCAATCCGATGGGACAGGTGTTCTGAGAAAAAGCTCAACGCCGATCAAATCGGGGGAATCCCCAGGTGGGGGGAGGATTCACGGCAGAGAAAACCAAAGGAAAGGACGGTTTGGAAGACCTCTGATGGGAAAGGAAAAAACTCCCCAATGGGAGCTAAAAGAAAAGAAAAAACACGACGCACAGAGAAGCTGAGTCGATTGTGAAGGTTGAAGTCATCTATCGGCTGAAAAAAAACACTGGGGGTTAGCTTTTCTAAGGGGAAAATTCAAAACATAAAAAGGGACCGACGAAAAGAAAAAAGTTGGGAGATTTCAAAGGGGGAAGCCTCATCTTGGGAACATTGCGGATTCCAGAGGAAAGGGAATCTAACCTAACAAAAAGTTGAGTCAATAGGAAAAAAGAAGTCCTTCACTTTTGAGGGAGACCTTTTTAAGGAGTCTAAGGGCAGAAAAGCTCATTAATGGTTAGAGGGGCAAAAACAATCTCGGAACGGGGTCAGGCAGTCGGGTATGTCAAGGAACTGGGAACAACAATCGCTAAGGAGGACCACCTGAGAGAGAGGGGGCCACTGGAATGTAGTAAAAAGGAAAAACAATCGACAGACAGGTGGCATTGGGGTTGCAAAGACCTGAAAGGTTGACCGGATGTAAAGGAAAATATTCCAAGGAAGATAGAAACGCAGGGTGCGGAATCGGGAGTGGGACAAACCGAAAAAGGAAAAAGGGGGAAGCGTACATAAAAGCTCCTGGAAGCAAAAGGAGCTCGCTCGTTTAAAAACACTTTGGAAGGGGGAGTACGTTGTGAAAAAAAGGGTGCTGTCCCGGAAAAAGGTAGGGGGAAAATTCGACGTTCGCCTTTGGTCAAAGGGGAAACAAGAGCGATTAGCTGTCCAGACCTCGCCGAAGCCTGGACGTGTGGAGGGGAGTGGTGTTGAGGTGGGGATGTCCATAAAGGGTACATATTTTTTCCCAAGGGGGCACGCGTGGTGAAAAAAGTGAAGAAAAAGTATGGGACATGATTTTCAGAGTTCGCGGGGATCGAAAGAACAAGCCTGCCCGTCAACGCCGCATCAGGGAAAAGGGAGTCAGCAAAAAAATGGGGGAAAGGAAGAGGCAGGAAGGAAAGGTGCAGGTGCAGACGGAACGTTGAAGGACACGATCCCATAGGAACGCGGTGGGAAAAGAGGGACAGGGAAAGAAGAAAAAGGTGAGGGGAACCCAGGGAAGTCGCAGTTGAAGAGTTCCTAGCCGTGGGTGTTGTCCGACTTGACAGGGGGGTGAGGGCGAAAGACTCTTCAGGGAAAAGGGGTCCTTAGTATTCCATCAGGAAAGGGTGGGCTCTGCTCGGGGGGGAGGGGGGATGGGGGGGGGGGACAAAAGGTCGGAAAGGTAAGGTGAGAGTCAGACGGCGAAAAAAAAGCCTCATTCGCACCCTCGCGGCGAGAAAAAAGTTTATCCGGGGTGTTTTAAAGGAAAAAAAAGGAGGGGGGTTTCTAGACTTCCCGGCGAGAAAAAAAAACGCGCACGGACGCCTATGGGGGGATGACCGGGGCGAGAAAAAACTCATGGATGGGAGGAAACAAAGCGCAAGAAGAATGAAGCTCGGCTGCGAAAAGGTAGCGGACAGTGAGGGAGGCCGAAAAAAAAGGTGCCCGAGACCCAAAAAATGAACGATCCAGAGGTCGAAAAAACCTTTCTGGCCTCAACAAAGACCTTTCCTTGGAGGGTCCGTCGAGGAAGTTCGGCAGACGCCATGAGAAAAGATAGAAGGTCCTTAAAAAAACCCCTTTGGGGGAGACGCACCAAAGTCGGGGCAATCCCGAGAAAAGCTTTTCAGGGGGAAAAAAAGGTTATGCTTATCTGGGGACTCGGCTCGAGGGAGGGGGGGGCCGTGAAAGCAGAAGAGAAGGGAGGTGTCTGGGAGAGAAAAAGTATCACCGGAACTCCTCCACAACGCAAGGGGGGGGAAATCATCGTATCCGTTCAAATGCCGTATCGGAAAATGATAAAGAAATCTATGAAGAAAAAGGGGGGGGGAACATTCTACCTCTTGAACCTCCCGGCGCCTCTGACAAGGCGTGTTTGTTGTGGGGATAACTAAAGGGCAGGTGGGAAAAGACGCAACTGACAAACAACAAGTGTTGGGTTCAAGGAAGCGGGGATTCGGCAAAAAGGGAGATCAAAAGGAGGGGTGTAAAGCTCACCGAATTTCAGGCGGGGGGAAGTCGCCTACTACCGAAACAAAAACGGCTCTATACAGAAAAAGGGGGCGGTGACGCCAGTGGAAGGGGGGAGAGAGGCGTTGAATCCGGAGGACAAGCGTTGAAGAAAAAAAAAGAAAGTGATCCAAAAGAAAAAAAGGAGGGCAGGCTGGGAGTTTGCACTTTCGACGCTTGGGAAAGAGGGGCGTAATTGAATGTGGGGGGAAAAGAGGGGAGAAGAGAGGGCTCAGAGAGGTCGGAGGAAAAGTCTTTAACGAAAAAGTTCTCCAAAAGGCCAAGGTCAGATCGTCGTCGGCCCTGACGGGAAAGGAGACAGACGCGGGACTCAGCGGGACGAAAATTCACTCTTGGAATCTGGGGAGGGGAGGGAGCCTTCGTGGTCAAAGAGCTCAAAAAAAAAAAAAAACTTAGGAGAGGGGAGTATCGGGGAACCGGGAGGGAACCGATGAGGCTATCGCCGAAAGGGGATGGAGCCTTGGCCCAAGGGGAAAAAAGGGAGGAAAGCTCGGGAGAGAGCGTAAAGCGGAGAAGATCTGTACAGGGGGATACACTCCGGGAGGAAGAAGACGCTGCGGACCGATGTGAAAAAGAAACCGGGTGATAGGGAAGAAACCACACAAGCAATCAAAAAAAAGTGCCATCAAAGATGCTAAACCACCCGCAGAAAAAAAAAAAAAGAATTTCCCTGAAAAAGGGGAGGGGGGGAACGTCGGGTACTGGAAAGAGAGGCAAAGGTTTTGGAAAAGAAAAATCCCGCACGCGGGGAGGGAAAAGCCATTGTCAGTGGAGAATAAAAAGTGGTCAGGGAATTGTTGCCCCCGAAGAAACGTTTCAAAGCGATCGGGCGAGCCTAACAAGCGGCAAGGGACTCCCGAAGCCTCTCCGAATCCCAAACCCGATGACACTTCTCAAAAAGGGGGCTAATAAACAGGAAGTGACAAATCATCGGTAACGATGATAAAGAGGAAAAACAAAAACTAAGAGACTGAAGGAATTTATGAAGTAATGATGGATGCCTTTTGGGGGGGGGGGGTGGACTCCTCCGGTTAAAAGGTAACGGAAGAATCAAAAAACCAAAAGTCGGCGATTAAAAAAAAAAAGGCTTCCGGGAAGGGAGAGCAAGGCCCGACCTTTAGGCGTCACGGGGGGAAACCGGAGTGGAGAAAGGAATAAAATGAAGATCACAGGAAGAGAACTCGTGATGAAAAGACACGACGACGTGTTGAAAAGGCAGAGGGGGAAGGATCAATCAGGAGGAGCAGTTGAGATCGGCGTTCCTCCAGAAAAAAAAGAATACTACCGGAGGAGGGAAACTACACTCCTATTCCAGTGGGCTTAGGAGGAAAGAAAGGCCTTGGGAAAAATCGCGTCCAGAAAGGATGCAGGGGAAAAATTTGAAAGGGAGGTGTCACGGGGGAAAGGCATTACGCATCCAGGGGAAGAAAAAATACCTTCAGCAAACCGCATGAGGTGTCCAGGAGGGGCGCCCAGCGATGAAGGACGGTTCTGCTGCCGGAGTGCCAAAACAAGCCCTCTAAAACTAGGCTTCCAGGGGAGGAGATCCTGGAACGGGGGTCTGACATCATCGACAAAGGAAGAGAGAAGAGGAAGGTCCAAAAAAGAGAGAAACTTTCTCAGGTCTCGATAGCCCTACGTGGGAAGGTGGAGGCCGCTGTGAGGGGGAAAACGATCTTCATGGTAAAAGGGGATCGGGGGAGTATTTTGTTATTTTCTAGAAAAAACCAAACCAGCTACCATCAGGGGGGGCGAGCCCACCGGGAGAATATGTACGAAGACGGAATCCGAAAGGGGTCTCCTACCTACAATGTAAAAAAAAACCGCGTATTCCCTTGAAAGAAAACACAACCATAAGGGGGACTCTCCTCAACTGAGCTTGTAAATAACTGGGATTGAAACCAGGGTGAGTTCCTACTCACTCGTCGTGTAACGTTCGTCGATTTATCGTTCCTGTGAGCGAACTTACCAATGAGGTGGCAAGCAAAGTACCCATGAGTTGCGAGTCCAATCCCGATGCTGGCAGGGAGGGACGGGAATACTCGATCCAACGAAAAGAGCAAATCAGGAGGTGAACGAATGATAGGAAAGGGGGGACCACGAGTGTATGGTTTAAAAGGGGGAAGATTTGGGGGAAGAGAGAGCTCCCCCACTGGGAGGCTACAGCACAACAAGGAGAGGGCCCACAAATCGGAAAAACCTTCTTCGGCGAGGTCCTCTCAATGGGGGCGTGAAATTTACCACCGGAGGTGAGAGTGGGAGAGAACCATCCAAGGCGACGGTCCCTCAAAAAACCAGAGGCCTCAAAGAGGGAAACGTTCAAAACATGAAGAATCGCGGAAGACATCTGAACCGTTATGACAGAACTCCGAAGGGTTTCCAAAGAGGCCTCATCTATTTTTTGAAGGTGATTCCATTCCTTGGGGGATTAGGGGGACTCCGGAGAGACACTGTCAAAAAGTTTTGGAAGTCGGAGGCAAAGGCATGGAGGGCTTAATCGTCGAGACTTTACTACATTAGGAAAAAAAGATATATCAAAAAAGGAAAAGAGATGATTGTTGGTGGCAATGAAGGGTAGTAAAGGCCGCAGAAAGGAGGTTCGATATTTGTTTTAAGGCACCTCTTCAGAGGGAAAGGGGGTAGATCGGGGCTTCAAAGATATACAAAAATGGAAATCAACGAAGGTAATAGGGACCCTCCTGAAGGAACGGTCGAGAGTTCCGCGTAAGATTAGATGAAAAGACGCAAGCTAGTCTCGCAACGGGTGCCGGAAACCCGCTTTTGAAAATTTGCGTCCGGGGGCAGAAAGGGTTGAAGTAGCCCGGGTTGAATTGAATTCCGACTTCGACCAAAAGGAAACAAACCTGAAGAGAAAGGGAGGAGCCATACTACATGCCTAATCCTTCGGGGTTGGGAGGAAAGAAAATGGGGGGGATTTGCTGTTAGCCTATCTAACAGTGGTACTAAGTACTCTTGGAAAGGAAGGGACCAAACTCATCACCGTTCGAACACGCCACCCGTGAAAGAATGCAAACCTGAGCCCTTAGTGAGGTGCGAGGGAGAGAGAACTGGCCTTCCAGAAATGACACATCTGTGAAAAGGGGGAGGAGCAATAGGATCCTGCTTGGCAGAAACAGCAAGGTTAAGTCTGGAAGAAGAAAGGGGGTTCATGGTGGGCCATCCATCCGATTTTGGGGGGGGAAAAAAAAAAGAACGTTCTGTCGGAACAGCCAGATCCCGAGGGGGGTAGAAGGGGAAAAAAATTTCAGGGGAGAATGATATTTGCGGCGGGATCGCTGTTTTGTCTCTTTCGCCGGGGAAAGAGGTGGGGGGGGAATTAGAAGGTGATCTTCAAGGAGCCGAGGCCGTCCTAGGGGGGGTTGAAGGCGTTTGTTGCTCGCAAACGAAATTGATGGTCGCTGGGGGAAAAGAAAACAATAGGAGATCCATCTTGCGAACTGACATAAGAACCTACAGAGGAAAAGAAATTCTGTCGTCTATCCTGCGCCGCGATCATTTGAAGGGGGGGGGGTTTGGGAAGCCTGGGGGGAAGGGCTAGAGATCCCGCAGACCAAGAAAAAAGAGGGCGCCTAGTTTTTGGGAAAAGGGGATCCTCCGTCATCAAGCAAAACTCATATCTTGGCTCACAGGGATGAGTTAATAAAGTACACAAGAAAAATGCTGAAGGTGGATGCCTCTCGGAAGGTCATGATTGGAAAACCTCAGGAGGAAAAGGGGGGGGGAAAGTTTTCCCTTCTTAAAAAGCACTTCTACTCTAGAAGAAAAGGGGGGGGGGGGGTCAAGGAAGGCTCTTTCCGGGATCGGGAGTGTCTTCGGAATACCGGTCAAGGAAAAAAAAAATTATCCGAGGGAAAAAACTGTATATACTCAAGGGCCACTGATTTATCATCAGGAGGGGAAGCGAAAAAGCCGGCAATGTCCTGATCCATTGGAAAGGGGTGTAAAAAGGCTTATCTGTTACTTGGCTCCAGGCTCTCCTCAAGGAGGGGAAGGGAAGAAAACGAAGAAAAAATTTCTCCTTCGTAACGGACGAAAAGGGGGAGGAGGAAAAAACGTTGGACTCAGAGGTGAGGTGATTCTTCCGTAGGGGGGGAGAACCAAGACACCCGCGCGATGAGAGGCCTACGGAAAAATCTGAAAACCCCCCAGGGAGGAAATACACATCCTAGCGGAAGGTGTGTGAGTAAGACTTATCAAAAATAAAAGAAGGTATTGGGAGTGTATTCGCAAAGGACAAAAAAAGGACGAGGTTCACTTGTGAAGGGAGATCCCTAGGGGGAGAGACAGCCGATTCTGTGGAAAGGGAAAAGAGAAAGGGATCGGGAGGAAACGGGGCACAATTTCGAGGCGTGTTCTACGAAAAAAGCTCGGAAAAGAGGAACGCAGCGTAAGGGGAGGGGTCCTTTATAGAGCGAGGGAAAAAAAAGAATCGAAGGACCCCTACCCGAAGGAAAGAAGGGGCAGAATCTCATTGATCCCAAAAAGGGAAAGCGTCGCTGGGGTTTCATGTCGAAAGAAGGGGGGCTCGGGGAAAGGCGTCATTTGCTGTGGGGAAGAGGGCGATGGATCTCACCCGTTGGAGGAAAGGGGGGGGGGGGGGGTCAAGAAAAAAATCCTGGATTTCCTCCCACCAGCAATTGACAAGTCTTAGGAAAGGGAAAAAGCCAACGACGGGGGAAAAGACATTTTTCAGGACTAACGTCACGCGGGGCGATAGCCTATCGGGGGGGAAGAGAAAGCATCGCAGTCAGAAAGAAAGATATGAGATGATCGCGTGGGGTTGCTCCAACTAAATCGTCCTAACAAAAAATCAAGGGAACCAATGGAAAAAAAAAAGGAGGATGTCCCGCGCGGGCGAGCGTACCACTTCATTGGAAGAAGGAGGGGGGAAAAAAGGTTGAAGGGAGAGCTCGAAGAAAATCTGATACAGGGGGGGAAACTCTGGAAAAAAGTCCATCGGAGAAAGAAAACATCAATACGAACGAACAGCGTCCAATCTTTCCGGAGGGGGAGAAGGAAACTACATATGGGGGATCAATGCTAATGTCCCTGAAACGAGGGAAACACGGTACGGTCCTTAAGGGCAGCTTCTCTAAGAAAAAAGAATCAGTCGGCTGCGGCGAAACTGCCTAGTATAGAAGGGGGGAAGGAAAAACGTATTCGGGAGGCCTCCGGTGAAAAGTCCCAAAGGCCTGTGAAAAAGAAAGTCTCTCCCCTATTTCTAGGCCGAATCCCCAGCAAGAAAAAGAAGGCGAAAGAAAAGGTTTTGGAAGACACATTCTTGGGGGGAAAACCAATCGGTTAGGGCGGATGGTCCTACTAAAAAAAGAGCTCGTCTGTGAATCGCCGCCGGGAAAAAGGGAAGCAGGCCATCAATCAGGGAAAAAGACCGGGGAAGCGGCATAATCACCTGGCTCCCATGAAGGGAACCGTCGCTTTGGGCGGAGGAAGGAAAAGGCTTCCGAAAAAGTGGACGACCTTGCAGGAAAAAGAACGTCGTCAAACTGACACAGAAGGTAGGGCATTCCAGGGAGAAAAAGGGCGTTTGACCAATGAAAGCATGGGGGGGACATCGGGATCAAGGACAGGGAGGGGTGGAGCTTCAAAAAGTGTCGATGATCAATCAGTCCCGGAGAGGTCTTGGCTCGGCTCATCCGAGGGAGCCTAGGGAAGGTCTAAAGAAGAGGAAAACGCCGAGCCAGGACAGAAAAAAGGGAGGGGGCCATAAGGAGGGGCGACTGGATCGGCGTCGGGGAATGGGTCTTGGGTCCTCAGGGAAAAAGAAGCTGCTCATAGGGTGGAGTCCGCTAACAAGAAGAAGGGCCGAAAGACGGCATCATAAGTCAAGAAAAAAAAGGGGGAAGGACTCAAGGGGAGCCAGCTATTAGTCGGTTGCTGGCCTCGGGGAGGGTGAAACAACTTCTTCCGTGCGAGCAGGGTTTGGTATGGGGACGGGTGGATCGGGAAGAAGGAAACTACACCCATTCGAACATTCCGACAAAACAATTACGGAGAAAAGGGAAGGGAGGGAGGGGGAAAAATCGCCGAAAAAGAGACGTGCTTTGGGGGGTAATACGGACGGAGGGGTACCATTATCGCAGCTCATGGGGGCAGACCTATTTGGGGGGGGGGAAAAAAAAACATCTGAAAAAAGGCGCCATCGCCCAACCGAGGCGGTAAGATGTACTCAAGAGGCCCGGAAAGGAAGACCAATTTTGCGGGCAGGATCATTTCAAAGTCGTATTGGGAAAAAAAAACTCGAACGGCACTCTCAAAATCCCGCTTTTTACAGGGGGAGGAACACCGAAGGAACGTTCAGGGCTAAGCGTAACGACACGCCGGGAAAAGGGATCTTCCTATGGAGCGGGCCGGCAACGTGCCGCCTATGAGAAAAAAAATGCAAAAAAGGCAAGCAGTATGAGGGCAAAGGAAAAGGGCCTCAGGAAAAAAATTCGATTTCCGGACGGCGCGTGGTTCTAGAGGAGGAAAGGCAAAAAAAGAGCAAAGAAGGAACACAGGGGAAAGGTCAGACTGTCTGTTGGAGGAACCACCAGAAACCGCGGAACAAGAGGGCGCCTTGATGGCAAGCACCGAGAAAAGGGCGAAATAGCTTAAAAATGTCTGCACACATAGCCCACGAAAGGAAGGGGGGATTCTGCGAGGGAAAAAACCTTCCGCCCTAAAATTACTGAAATTTCCCAAATTGTCGAAAGGATTACCTCCAATAAGGGGGAAAAAGGAGGGGCACAACGGAAAAAAAAAAGAGAACAAAAGCCGGGATTACAGGCAAAGACCTAAGGGAGGAAGCGCTTTGCGTTCAAAGGGAAAGTGAAAGGAAAAATACCTTGAGGAAAGAACCTAAGCGACCTGGGGGGGGGGGAAAAAAGTGGCCACCTTCATCCGCAAGGGAGGGGGGGGCGGGACCAGTCCTGGTGGATCATAGGGGTTTGCTCAACATCCTAACAAGACGGTTACACATTCAAAAGTAAAAAAAAAGAAGGTGATTCGCCATCGGGACTGAAGAGGTCAACAGTCTTTTACTACATGAGGGAACCACAAAAAGAAGAGAAAAAAAAACAAAACGGAGGAGAAGATTTTTTTTTTCCACTATGGAAAAGCCGAGGAGGAATCTTCAGTCGATGGGGACGATATTGTTTTTAAAAAGGAAATAACGGGGAAAAAAAAGGGAGGGAAAGAGCTTTAGATTCAGCGCACCGAAGGAAAAGGACTGGAAAGAATAATTGCGGAATGACTGTGAGTTGCGCTGGTGAAAAAAGGTCAGGAGAGTTCGATTAATCCTCCTGGCGCAAGCGAGGGGAGAGAGTTGACCGGCGATTGCCATGGGTAACTTGGGGATTTGGGAGGGCCTTCGCCTGTTGAATTGAATTCGAAGGGAGAAAAGAAGAAAACCGGTGGTCAATTTCAGAAAACGGAGAGATAAGGGCCAGACGACAGAGGGAAGTTTTAAAGAAATCATGTTTTTGCAGGTAGCTCTCGCCAGGGAAGAAAAGGTTCTGAAAAGGGGAAAGAAGAGTGGGAGACACCGGGCAGTGGTGGACCCCTTTAATAATTACCCACCTGTATCCTGGGGGGAAAAGAGCTCGATGGGCCAGAGTGAAAAAGGACGGGGAAAAGGGAGGGCCGTCATCGGGATGGGACTGGGGCGCAACTCCGGAGAGAATTCAGAACATGCCCGGGCCGGGGAAAGTCTGAAAAAAAACGGCCAAGGGGGAAAACTATCCATCGACGAGGTAACACACGCAGGGGAGGGGAAAAGGAGCGAGCAAAGGGGCGGGGCCATCCAGGTCTGGTAAAGTCAGAAAAGGTTGATTGAGAGGAAAAGTTTGTTAAGGGGAGGGAAATCCCGATGTGTTGGAAGGAGTTCGGAAAAGGGGGAGGGGGGGGGATCTGAAAAAAATAGATTCAATATGACGCGAAAGGGTGCTCTGCGCAAAAGGCTGGGGGGAGAAAATCCCCAAGGCGGCAAGTCATTCCGGAGAAAAAGAAGGGGGGTACATGAAAAAACCGACAGCTGGCCTCAAGTAAAACCTGCGTCGGTTCTCAGGTAGGGGGGGCCTCGGACTGTCGCCTGGGGGGTAGGATTGCGAGAATCGAGAAAAGGAAGAAAGGGGAGATACCAAAAAAAAAAAAGACTGCCGAGTGTTGTTTGGTGCACTACCGGCCGCAAAAAGAAAATCATATCTTTTCAGCAACCAGCTTTCGGGGAAAGAGAGGAGGGGGGAGGTAGCTGGAGGTCTTCGTCTGCGTCAAGGAGGTAGGACGTGCCAAAAAGGAGAAGGGGAAAAAAAGGTTGCCCTGCGGCCCCGCCTCACTCGGAAAAGGGAAAAGAGAGGGGGAAAAACGTTGGGAATGTCTGTAGTCAAACACGAGAAGGCGAAAGAAAAAATGAGAAGGAGATTCTCCTCAGGAGGCGATGCCATAAAAGGGAGGCCTAACGGCCCTTATTGATAAGCGAAAGGGGTGAAGAGGGGGAAGAATTTCAAGGGTCCATGCTTTCGCTGGTCAACGAGGAGTCTGATCGGGGAGAAAGGTTCGACGAAGGCCGTGACGACGATTCTCCCTTTCAGAAGTGAGAAAAGTAGGAAGAAAGAGCCTCAATCCGCCGCCTACGAGACGGGTGGACTCATCGGGGAAAAAGAGGGAGGTAGCTGGCGAAAGGAGTCACCACCCAAATTAGTCCAAGATTCGTAAAAGGGAACCGACCGGAAAAGAGGAAGGGGGAAAGACCCGAATCTTCTCAACTTACCAACATCCGGTCAAAAAAAAAGGGTATACGCTCATCAGCGGGGGGGGGTTAACACCAAAAAAAAAGAGGGGGGGGGGGGGGGGGGTCCGCGTTTCGCAACTGACAAACCGTATTCAGGGGGGAGAGCGTCGAGGGGGAAGAAAGTATAGTCCTCAGAAGAGGCGGGTACCGGCAATGGTAAAAGAGGGCGGTAAAGGGGAACGGGGTCACAATGTCTCCGAAACACAATTTGGGGGGGGAGGAGAACTAACAGAAAAAGGTTCAGCGGAAGAGCGTTGACGAAGCAGGAGGGCTAGAGCGCGTTCCACAAAAAAAAAAGAAGGGGGGGAAGGAAGGAAACGACGTGGAGAAGAAAACTCATTGATCGCCACAGGAGGCGGGGTGGATTTTCATGGCTTTGGAAGAGGGGAGTGCGTATTGCTGTTTAAGGAGACAGGGGGGGGAGAAAAGGGTGATCAGGGGAAAAAAAAAGTCTTTCGTACTGCGCTAAGGAAGTTCAACACCAGGGTACAGATCTTAGAAAGGGACGCCTAGCGAGGGGGGAAAAAACATTGGTGCCAAGGACTGAACTTCAAAGAAGGGAGTAGATAGCCTAATCGGGGGAAAGGGAGGAAAAAAAAGAACTCTCCAACAAAAAGAGCGATGATCGACGCAGGAGTAAACCACCCGATCGTAGAAAGAGGGGGTGTCCTTTGAAAAGGCCCTCTGATCTAAATCAGGGCGGCGGTGAAAACTTCAGGGGTAAAAGATATGAAAGTGGGCCTGGTGGGAGAAGGAAAAAAAGGCCGAAACTACTCTGACGTACGATGGAAAATCGATCACAGGGGGAAAATCGCGGATACGATTCCACCAAAGGAAAGAGGGACATCGCCAAGGTGGAGGTCGCAATGAAAAAACCAAGCCGCCGGAACCGAAAATGTTGAGGAGAATGTCCTGAAGAAAAAGGTCCCTTCAGAAGGGGCAAAAGGACGCTCTATCCCGACGAGGAAGGAACCGAGACGGACGCTGACCTCAGTTATAAAGAAGTTTAGTTCTGAAGAAAAATTTGGAATCCTAAACGTTCCAGCCGATCGGGCGCGTTAACATGACTGGGGAAATAGAACTATTGAGAAGGCAGAGAAAAAAGACCCGATGACACGTCGCAGGGTGGTGTCATTTTTGGAAAGGGGGGAAAAAAGCCGTCTGGGAAAGAGACTCACACCACACTCCGTCGGGAAGCGGCTCCGGGAATCGGGGAGAATGTCCATCATCGCGGGGGGAACTCAGACGTGGAAAAGTCTACTGCAGAATCACCGGTTCAAAAAACTATAAACCGTCGCTTTGGAGGTCTCAGAAAGAGGTTACTACTTAGCAGGCCCGGGGAAGGAAGATCGTCGTCACGGCAAAGAAGAGGGAAGGAAAAGGTAGCAAAGGAGGGGGAAAGCTTTTGACAACCATTGGGACAAAATGGACAAGGACCTTTCAAGGGTTCGCTTTCACCGGGGTTGTCGAAGGAAGAAGGGAAAATTAGGGGCCACATCGGGGCGATTCGAAAAAGGACCTCGTAAGAAAGAGAGGACGAAAACACTCCGATCCAAGGCGCTGTCGGGCCCAAGGGCCCAAAAAATGAGAGATCGCTTCTGAAGTGAGGAGGGGAAGGTCAAAACTTGTTGGCGCCGTCTCCGATGTGTTGCACTGGGGGGAAGATACAATCAGGAAAAAACGAGCCCTCACCACCTTCAGAGCTAACGAAAAAGAAAGGGGAGGGGGAGGTGCAAAAAGAGGTTCGTCCCAGCATATGGGGCGGTTGCAGGGGGAAAAAAAAAAGGGAAGGAGCTTCTTCCCGGTGCTAGCTGGTTCGCCGGGAACGGCTGCTGGATAGAGAGCGACATACAACCCCATGGGAGGGAAGTCCGGCCAAAAAAAAAGGTTCGCGGGGGGAGGAGGAGCCGTCCCTCTAATTGGGAGGAGGAGCGGAAAGCCGAGACTTCATCCAGAGCGCAAAAAAATGACGGGAGGAAAGATTGGGGGATTTTCTCCAAAAAAAGAACACATCATGAGGAGAAGAAAACCCGCAAAAGACCTACGGACTCGCTCTGAAAAAATCAACGCTAAAAGGGTCTCCAGGGAAAAGTGAAACACCTCGGGAAGAAAGGGAAAGTACAAAGAGATAGAAGGAACGACTGAAACCAACAGGGGCCTTGGTGAAGAAAAAGAAAAAAAGTTTTCATTTCTCTGCCTTTACCAGAAGCTACGCGTCGTGGGGGGGAAAACGGGGTAAGGAGAGGGATCTTGAATACACTTCAAGGGGGGGGGGGAAGGGGAGTACAGAATGCTGATCGTGCAATGCAGGGGCACCATGAGGGAGAAGAAGGGAAAATCCCGAGGAAAAAGAAGGACTGACTGCCGGCGTGGTCTACTAAGAAGAAACCGAAAACCTTAAATTAGAAAAAGAAGTTCTGACAAGAAAAGATTCTTTCACGGAGTTGGTCTGAAAAACCCCATCTTTCAGGGGGCAAAAGTGTGAACGGATGGCAAAAAACGAGACTCAAAGGGGAGGAAGAGCTACACTGAATCGCACAAAGCAAAGCCAATAGAAGATTTCGTAGGGGAGACACATCGCTGAAATTGACCACCGGCGGGAAGAGAGAAATTCGGGATCCAAGGGCGAACGAAACCAAGGAAAATGTCTGAAAAGGGGGGGGGAAAAAAGAGGGCCTTTCACCGAGAGCAGACGATTTCTTTCCAGGCGGGAGGGGGGGGAACAATTTATAGAAGGAATACTGAAAACGTTGAGGGGGTCCATCCAACTCAAAGGTTCCGCATCAGAAAGGGGTGGAGGGTTGAAGGAAGGGGGGGAATAGTTGCTGGCCGGTAAATAACAGGAAAAAAAAAGTTATGAAGTCGGGGAAAAAACAATATCGGCCAAGAGGGGGGGGGGGAAAAAAGGCGGGAAAGCATTCCAGGTAGTGGAACCACA
>Ga0179591_1318278_pt1 | contig 15134 bp, 17 predicted proteins | sample CZOMad2_1_08_16f_FD_182891 | JGI IMG/M metagenome (GOLD analysis project Ga0179591, IMG submission 182891) | Vadose zone soil fungal communities from Angelo Coast Range Reserve, California, USA - CZOMad2_1_08_16fungal (PacBio error correction) | ecosystem: Environmental > Terrestrial > Soil >...
CAACCACGAAATGGAGGAACAACTAGAGAGAGGGGGAGGGGAAGGGTAAAACACAGGATTTACACTAGAATCAAGGCGTTATCGAAGAGTAAATGACAATGGTAAAAAGGCGGGGCATATTGATAGAAAAAGAGGAAGGGGAAGTTGAGAACTAAACAACAACACGGGAACGTGATCGGCGAAGCTGAAACGGGACCGGGTTAAAAGACAAAAAAAAAGCAACCAGCCTCGCTTGACATACTTAAGATGGGGGCGGTTGGGGTTGGCGCCGTGTCCCGACAGTCTGAAGACCGAAAGAGGGGAAAATCCGGGGGGAAAGCCCTAAATGCACGGCAGGCCCGAGGCCCATTTGGCGGCGCGGACGGAAAAATTTGGGGGAAAACCACTTTAACCAACGGGAAAGGGGTGGGCTGGGGCTGGGGGGGTTGAACGGAAAAAAACGTGAACGAAACAGCCATCAGGCACAGAACGAAAAAGGGGAAGCCACTCGGAAAACCTAGGGTGTGAACAGGGAGGCCGAAATTTCGGCAGGTGCAGGATTAACAGACATTAGGAAGGTCCCCATCGCCATCCCTAAAAAAAAAAAAGCATGGGGAAACAGCCGTCAGAAAATTCGGGCAACGGAGGGCGATGGGACCATAGTTCGCTTTGGGAAACAAGATTAACACAGTCACGTAACAGCGAGGAAGGGCAGAGGAAAAAGTAAAGGGAAGTAGGGAAAAAAAAAGTGCCTGCCAAAGTGGGACAACGGTTCCTTCTCAAATGGAGCCAGAAAAAGAAACGCGGGGAAGAAGTTACATCGTTCGAAAGGGAAAAAAACAAACAGCTCAATAGGTGGGGGGAAAAGCACAGTTGGGGGTCTAAAACTTGGTGACCAGGAAAAAAACGGGTAGCCGCCCTAGATCAGCGAACAGGCAAAACAAAAGGAAGTCACCGCCCAACTCACAACATTAAAAGCGAAGGAACCATACGACTGGGAATGTGCCATCCGCAAAGGGCAGTGGAGACACTTTCCGGTGGACAAAAGAAACTCTTCAAGTCAACTAGGTCGAGGGAAGGGGGGGAATTCACCAAAAGAAAGCCGGTCGGGAGTGGGGGGAAAAGACGGACTGTGGTGGGCCGGGGGGAAAAATAAAGGAGTCGAATCTCTTCAGCAAAAAAAACCTACGCCGGGGTTGTTAGGTGAGCAAGCACGAAAAAAGTGGGTGCACGGAAATCACATTATTGAGGGGGGCACGCGCTGGACTAAGGGAAAAATGCGTACACTTGCAGAAATTGGAACCAGCGTCATCATTGTCGTTTCAGGGGGGGGGAAGAGGGAAAAAAAACAAGTCACATGGGGTGTGATGAAAAATTCGAAAAAACCCATACAAAAAAAGAAACTGGTGCACATGGAGAAAAGGACGCATCCTTTTAGGGCGGAAAGATGGTCGGACCATCTGAAACGCTCCGGCGAGCGAGATGAAAAGGGGGTGACTAAATATGGAGAATCCTAATCAAGGCAGAGCGGGGGGGGTGAACAAGAAAGAAAGACTGGGCAGTTGTCGGCACTGACGCTGTCCTGAGGGAGGGGGCGAAAAAACTCTGCTCACAGAATAAAAGGCGCAGACTCATGGGGGTAATTGATGCAAGGTAGATAAAAAAAAAAGGCGGTACGCGCAGGCCGTCGGGGGACAAACACATGAGGCCGGAAAAACGTACCGTTTCATCCCACCGCGTGAAGCCGTCTGCCGAAAGGGGGGCAGAAGAGGAAAGAACGACGGGGGGGAACCGGTTGAAACGGTCAAGGGGGCGGCGCCGGCAGGAAGGAGGCCGTGCATCACCCTCAGTCTGTCTACGCCAGCAGTGCTGGTTCAGAGTTGTTGGTAAAAAACTAACAAAAAAATCAAGGGTGGGTGGGTTCGAGGTGTGTGGTTTCGCCTTTGTCGTCAGGTCGCGTCCCCGTTTTAAAGCACACAGAGGGAAAAGATGACGGAGGGGGGGGACGAAGGGAACAGGGGGCGAGTCCACTAAAACGGGAAGGGCTCACGGGGAAAAAAGACCAGAACCTCAAACCCTTTGTAGTGATTAGTGGGCAGGGGCGGAGTGGAGGAAGGCCCGAAGAATACGGAATCCTTAAAGGGGATTGCGTCGTTTTGCTATGAAAAAGACATTCCGCACCGGAACCAGTACCTTCTGGTTTGAGGGGGGGGATGGGCATAAAGAAGGGGGAGAGGGCCGGCAAGAAACCAACTTGCAAGCTTTTAAAAGTCAGGAAGGGTTGCAGTGCGGTGTCGGGGGGTCGATCTGACCTGGGGGGGGTCCATCAGAAGAGACAACAAAAAAAACAGAAACGAGGAGGAAGGAAAATAGAGAAGGACCCCCCAACACTCTCTCAAAAAAAAAAACCAACGAGCAATCTTGGGTCAGAAACTGCGACCCATCTGGCAGGGCTGTTCGAAAAAAGGCAAAAGAGCCCCGAAAAGACCGCCAAACACTTCAGCACACCCTTGACTGGCACTGGCAGCCGTCGCCAACTACGACCAAAAAATACGTACCAGGGCCGGGACACTGCCAAGAACAGCACGAACAATTCGTAGGACGCCCGTGTTCAGATGTCGATTGACCAATCTAAGATAGCGGGAAAAGATGTGTCGTCTGGGGGGGGGAACCCGAAGAAAAAAAAAGGGTGTTCAGGTAAGAGCCTTACAAGCGAGAACTTAGATCAAGGAAGGACCCAGCGAACAACGAAAGCGGAGGGTCGCAGAGATGGAAAAAAAAGCGCGCAGAGGAACAAGACATTGCCAGTAGGTAAGAGAAGGGTTGAGTCACACGCCACGCCCCCGATGACCAAAGTCCAGTTCGGGGAGTCAGACAAAAATACGGAGCTCGGAAGTGGTGACCCCTGTACTGCTGGGGCGAAATCGTGTACTGTTCAGCCGGCTCACTAGAGCGACATAAGACAAAGGGAGAGGACGGAACCGCAAGAAGCGGTCCACCCTAAAGGTAGAAAGAAGCTGCGTAACCGAACATCTTGCCATCAAAAGTGCGGGGAATGCCAAGAAGAGTCTCAATAAAAGCCTGGGGCGAAAATGGGGGAGCAGTCTAAAATACCGGACGCGCCTATTCCCCACATTAAAAACTGAAGGATTCGACTGGAACCACCAGTGAGCCTCCCGCCTGATGGGTAAAAAGGGGCGCCGTTTCAGAAGGCCCTGCCGCCTCACCGACCTGGGTCAGAGTCACCTCAGGCGCTGGCTTTGATCGACACACAGGCCGGGACCCGGAAAGAGATCTCCGAAAGGGAAATAACCAACTTCAGAAACCACCAGAAACGGACATGTCTCGCAGGGTGAACAGTTCGGGAACCCAAAAACGGACTCAGGAGGCAAATTCCAGAGATGGAGATGGAGTTCTGGGGAAGAAAGCAAATGGTGGAGGGACCTTGCATCGATGAAGTCGGCTTAACTGCTCAGGAAAAATTGTGGGGGGACCTCACAAAAAACTAACACAAGCTTTGAGTTGGGGAGCGCGAAGAGAAAAAGCCCGATAAAGGGGGGGGAGCTGGAGCTGAGCCGGGAAACGGACTGGAAGGGACAGATCATCGGTTCTCGGGAAGACGCCGGTAAAACCTGTGAACTTGGGACACCGCAGCGTCGGACAGAAATGGAAGGACGGGTTCGGCCAAAGCTGCGTGGACTACGGACGGGGGGAGCGGACAATGCGTCGCGCACAATGCAGCCATTGAGGCAATGGCAAACGCAGGGGGAAGGAAAAAAAAAAGCGCTTGGCATTCCGGGCCTTTGGTGGCATCTTGGGGCACGATCTCCGAGAGCCACAAACAGCAGCCCGACGGGGGTGCAAACTGTGTCCCATCTTGAAAAAACGAGTGGGGCGGACGCCCAGTTTGAACAAAAAGGTTGCCGAGGGGGTGCAGCGCGGCCGAAGGACGCGGTCAAGGGGGGGACACTTTCGCCCGCGGCAAACCTAAAAACCGCTTCAAAAAAAACCGCCAAAAGGACGGGTCCGGTAAGTACCTATCTTGGCGCCGATCAATCAAAAACGTTGTGGTAGCAAGTAAGCTCACCTCCCCTTTCCGCGTTTGGACAACACATTCGAACTTGGGGGGGGGGGGGGGGGGGGGGGGGGGGGGGGGGGGGGGCAAGGGTGCCGCCGGGGGAAGACCAGATTCCTAAGCAACACCAAGGAGGAAAACGGGGGGGGTGGACCCACGGGCACCCCAAAATCGACGAAAAAAGAAGCGGGACGAAGGACCCCTTTGGTCCGGAGGAAGGGGCGGTAAGAAGGACTGGGAGCGACAAACACCGCACGACGGATACCGAAGGACAAAAAAGTGATTCAAAAAAAAAACGAGACAGGGGGGAAGGCCGACAGGGCGGGAGTGGGGTCCTGGGGGTTTGGGGGGGGAAAGGCCCGCCTCACTAGGGAGTCCTTCGGCTCAACGTAGAACCAGAAAACGGCCGGTTCTGCACGCAGCGAAAAAAACTTAACGAAGAGATGTTTTAGAGAGACTCCAGAAAATCCTTGGGAAAACCAAGAAGCCAGGAGGAAGCAAATTCAAAACTTTTCAAAATACCCTGGAAATGTTTCGTTTCGTAAAACTTTTAACGTAGACACTGGGAATGAAAAAAAGTAACCCCCGATTCCAAAAAGAAGGCCCAGGCAGCAAAAAAAAAAAAAAAAAAAAGCAGAAATTCAATAAAAATTTTGCGCAAAATTTGCGGAAGTCTATTACGCCATAAAATTCCCGCGCTCCCCAAAGAAGCGACTATGCGCAGTTGCCACACCACGCAGGAGTCAGGAGCAAGCTCTGGGCACCGTGACCATACGATGAGCTTTAAGACAAAGTTGAAACTCATGAAAAAGCGGCGCGTGGAACCAGAAGAACACGAAGACAGGCAAAACGGGGTGAAACGTCAAGGGGACTAGAGACAACCTACGGAAAAAGGGCGAAAACGCATCCAAATGTTTATCAGGGTATGCCCTTTAAACTCGGGAACGGAACGAAGATCAGAGGGAGGTTTGGTTGCCCAAACTGCGTCTAACGAAAGGGGCACAAATCCGTGGAACATCGCAAGAAAAGCGTCGACGGGGGGATTTGGGGGGAGAAACTCTCCGGGGACACACTCAGGAGGAGGATTTGATGTAAAACCTCGACGGGGTTCTCACGTCCCTTTTGGTGGGGGGAGAACAACGGGGGGGGATGAGGGGGGTAGCTACGGCGAAGCCAGACCCGGGGGTGAAAGAAAACGAAAAGAAGAGTGGAGGAAAGACTCCTTGAGGGGTTTAAAAGGAGGGCGCGCAGGAGGGGAAACTGGGAAACGGAAAGACGGACCGCAAAGTGCTAGCATCGTGGGGAGGTGGCAAGGGGCGGAGAAAGCAGTTCGAGCAAAAACAACGTGTTCTTGTAAAAACTTTCCAAGTAAAAGGAAAAGGTCGAGAGCCGTGTCCGGTTAAATCTCCATACCCTTCAGTGGGGTGGGGGGGGACACTCCTTTTCTGTGTTCTTCTTTGTACTGAGATCCAAGACTACAATTGAGGTCTGCTGTCACCATAGGGAAAAAACGAGACCGCTGTGGGCCCCAGGAAAAACACGACGAATCTATCCCTGTGTAACGAGTGAGTGTGGGGACGTCCCGGGGGGGGCTGCTTGGAAGGGCAGGGGTTCGCAGGGGGCGCCCTGTTGGAGGTACGTTGTAGACGCGGAGCGCGTGCCGGATCCAAGGAAAAAACAAGGAAAAAACGGGCAAAAAACGACTCAGACCGTGGCCGTCGGGGCGACCAACTGAGTCCGGGGGGGGAAACGAAGTGGGCAGTCTCTTGGGGGACTCACCAAAGGACAACCGCTCGCAGCGCTGGGCGTCGCGGGGTGGGACCTACCCGCAAAGTGTCGGGGTTCACGCAAAGGGGGGATGGGAATCAGAGTCAGCGGGGGGGGGGAGAGCTGAGCTGAAAAGGAAAAGAAAAAAAACCCGACTCAGCCAGAGTGGCGATAACCAGATAGGGGAGATAATCAAAACTGGTCTAAAGTAGGGGACCACATTAACGTTTTGTTCGTTGTCTGAAAGGCCGGTGAACTTGGTGCCTCTAACAGGGAGGGGCGAGTCAAAAGCTTTAACGGAGTGCTATAGAAAGCCACCTGTACTAAAAGGAGTGGGATGCCACACGGTCTTGACCAGGGGCTGGGTAATCAGGACTCATTCAAAAAGGTGGGAGGAGAAGGCGTCTATGGAAACGCGCCGGTTCTGTGGAGAAAAAAACTTGGGGGGGTGACAATCAAGAGCAACACAAAAGAAGGAGGGTGACCCGAAGAGAGATGCGCACAAAACCACTACCGACACAGGACAAGCCAGAAAAAGGATAGGAAAGAAAGGTGGGGAAAAACAAAACAACATGGGTGCGGCTGACCAGAAAGAGCAACCCGGACCTACCTCAAACAGGAAAAGAAAAACACAAATGGGACGTTGGAGAACTCTTTAGGGGAAGAGGGGGGTCAACGCACGGAAGTGGAAAGGAACGATCGCGCCTCGAAGAGAAAACTAAGGACGCCCCGTGCCGTTAGGGGAGGAAAAACCCCGTAGCAGGGGATCTCGGCCCCACAGGGATGAGAAGGCAACGGAAGAAAAAAGTAGTGTAAGAGTTGCGAAAAACTAGCCGACGATCAAGGCGCAACAAACCAAAGGGGGAACCACGAACAAGGGGGGGGGCGTAAAACCGCAGAAGCCAGCCCAGAGTAGAAAAGCGACCGATGAACTTGGTGGTCAAGCGGCCAAACCAACGACGTGACAGACGGAGTTTAGTGAACGGGGCGAAAATAGCTGGGACCATCAAAGGAACTGAGGTATTGGGACCGTACGAAACGGAATTGAAAAAACCAGAATCGGGGAACAAAAGACGAAAGGGCCCCCAAGGACATGACCGTAAAAAGCCGACCGCCGGCAACTGGACGAAACTCGGCTCAGAGAAAAAGCATCGTTTCGGAGGGGGCAAACGGGGGTTCAGGGGGTAGAAAACAAAAAATGACTTGATACCAGAATCGAAAAACGCCAGGATCGGAAAATATAAAAAAGAAAATCAACTGGAGAAAGTCACGCGAAGAGGTGCCAAAAAAAAAAATGGGTGGGAACCGTGAAAACCCACCCGCAGGTACCTCGACCTGTAAGGAAGGAGAGGAAGGTCAAAATGTGAGAAGGGAAAAAAATGAAGAAAACCCCGAACCGAAATTGGGACATGCGTGACTGGAAGGGCGTGATCGTCAAACGGGTTCCCAGTGTACAAGAAATAAATACTAATCGAAAACAACCAGGAAAACCCCCAGAGTTGCGGACAAACGAAGAGGACATTACAAAAACTTTACTCATGGGAGGGGTGGAAGGAGTTGGGGGGGGAACGACCTTGCAAAAAGCAGGCAATCGCAGGGTGGAACCCTAGTTGAAGATCAGGGGGGGCCCACTGGTTCGGAGTCACGAAATGAAAAACGGGTACCGTTGACCTCATGAATGGGAAAAAGGCGGGAAAAGGGGCGCCTGCCAAAATGGAGAACCTCCCGGGAAAGGCAAGGGTGTGTTCCCAGGACGCATAAAAGGAAAGGATGGGTACAGAGTGGGACCCTGGACAACTGGATCAAAACCATAAAGGGGACTTACACAGGGGACACGGAAGAAGACAAAAAAAAAATCGAGCACTTCAGGGGGGGGGACAGCCTCAGAAGAAAAAATGGGGGGTTTGGGCGATCGTCTAGAAGACCTAGCGGAAAAAACTCCGGTGGAGGAAAAGGGTGTACGCTGGAACACGGGAAGGGGGCGGTGGAAAGAATAAAGAGGACTTACATCGGCAGGGGAAAATTACACGTAGGCACTCTCGCAAGGGTATGAAACCAGGGAAAAACTGGTCCTGCTTTTGAGGGAAATGCAAGGCCGGAATCACACTCAAACCATCGGACAAGATAAGGGTCCAAGTCCGTCTCGTCACAAGTGCATGGGGGTCGCTCACCGTCAGAATTTTTCGCATGAAGGGGGGAAGGAACTCGGGGGCAACTCGGGGAGGTTGACCTGTTTCTCCGGGACGCAAACCTGAAAACAAGGGAACAAAAGATCTCACTGACGCAGAAAAAGGGACCACGGGGTCTGGGTAGGCCCACTCCATTTAAGTCCAGGAGGGCCAAGTGCAACCGTGCCCGGGTGTGAGAAAGCCAGTCCTGTACTCCGCTGACAGACGGCCCAGGGAAAAAGGGTACATTCAACGCACGGAATGGGGGAAAGAAAAAAAAAAAAAAGGGGGGTAAAAAAAAAACAGGTTTGTATAAACGCCACACCAGAGAAGCAAACAAAACGAGTAAACGAATGGCAGTTATCACCGGAAATTGGACTCGCAGGGAACAAGAAAGGGGAGAAGAAACCCGTGGTAAGCCTTAGGAGGTTAAAATGAACAGGCTCATACGAAAGGGAAGGGAAGAAACACTTTATCTCGGGGCTTAAAGGAACTGGAACTGCCAAATAAGAAAACCCGACCAGCCGGATTCGGGAAAAAGGGGGGGGAGGGGAAATTGAAAATTGTACGGGGGGGAGGCAAAAAGGGAAAAATTACACCCCTAGCAAACGTGAACCCCAAGAGCCGGCCTGCACAGGAAAGGAAAACAGGAGACAGGGACAGGTCGATGGGGGGGGTTTGGATCAAAAGACTGTTGACAATGGACCCAAGTCAAGGGGTGAGACTTTGCCGGGTTGGAGAAAAAAATGACTAAAAATCTGCGAACATCTGCCAAAAAAAAGTGCAAACAACTGGAAAACGGCAGCCCAGAGGGGGAAGGGGTAAAAAAAAAAAAAAAGGACGTTGCAAATGGAAAGCATGCACCATTGATGATTAGCGAGTCCCCAAATAAAAAAAGCCGCAGACAATGAACAAAGTCGTCATACACAAACGAAAAAAAAGCGTGGGGAAAAAATTCGACGGGGAGACCGCGAGGGCCCAAATTTCACAAAATCGACGGAACGGACCCGAGAATCAGGATGCTAGACAAAAGGCCGGGCAGTGACCGGTGGGGTTGATCAGCCCAGATAACACGAACAAACCAAAAAACCATCGCATTCATCGGTTTGGAAAACGGGTAAACAGGAAGGACAAAGGGGGGGGAAGCCATTTGATCGACAGAACTAACGTGGCCGAGCAGAGAGGACCGGTCAGGAAAAACAGGTGTAAAAGCCCAAAAGTGAAAGAGGGAAGCATCCAGCCGGGGACCTCACGCAGGACTGGGGGCGGGGTTTGAGGGCCACGGTAAAAAAAAAGGGGGTTCAACGACAAGGAAAAACTTTACGGGAGGGAAGGGGAACATGTGAACGCAAGAGGGAGGAGTCAAGGGAAAAGTGGGGGACGTGGGGGGCACGCATTTTCTAGTCTCCTTAATCTTAATACGCCGTTGAAAGTGTACAGCATACGACCTGAGGTGCAAAAAATGGGAGACATGGGGGGAGGGTGGAGGCGCGGTCTTCGGGGGGGGGGAGACAAGCCTGAAATACAAGAGCAAGTGTGGAGGGGAGGGGGAATGAGCCGCGGTTCGGAGCGTGGGGTCTTGCAAAAGTCACAAAAAATCATCCCCGGTTTGCCAGTCGCGGAAGAAAGGAGAAGGTGGGGAACCTTTCGGAGTTGCGGACTGCTAACGACTTAAAAAAGACCGGCCCGGCTGCGTTGGAAAAGTCTGACAGAAGAACCGGGAGGAGGGGAAAAGGGGGGTCCCCGCAACCGACTGCGGGTTCAAGGACGGGGGAGAGAGGAACGGAGGGTGGGATACGAAATCAGGATTCAGGAAAAACGTTCATGGTCTAGCGGAAAAGGAACAGGAGGGTGTAGAAGGGGTGCCAGTTCGTTATATCAGCAGGAAAACATCATCAGGACAACTATTGTCACCAAAAAGACCCTGAGGGAATGAAACGCTGCTTCTCTATGGGAAGAAACCCCCACCTTAAAAGGAAAACTGACGAGCGCTTCAAACGACCGTGCTGGACAGGAATGGAGGAACCTCCCAGCGTTGACATCCTCGGCTGAAACTAACCGCATGGGGGGTCAGAGGGGGGGTTTGGGGTACGCCTTTCACGAGAAGGGGGGGTCACACCTGGGGTCGAAGGGAGATCCGCCGAGAGAAAGGAAATCACGGAAACAAGAGAAACACTAAATACACTCGACCCGTCGGGGGGGGGAATAAGGCGAAAAAAAACCCTTTCCTGGTCCGAAAGAAGCACACCCAGCAATCAACTTGCAGACGACGGCGGGGGTCTTCGGGGGGATCGTCGAGAGTGTTTCTTACGGTAGGTGCGGGGAAGGGGCCGCAGATCACTCTTCGCGTCAAAGGATGGTCGTGGCGTGGGTAATCAACATAGGATACCGAAAAAGTAACAGGCGGTCTGGGTGTCGAATTGGTGCGGGCGGCATGGGGCAAGGGGGGCAAGGTTCAGCTACTGGCCTGAAAATGAAAGGGGTTAGGGAGAAAGTTAACGTGGGACCCCCACGGGATCGTGGTCTCGTCAATAAACTTTGTGGTGGGCCATAGAGGGACACCAAAAAAACAACCCAAAAAGGAAGGGGGGGAGCAAAGTGGCCCCAAAAGGACGAAAACCCGAGCAAAGCGCGGTCAGAAGAAAAAAAGGACAAGACAAGCATTTGGGAACTGCTAGACGCACGGCAAAAAAAAAGCCAACAAATCCGGCAAGACAATGGGAACATTGTCACAACGGGGGGAACCAGAGGGAAAAAAAAGCGAAAACTAAAAAAAAAGACAATACTTTGGAAAGGCGACCGAAAGGGGGAATCGGAGTCTATCACTAAAAAATCAACACTACAGATAGCCCAAAAAAAAAAAAACTTCGAGGAACCGCTACGTAAGTGAACGCATGAAAAGGGGGAAGAACAAGAGTTTGGCAAACGGGACCAGTGCCGCCCCGCGGAATCTGGAGGCGATGAGAAGAACCTGAATAGCCGCCAAGACTATCAAGGCGGAAAAAACGGGAATCATAAAACCTCTTGGCCGCCAAAAAACGCCGAGAGAAAAAAAAAACAGCAACCCTGGCAGAAGAAACGCAGGTATGACAGGGGGAGGTGAGGCCAGCAAGCGGGGGAAACGACTTTTTGGAAAACGACGTGAATTTACACGGCGGGAGACAAGCGGGAACGAGGGGACTGATAAGGGTGCAAACACAGGGGGAAAAGGGCGTGAAGGGGATCTGGAAACGAACAGACAAAGACAGACAGAAAAAGGGAGAAAAAGCCAAGTCTACAAGTGGGGAAAAACCGGGGGGTCCTCAAGAACAGAAAAAAAAAAAACGAGAAAAGAACTACAAAAACATCGAAAATAGTCCAGGAAAAATGGGACAAAACTTCAGGCGTAAGGCAAAAAAAGGAGGAATGGGGGGCGTCCAGCGTCGCCGCATAACAAGAGTAAGCAGTCCAAAACAACAAAAAACCACGCAAATCAAGAGGTACTCCTCACGAAAGGAAAAGGCAAACCAAAAAGAGAAAAAAGAAACTGGAGAAGACACTACCCCTCTGGAAAAGAGTAAGCCTAACGAAAACAATCACTTTAGAGAGAGGACAATGGACCTTTCACAAAAGCACCCCCGACGCGAGCACCCAACAGAAAACCACAGTGGCACATTACGGACAAAAGAAAAAATTTGTAGAAAAACTTCTTTTCCGGCGGAAGGAAATCTACAGGGGGTAAAAGAAAAGGGGGAACCACTTCAAACCTTCGAGACTCACGTTAAACGGGATGAAACTTCAGGACTGAGGGGTTTCCTATAAAGGCGTAAGAACAAGACATCGGGTCTGAAAAACAAACGCAGTCGCCGAGTCCATCCATATGGCCTGACTTTAGGTGTTAAGTTCTGGCAGAAGGTGCGGTGAAAGTGGGCACCAGAGTATTACGAGTTCTTAAACGTTGAGCGTGTCACACCATTGTCGCCGTCCATGGGGGCAGCAACCAATCTGGGGAAGGCTGGGGAGAGAACGAAAATACCTATTAAATGGTCGAGGTGTTGGACTCACGGACCGAAAACCGTAATTTTGCCGGGGGGGACCTTTGGATCGATAGGGAGGAGTCGGGAAAAAAGAGCCGGCAGGGCAGACAGAAGTTGGGAAAATCGGCACGTCAGGAAGGACGGGAAATTTGAACTAGTGGGAAAGGGTGCATGGGGGGGGTTAATTCTTCGACGTGGGACAGTGACGGGGGAGGGGATCAAAAAGGATCGCATTCCAGTTGTGGTCTCCCATGTCAAAAACCAAAAGTGGGGGTAATAAAAGGGACGGGGAGAACTGGTCCTTGCAAAAATGTTGGAATCCGGGGTGGTTGCTGCGCACGAGAACCTACCGCGCAGCCAAACATCTCACCGAGTGTAACAAACCGGGGGCGAAAAGCCGACCATATGGTTGGGGACTTAGGGAGACGAAGTGCCAAAGACGGGGGGGGGAATCGTGGCCAGAACTCCCTTACAAGGTGCCAGGGTGTCCACGACTCGAGTGAAGAAAAAGTAGCCGGAAAGGGTTCTAAAACGTTGACAAAAGAACAAGGACAAACAGCGGCAAAGGATCCTGGTCGGGGAAAAAACACAAAGGGGGACATGAGGAACACTGACAGAAGGAGACACCGAAAAACGGTGTGGATACCATCCCATTGCACGTCCAGATTCCAAAGGGAAACGGGGTCATTGACCGCGTGGAGGCGACGGGGAAAGCAATGGAAGTAAAGCCCAGACCGAATCAAAAGAAAACAGGAGGGAATGGGGGAAAAGACAAAAGAAAGCTCGTGGGCGTTTATACCACGGGGAAAAAAAAAAAATCACAAGAAGTAGCGGAAAGATAAAAAATTGTTGAAATTCTGAAAGAAGTAACGAAGAAAACGTCGTCGAAACACCTGCATTAAAAAAAGAAGTTATCGGCATAATTGAAGGGGAACTGCCTGGTGCGGAACACCGGTGACCCCTAACCCTTGGAACCGATAGTAGTACATGAAGAGCAGGTTTGGTAAAAAAAAAAAGTGGGGGGGGAGGTTTGGGGGGGAGCCTTGCTAATGGAGAAAACTCACATCTATCAGTGGTACCAGGGGCACTTGAAGTGAGGATTACGCGAAAGTTCCTCTGTTACCACAAGAATGGGGCCTGTACAGAATAGAGAGGACTTTGGGTGAAACGTCTTTGAGAAAACTTTCCGCGGTGGGGGGGGAAGGATCTGATATAATAGAGTGCAACGACAAATCTTGCCACCAAACGAGGCACCTTTTCAGCCATGTGAAAGGAATGTAAAAAAAGGCCTTTGTTAAAGTTGGCAGAATTGGGGGAAAAAGAAGACATTTTGGGAGTGAAAAGAGGGGGATGATTACGGACCCAAGGACCTAAGTCCAAAAGCGCAAGGGGAACAAAAAAGTCATCAACCAAACGCGTCAAAAAAAGCGGCCGGACAGATGGGAAAAAAAAAGTGCCCAATGGGTTTTACAAGGGGGAAAAAAAAGAAAAAAACCAAAAGGCCGCGGCTTAAAAACCCAGCGATCTCTCTCAGAAAAAGGGAAAAAAAAAGGAAAGGTGTCCGGCAATATAAACAGAAAACATCAAAAAACCTTTCGGGAACAAATTCATACTGAGGGGGGAAAATCACAAAGCTCCAGGGGAAAACAGGGTGCGGCCAAGGGGGTCCTTAAGAACTGGGTGGTAGAGAAGGGGGAGGGAGAAGGTCTCGTACCGGGGTGCAAGCCAGGGACACGTGCCCGAAAAGGGGAACGCATGAATGAGAAAAAACACCATCGTATTGGGTGTGACTCAAGGCGGACCGCGGGTGGAAAGAAAGTTCTTGCAAAGACTCAGGGACGAGCCGAAGAAGGGGGTGAAAATGGGTTAAAAAAAAAGTAGTCGAGAGTGTGGGTCCTGGGCTCCGGCCTTCTTGAAGCTCGTACCATCCGGCCAAAGAGTGGGGACTTCAAAACAAAGAAAGAAAGGAATTACTAAGGGGTGAAAAAAGTATTGGGGTTCGGGTTAGGGTCACGGGTTGAAGAGGGGGAACGGGGAGCCCCTGCTAGGGGGGGGGACCTCGGCAGGCGTTTTCGCGGTAAAAGAAGAGGGGGGGGGGGGGTACGGCACGGGTTGAAAAAAATGAAAAAAAATCACAAGAACGGGGCCGTGTAAACGAAAGAGTCGGGGGACGAACTTTAAGGTTTCGGTTTAGGGAAAAAGGTTGGGGGGGACTAAAGAAGACCTGCCGGCGGGCCCAAAGGGGAATAGGCTTTACAGGGTAGCCAGTACAAATTGCCGGAAAAGAAGAAAGGTGCCCAAGAGAACTCACTGGACTTGGGGGAGCAAAGAGCGTGTTTAACGAGCAGTGTGACGAAAAAACTCTGAAAAAGGCGGCTTGAAGTTTTCCTTGGTCAAGGGGCTCGGAAAGTGGGGAAGGGAGTACGGGGGTATCCGCCGGCTGGGAAGTTCTTCCCAAATAAGCCTTCAAAAAAGGTAAGGAAAAAGCCACTCAGACGGAAAAATACTAGTTCGCAACAAAGGGAAACTGGACGGGGGGTACGGGAAAAATTATCCTGGCGAGGACTGGGTGTGGCCAATTCAGAAAGAACATAGGCATTGAGGATCGCAGCGCATGCGGCGGGTGACGCTAGCCCAGAGTGTTAAAAAGGGGGGGGGGGGGGGGGGGTCAACAAAGGTGTGGCCGGTATCCAAGCCGCGGAGGGCGGTCGCACCGGGCTGAAATGAGAAAGAACAAAGGAATCTGCTGCGGGGGGCGACGAACGACAAATCCCGGGGCCTAAACGAAGAAAGTGAAAGGGGGGGTTTCTCACGGCGATGGGGGAAGAAGAAACTTGGGGGGACCGAGAAAAGAAAGTTAGAATGATTCGGGGACTTCATTCCCTAAAAAGAAATAAAGATCCGGACGAACGGGGTTAATTGGCTTGGTTCGGATAGTTGGGGAACAAGAGGAACCTACGGGACGGGAATTGTGTGTTGCTGATGGGGGGGACAGTGTCAGGGGGAAGAGGCTATTAAGCGCAGGGAGCATGCCCAGGGACGGGGGGAGGACAAGGGGGACGGCTAAACGCGAGGGGGGAGGGAAAAAACGACCGAAAAGAGGAGGTCAGTTGTGTGGTGAACAGGTGG
>Ga0179591_1375590_pt1 | contig 15134 bp, 16 predicted proteins | sample CZOMad2_1_08_16f_FD_182891 | JGI IMG/M metagenome (GOLD analysis project Ga0179591, IMG submission 182891) | Vadose zone soil fungal communities from Angelo Coast Range Reserve, California, USA - CZOMad2_1_08_16fungal (PacBio error correction) | ecosystem: Environmental > Terrestrial > Soil >...
TTCAAAATCAAGGTGCAACATCTTCGTTCAAAAGGTTTCCTTCTTTCTGAATTCTCAAGATTTCCTGGAGTTCGAAAAGAAGTACTTTACCATCCTCGTCATAAAAAAAACAAAGAGAAAAAGGGGGGGAAACCCGATAGAACTCAGCTTGGTGGGCAAGGGGGAAGAAGTCAGTGGGACGAGAAGTCCTTCAAAATAGGAGTGGGTTCATGGCATGGACGACTTGTCCCATACCCTCGGAAAAAGGGAATCGCGGACGGTGGGGAGTGGGGGCAGGTGAGAATTTCATCGAACGCTAATCAGAAAAAGAAAAATCGTCTGGGAGGGAACACCCAGGGTTCAGAGGGAAAACGAAACAAAAAAGGGTAGGGGGGGGGGTCCCAGCCCCGATCCAGCCGGGATCAAATGAAAGGTTTTGCCGAAACCGAGGGGGTCCACAAAGGGGGGGGGCCACGAGGGAGGGAGCTCAAAGCGGGGGCAATCCCGTTCCTACCAGGGTCAGGGTGTCAAGGAACCAGAAAAAAGCGGCAATAGGGAAGCCGATCGAGTTGGTTGTCAAGAAGGGATGCACCCGAGTGACGGGGACAGAACGGAAACTACCCGGCGTTTAGAAGACAGCAAAAATTCAAACACCGGGAAATATTATCAAAAATTCTGTGGCGGGTCCGGTAGAAAAACGAAGGGTAAAAAAGGAGGTCGCCAATCATAAAGATAAAGGGGCTGTACCTCTGTGAACCACAATCGAAATCCTCAAAAAAGAGCTCGTAGACACGCAAAGAAAAGGGATCAGACCACTATCGAAAGAGGAAGGGGGGGCTTTTAAGGAACTGTTCCCGGCGCGGCGAAATGACTGCTCCACCCCCGAAAGGGGGAAAGGGTAAAACCGTCGGCCGTTAACCGCCCCCCTGGGTCCAAAAGGACGAAGTTCAAGAGGTCGCTTGAAAAAGCAAGGGGTTCCTCCCGCGGACCTGCCACTCAAAATCCAGAAGCTCAAAAAACGCAAAATCCCGTTCCAGGGGGCGAATCTTAACCATGGAGCCAAAAAGAAAGGGGTTACTCCCAACGGTAAGTGTCAAGATCGAGTTAAAAAGCTTATTGGACGCCAAGAAACAGGAAGGGGGCCCGGAGCCGTTAAATTAAAGATATAACTCGGGGAAGGCTAGACCACCCAGCGCGGGGGTGGTGTTCAAAAATGAACCGGTATTAGGGGTGGAAGGAGTTAAGTACCACACTGGTCAAACCCACACTGGTTTAACGAGAAAGAGGAAGGCAACCGTGGAGAGAAAGGGGGGCGTACAAAAACCAGCCCGGAACTTTTAAAACAGAAGGACGCAGAAAAAAAAAAACAAAAAAACCAAAAAAAAAAAAAAAAAAAAAAAAAAAAAACAACAAAGCAAAACCAAAACAAACAACATTCGTAAAGGGGTGGCTCTCTCAATTACCGAAAACGGGGTTGCCTACTCCTCCCAAAAGGAGATCTACCCCCTACAAAAGGGAAAAATTGGCATGCAGAAATGTTCCCGGCTAACAGCCGAAAAGAGAGAAAAAAATTCGAGATTCGGGGGAATGGGCCCATAGGGGACCTGCTTTGGGCAGAAAAAGGGGGACTCAACAATCAGACAAGATCTTTAGAAAAAAAAGAGGTTTGGTCAGGGTGCAATTACAAAAAAAGTGAACCCAATCCCCCCTAAGGCCCAAAAGAAAAGTGAAAACTGGGACACCCTTGAATCATGCCAAAGTCGCGGCGATAATGAAGGTTGAACTCAGCACGGTCCGATGCATGGGAAACAGGGTGCAGTGCGTGTCACGAGCTAGTCGGAAAAAGGAACCTGGGAGGATGAGGGAACAGCCGTACGGGAATTGGGAGGAGGGACCACAGGGAAAAGGCCCGAGGAAAGAGTCACAAGGGAACCTACCGGGGGTCAACAAAACGGTCGGCAGGAAACAAAAACCAACGCGGGCTGGTAAGGGGGGCTCCAGGAAAAAGAAGAGAAGTCCCGCCCACAAAACGACTTAAGCTTGGTCGAAAAAAGAGGGAGACTCATGTGGGGGGAGTCTGGGGGAGAAAAGGGGGGGGTCTGGGAGACCAAATTTACCAGAAAAAAGGACTAAAAAAACCTCTTTTCATTCTCAAAAAAAAACAACACAAAAAAAAAAAAAACTTTTGACCTTCCAGGGACGCGGGGTTTCGGCTAAACATGCTTGGTTTGGGGAAAAGAGTGCCGATGGCACAAAAAGGAAAAGTGCAAAAGGTGAAAGCGGTGGGGGAAAAAATCAAAGGATTCGCACTTGGGCTGGGTCGAAAAAACAGGGCAAAGAGATCCCAAGTTAAGGACCGAGAACGGACGGGGACAAGGTCCGTGCAAAACGCGCCGACCTAAAAAAAAACAGGAACTGCATTCAAGGGGTTGATCGAAGTCAAACAAGAAACTTCCGCACCGAAGGGGGACGGCCACGGGGTTTTTTGGCCTCCGAGCAAGCATTGAAAGGGGGGGCGGTGCATGGGGACCGGCGACCGGAGAAGTTGAACCTATATGCCACGCGAAAAAAACTAAAAGGGCGCCTCGTATGACGTTTGCTGGGTCAAGTAAACACTGTACGGACCCGTTAAAGAGTTGGGGTAAAAAGAAAAAACCGGGGGGAATATTCTCTTTATCTATAGCTAGTTACTTCGATCTGAATGGACTGGGGAGGGTGACTCAGGGAATAGGGGGGGGGAGGGAAAGGAGTCGTCCGGGGACGCAACTTGAGGGATTGGGGGGGTCTAGGGGGTTTTAGTCTTTGGTATTCTCAGTGGGTCCAACGAGCGGGTAAACGCTCCTATAGGCCTGGGCACGATCACGGGACCCATGGATAGAAGAAGTGAAAAAAAAATGGATTCTAAAACGGTCGGGTTGGATGGGGAAAACGCTTTTATCGCTATAAAGAAAAATGGGTCACTCCACCGACCAGGGGGGAATCGGGGAAGGAAACACCAATCATTAAACCAAAAAGACCACCATGAGGGGAGGGGGACTTAGGAACCAGGAGGGAAAGAGAGACTTAATGGGTTACTCGGGGGTTAAACATGAACGCATTGGAAACCCCCCGAATCAAAAATCTGGACGTTTGAGAAGCAAAAGCTGCGGGGTAAATATTGACGGCGGAAGTGATAAATGGGGATTTGGGCCCGAAACAAAGAAAACCGGTGTCAAACGGAAAGGAGCCCAGAAAAGTCACTGAAAAGACCGGTGTGTAGAGAAAAACTCAAAGAAGTTAACTCTTCGGGTCTTAAACGAGTCGCGGGTTCCGGGAGGGGGAGCCGACCTCCGACCAAGTGAAAACGAAAATCTTGCGTCAGAGCACGGTTCCGCCCGAAGTGGATCATGCGACGGGAAGAGCGGGGAAACTCATCAACAAAAAAGGTGAACAGCCCCCGTCACCGAAGCAACGTGATTATCAAAAGGAAGACGTGATGATAAAACCCGAGAAGGGAAAAGACTGGACAGAATTACAGGGTAAGCGCAATCGGGGGGTCCCCGGGCGAGGGTCATAGTGGAAGACAAAGAAAAGGCAAAAGCGAAAAGGAAGAAAAAAAAAAACAAAAAAGAGGGTTCCGGTATAAATCCAAAATCGAAGGCCCCCCAAACCGGGAAGGGGGTCTGAAAGACTCTCTCTCCCACCTTGGGACCCAAAAAAAAAAAGCCCGAGGGGACTGCTCCGGTACGAAGGAGGTTTAGGGGAGGGTGGGGGGGACTGGGAAAGGGAACGAGCAAAATCAGGGAAACAATAGGAAAGCTAGGAAAAAGGGGGGAAAGGAAAATAATTCATTCCATAGTCTTTGACATAAAAAAGTAGTGAAAAAACCGGGCAAGTTGGGACAAGTCTTCATGGGGGTGTCGGAGACTAACTGCTCTTCCGATCTCCGCCATTGAAACAAAAGCCCGAATTCCAGATAAAACCCGACTGTCAAAGGGGTGGTCCATTGTTCAACTATTGCCCACGGCAAAAAATGGTGGGACTCCGCTCCCATCTCCTGCGGGGTAAAAAAATCCACCGAAAGAGTCCCAATGGCGGGGGGGTGGGGACAAACGTAACCAGGGTAGAACCGGGGACGTGAAACAAAAAGAATCTTCTGGAAAGGGGGACAGGAAAACGGGGTACGCTGATCGCGGCGGGCAAGGAAACCTGGCCAAAAGCACGGTCGTCTAAGTCGTGGGGGAAAAAGGGTTAACCAGCACCTAGTTCTAAAGTGGGATGGGGGGAAAGGGCGCCGTGTGAACCAAATAAACACGTTTCAAAGGAAAAAAAAAGGAAACTGAAGACTTGCTGAGGTACTCGGCGTTCTTCGGTAGAGGGGGGAGGCAAAAGGAGATGGGGTCGGAAAGGACGGGAGCCCCATTTCACTCTTCAAACCCAGAAAAAGTCGCATGTCGCTTTCGTCCCCCAGAGGTCGACAGTGACTACCGTCCTGGCGCGGGTTCGGGGAGGGGGTCCACTAGGGGGAAAAGCAAAAAAAAAAAAAACTTGATGGCACTACTAATCAGGAAAACTAGCGCCAACAAAAGAAAGTCAAAAGTCTTCTTGTTTCGAAAAAAAAACAGAAACCAGGCGGCGGGTTGGGACACGCTGAAGAAAATCCGGGTTAGGAACCAGAAAAGAGAAACGAGTCCAATCCTCATAAAAAAAAAGAAAAAAGGGCAAGCTTTCGGAATGGGAAAAGCCAGGGGTGTCCCCGGTACGGCCTCCAAAACCCCCGCAAAGGAGGTAGCCGGCTGGAAGAGGGTAACTGGAGAAAGAAAAGGGTTGCCTACGGCGAGACGCCCAAAGGTCCGGGAAAAGAACGGTAACAAACGGAACTCGAAAAATTAAAGGGCGCTGAAAGAATAGGGGAAAGGCAAAAACGCAGTGCGGACGGTGCCCCCTTTCTCAGCAGGATAAAACAGGGGGGGAAAAAAAAGACAGCCACTCAGGGGCCTCAACAGAAAAGTCTTGGAAGAAAGATGTCCGAACTTAGACCAGGCAATTCTGAAAAGAGGAGAAAAAATCTGAACAGGGGGAAACTGCTTACGCGTAAAAACACTAAAGCCCCCAACCCCACCAGAGGTAAGTTACGCAAAAAAAAAGGATGTGGGAGGGACTGCCCGGCGGTAAGACAAAAGGTACAAAAGAAAAAAACCTAGGAAAAAGGAAAAAAAAAAGACACATCGCAGCCTTGGGGAAAACGGCGGAACGGACGTTGAGGGGGGGGGGGGGACTTGGTGGCTTTTCCCTGGATAACTGATCGCGGTTGTGCGAAATAGAAGAAACCGGAAAAGATAGGGGTGCGGGGTCTGCAAAAAAAATGGGGGGGAGGGTTTCAAAGGGGCTTTATTTTCCCTTCCAAAGCCCAAATACAGCAGGGGACCGACAGAGAGTAGAATGGGGGACCCTGGAAAAAACAATAACGGTTTGTCCCTACTTCCCAATAATCCAAAAAAAAACTTAGGTCATTGGCCAGAAACCGAGGAAGAAAAAAAAAAAAAAAAAAAAAAGGCCACCTGCAATAAGAAGACAAAAATAATTTTCCCGTTTGCAACGGAATCAGTCTTGACCTCAAATGAAGTTAAGGACGCCAAACTTGGAGAAAACAGCATAAAGGGGTCTACCCAACTAAAAAAATCTGGTCGGAAGAAGGGAAGGGAAAAAGCATTCCAGGGGAGGCCCTGCCGGGACCGCATTCAAAAAGGAGGTCATGAGGGAAGCCGGGAAACCACGTACTGGGGAAACCCAAGGGACCCCAGCGGGGGGAAAAAAAAAGAGAAAGGGGGGGGGGGGGTACGTATGACGAGGTCCCTTTAGATAAAAAAGGAGGCGAAAACCGACCAGTCATCAAACAAAAAGGCAAGGTAGGGGGTGACCAAACAGAAAGGGAATACCAACGGCACCCACTTCCTCGGTTCAAAAAAAAAATGTAACTGGTTGAACATTAAATGACACTCGGAAAATAAAGGAGGGAAAATCCTATGCCCATGTCCCCTAAAAAAGTAGAAGCAAAAAAAGTAGAACATTTACTGATGGGGATTAAGGCCCTCAGGGAGGGGAATTTGGGAAATAATCTGTTTCACCTACTTACTTATGAAAACACAAAAAGGGCGTGGGGTGACAAGGTGTAAAGCCATGAGGGACTAAAAAGAGAACAAGCAAAAAAAAAACGGGGGGGCAGGAAGCGGGGGGGGTAGATATTGGGGGGTATATAGGTTTCGTGCTTTGAAAACGTGGGGGGCGGGTTGAATCGGAGAGGACAGAGGAAAAGGGAAAATCAGAAGGTTGCCTGGTCCAGTAAAGAAAAAAAAGAAAAAAAAGTTGAGGGGGGACTTGGACGAACTTCAACGAGGGCAAAAAGAAAAGGGACTTCCGTTCACGCAACGTTATAAACAAAGAGGGTTGGAGCTCCAGTATTCAGCCCTACGAGCTCGTGTGACGTGAAAAAAAAAAACGGGTTGAAAAAGGGAGTAAAGGGACCCGGGACCGAAAGAAATCTGATGAAAACCTAGGGGAGCTAAAATGAGGGGGAGTCGCCTCGGGGCGAAAAAAAAAAGCAGAAACCGGAACTTTGGTTAGCAATCCCTCCATCCTTTCAGCCACAAAAAGGGAGGGAAAAAGAGGGGGGACCATCGTTTCGTCAACACAGCCCTACAAAAAAACAAGCGCCCTGGTGATTATCAGAAAAGAAAATTTACAACAGGTGGCACAAGGAAAATGAAGGGAGCAGGGAACATCACCTTAAGCCACGGTGTGACCCCTAGGGGGTCCACATCAAAAAAAAAAAAAAAAACTTGGCACGCGGCCCTGGATGGAGAGGGGAGGAGTAACGATCGACCTTGCACTCACCCGCAGTAAGACATCCAAAGTGTTCGCTCTTCATCAGGTGTGGCGAGCTAACAAATCACAAACCTCAAAGAAAAGACCGAGAGAAAAAGGGGGAGCCAAGGCCCCGTTATTGAAAGTCGAAAAGACAAGTGGGGATGTTGACCAGGAAATCGGAACTCCTATCATTTGGAAAGAAGGAGTTTCACTATTGAAGGGGGGGACACCTCAAAAAGGAGCGGGGGAACTCTTTTTCGGACATAAAAAAAAAAAAAATAAAAGCAAACTATAAATACGCCCCAAAAGCAATTACTAAAAACTATTTTGTCCGCCACACAGGGATGAGAAAAAAATCCTCGCAAACACCACAAATATGAGGAGGAAAAAAAAAATTGAAAAAGACCGGAGGGCCAAAGAGGGGGGAGGAGGTCCTCCTTAGGGCTTATGGAAAAAATTAGCAAAGTGGAGAGGCGTACTGGCACGAGCCTGTGGGGATAAAACCCGTGGGAAAACCTCCAGTAAAGGAGGGATCGATAATTCCGCATCAAAAGGAGGGTAGTAGGGGACGCTGGATCCGGGCGAAAAGAGGACAGCAGCTGAAAGGTGGCCCCTGGGGGGGGGGGCGAATGTCAAGGGGAAAAGAGCTAAGAGACTACCACGATCGTTCTACGCTACCACAGGAAAGTCCGGTAATGAACCGCCAAAGAATTTGAAAGAAGAAACGATTGACATTTCTGGCAAAAAAAACAAATGGTAATGGGAAAAAACCCAGGGTTGAGGGACCATCACGGAGGGGGGGGGGTAGCGAGGGGGGGGGAAAACCAGTGAAAGGACTCTCCAAGACCAGCGGCCTGGCGAAACCCTATGAGGGGTTCCGAAGGAACCTCAGGGCCCGGCCAAAAGCCTCACTAACATGGCATAAAAAACAGAAGGGACGGGTCAGAGAGGAAAGAAATTCTGTCCATGAACCCTAAGTGAAGAGGGGGGAAAAAAGGGGGAAGGGAATTCGTCCATCGCAGTCTAATGGAGGGGACTGCGTTAACACCATAGAAAACAACTACTCAAAAAAAAAACTCGTTACAGGGAATCCCTGAAAGAGAAAGCAAACCTAGCGCAAAACAAAAAAGGGGAAAAAAAACGACAGGGATTGAGGCGAGATCGACGGCCAGGCAGGGGAAAAAGGTCACCCGGCGGCGGGGGGTCAAAAACAGAAACTAAGAAAAAAAGGATTAATGCATCACGGGGAAATAGGGAGCTACTCAAAATCGGAATAAGCGATAACCTTCCAAGAAAAAAAGAAGAAAAAAAGGCTCGCATCCCACAAAAAAAACCGAAGGTGGTCCGGAAGGAAGGGTCGAAAATGAGACATCACACCCTGTAGCAAAAAGTAGGGGGGGGGGGGGGGGGCCACAATAAAAGCAGAAGGGGAAAAAGGGATGATTCGTTAGGGGGAACATCATGAAAAAAGGGCCGTTAACAAAGCAGGAACCGCTGAAAGAAAAGCAGAAAGGGCTGCAGGGGAGGGGGAAATCGCGTAATACCGTACCCTTTCGGGGGGTGAAAAGGGGGGGCAAGGGACAGGGACACAAATGGGGGACGGTCCAAACCAGGGGTAACAAGGGGGGGTAGTCCTATGGGCCGGTTGGAGAAAACCACTAATGCGGGAAGAGAAAGGGGTTACGCTCCTCTGAAGAGAAAAAATGACTCGTTGAAAAATCAAAGATGTTTGAAGAAGAAGAGGACAGAGACCGGGGAAAGGGGTCTAACCTGTTGCCCCGGCGACCGAAAAAAACTTAAGCGACAAATCGGAAGGCTTCGGAAAAGTCGACTTCAGAACTGTTGCATTTTGTGCGGTCACTCCAGTCGAGGAAGGAAAAAGAAAAAAAAAAACGGGTGGTTTATAGAAAGGCAATGCCCTTTTTGCTCAGGCCCCAAAAACACCGAAATTCAAAAGGGATTACCGAAAAATTGAGCGGGCCAAAGGGGAAAAAATCAAAAGGACGGGGAAGGAAAAGAGCTGACATGTGTAAAAAAAGAGGGCAAAAAGTTTGGGAGGGGTCATTAACCATTAAACGGAGGAGGGGGGGTACGGGAGTGGGAAAGTCAGTCAGTCGTAGGGGCCAGTCCAAAACTTGAGGGGAAAACTGCCAAAATTTTTATCAAAACAACCAGACAGAAAAACCACAGTGTGTCCCCCGGGGGGGGGGGGGAAAAAAAAAAAAACCCCGAAACACACGAGGGGGGCCACTAGGCGGTAAAACCGGGGGAGGGGAAGCCAGGCCGCCCGCGCCGAAGAAGGGAAAAAAAATCAGAAAAAAAAGACGCCAGCGGTTGTAAAAACTCTTGGGGGAGGAAGTGGGCAGGGAGGAAACGAAGATTTTGTTCTTGACCATGCACACCAAGACACTACAGGGGCTCGGGTGGAAGGGAAAATTCGCTTGTCCACAGTAAAGGTGGATGGGGTGTTTAGGGGTATATCTCTTTGGGGAGATGCAGATGAACGGGGGGGGGACTTTAGCCGGGGAAAAAAAAAAAAATCTAACTGGATTTTGGACGTCAGGAGAGTCACAAAAACCACAAAAAAAAAAGAGACAAACCACAAAGGCCGAGGACTGGGTTTGAAAACGTTACAAGTAAAGGGGAAAAGGCCCTGGAACACCGGGCCCCAGGAAAAAAGCCGGGGATCTAGGTTTCCAAACAGATAGGGCAGATACGGACGACAGCAAGTGAAAACCATTGTGCAAAGGGAAGGGAGAAGGGGGGGGCGAGGGGAAAAGGGGTACCCCTCTAGAACAGAGTGGAACTAAACACAACCGCGAAAAATTACTTCCTGGGATCTTGGTAAACCTGTACGGGGAAGGATGACCTGGAGCCGTAGGCTAAAATTGAATAGGTGGAGGGCGATGACAGGAGATGGGCGCCTCCAAAAAGGGGGGGGACTAAGTGAAAAAACTTAAGGTCCCCTTTGCAGAAAACCACAAGGTTAGGGTCGGGAGCACTTTTTCAAAGAAATCGTGAGCAGCAAAAAAAAAAAAAAAAAAAGAATATCAAAAGACACACCCAAAAAAAAACACAACAAAAAAAACAAAACCAAAAACTCCGCGTCGACCTTACCGCGTCCCGGACCCAGCCAACTGGGGAAATCGCCGCTGACGAAAATCTTCGCCTTAAGTCGAAAAAAAAGGGCTATAAGCCCTCCAATGAGATCCACTCAACGGCATTGTAACCAAGGGCCCCCCTCCTGAATAACCTCAAAAACCATAAAAGAAACCCGAAAAAAGCCGGAGGAGGGGTCACAAACAGTATTAGCGCGTGCAGGGACGCGGTGTTACATGTAAACAGTGCCCAAGCGAGGATGACAACGCGACACTGCGGGGGGGACAACGGGACAGCCGACGGAAGAGTACCAGGACTTGAACCAAAGGTATGAGGCGAGAACGGGAAAGCACGGCCTATCATCTAGGTGGAGGAAAAAAAAAACTCGAAAAAATTACCGGTGAATACCTAATTGGTGGCCAAAAGAAACGAAGGGGACCAAACTCGGGGAAGTGCAGCCTGGGAAAATAAAGGGCCGTCGGGCAACGTGACGCTACCAGAAAGAAAAGGGGGCACTAACCTGGAGATCAGGAGCTTCAACATTGAGGGACAAGGCCGGCGACGTCCCGAAGGACCATCTCAGGGAAAATCATCACCGACACCAATAAAAACGAAAAAAAGTTTCGTGGAAACCAAAAGGGGGGACCATCGGTTATAAAAAAATATCATAAATGAATTACAGATCACTTTTTGACACGATAAAATTCCCTTGTCTGTGTGATAAGAAGAAAATCAGAGTACTAAAAAACACCAAAAATAAAAAAGAAAAAAACAAAGAGAGTTTTCGGGTGAAGGTGTCAAGTCATCGCAAACCAAAATAAAAAAAAAACGGATTATGTATGAAGAGATGCACCTAACTAAAGGAGCTAGGGTCCAAAGAAAGATCGGCTTGGGCCTGCACCTGGGAGTGAAACTCGCCGGAAGCCCGGCGGCGCGGTAACCCAGGTAGAAAGGCCAAAGAAGGTCAACGCGGGTACTATATCCAAAAGAACGTAAAGGGAGGGCGGGCTTCCGGTGCTATTAGGGAGGGGAAAATAAAAAAGGGTTCCGTCGCGGAAGTAACTGACGAAGGGGGCAAGAGTGAAAACCTCTCAGGCCCAGCGAGTTCGGTGACGAAGCCCCCCGCGGGAACGACGAAGTTTCCGGAATAGGGGGAAAAGATTCAAAAACATTTCTGGGCGACGTCAAACCCAAAGTCCAACGGGAAAACCGGGGGACATACGGAAATTCAAGGGGACTTCACAGGGTCGCTGTATAGGGGGGGACAAAAAAACCAATGGGGGGGGGGTATCAAAGGTCAAGCCGGGGTCCAAGAAAAAAACGAAAGGCCCCGCGCTCGTCTTGGAATAAAAAGCTGGGCGGAGAAGTTCATGTTAGACCACAAGGAACGCAAACTGGCTCATCCGGGGTGATCAAACCCAGAGGGAAGTTTGGGAGGATTGGTGCCCTGAAAATCAGGGTTCTGAAGGGGAAGGGGGGGTCCTTAGAGGTTAAATCAAAAGCTTGCAACCCAACCGGGGGAAAATTCTTAGGTCCCCATGAAACGCTAGGGGTTGAGGGACTCAAGGGGGGTCTTCGAGTTTGTTCAAAAGACTCCATTGGGGGGGCATTGGGGGTAGTGAAGACCATATAAAAGCGACCCTTTAACCGCACATCAACCGACGGGTCGAACGGACAGGGGAGCTCTGCGGTGACGGACCTAAAAAACCGATGAGCCAACGAAAGCATAAACCGGATACAAACTCTAAAAAGGCTCCCCAGGTGGGAGAAGAAGGGAAAAAAAGCCGAACCCAGGCCTCAGGTCTTGTCGCTATCTGGACGAAGTTCGTTAGTGGCGAGGGGGGGGGGGGGGGAAGTAGTTTTGTGAACTACCGAGACCCAAAAAAAAGAAATAGGAAGCCAAAAAAAGAACGGGGCGTGCGTCCGAGGGGGAAAACGCTAAAATTGAGAAAAAAAGGGGACGATCAACACGATTGTAGCAAAAAAAAGAAGGGGCCCGGGTTTGAGGGGCGGAAAAAAGGGGAGACAACGACCTAACGCCCTTCACTTCTTGATTTGGGAACTCGTCCGACCAGGGAAAAAGGGCACTAATCATATAGAAAAAAAGATCGAGGGGGACACAGGGTCAGAGGAGGTCCTCTACACTATCCTGTAGTAAGTAACAATATGTAAACGGAGAAGCGAAGATCATGGATGAAAAAAAAAAAAAAAATCGGGAAGGAAGAAGGCGTCCTGAAACTCAGGCGGGGTTAAGAAGGAACAAGTTCCGCCAAACGCGGGGTATCAGCAAAGGGGTTGGAGAAAAACTGAATGTGGGGTCGAATTGGGGATATATCAGGGGGGGTTGAAAGAAGAATCCAAAACCCTCGCCGACAGCTTTGGGGGGCGCCCCCAACGGGTGGGTGGGAAGGGGGGGTCTCTGGGGTCAGGGGGGGGGGTTGGGAGGAGGGGGAAAAATGTTCATAGTTTAAAGACAAGAGGTTACGAAAGGCCAAAAAGGGTCAGATCCTTCAAGAAAAAAAAAAAAAAAGAACACGCTAAATGGAAAAAAAAAAAAAAAGGGGGAAACCCTCAAATCATCGACCAGAAAAAAAAAGTCAACTGAAAGCCACGGGGCCTAAAAAGTGGGAAAGGGGTTGGAAAAAGAAGGGAGTCCAAGGGGAAAAAGGGGTTGATTACGGGGGGTAGCCCCACTTAAAAATTCAGGGGGAAACACAAGAAAAGAGGGCCTGAGGTCAAAAAAGACCTGGAGGGAAGAAGAACATGAAGGCAAAAAGCCTTCAGAGAAAAGACACATAAGTCAGTGGGGGGGGGGAGCGGACCGGGTCAAGTGAGGTCCAGACTTTACAGAACAAAATTGAAGGAGTAGAAAATTGTAGGTGCACGAGGTCCAGTAAGAACAAAAAGAGAAGGTGACTTCTCATCGCGGACACCGCAGAGTAAACTGGGGAAACAAATCGACTCAAAAAACAGGGGGACCACGTCCAGTCTGGGGATATCAAAATTGTTTAAAAAGGGGAAGACGGAAACATACCTTGAAGGGAATCCTTAGACATGTCGGGCGAGGGGAACGAAAAGAGGTCGGGGGGGCGGATACGGCTGTAAAGGACTGAAAATTTTGAAGGTTTTCCGAAGAAAACTAATGGAAAGGGGAACACAAAAAGGGGGGGGTCCTTGGGCCGGGGAGCGCATGTCGTAAAATAGATAGAACCAGGGGGGGCTGGAATACTGTGTTCGGGGGCCGAAGGGGAACTCGCCTTGAGGAGTGCGGCACTAAAAAGAACAAATTGATCATAGGTGAGGCCCAAGAATTAACACGCAAAAGAAGTGAAGGGGGGGGAAGGGGGGGGGAAGAAAATTGTATACGACTCGCATAAAAGGGGTGAACTTTCAACCGTGAGAAGGGATCACTCAACGAAGAAGAAAGTAGGCCCGTGTTTCTCGCAAGAACAAGCAAAAAAAACGAACCCGAAAAACACACAACTAGCTTAGGGAGCGTGAGATGGTGTCCGATTACAGAAAAAGAAAACTCAAGCAGACGGCCCTGCTCCACAGGGAAACCTTACTTCACGGCAGCAAGAAACGATCAAAACTCAACTAAGAAACAAAGGAGGATGCCCACCGCCCGGGGTCCTTTAAGACGGACGAAAGGGGGGGGGGGGGGACAGAGCCGTCCAGGAAAACTCGAAAAAACTAAAAACACTGGAGTTCATTGACCAATGGGGGGGGCAACTGGAAGAAAAACACAGGGGGGTGAGCTACATCACCGGCGTGGAAACGAGTGGCTCACTCTCCAATACGTCACTAGGGGGGAAAGCTTAAGGAGGAAGGGGCCACGGATCTCAAAAAGATCAGGCCCGCAGGTTGAAAAAAAGAAATCTTGTAGCTCGGGAACTAGGAGTTGCTACCAAAAAAAAAGGTCAAGATTCGCCTACGGAGAACTCGCTCCACCAGACCTCAAGGGGGGAAAACATGAAGGCTGAAGGTAGGCCACGGGGAAGAACCCCTCCTTGGGGTTGGGGGAAGTATAAAAGCCCATAAGCAAGGCAAAAAAGAGTACGTTCTGAAAAGAAAGATGCCCAGAAAAGCAGGGGGCGACGTCCTCCATACAGATAGGACTTCAACGATAGAGAAAGTCCTCCACCAAAGGCTGTCCGGGGGGGAACCACAAAAAAAAAATCTCTCCAATACAAACTTATTTAGGCAGACAAGAAACCCCCTGGGGCGGACATCCCCCCCCCAAAACTTTCGATTCCGGGCAAAAAAGGGGAAAGGGCGGGAAAAAAGGGACTTATCAGTGCAGTGACGTGATGGAGACGAAAAAACGTCTGAAAAAACTCAAAACAAAAGAGAAACAAAGTTTGCCAACTGGAATGAAAAAAATCTCACAAATGATGTTTCTAGGCAGGTGACGACTTTAAAAATTCAGAAGCGCGACCCTCCGTTCCTGACGAAGGACGGGGCCAAAAACGAAGATGGCCGAACTCCGACCCTAAAAATCATCACTGCCGCCAAACATGCGGACTTTGAAGCCGGAGAAGGATAGGCCCCGAAGCGCCGGGTGAAGGGCTAACCGTCCTTAGAAGGGTTCTGTTACCCTGGGGGGGGCAAAAGGTGATGTCGATCACGGCGTTGTCCGGTCCTCCCAGGGCCAAAATGGGGGAAAAAAGGAAGCAACTCCATCACAATCATAGGCGGGAGAGCCGAAGGTCGGTAATACAGCAGGGAAAAGGGGTAGATTATGCCGGGGTCACCAAAAAGCACGGGGTAGGAAAAGAATCCATCTTGAACCTGGATTGAGGGGGGGGAAGCGGACCTTTTCACCGAGTAAGCTTCGAAAGTTGAACGAGGGGTCGGCCCCATCGCAAAAAAAAAGGAGAATGCATGATTACTCGGGCAATCACCAAGATTACAGCCAAAGGACTCAGGAGGTCCTCCTGAGAACACCCCGGCCGCCCAACCGGGAGAAAGCATCAAAGTTGTCCCGAGTGCAAAAGAAAAAAGAGATGCAAAGGGACGATCAAGTTCAAACTCATGGGGGACCTGGGGAACAATAACTATGAGAAGCAGGGAAGGGGTCACGGAAAAAAAAATCAAGCAACCACTTCAAAATCTATACAAAAACGAAACCCGAATCACAGACTCTAATTCACTCTCCCGACCCCCTCTGGCCCCCCTTCCTAAAAAAAAACGAAGGTACCCAAAGACTC
>Ga0179591_1303877_pt1 | contig 15132 bp, 17 predicted proteins | sample CZOMad2_1_08_16f_FD_182891 | JGI IMG/M metagenome (GOLD analysis project Ga0179591, IMG submission 182891) | Vadose zone soil fungal communities from Angelo Coast Range Reserve, California, USA - CZOMad2_1_08_16fungal (PacBio error correction) | ecosystem: Environmental > Terrestrial > Soil >...
AAAAAGGCTGCAGAAAGGAAAAAAAACGCATCGAGAAGGAAACGGGTTGGCGCGTAAGGGGAGTTGGGGATAATGGAAAGGGAAGTGACCGTTAAAAAAAGAGAGGAGGCGAATCTGAGCAAGGGTGCGGCCTCGGAAGATCCCAGAGTCAGGCTGCAGGAGGATGAAAAATGGAATGATCTAGTAACCTGGGGTTTTGAAAAAGGGGAGATAATGAATGGCCTAGGACGAGGTCAGGCCAGAAAACGACCTTTCCACGCAAAAACAAAAACATCGGCGAAACGGGCAGTCAGAGGCCACCGTCCCAAAAAGAACCTCCAGAGGGAAAGAGGGAACCGACTGGCGGAACTAAAGAGGGGGAGGCAGACAGTAAATTCCAAGTGGCAAGAAGCCTAAGGGTTCTCCTGCGGGGAAAAAAAAAAGAAGAGCCCACCGTGCTGGGGGCAGGGGGGCCAAGCCGGACCAAAGAAATAGAGAAAGGAAAGTGAAATCAGGGGTGCTTAAAGTCAAAAACGAGATCGGCGAAAAAGAGATGTCTTCGTCTTAAAGGGTCGGGACAGGAGTGGTAAGGACCTGCAAGAGGAGAGTTCCGAGGATGACCGAATTGGCAAGCAGGACAGGTGGGCTGACTCCAGACGCCCGAGAAAGGCACGGGGAGGTTCGGGACTAGTGAGTCTGTTCAACCGGGGGCGATGGAGGTAAGGGGTACGGACGGGTTGAACCATAGGGCCTGATATGGACAAGAACCTCTAACTATTTTTCTTGGGGACTAACACCTAATGCTTTAAGGGAATCTCCTGGAAGAGGGTTTTGGGAAGAGAGGTTGGGGGAGGGGTGGCGGCTAAAATCAGCTTTCGGCAAACCCGGCTCAACTTCAGGGAAATTGTGGGCCCGTCAACCGCCAGGTGAAGACATTATAAGGTGCGCAGAATCAGAAAAGGGGAGGTCTGAAATCCTTAGTTATTTAGGGAAAGGAAATAGGGGGAAGGGATAAGGCGGCCAGCGGGGTCTGGCACAAACTGGGAGGAACGGGACATACAGATGGAGAGCATTAAACCACCCAGGAAGTTTAGGAAAAGAAGGAAGGTTGGGAACCGAAGCGTCAAAAGGAAATGGGGCATCAACTCCAGTGAGGTTCCTCATAAAGACATCAGTAACGATTGAACAAAGGAGGCTGCCCCATAGGGTCTACATGGGGGGAGGGATGAAGAATGGGTTTGGAGGGTAAACATCGGATAGGGGAGTTCTTTTGGAGGTGAGCTCAAAAAGCTGCTCATCCTCAGAAAGCAATGAGGAACTTAAGGGAGCTCCCGCTCGTACCTTTCGCAAAAAGGAATCCAGAGCCGAAACGTGAAGCCAATAGAACCAATACCACAAATGGGGGGAAGGATAAGGTTCCACTGAAACAGTCGCTTCCCTTTAGGGCAAAAACACACGAGGTTCCTGTGGGGGGTTCTTTGGCCCCAGAGGGGTGCCCATTTTTGTTGGAGGGGGGACTCTCGCCTAAGAGACTAAAGGTAGGGATTACTGGCTCTCGATGGTCCTCTGGGAGTTCCAGTGCGGGGGGGGAATTCGTCCAAAGATTTGCAGAGGCTAAGGAGATTTGAAGTAGGAGAAAAAAATGCAACGGGTTATAGTACAGTCCGAAGACAAAGAAATCCTACAAAGGGAGGATGGGGTTAGAAACGGCACTGGGGAGAATATTGAAAAAAAGGGCAAGGCAAGAAACTCCTCCCCACACAGTAGTCCTAAGCTCAAGGGAACGAGGCAAAGACCTCTGGGAGGGTTCAGAGAGGGGGATCAAGGTCAAAAACCAGTAAGGGAACGGAAGAAACTAAGGGAAAAAGAGAAGACCGGAAGGGGGGATAAAACTGTTCGTCACAAAAGACGTCCGGCCTTCGGAAAGGATCTGGAACAGGCAACTTGGACGTTCGAAAGCCCCTCAAACGTTTACCCGCCGATTCTTTAAAGGTGTTCTTGCTGACTCACCTCAAAAAAAAAAACCAGGGAGAACACACACTGCGATTAGGGCTGTTTAATTTTCAGTCTTCGAAAAACACCCCCACAAAAAAAAAGGGAAAGAGGGAAAGGAAAGCCCGTCAAAAATACTTGGTGGTTGGTGAGGGCTGGGAAGAGTGAGCAACGAACCCCCGGCACTCTGGAGTTTATGGGGGGAAGGGGACTGGCGGCCGAAACTGGGGCCTAGAAGCCGAAGGGAAGAGTACGGGGGAAATGTTTGTGCGGCGGGAGGGGGAATCGTTTGCACTGAAAATGTGGATGGTTATCTTTTCCCTGTGAAATACCCAAGAAAAGAGGACTCAGGAGAGTTCCCCTAGCTCAAAGGGAATTTGATTGGGAATGTAGGTGGGTCGTCTGCGGGCAACCCTGTGAGGTAGTCAACGGGGCAGAGAAAAACAACCTAATGAGAAGGAAACTTTAAAAGCTGGCTGGGGACTTAAGGGGTTCAAGGGGGAAAAGGCTGGCCCATAAGAGATAATAAAGATGGGACAATTCCAGCCCTCCACAAACGCTTCCCCAGTCAATCTCCGTGATCCAGGTTCAGGGAGATCATTCCCTCTAGCTACACCTCCTCGACCCAAAAGAAAGACCCAGACCCTTTAAATTGTCGGAGGTCTTTCACTCCTCCGCCTGTCACACGAGACCCATTAGCCCAAGATTTGTTTCTTCGGTTTTGTGGCCTTCCGAAGAAGGGGTCTTGATGGCACTCTCGTCCGGTCTCTACGGGGAAGAAAACACGGGTCAAAAATGCATTGGGGTCGAAGGCGCCTCGTTTGGAACTTGGTCCGGGAAGTTCGACGTCTCGAAAAAAAAGAGCAAGGGGGGACCCGACTGCGGAACCATGTTCCAACCCTATCTGTCTTCATACAGGGAAAGTGAGACTTGAGGGGGGCAGCGGGATCCCTGAGTCTGATGTCTGTTTCTCTAGGACAAGGGGAGATTGAAGGCAATGAGGGTTCTTTGAGGTCATGACTTCCCCTTTTGCGGACCCCAGGGAGGGTTACGGGGGGATCCGATAGATATGTAAAGGAAAGAAGAAGAGGTTTTGTTCACAAACATCACTCAGGCGATAACGAGAAGGAAGAAGGGGGCAGGCAAGACACCAAAGGGTCAGAGTGTTATTTCTGGTCCAAAGTTCTTCATGTGCACAAAATGAAGGGGAAAAAATTGAAGGGGGAGTTGTGGCCGGGGGGGCTGAGGGAGGGGAAGACAGGGTGAAGGACGATAAAACAAACCACACCCTGCCGTACAGGAAGGAAACACCCGGCTGCCAATGGAAAGGAAGGAATGTGAAATCACCGCCTTTAGTTCGGCCAACTCAATAAAATCGGGTGAGGCCATCGGAAAGAAGGGAAGAGGGGGAAAGAAATAACCCTCATCGTGAAAGATTGACCGTCCGCCCCCCTCGAGTAGTCCTCCTCAGGGGGAAGGGGAGTCTGAGAAGGAGAATCCAACGATGTAATGCTCCTTGCACACTCTGGAGCCCTTCTCAACATGAGGGGCCATCGGGAAAAGGGAGGGCAGGTGGGATAACCAAAAGGAATTGCAAAGCGACGTTTTCTATTAAGCCCTAAACCTAAAAGGATCGAATTAGGAGATGGGCGGGGGGGGCCGGGAAAAAGGCCTCGAATGCCGCTTCTATGGGGACTTTGGAACAGAAAGGGGGGGATTCTCAGAGGAAATGCGAGGACCCCGTAAGGATTCGGGAAAAATTCGTTGACATCGCTTTTTGACGGGGCTAAAACGGTCAGGGAAGGTGTAGCGGCAACCAAGGGTTGGGCCCATTAACTTTTAAGGAGATGGGGTGGGTCCAAGGAACTTCCAGAAGGGGGGGGGGGGGGGGAGTTTGGAACGCTGGGGTCCAGGGGTTGTGACCTGTTGACCAGGAACTAAAACGTCAAAGAGAAGGTCCGAAGAGAAAACAGCACAGTAATGCAGTCTTCCGCACTAGGGGGGGAGGGGAGTGGGCGTGTCACTTGAATTACTTCCTCCCCATGGGGAAGACCTGCACAAAAAAGAGTACGAGAGAGTCAGGCCGCAACACTTAAGCAAGAGCTTAAAGTCTGGGGTCCGTGCCCCTTTGTTGATAAGGAGGCCCCAAAGGAGCTAAAAGAGAAAAAGGGTTCCCAAAAGGAAAGGCTTGGGGGAAGGGTAAATAAGAACCTGGGAACAACGTAAGGCTGATCTGGCCCGGGATCACACAAAGGACTCGAAAAAAGGAATTAGGGAGGATAGCTGGGAAAGGAGAGTCCAAGGAATCCGCTTGACGAAACAACCCGAGGAAGAAAAGAAAGCAGAATTTTGAAGATCAGACTCCGAGGGGGGGGACCATTAACAGGGGAAAAGCGAAAGGAATAAGACTGATGCAGTCATGGTGCTTCGCTTGAAACATCAAGTAAGTGAGGGGGGGGGAGGAAGAGGAAACCCAAAGAGACTGCAAAAAGAGTCACTCCTAAAATCTATAACTATGGGTTTGTTGGGGAGAAAAAAGGGGGGGCCGAGGGGAGAAAGGAAAAGACTGGAGGACAGAAAGCGAGGGTCAAAGGCCCACGTCAACCTTTCAAAAACACCAACGGGGCTTCAAGGGGCGGAAACTGGGGAGGGAAAAAATTCAGAGGACCTGAAAAAGCCTTGACACCCTGGGGGCGTTAGAAATATCACAAAAAAAAACCAGAAAGGGGAGAGGGGGGTCCCCGCCAAAAGGGGGGGAGTCCGAGGCAAGAAAAGCCGATAGGGGGGGAACCTTCAGGAGCGGAGAATCCCCTTGCTTGGCATGGGAGTGAAGTCACATGGGTTAGGAAGACAGGGGTTTGGATGGCAAGTAAGCTAACAGATTCTTTATTCTGAGAAAAGAATTGCAGGAATGCGGGGGCTAATAGAGGAAAAAAAAAAGCTCCGGGGGATGGACTCTGGGAATTTTCGGGACCGGGGGGATGGTCAAGTACAAGGGGGGGGGGGACTGGAGAAGTCAAGGGAAGGAACGAGGCGCAACGTGTTTGTTACGGAGGGCTGGGGGTGTTCAAGGGGGTAGAAAAGAGGGGAGGGACTCGGGGGGCGTTAAAAAAATTACGAGTTGAACCCCTTATAAGAACTAAAAAAAGGGGGAAAGGGAAAGGGGGTTTGAAAAAGGGGAACCAGGGGGGAGGGAGTAAATCAGTCGCCTTGATGCCGATCCCATCGGGGGGGGGTAAAGAGCGACCAGGGAGGTGTTGCTGATTTTTGTCTTCGTGAAAGGGGCCCCAGTCAGGAAAAAAGAAAACGAGAAAGATCGGAGAAAAGGGGGGTTTGGCCCAGGAAAACCCCTGTGAAACCTAAAAACCTTAAATAAGGTCAGGGAAAAAGAGATTGGGTTCCCGCCTGCCCCTGTCAGGGGAAGCTGTGGGGGAATAAGGTCTGGCGTGGCAGGAAGGGGGGTTTCGAGAATCGGGAGGGAAAGGGAAGATTGAAAGGACCACACAAGAAAAATACAGTGGTGATGTCCGGCAACGCAAAAAACATATTAAATCCTAAAGAACGGGGGGACCGAGAACATAGGAACGGTGCCGCAGAAACACAAAAGAAATTACGTAAGTGGAAGACCCTGAAGCTTCAAAAAAGTTGGTTTTCTGGAAGGGCAGGATAAGGGAGGGGTTAGACATGCCTATCATCGAATATCGTAGTTAAAAACAAACGGCAGAATGAGTCGACATATTCATCGGGCAATGGACTGGGGTGCGTCTGAAAAATGAAAGAGGCGCTCAATCACCTACATCCCAAATCGAAGCGAGATCAAAATGGGAGTAAGTGATTTTCCAAGGGGATAAAAGTCAGGGGTCGTGACACTACAGCCAAGAGGAGTGAAGGGGAAACCCAGGTTGGGGAGCAGGAGGGGAACTAGAGCATGGCCTCTAGACCTACACCGGGATGGGTGGGGCATTGGTACCTAAGGGAAAGGATGGCTGGAGTTTCTGAATCTTGTACAAAGGTGTGGAAACAAATGTGGTTCTGGATAAAGGGAACCGTGGTCGGTCTAAACAAGAGGCACCAGAAAGTTCCCTCAAAATCACTTTGGTTGAGGGGGGTAAGAAAGAGACTTGGATACAATTGAAAAGGGAATTCGAGACTGCCTGCCAATACATTTCAAGGGCAGGTTGAAAAAGACTAGAAAAGAAAGGAGTATGAAGAGGGGCGGGAACCAGGAACCTAATCCAAATAAAATTACATTTCAAGATATCTCAGCCGGGTAGGTGCGAAAAGGAGTCGGAAGGAGAAAAGATTCGGGCTTAAGACCTGTTGGCCAATCACAACTTGAAAGAAAAAAACAAAAAAGAATGACACCCGATAAGAATATTTCTAGGGGTTTTCGTTTTACGAGACAGGGTCCCAACGGCATGGAGTGGGGAACGGGAAAAACAATAGAAAGAACAAACACTTGAAAAATAGAGAGATGAAAGAAACAATCCCAGAAGGGGGGTTGATCGGGAGGGCTAGGGGTAGAGAACCCCGTCAATAAAATATCTTTATCACGGGGGGGGGGGAGGGTTTGAACTGGGGTCAGAGGAACAAGTTCCGTATAACGAGTTCCGAAGAAGACATTGGGGAGACCCCTTGACTGGAGGGATCTTTATGAAGAAACGGTTCTAGTGGAAGGGTGGGGGAAGGCCTCCCTAGGAGAGTAAGGACCTAGGCCCCAGGGTCGATTCATGGGGAGGAGAATGGGGAGATAAGGGGAAATGGGTGGCTTCGGGAAGGACAAAGTTTGCAAGTTGTATACCTGAGGATGAAGGGGGCCCAGGGGGAAGGTAACGGGGGAGCTGGAAAAGGTGAACGTCCCGTAAATTAATCCTGGGGAATGTGGGGAAAGCACCCAAGTCCGGAGAAGATGTACATTGGAAGGAGCAACGACCCTCCGCAGCTTGTCGTAAGGAGCGGGAGGGTCGAGGGAAAAATCCAGAAGTCAACACCTCCACCCAAAAAGTTGGGCAGAAAAAATACTCCGTTTGAAGAACTAAAAATTTCAGGAAAAAAGGCCGAGGATCCAACCGACGTCAACCAGAAAACCTCTTTTAGGTGAGGAAAAAACTCGGGGGGCGTAGGGGGGGAGGGGTCGGCCGTTATTTTGCTGCCGGGACCGTAAAGGAGGTGAGGAAGATGCCAGGATGGAGGGGGGGGAGTGGCAGACTCTTGGAGAGGCAATTCAAGAGCTACGAAAAGGGGGAAATGAAGAAAAAGGGTGAACCCAACTACTAGGGGGGTTTTCAAGTCAAATGAAACGAGTCATCCAAAGAGATCAAGGGGAATACCGGAACAAAGCATTAAGGAAGGGAGTGGGGAACTAATTTGTTACTGTGACGGAGTCACTCCTGGGCGGAAACAGGGAAGTTGGAAAAGGATAGGGGAACATCTATGACTACGGATCAAGTGTTTTTTCGGGCCTAAAAACAGCGAGGGTAACAGGGTGGGGGGGGGATTAAAAACAAGGGCTTCCCTAGCCCGTCTTTGTGACACCCGATGCGGAAAATAGTTCACAGAAAAACCCACTCCTGAGGGCAATGCAAAACAAAGGGAAAGGCTCTTGGGGGGGCGGAGCAAAGGAGGTTGGAATGCAACAGGCCACGTTTTAGGAAAAAGAAAATTTGGGGAAAAAGGGGGAAAAGGGGGGAACCCAAGATCAACGGACGGGGGGAGACGCCTAACACCATCATCCAACAAAACGAATTGAGAATACAAAACGGGGAAAAGTCGGGGGGGCGGGGTAGGTACAGCGAATGAGGTGCCCAACGGTGGTAGGATGGGGCAGGGAAAAAAACCATCGAAGTAAACCGGAGTGGGGGAACAAGAGAACCTCTGAACCTCGCATGAAAATGAGGGGTCTCAAAAAAAATTCCCGAAAGAAACGGGTAAGGAGGCGGGGAGGTCCTGAGGGTCACCAACATGATTGCATCCCTCCGGGAGGAACTGAAAAAAATCCTCAAAAAGAAAAAAGAGCGTATTGAGGAAGGATTGAGGCGGTAGAAGAGAAACCCACCCGATTTCTTCCAAACTGGGGAGACCGAGAAAGACTTAAAAAAGATCTAAAAGGGCCCGTAAAAAACCCATTGGCGAGGGGCCGGGTAAACAGCGTAAAGAAAATGGCGGGAGACGTAGGGGAAGGTAAAGTGAACAGAGGGGATGCTGACAAGGTAGCAGTATGAATTTGGTGAACCTTCGGAAAGAGTTAGAGGGGGGTGTCGGAAAGGAAAGGAGGAAAAAGGTGCCGGAACGAAGAAGGCGTGAAAAAAAAAGACGTGAGCAGGGGGGTGTTCCTTCCCTGGAAAAGGCGCCTAAAGGGTTGGGGAAGGGAGGTTTGAAAGGGAAGTGCCCCGAGGTGGAATCGGACAAAAAGGTCAATTCATCGTCAAACGAAAAGAACAAGTATGAGAAAAAAGAAAAGGGCCCTCAGGGAGACTCGAGAAGCGGAATAAAAAGGAATCATCCTTCCGTCAGACAGGAGACTCTTGAACACGAGGCCGTCACAACTTGAAAAAACTCCGGGGAAAAAAAAAAGAGTGGTAAAGGAAAAACCCGTAGGCATCGAGAAGGAAAACTCCCAGGGGAAAGTACAATAAAAAAAAAGGTGTGACATAAACGGCTGACGGGTCATAAAAGGGTAATCTAAAAAGGGGGGAACCATCATAAGAAAAAGAAACAACAAAAAGATGAGATGGAGGGAGAATAAACCTACGTCAATCCAAACTTGGGAATGCAGAGGTCTAGGAAGTTAGGAAGGGGAAGGAGTGGGGGGGATTAAATGAAAAGGTAATGGACTTGACCACGAAGGGCTCTGGAAGAAAAAGGGGGAAACCCGGGGCAAAGGAAGAGGGGGATGAGAAAAATTATTAAACCAGGCAGACTTCAACCCCATAGCTTGAGGCGAGAGAAAGACGAGGGAGTCCAGATGCAGAAGGAATTGGAGGAAGAAAAAAACTGAGGGAAGACACACGTAACTAATTAGTAACACGCTTTAAAAGGGAAAAACTTTCTTAGAAACGAGAACCGAACAGAGGGAGCCGCACACACGCAGGTGTTCGGGACCCTCACCTCAGGAAAGTCAAGAAAGTTGCGTCCATCAATGTTTCAAGAAACATGTCTCAAAAAAATAAACCAGGGAATGAAAAGAAGGCCCGCCAGAGCCGCGAAGAACGCTTTTTCAACGGGGAAAAAGATTGAGCACCTAAATAATCTCGGCAAAAAATGAAGGGTCGGAGGCTTCACGCGTCCACAGGTTCCTTTACTAAGTGTGGGGGAAAAAAAGGCTAGGAGGACCAAAGGAAAAAAACGCTCAAAAAAAGGGAAGAAAAAAAGCTGGGGGAAGGGGCTGACCGAGTGGTCAAAAGTCCAGGGGGGTATATGGGGGGGTAGCAGGCACGAAGACGGGGGGGAAGGGGACTTCGGGATGAGACCGGCAAATCGTTAAAGAAAGGAGAGGGTATTTAAAAAACTTCTGAGATGACTAGGGGGGGGGTAAAAAAAATGCAAAAGGTTTTGGTGCTGTGCCCTGAAACTTTAAAAGAAAAAAGGGGAAAGGAAGCTCAGGGGGAAGTAGGCAGAAAAAGGAGGGGCGTATTTTTTCGTACTTCACCAATACCGAAAAAAAGTCAAGGGGGTCAGCTTGAGGGGGGAGAAAACACGGGGGTCCCTAAAAATTAAGGGGAGCAAAAGTAGCGTTTCAAAGCGAAAGTTTAAGGGTGCCAAAGATGGGGAGCGGAAAAAAAGCCCCGGTCGGAAAAAAACCGAGCGCAACGGGGTGTGGTGTCGCCAAACAAAAGGAAAATTGGGGAGAAAAAAAGGGTGAAATCAAAAAAAAACTTCAAAAGACATGTTGGGCCTTTGAAAACGCCCAAAAAAGATAACGTCCTCCTTAGGAGTCAAAATTCCAAATCAGAAGCGGGGGTGCCTCCTAACCCCTCCCCCACTTCAATGAAAAGGCCAAAGAGAACCCTTAAAGGGATCGGAAAACGAAACTGGAAGTGAAGGGCAAAGTAAAACGAGACAGATGGGGGAAAAATTTAAAAGGGGGGAATCGGAGGGGGGGGGTGGAAAAATCTGGCCAAAGGTCAAAGCCTCAGATGAGAAAATCAATGGGAGAGAAAACGCAAAACATAGCCGAAAAATCCGGAAGGGGGGAAGCTTAGAAACCAAGACAAGTTTTAGGGGGAAAAAAATGGGAGAAAAAGGTACGTGAACAGCTGATCTCCTGACGCATGATAACTTCTTCGGGGGATTTGAATTGGGGAGTACAGAAGATTTCAGAAGACAATACAAGTGAGGGAGAGTTCTGGATTTACCTGGTGAGGGGAATTTCTGGAAGAGCCATAAAAAGGGGGAAAGGGTGGAAGGAAAAAAAACTTAGAACAGAAGGATAAGGGAACTCGGAAAAAAAAAAGGCTGAAAATTGGACCTCCTAGATGGGAGGGGATCAAACAGGGGTAATAAATTGTAACATTCCATAAGCCCCTAAGGGAAAGAAGAAATTAGCCTTGATCAGCAAACTGGTCAGCGCCTCGGAGTAAACTGCATATACTTGTAAAAGGGAATCCAAAGAAGCAAAAAAAAAAAAGGAGTCAGGGGGGAAAAGAGAATCTATAATTACAGCCGGGGGGATAAACCGAGGTTCCCTCTACTGGGGTAATTCCGCAATACTGAGGATCCAAGGGTTCCAAAAAGAAAGTTATAAAAAAAGAAGAAAGTAGAAATGAAGGGGGGGTCGATTTCTAAAGAAGAGCCCCTCAAATAAAGAAAAAAAATCTGTCGAAGGGGGGGGGGTCCATGAGAGCCCACAACACAACTCTTTTAGAAACCCCCTATCGATCTGAAAAAGAAAGAAAACCAAGGGTTTGGGGGTATGAGGGGGAGTTCTGAGAGGGATCCAAACTCCATCCAGCATCTTTTATCCACTTTTTGAGTTGGGCTGTGGCAAAAATTCGGGGAAGAAAAAATTGAAGAGAAAAACCAAGCCAGAGCATTGGAACAAAGGGTAAAACCAATTGTAATTTCGGAAATCCTGGCGAAGGTCTTGGGAGGGGGGGGTTGGGAAGGAAGCCCAGAGGGACAGATTAAGGAAAGAGAATGCCCCAAGAGAAAGCACTTATTGAGAAGGGGGGAGAACTTGGGTGGAAAATGACCTCGTCGTCGGGAAAAAAATCAACCAAGCAAGAAGAGGGGAGGAGGGCCGTGAGGAAGAGACAAGGGACAATTGCCATCCATCTTCAAACGGAAAAGGACCAGACCGGTGAAGGCAAGAGAAAGAAAAAGGAGACCAAGAAGCCAGTTAATCCCGTAGGGGGGATTCTAAAGAGAAAGGTCCCAGGCCCCAGAAACCGACGGGTGAGGGGGGGTAGGAGACTTGGGCTGTCACTCCACGACGGTTGAGAAGGGAACTTAAAAAAAACCATAGGAGGGGGGATATGAAGAGGTTGATTGGCAGGCCAGGTCTCCTTCGTGAAAAAGTTTACAAGGGCATGGAGTAAGACCGGGAAGGTGGGGAAGGGGCTAGATTCGAAGAGACCAAGGAAAAACTAGAAACTCGGGACAGACTCAAAAAGGTCCCCCCCTACGTCTCTTTTTTTCAGAGAGTCTCCCAGACTTGGAAAAAGGGGGGGGGGGGGAAAAGGGAGGAAGGAACTAGGTACCGGTTCTGGTTTAGGCCACCGTCACTCGGTCTTGAGAGAAGTTGGAAAAGGTCTCTGCAGGACCTCGGGAGGTGGGAACGGGGGAAAGGACAATAGCCGGGTGTGGCAGGCAATAGGGATACTAAGAGGGGGTGGGAAGGGGAAACAAACAGCGAGAGAGAAATCATATCAGGTACCCCGTTGAGGAAATACGAAGAATGTTAGACCCCTCAAAAAAAAGGGCTCTGGAGGTACTGGAGAAAGAGGAAGTTGGCAACATTGTTCACAAGGGGGGGACGGGAACAAAAAGGTTGTCCAAGTTTTAGCCGGTTGTGGCGAGCCCTGCGCAAAAAAGATAAAAAACCCGACAGAGTACCAAAAGATCCAGTGAGGAAGACGGGGAAGTCGTCAGCCATGGGAATGAGGGGGGGGAAGTCACATTGTCCGGAAAAGAAAAGGGGGTAAGGAGGGAATCTGGAAAAATCGGAAAGGTCACGCAGGATCCTCCTCCCCTAGATCGACAAATCAAGGGTCTCAAAGAAAAGAAAAACCGAAAGAAATCTCCGAAAGGCGGCCCCGTGAAGAAGCCCGGATTGACTGATAAAATGGAAAACATCGGAAAAAAATCAGAAAAAAAGATCGCTGGGGCGTTTAGGACTTGTCCAACTCGACCCAAAGCCTTAGTCCATCGGTTCAAAGGCCTATCCAAGGAAAAACGCCGACGAGGGGACCTGGGAACCGAAAATTGGGCAATGGAAGGGCGAGAGTATCGGTCTTCGAAAAGGAGGACTTAAAAAGACCCTTGGGAGAGAAGTCATAAAGACAGGTAAGGGAGATCGAACGTCGTAAGCTAAACCGGGGGAGAGAACTCAGGGTCCGGGAATGTCCCAGAAACTTCTGTTCCCCGGACGTTTTAGAAAAGTGTAAAAAAAAGGCCTTAAGCGAAGGAAAGTGTACGAATCATGCTGTGGGGGACCCAGGGGGCAAAGGGAGTTGAACGTGGGGCTTCCCGGACCGGTCCAAGGCCTCAGGGGAAAGAAAGACCAATTCTAAAATGGGAGTGGGAAGGGGCAAGGAAGGTAAGGGCTGGGAGGACCACCCATTTCATAAAGAAGCCTGAAGGAAGCTGAGAAAAACCGAAAAGACTTGGAAGTAAAGACTAAGAGTGTCAAACTGTAGGAAAGTGGGCTACTGTTCATCCAAAAAAGGCGACCTGAACGGAAAACCTCTGCTGCGAAAAAAGTTTTCGGGGAGGAAAGCTAAATGACAAGCCATCTAAAAAAACAAAAAGAGTAGGGATAAAAGAGAGAATGTCATAAAGGAAAAAATAAAAGGATACCCCAAAACAAAAAAAAGTGAAAAAAAGGGGGGGCCAGAAAAGAAAAAAACTCCAATGGGGAGGGAAAAAAAGTAAAAAAACAATGTGGTGACGAAGAGATTAGGTAAAGTTGGGGGAAGGAAAGGATCAAATGCATATTCATGTGATAGATTGAAACCTTTTATGAGAAGCTTGCCAATAAAGATCCAGAAGGAAAATCAAAAAAGTAATTGTGGGGATGTTAAACTTTGTCCGAGGAAGGATGGATTAAATCCAGAGAACGGGTAGGGGAAAAAGGGGGGGACCTAAGCTAAAAAAAACGCAGCCAAGACAAAACGGCTGCCTGGGAAAAAACCCAAAAATACCACGAAACAACCAAAAAACAGGGGGGGAGGGGAGAGGGACAAAAAGTCAGAGGAACTACTCAATCGGGTCTCCGGGTCCACCAAGGGAACTAATTGAAGGGGGGAAACCGGGGAAATATCAAAGACGACAAGAAAACCGGTGGGGGATCAACAAAAGAGAGCAAATTCCAATAGAGACCGCTTGGTAGGGGGGCTGTAAGTAGAAGAAAAAAAAGCGGACAGACCAGGGGCTTCTTCGTGAATGACATTGAAATAAGTAGGGTATAGAAAAAACAAGAAAGGCCCCGCTAAGGTGAAGACATCGGGCGTCTTCTACCTGGCCTTCACTATTGGGGGGAAAAGTATACAAGGGGGGGTCGGGGAAGAGAAAAGAAAACTGAGAGAGAAGGGCACGGGGAAAGAGGTGGGACATATTCGGTACTTTGAAAATAGAGGATCAAAGCTAGGGGGGGGAAGGTCTAAAAATAAAACATAAAACTTAGTTTACCGTGTACAGAATTTACAACTCAGTTATTGGTTTTGGGGTAAAAGGAAGTCCAAAAAAAAAAAGAGGCGCCCTTGAAGAAAAAAAGAAAGAGAAGAGGGGGGTAAGAGCATTTTATTTTTTTCTTTTGGGGGGGGATGCTGGGCATTAGCCTTCACCAACATAGGGCAAAACACAACCTATCAGTGGGCCCGGGGGGAAAGACTTCTGGTGGACTAAACAGAAAAGAATGGGGAACAAATCCGAGGTCCACGAAATTTTGTAAAAATTGGAGACTGAAAAATTGAGGGACCTGAACATCTGGAAGAGACAATCGTGGTGTCGGACCAAAAACGTACCGAGGTGGTCCTATTTCTATCAGGGAAAACCAAAAAAGGGGTAAAAAGGGGGTCGAAAACAGAGTGAAAGATTCCTGCAATCTAATAGTTCGAAGCCAAAGGGCCAAATCAAAAACATCATTAAAAAAAGTTGAAGGAAGGTGGAAAGATCCCGTAAAAGCTGGGCTGGTCTTGGAGAAAAAAAAAGAAAAAGGTAGTAAAAAAAGAGAAAGAACAACCGATCGGTATCACGTCGCGCAGAGGAAAAAAAAAGCAAAAGAAAAACTAGGAGGGAGGGGGGGGATGAAGAAAGAGGGGGGGGGGGGGGGGGATGTAAAATCAAAACTAACACCGCCGGGGGGCAAAGCAGGAAGGAAAGTGGAATCACCAAGATCAACCGGGGGATTATACTGATTGAGAAGAAGGTAAAAAAGAAAAAAGGGAATCTAAAAAGGAGGTGGGGGGATTTGTGCACGGATTTTTGGGGCTAGTTGGGGACTCCTCTCTGAAAAGCAGATAAGACACATGGGGGTCCTGGAATGAAAGGCTATGGAGATGAGGGGGGGATTGGGCAAAAAAGGGAAACGAACGCTTTCAAGGGGGAAATAATTTAAAGGCAACGGTAATGCGAAGGAAAGGAGGGGGGGGGGCCCAAACGTTCCCTCTCAGGGTCAGTGCTTTTGTGAAAAGACGGAAAAGATTGAAAAAAAAAAAAAATCCGAGGAAACAAAAAGGAACAAAAGAAATTCCCGAAGGGGAAGAAGGGGGCACAACTCCCTCAGAGATTACCCAGGAGAAAAAAGAGGGGGGCAAGGGAGATCCTGAAGATAAAACTGGGACAGTCGGTAACGTCTTCTAAGTACCTGGGGGCGAATAAAAAAAAAGTCAGGGGGAAAAGAAAAAAAAACATCAAGCCCAGGAGAAGGTCTGAAAAGGGTTTCTTTTGTCAGACGAAAATCCCACGGACCTCCGGACTTCTAGAAGGGGGGGGCACGGGAAA
>Ga0179591_1257425_pt1 | contig 15131 bp, 21 predicted proteins | sample CZOMad2_1_08_16f_FD_182891 | JGI IMG/M metagenome (GOLD analysis project Ga0179591, IMG submission 182891) | Vadose zone soil fungal communities from Angelo Coast Range Reserve, California, USA - CZOMad2_1_08_16fungal (PacBio error correction) | ecosystem: Environmental > Terrestrial > Soil >...
GGGCCGGCCTGCCTTCAAGCCACCAGACGAAATTGAGGCGGGTCAGACTGGCGAGTCCTTCATAAGAAACGGAGGCCAGGAAGATTTCCACGCTGAGCGGGCAATCAACAAAAATCAGAAGGCCACAGGGGGGCATCGGAAAAAAAACAAAAAACACCTTACGACAGGGGAGGAAAAACGTGTTCCTCCAACCGGATAACGAACGTGACAGCTGGAGAAAGTGCAGAGGACCATTAATCAGGACTCGCCTAAAAAGGGGATCAGCAAACTTGCTGGCGGGGCGAGACGAAAAAGTAACTAAATAGTACTTTCCCGCTGTTTAACGAAAACGACAGACCAACAAACGAGCCAAGGGGAAGAAAGAACAACTCCGGTGCCTTGTGGACAAAAGAGACCGATCAGGTTTACGCAGCAGGGAAGGTTAGGAAAACGTGAAAAACCAACGGCAGGGACAAAGAAAAGGGACCATAACTGTCAGGGAGGCAATCCAAAAATAAAAAAAAACTGCAAAAAGGGAATGGCCAGCCAGAACCATGCCCAACAAAGGTCAAATCCAGAGTCGTTTCCCTCGGAACTAACTATGGAAAAATTAAGCGGGGGGGGGGGGGCCCCCCCCAGGTACGCAAAAAAGAAAGCGCGCACATTGCCTCTGCTTGAGAATGTTACCACCCAATTTCGGCTGGGGTCACCAACGAAGAATTCTTCAGTGAACCTGAAGAAGCAGCACTCTGCGCCCTGGGGCCAGAACCGCAAAGAAAAGGACAAATATTTGAGAAGGCCGCAAAAAAGAAAGCCAGAAGGAAAGGTCAAACATCTCCCTTTACGAGGACAGCCCCAAGGTGCAAGGTTCGCCCTGGACATGTTAACCAGGGTGAAACCGGAGCCCGTAAGCACGACCGGCCGAACAAAGTCAAAAAACAAGGAGTCCTCAGACAGAGGCACAGAGCTGAATCTGGGAAGAATACACACAAAACAAGGATTGGATGGAGTCGAACGGGAAGGACCAGACACAAAAAAGACTAGAAGGCAGAAACGGCTTCGGCCGCCCATCGTCACTAGAAATGAAAACTTGGGTCGGTGGGTTTGATAAGCTGGGGAAGGGGGACATGGACTAAAAAAGGGCGGAGTCCGGCCAAGGGGAGAAAGATTTTCTGAAGGAGGGTTGAAAAGGGATCAGGCTTGCAAGGGGGAACGTGTGTGACTCACCTGTAAACTTCTCCCCGGAGGTTCACTTAATACGAAAAGGTATTCGGCCACAGAGGGAAAAGGTGGTGCGCGAAAACAAAACAGGAGCAAGACAGCCGAAAAAAAAAATGTCCGGGACAAAGGACGCACCAATGGTCATCACGAAAATCGGAAGAAAAGTCAGGACGGCCGGACTGACCCAGGGTAAGGAGGATCAACGAGATGGAAACCTCCGGGGACCAAAGGACCCATGGGACTGTTCAAGGCCTCACCGGATGCGGCTACGGGACAAACTGAAAAAAACACACGTGGAGGGTAGAGCACATCGCGCCCCTAAAACCACCAAAAAAAACCAGAGAAAAGTTTCTAACGTGTACGTGGGGGATCCAGACAAAAAAAAAAGCTAAAGAGGGTGCACCCATAGAAAAGGGCACCCCGGCAAGTCCGGCAGAAACAGAAACCGCGGAAACCCGCCCAAAATTGGCCGGAGACGAAAAGGGTCAAAAACTGGCACGGCTATGGGACAGTAACAAAAGAGACGGGTGGGGTCCCGGAAAAAAGGGGATCGAACTGGATCCAGTAAGCCCATTTCCAAGGGGGGAAAGTAAGTAATGACTGGCCCGAGCGCCTAATGGGGATCGCCGGAAGGGCAGAACGGGGGGGGGCCACACCCGTCAGGACTTAAACGCAGATTCTACGTCAGTCGCCAATCTGGAAAGGGTCGAAGAGGCAACAAAGAGAAAAAAAAAAGAGATTGAACGGACCAAGGCGGAAACGTTGACGCCACAGCGGGCCGTTGCTAAGTACAACCGAACCCGGGGTGTTCGAAAGGGGCAGACTAAACTGGGGGAAGACCGCAAAAAAGGCCACGGTGGCGAGGGAAGAGGGACAACCCGCGGTCGTGGGGCATCCCCCAGCCCCATCTCAGTAGAGACAACCAACACAACGGGGGAAGGGAAGGAGGGGAGAAAAAAAAGGAGTGTTCCGACAGGGCCCTAGCCGAATTTAACAAAAGCTCCTCTCCAAGAAACGCGTGCCATAGCTGTTGCAGTTTTAATAAACAAGGACGGGGAAACCGCGCCTTCGAGCCAAACCAGGTTAAGACCAGGAACAAAAAAAAGACTTACACGGGCAGCGGTGGGGGGGGGAAACGCTGTAAAAAGGAGAAAACGGCACGGCGGAAAAAAAAAAAAATCAAAGCTTCATCGTTCAACGTGGTTAATCTTAACCCAGGCAAAAAAACAAAAAAAAAAAAGCGGTAAGGAGGAGAAGACTCAATAAGGGTGACCAGCAGCGACTTGGTACAGGCACAAACCTAGAAAACTCCGTGGTAAGCGGGCGGCAGGGAGACTCCAAAAAAGAAAAAAGACAGAAGCGGGGGAATTAAAAGACCGGTATCCGTTAATTGGGGGGAGGGAAAAATCCTGGATCCTGCACGCCCCGGGGGAAAACCAACCAAATCCGCATGAGTCGACGGGACAATCCGTTACAGCCGGGGGGGAAAACGAGGCATGGAAACCCAGGTCCGCCAAACAGTAGCCGGTCAGACACATACGTGAAAAAAAGTCGACTGGGAGGGAAAAGAAGGAAAAGCCGGATTATTCCGGATAAAAACTGACGGCCCCTTTAGACCAAAAACAAAACGGTTAAGGGGGGTGGGGGGGGGGCGTTAAAGGACTTTCACCATTGCGCAAAAAGAAATAGGGGGTTGATTGTTAAAGGTAGACCAGCAGCCGGTGCAAAAAAACCGGAAAAAACAGCCCCATGGGCCCCTAGCACGTGGAAAAAACAGATCATCAATAAAATCTCACGAAAAAGAAAAAAGATAGAGACACAAACGTTTGGATGGGGACGGCCAGGAATCAAAGGGGAACGTGAACGTAAGCACAATCAGGCTGGAAAAAACACTGAACACAGAATGTTCGGTAAGGAGCTACCTTGCTGGTCCCCCCTCGATGAATAACAGGAAAATTGTGTCAGGGGGAAGTTCACAAGATCCGGAGGAAAAAGGGGAGAAGGGGAAAATGCCAGCTAAACTTAAAAGCCACCCGGGCTGTGAAAGAAAATAGACGGGAGAAGACCCCTGATGACCATTTAGGTTAAAGACCCAAATTTTTCACAACGGTCTGGACGGGAAAAAACTAAAAGAGGGGTCATCGCAACTAGGCTATAAAAGCCGCCGAACACCTGAAAAAAAGACAGGGAGGCTTCTTGTTGCCTGTGCCAAGAACCTCCATCAGATGTGGGACAGGAAAAACAGAGGGACGGAGGGGAAAAATGACCAAGGAAGGACCGAAGAAGAGCCCTTGTGGAAGCCCTCAAAACAAAAAAAAAACTGGCGTTTTACGCGGCAGGGAGAATGAAGAAGGGAATCGTGAGACAATGCGACAGGTCGGAGCCGCTGAGGGGGGAAATGGGTTCGGGCCATCATGGCCGCCTGGGAATTGTTAAGGAGGATCTATACACAGCAGGGGACAAGAGCATGGGCCCACGAACCGCATGGGGGGCAACGTCCCAGCGGAGGCACGGGGCCGCGGCACATCGCCAACACCGGCTCAGGGTAATCGCCAAAGAAAACTACGAGACCGCGCTCACCATGCAGTGTAGGGAAAGGGCAAGGGATGGGAATCAAAAAAGGGAGAGGGACCCTGGCCTACCTTCCGGGCGGCCTGCCCTGTGCATCCCCGAAGGTGACCCGTCGACAAAGTTCCCCTTTAGTGGTCAAAAGCTGAAAGACTAAGGTGGCAAGACGGCAACAATAACGAAAATGCGAGTTGAGGTCGATACAAGAAAGGGATGAGGTCCGTTCAAAAACGTGAACTAGAAGGGGAAAAGTTCCCCGGCGATCCGAGGAGGAACGAATTCGGGTTGAAGACAGTGAACTGAAAAAAAAACGACGAGCAGGTGCACAACCAAAAAAAACTGGCAAGAGGGGGATTAAAAGCAGGAATCGCAAAGGCCTGAACGTTTGGTGAGGATGTTAGAGAACCGGTTTTCCCCGACGGGGGGGGGTGCCAACGTCGGAAAAAACGTGATCGGGACAAAAAAAACGGGTCCAACGAAGTACACAAGTAGCAGAATTTGTACTTCAGATGGCCGGGAAGCCGAGGGAATATTAAAAAAAACCCAAGGCCTACGGGGTTGGGGGGGGAATTGGTTAAAAAAACCGCATACTAAGAAAACACAACAAAAGGGGGAGGAGAGACAGAGAGTGAAAAACCGGGTTCTTACCCAGTCAAAGCCGGTTAGGCGATGTCATCGGAGGGGGTCCGGCATATCCACAAGGGGATCAAAAGCGTTAAAGCAAGTCCCTCGGTGGGGCCCTGCCGTGTACAGGAGGAAAAAACAAACGGGGGAAGGTACGGCACAAGTCCTCAGGTCGTAACGCAGTGAACACAGAACCTAACACCAAAAAAAACTCCAAAGACGGGGGGAGGGTCAGGCCGAGGCAATCCGCTGACCACCAAATAGAGGATTGAGCCAGACTGGAAGCTGAAAACGGCGAAAAAATAGGAAACGGCCCATTTGGGGGACAGCCGGGGGACGGGAATGAAAGAAGCAGGGGCCGTGGTGCCGAACTGCAGTCCTCGGTTTGATCCATCAGGGGATTTTTCAAAGAAACAAAAAGCCGGCCAAGGGGAGAATAAAAAACAGAAAAAAAAACCCGGGGGACCAGGGGGTTAAAGAAAAAACACATAAAAACCGGGAGGCCAAAGACAACCAACCCAGCAAGTTCAAAAGGAGACGTGAGCGCAAAAACTGGAAAACGCAGACTAAAGGGACGAAAAAACGAAAAGCCGATGAAACTACAGACCCAAGGGGGAAAGGGACAAGATCATGCACAGCCGCGGGGCGGGGGGGGGTTAAAAAAACACAACGGACGATTTCCCTTAAACAAGGCGCGGAAAGGGACCGCCGCTAGGGTCCTTCCAACACGCGAGGCTAAAGGGCGGGAAATCAAAAAGGGAACCGACCGCGGCGAAAGGAAAAAAGCTGAAAAACTGTGGCTAGACAGAAAGGTGCTTTTCGCAGGAACAGTAACGCTGTAACGGTTGAAAAGGGGGTCTGGGAAAGAGGCTCGGGGAAGAAACAAGGGCCAGCAGTTTCCAAGCAGACCGCCGGCTGACTGGGGAAGCGAAAAAAACCGCCTCTCTGGAAAAATTGTAGTCAAAAGCCTAACTATCGATCCTATCAAGGCTGCGGGGGGTCTTAAGAAGAGGGGAAACAAGATGGGGAAAGAAAGCCGGAGTGTTTGACGTTAGATTGACGGAAGGTGGGGGGCGTTGGAAAAAAGAAAAAATTTGAAATCCGGCCGTATACGCGATTTCTTTCCCCGGGGGGCAAAAATGAAGAGGCTAAAACAGTGGCGAGCCCAAGGACGTCACCTTCCGTGAAAAATGGTGGGAAAAGAATACGAAAACAGGGTTGAATTAACAGAGAGAGGAAAAAATATTGAAAAGGGCGATAACCAAGGTGGCAAAAAGCAGACTATTAGGGGGGGGAGGCACCGGACCAAATTAAAACGGGCTGTGGAATCGGGAGAGGATGCCCTGGGTGAAGGATCAAGAGAGAAAACCGTGAGGGTGAGGAGGACATGTGGAGTGTTACCTTTGGAAAGGAGGATGGGCATTCTGAAGCAAAAAAACAGAAAAGGGGCGTGGGAAGGCAAGGACAGAGCAAGGAGAAAAAGGAAAAAAACGCCCCGGAAGAGTAGGGGGGGGGGAGAGGATGTCCCAGTGGTGGACATCAAGAAAACCCTGACTGTCATCGCCGCAACAGCCCTGGGTGGTCAAAGAGCGCGAACGAAGAGACCGCGGGAGGAATGCAAGGGTGCGAAAAAACGTATTTTTTGAAAAGAGGTCCAAAAAAGCCGGACTCAAAAGATGGGGGGTGGGGGACGGACTCCGGTAAGGGCCGGATGGCTAACAAATTGAAGCAAGGGTGGGGTGGGGCTGACCCGTAATGCAAAAAATGGACGGGGAGAGAGTTCACAATGGGGAGGGCCCCTCCGAACCATTAAGGCTTGCCAAAGGAGGGGTGCCGCCCCCCCCGGAGTCCGAAAAAGACTTTCTATTCAGAGAGAAGCCCTCGAAAGGTAAGTCTCCGTGGAAAGAAAATCTTAACAAGGGGAAGGGAAAAAAGCTATTATAAAAGGCGTCAACCAAAAAAACCGCCTTGGCGCTGAATACGGGGGAAGGTCCTCCCTACACTGGGGTAAAAAGAAAAGTTCGCGGGCAGAAACTCTTGTTAAAAAGAATGACAAACGAGGGTGGAAGCTTAACAAGAAGCTAACCATCTCTGAGGCGGGACCCCCTCCAAAGAGAGAAGGAAACAAGACTCACAAAAAAAAACAGGAAATATTAGTAAAGGAGAAGGGGGGGGCGGCTTGCCAGAAAAGAAGCGGGGTCATACCAGAATGTAAAAGAGTTTAGCAGAAGGTTTGTTGAGAAATTTCTTACTGTCACAGGGGAGGGAGGCACCCTTCATACCAGGGGGGGACTGGACAAAAAGGGAACTTAGAACAAGAAGCGCTTTTGGGAGGAGGGTACTCACGGTCCAGTGACGGTCAAAGGAGAACGCATCACTAAACCCCCGTGGTGAAAAAAAAAAAAAAACTCTTAGAAGCGAGGGGACCAGGCATGAGGAAAACTCCCTCCCACGGGGTCAATCCAGGTTGGGGGAGGCACGACCTCCTTCACTCCGGGGGAAAAAAAAGGAGTGCCGATCTCACAATCAGCTCCGCAAAAGAAGTGATGGGACAGGGTAGAACCTTTGGGGCGTGCAGAAATTATGGGGAAGAGACCGCACTGTGAAACCAAAACGAGTCTAACTGGAAAAGGGGTCAAAACCCTGGGGGGGGTCAGCACCGCTCCAAGTACGCAAGTTGGTGCGGTCCTGACGGGGGGTTCATTGGGGTAAAAACCAAGGAAGCTGAAACGCCAATGACTCGCAGATAATTCTGGGTAAACCACGGAACAAGATGGTAAGAACCAACGGGGGGGCACGGAATACGCGAGGAGGCTCAGGTTACACGAAGGGGGGAGGGGGGGGCGTCAGCGCGGAACAACAATCCTTTGCCAGTTGGAACCGGACAAGCCCCAAGGGAGAGACCAATGGTTTGTGACCATCATCTCCGTATCCAGCAACTCCGATCGAATTCAAAAGCAAAAAAGAAGGTTTGGGGAAAAAAAGCCTGATAGACCAAAAGAGGTGTAGAAAAACCAAACTACACAGCCGTTTTACAGGTGATGCAAGCAACACTTTCCCCTCAGAACTTCTAACTGGGGGTTGGAAAAAGGTCCCAACCCTCTTGCAAAAGAGCACAGTGTTCCGTTAGGAGTAAGCGGGAAGGGAAAAAGGAAGAAGCTCCAAGGTCAGAGAAGCACGGGGGGAACAAGGAGTAAAAAAACCAAAAGGGGAAGAAATCGCGGGGGTAAACCAAAAAAACGAAAAAGGGAGGGACCAGGGCAGGCAAGGCAAAACCTGTCAGAAAGCTGAACGAAACGTCAACAGATAAAGCATAAAAACTCTGGGGGAGGGACAATCTCCAATGACATTACGAGCGGGTAGGAAAGACAGGCAAATAAGAGGTTCATGCAAAACTGAGGGGAAAATATAGGGTGAAAGACTCGTAAAAAAAAGACGTGAAAGAAGCGCTTTGGGAAGCCACGAGGTCATTTCTGACCGGTACAATTGGGGAAAGAGAACCATTCACCTTATTAGAAAAGGGGGGGACTGACATAGGAGATGGTCGACGGGGAAAGAGCCGGACGGGGTCAACATCTGTGACGCGTCAGCGGACAGGGGGCCAAAGGAGCTGCGCGAAGGTGCAGAAACTGGGTGACCAAAAGGCTGGGAAACATTGGGGATCAACGCAACGACGACTTTTCTCGTGGGCGGACAAGAAAAAAGGACCACCTCAGGGGATGCTAAGTCGTGAGGAAAGAGCACCGCCTCCGGGTGAGGAAAATTGGTCTGTGGGAGGTCAGGGGGTCCCCTGACCGCCGGGAATGGGGGGGGGCCGACCAAACAGGGGCACCGGGACTAGGGCAATAAACGGGCCGGCCCGGGGGGGAAGACAAAGTCCAATGAGGATGGACTTTCACGAAAGATAAGAAACGCAAACAGGGGAACCTTCTGGGATACCGACCGTCAAGGTAGAAACGAATCTTCACTAAACCGCATATCAGAGAGTGTCTGCCAAAGCCGAACGTGGGATATAGAAAATAATCACTAGGGGATCCTTCCAATGCAAAAAACGGACAGGTCCCTTTTGGAGGGAAGGGTGAATACAGGGGTCAAAGACGCAAGGCTGGATCGACTGGAAAACGGACCTGCCAGGCTGAAAAAAAAGAGGAAAAAGGATTTACACGAGGAAAGGCTCCGTTGGTCAATCTAGAACGAACGATGACATCATACCTCACGTGTTAGGGGGTGAAACGGGCGCATGATAGAAGAAACAAAAAGAGAAAAAGGGAACCGCGGTCTTCCAAAAAAGCACCAACTGGCCCAGGGAGCGGGATGTGAACTGAAGGGGAAGACACACGGCAGAAAAGGCATTACGACAACCAGCGGACGACATTCCGGAGAGGGCGGAAAAAGGCGGGGGACCAAGGGCCTTCCATCCGTAAAGCAAACGCCCTTGTCAGACAAAAACCCAACTAGTAACGCCTCGCGGGGCGCAATCCAAAAAAGAACAAAAGGGGCATTCATGGGAGAAACGTTCGGCAAAAGCCATCAGAACTCTCTTAGACCCCTGCGGCCCAGCATCCAAGTGAGAAATGAAAAAGAGACGTGGCGGGGAATCCACGACAGAGGCAAACAAAAAACGCCAGTGCCGCGAAAATGAAAAATCAGGGTTTTTAACGGGGTCAAGGGAGTGGCGGAAAAGAATTTAAGGAACAGCAGATGGCATCCAAAGCCCGCCTGGGGACAACCAAACCACCCGCCGGATGGAACCGAAAAAAAAAGTACCAGCAAACCACCAGAAAAAAACAGCGGGAAAGCTCGAAACATAAAACGAAAAAGTGAACGGGGGCCTTGTCTATGGAAGGACAAGCGGGACCCACCAAGGCCCGGACAGGAGACAGAGGGCACCCGCGGCGCGGGGTAACATCGTCCGAAGGGGGAAGGGGAAGCAGCAGGAAGCAGACCAGGATTGTCCAACGGCGGACCAGAAAATGCCAAAAATCAACAAAAGACAGAGAGGTGAGAAATTCCGGGAAGAGAACAAAAATAAATAAAAAAAGAAAAAATTCTGGAGCATGCCAAATTAAATCCATTGAAACGGGCGGTGACATGCGGCTCACGGGAAGACACAGACATCGTCTTAAAAAAAAAAGCTCGGGCCCGAGCAAGGAGCGGAATTCACTGCAAACACCCAAAAAAAAAAAACACACAAACCACAAAACAAAAAGCAAAGAAAAAAAAAAAAAAAAAAAAAAAAAACAAGAAAAAGCAACACCAAAAAAAAAAAAACAAAAACAAAAAGAAGGAAGGACACGGGGGGGGGGGGGGGGGGGGGGGGGGGGGGGCGAACAAAAGTAAGTGTAAATCCTAAGCGCCACTCGAACGAACATGAGACAAATCTTGGAAGGAGAGGACAGAACGCGGACAAGACTATTGAAAAAAGCCCTTGTGGTGTTGGGAATATAGTCGGAGGAAAAGGCCATGAACCTTGGCGACCGAAGACCTGGCCTAAAAAAGAGGAAAAGGTACTTCCGGGAAAGCCACAAACGTGACAGATGGCAGTCAAGGTCAGGAAGGGGTCTAGACACAATGGAACTTTGCTCTTTATATTTTTACTAAAACAAGGAAGGTGCCAAAAGGGGGACAAAAATGAGCGGGTGGTTGGCCTCAGAAAAATGAACGTGTAGAGAAGAAAGCTAGGAGCAATAACGAGTGAAAAAGTAAGGGGCGCGTCTAACATCCGCCCAAACGGATGGAAGACTGGGTAGATATCACTAGAGGGATTGAAATCAGGGAAAAGTGGTTGAAGGGGGGGAAGCAGGCTGGTTCCAAACGGGAAAACCAAAGGAGGCGAAAGCGAAAAGGGGAGGTACAAAAGAAAAGGACACAGCAGTCGAAGGAATCCGTCCCAGGAGGCAATTTTAAACATCTTTGCAGGGTGGGAAACAAGACGCGTTCGGGACGACACCCGGCCACCTTTTACATGCAAACAAAGGACGGCGAGACCAACCCAAGGGGCAAAAGGAGGCAGGGGGGGGGTTGTTAAAAAAGTGGCGAATGGGAAGCCGTCGAAGCGACCCGGGGCGCAAACGGGCGCGAAGTCCTGAAAAAAAAAAAGGGAAAAAAAAAAGCTACCTGGGTAAGCGAGGGGCGTTTCCGATGTCGGGAAGAAAAAAAAAAAGCACAGGCCCTGCAGACGATTGCCGCACCAAAGAACTGGGGAAAAAAAACAGAGGAGATGATTGGGCTAGAAAACCGGGGAACGTGCAACGGAGGGGGACAGGGAGAGCAATGTCGACGGACCTACGCGGAAAGAAGGCCTGCAAATGGAGAAAAGAGGGAACTTGGCCGCAATAGAAACGCCCTGGGGGTGGACCGAGAAGGCGGGACACGGTGGCCGCGCCCCGCTCAGGAAAGGGGAAAAAACCAGCCAGCCCCATATCAGAGAAAAAAAGGGGGGGGGAAAAAGGAGAAAAAGAAGAAATGGGGCAGGGATCACTTCTTGTATCAAAAGCAAATGAACTCCGGCGAAACCAAAAACCCTCTGTCAAGGAGCCACTTGGGAGGGGTCAAAAAGCGTAGGAGGGGTAACTATACCACCGGGGAACAAGGTCAGGCAAAGGAAGAGCTTTTTTCGAACAAAGACCCGGCAGGAAAGGCGGGGCACTCATACTAAAAAACACTAAAGGGGAAAAAAACATTAAAACCAGACGAACCCGAAGGCTGCCTCGAAAGACAGGAAGAGAGCGTGGGTCCAGCGCAAAAGGGGGGTTCGGGGGGGGGGAACAAACCTAAAACGACCGGGTAAAGGGGATCAGAACAAACCAGCGGAACGACCCGCCAGCATCCGCAAATGGTTAATAAAGTACATTAAAGATGAGGCGGGCAGGAAGATTCCGGGGAACGCGCAGCAAACCGGGGGGGACGAAAAAAAGTCTGCTTTGTTGTGGAAAGAAATGGGGTGCCAGTACCAACAAAAATGGGGGAAACACAAGGGACCCCCAAGAGGGGCCCCCTAACAAGGGGAGGGGTGCCTGAAAAAGAAAAAAAAGGGCAAACGCGAAAAAAGAGAAATGGAGGGGACCACGGGAAAAGATGTCGGGGAAAAAAACCAGCAGAGGCCGGGGGAAAAAAAGTCACCCTTGGGGAAGCACAAGGGGACCTGGGATGGGGCTCGGACAAAAAAAGTCCGGTGGACTGGTAGAAAAAAAAATGGAAACGAGGACAAACCAAAGGGCCCGTATGTCCTCGCAACCGCAAGCGCAAAAAACAAGACGGGGTGTCAAGCGCCGGACACATAAAACAGGTTGAACTTTTGACCCTGGACCGGACAAAACGTTCCGCAAATCGTCTGGGTGAATTGGGAGGAACAAACCTTGCAGGGTAGAAAGGCGGAAAAAAGGAGACGTTGACTCTACAAAAAACTCTAGGTGAATCACGGCAATTGGGGAAGAGAGTGACACATCAAATTGACAAGGGGGGGAAAGATCCTGAAGGTTCCTGATCAACTGTACAAGGAGGTTCAAAACAAAAACTCGCGGGATAAGGGTAGGGGTCAGGAACCAGAACCATTACACAAGAAAAGGAAAAACCACCGTACATCTGGGGTGGAAAAGAGCCTCTCTGTGACTAGGGAAAAACATGAGAAAGGAGTCAGTAAGACAGGTCAAGAGGTAGGGTTCACCCTGTGAGAAGTACCATCACTCGGGAAGGAAAAAAAGCGCCGCCCAGGTAGGAAAGGAGTGTGGTTAGGGAAACAGAGTCCGGGCAGCCCCATGACACCGGGATGAAGGGAGGAATGGAAAGGGCAATAAAAGGAAACACGTTCTGGGGAAGTGGACCCGCAAAGTCTAAAAGAAAAAAGGGTACCGCCCTTCCACGATGAAAAAACAGCAGCAAGTTCCCGCAGGGGGAAAAAAGAAAAAAGACCCCCTCTAGGGCAAAATGAAAGAAAACGTGCAAAGTCTAATAAAGGGAGGGACCATCCCAGCTCCCATGAGAACAACGAAAGGGACCTGGGTATCAGCTGGACCAATTCAAGCTCCACTGCGAGGCCCTCCAAAATCTGTCGGTGATACTAAAAAGGAACATTCCCCGGGCCTGGCGTCCAAATGGATTACAGGTCGTGGAGGGAGGGGAAGACACTTCCGCGGGTCTGACTGGAAGACCCCTGAAGCAGGGGGGTATGGGGTTGACCAGGAACCCTGCCAGGGGGCCGGCCTTTTTACAAGCATCAAACCTTGTGGGCGGTGGCAGTCAACTGAAAAGAGAACAGCAAAAGGGAACGGAGGCTTGTGAGCTTGGTATCCCCGAACAATGCGTTTCCGGGGTATCAAAAAAAGGGAAGCGACCGTCCACGTAACCAAAGTTCGGCCACAGGGCAAGAAAGAGATGCACACTAAGATTATCCCAAGACTGCGGAATACCAAAGAAAAGGGGGGAACCGTTAAATGCCAGTGGAGTTGCTTGACAAGGGAGTGAAGGGGGCCCGCGGGAAGGGTGGGGTCACGTCTGTGCCCACGGTGAACTCGGGTGCCTGCCACGGCCTCAAGGAGGAAATAACTACGCGGATCATACAGGGGGGGGGGGGGGGTCTCTCCTAAACAGGAGGAAAAAGTCGTCCGATGGAAAGACTAACCTTGGAAGGCGTGGAAAGGGGGGAAAAAACACGCGGGCCAAACTGTCAACAAAAACTGGAAAAGGGGGGATGGGAAGAAAGAAGGTCACAAGGTAAAGACACCATGCCAACAAACCTTCCATGTTATGGGGAGAGGTAAAGGGAAAAAAAAAAGAGCATGACAAAAGAAGAAAGCGGAAAAAAGCAGTCCTTGGTTATGCATGGAAGGTTAGAAGGGCAGTCCACCCAAAAAGAGGAACAGCCGTCCAACGTCGATGGCAGAAACAGACCTCCCCCCAGACAAAAAAGGGGAAAGGGCGCATTGGCGAGGGACCGAGGAACCATTAAGGGGACAAAGGTGGATGAATAAAAACGAGAAAAAAGCGGCGAAACAGCATACTCCGGGGCATCGACCGGAACGCCAGCCGAAACGGGGAAAACAGCCCGCCAGCCCCGAGTCAATGTGACGCGGCGACCTAAGAAAGGGGGAAAAAAGGGGGCAAAATAAGAAAAGGAAACGGTCACTTTAAAACAGGGCACATCAAAAAGAACTGGGGGAGGCCAGAAAGAACCCCTCAGGACAAGAAACCTCAAGGGAACACTTCGGGTAGGGTCTGAGGACCGGTCAGGGGGGAACCTCAAACTACTTATAACGGTCCGCTTTTGAAAAGTCACATAAGAAGCCTAAAAAAAGCATTTAAACAAATCAGGGGCGGGGGTACCACTTAGACCAAAATGACCGTGGGTCGCGAGGAAAGGTCAGGTAAAACTCTTCAGAATCGGAAACATGTCGTCAACCTCGAGGGAGGGCCCGTGCGCCAGACTCCCGGGAGGGGAAAAAAAAAAATTCCAGGAGGGGCCAAATCACCCTGCCTAGGAAAAGCCATTTACCGTCCCAAGGGGCAAACGCGGGGAGACGATCACAAGCAACGTCAACTCAAAGGACGAAGAAGAATGGGGGAATTTGAAACGAAAAACTGATGTGCGAAAGGAAAAAGCGAAAAAGGAACTAGAAATTGCGGCAACGGCTGGAGGTGTTAAAGTAGTAAGAAGGAGGGAATTGAACCCGCTTCTAAAGTGGAAAAAAGGGGGGAAGGTGGGATGCCGCCCTTGGTAAGCAATTGCCCCTGAGGAGGACCGGGGAAAAGAAGGTTGGCAAAGATGCTTAAAGAAGTGACGCGGCATTGAGCCCTGGTAAGGTGAAACGATAACTGTGCACGAGGCTAGAAAGAAAGAAAAAGGGGGGGAGCCGCCAAGATGCAGTGGAACTGAACCACTTAAGGAGGAGACAAAATAAGCGGACGGCAACCCTTAAGAAAAGGTGGGCGGAGGGATCTACAACGTGCAGGACAAAAAATTCTCTTGGAGAAGGATCAAGGGAGATCCGTGTCACCAAGTGGACGGGGAAAATGGGGGGGCAAGGGGTCCCGGCAACCGGGGGGGGGGAGGGGGGAGGCAGGGGAGCCGACATGGAACGTGGATAAAAGAAGAGACAGGGGAAGGCAACCACTACTCAAAAAAAAAAAAAGGTCCCGGACCTCTTTGAGACATAGGGGGGCAGGGTCACGTGGTTAGAAAACGCCACTGGGACCGCGTTCAAGAGGCCCAGGGGCCCTTGTTGGTGAGTCACAAAGTGACCAAGACCGCACAAGGGGGCCGTCCAGCAAGTGTCGAAAAAAAAGCTGGAAGGGGGACAGCGGGTAAAAAAAACGAGGGGGGGGTAAAAACTTCAGAGCCGGAAAGAAGGCAACGCCCAACTTCCACGTAAGGTTAAATGCAGGGAGGAGCGTTCAACTAGGGGTAATATCTAAACAGGGAAGCAAAGACGGGGGAAAGGCGGGGCCGAACCCGGATGAAGAAAACTCAGGAGTCAAAAACTCGAATCAAAAAAAACAAAAGTATGGAAAGAAGAAGAAGGAGGGCACCGGTGAATAAAAGATGATCGCAAGTCAAGGGGGGGGCGACAAAGCGCGGGGCCGTGTGGGGGACAAGGGGGGGTATCACCGCGCCCCCTGCGAAGGGCAAAGACTGAAGAAGTGTAAAAAAGGAAGAAAAACGGGGGCTGAGAAAAAAAGCTCAGGCAAAACAGGCGAACCTCTTCGACCGGAGGACTCAAACCGCCAGCATCCGCCCCATAAGA
>Ga0179591_1293511_pt1 | contig 15130 bp, 15 predicted proteins | sample CZOMad2_1_08_16f_FD_182891 | JGI IMG/M metagenome (GOLD analysis project Ga0179591, IMG submission 182891) | Vadose zone soil fungal communities from Angelo Coast Range Reserve, California, USA - CZOMad2_1_08_16fungal (PacBio error correction) | ecosystem: Environmental > Terrestrial > Soil >...
GGACCGGATGAGGGACGGACCGCCGCGTATCGGGGGCGGTAGAAGTGGACTCGGACTGAAACGATAAAGTGGAATCATCCTTGGGACAAACATCGTTAGAGCGTAAACCTCAATAGAAGGGTCCGAACCCGAACGAAAGAGAGAAGGGGGAAAAGATCACGGGAACCGCTGCCCCCAGCGCTTGACAACACAACCCCTAACTTTTGATGTTTGCGTCGCCTCTGAAAAAAATCCGCATACGGGGGGAAAAGCTCTAACCGTACAAGTGGCAGCCATCCACGCCATATCATCTTGTGGGGGGGGGGGTGGGAGGGAGACCCCCTGAGAGCCAAGGTGAGATACCTTGCGGGACAATATTTTTGGGAGGTCTACGAACGGAACACACGATTTAAGAGGGGCAACGAACCCTAAAATAATGGAACCTGTCGAGACCTAATTGAAAGGTAGTGGGGGGGGGTGCGGGCCTCGGACAAAACCGTGGTCGAATGAAATCACCTCAGGTAGGCACAATTGTCGAAAAGAGTTAATAGCTGCAACGCGCAGGCAGAAAACTTGGAGCCGCCCGAAAAGCGCCAACAGGGGGCAGACCGCGGACACTCAGCCCTCCCTCTGAAGCAACGGAAAGATCAACGCCCCGAAGGCTGACAGATCTCTCGGCTAATAGATAAAAGGAGGGTAGAGCCGATCTGACCAACAGTAAGAAATGGGGGAAAAAGAACCAGGAACACCGATACGGGCCCGTAGCGTGAACTCGGGAAGAAACTTGTCGACACCTCCACAGGAGACTGTGGGGAATGAGTCTGTAGAAACTGTCACATGACAGGATTCTTATCCTGAACAGGGACTTGATCCTGTTCTACATAAATCAACTCCCTCGCCAGAAGCTCAAGAAAAAAGCAACTTTCTCCTGATAAAGCTCAGGGCCGCGAAAAAAAATTGGGACTACCTTCCACGGCTACAACACGCCCTCCAATCAAGTGGTGGCTACCCACACCTGCCAACGGCAAGAGAAGACGCTTAGGAGACGAAGGTATCTTCCTTGAAAGGGTCCGAGGCGTTGGTCTAAGTTTTCCTTCAAAGACAAAAAGTCTAAAGAGCTAAGATTTCAACTTCTCACGCAGCAGCATTAGAAATCCGCGTCCGAAAAACGAGTCCGGGACAAAGGATCGGGATAAAAAACACATTCCCTTACACGATCCCGTCGTTGGGTTCTGGTTTAATACGGTTCTAGGAGGGCGCGTCATTGAAGATGGAGACAGAAAGGAGGACGGCGGACGACGGTCTGAACGCAACGCTCAGGGCGCGTGTCCCTCACAGAGCAGAGAAAGAATTTTGCAGGGAAACTTAGCACAACGCTTGACCCCTCCGTAAACAACCAAGCGAAAGAGCTCGGCCAGAAAAAAACCTAAAAAGCAGTAAAGTGAAGGCGAAGGGCGTCGATATGGATGACCGGTTTTGCTTCGAATTGGGAACGGGGTGGTAGTTTGGCAAGTCGGGAAAGACAAGATAAGACGTGCGGGGGGAAAACATCTGGGAAGGCATTGTGGGATGTATGAGAAACAGGAGCACGGAAAGTGGAGTTAAAAGGAATAAGAAGTAATTCAAGGAAATAAGGGAAACCTCGGCGCGCGGGAGGGTAAGGAGGCGCCGTCTGGGACCAGTGGTGCTTCCGGGGCCGCCGCAGGCGTGCAGGGCTCACGGAGGTCTTCCTGGCAACCGGGGTGGGTGGGGCACCAACCTGGGATTGAAAAGAGTGCGTACGAAATGCCTGAAAAGAGAGGAGGATCGCCGGGGAGATTGAAGAGAGTCTCGATGGGGGATGGGGCCGGCGGAGAAAAAAACTTGGCGGTGGGGGGGGGTCCTTCCCTGGCCATAAGATTCTCCAGGATGGGAGCAGCGGTACGCCGTCAAGGCGTACCGTGGTAAATCTACTGAGGGACTGACGACGGGATCCGGTCACTCGAATGCTCAACTCAAGCCCACAGGGAAAGGCACGGTTCACCCAAAAACAAAAAAAAAAAAAAAACCCAAAAACGAAAAAAAAAAACCACCCCCCCACCAACCAAAAACAACAAAAAACAATGAAGGATAACTTTTCGGGCGATCGGAGGGGGAACCACAAGACCGGTCGGTCTCACTGGACACGACCCCATAAATTCTCTCGAGCATATAATCACAGGGCGGGCATCGAACGTGGGGATAACCGGGAACCCGAGGATCTCGTTGGGGCGGGGCTGTCCGCCGGGGGTTGGGGTCGGGGGGGTGGGAGGAGAGGGGCGGGAAGCGTCTCTGCGACAGTAACCTACCACTTTCGTTTCTTGAGAAACGTGAGAGAGCAATACGTGGGGTTCTTCTTTGAGGCGGGCTAGCTGAAGTAGGTGGGCTGGAAAATCGTCCCTGGTCGACCGCAACTCGAATGTATTTTGCAGAACTTAGACTTATCTGTTGCATGTGAGAGCGCTCAGGTAGGGTTTTTTTCCGGGCTAGGGGACAAGTCTGTCGAGTGTCTATTTAATCTTATGGGGGGAAACTTCCAGACGGGCGTAAACGTTTCTTCGGCCGGAGTTCAGGAGAGAGATCGCCAGGGGGAGCCGTCCACTCTGTTCGGTTGGACCACGGGGGAGGGAAAAAAACCTGGTCCGGGGATGAGCTACGTGCTTAGCAGGTGCGCTCAGTGACTTACGGAGGAGCGGCAAAAAGGACGCAAGGAATCCTATGCGATCAGAATGAAATCATGTTCCGGGGGGCGGGTGGGGAAACGACATTCTTTGCGCGGCGGGGATAGGCCTGAATTTGGGACAGCTCTCCTACAGGAAGAACGTCAAAGCTTTTTCCTAGGGCTGGGAGCGAGCGGAAGGTGCCTATACCGGACAGGAACGACGTACGGTGAACCATTGAAGGAGACACTGTGGGGACTATGTTCCACTACCTAAGAAAAGAGATGAGAGAAAAACGAAAATACTTCGATAAAAGGGGAGGATCACGTCATTCTATTCGGGTCAGTCTTAATAAAGGGCCTCAAACAGCCCGGGGTTGTTAAGATTTCAGCTCGTCAAAGAGGGGGTATGGGGGGTACGGCGTGCGCTCGAAGAGGCAAACTTACATAGTCCCGCATGCCGTTGGGGGCGAGGTAAAGAAAAATCCCCCCTCAAGAGAGGCCACCTCAGTGCTCACGGCTATCGTAGTTGAACCGAGTTACCTGCTGCGCTCCCACCCCTCAAAAACTGTGTATCAGGGGTCATAAGGGGGTTTACGGTAGGCGAGGGTCCTTCTGATGGAACGGAAGGCAGCTTCGGTTCCGCCAAAACGACTCGTACGGGGTTGCCGTCACTAAAATATCAAAGCCAGGGGGAGGGGTCTTCAGTAACCTTGAACCGGCTTATGACCGCGTGGAGGGACGTCACAAGAAAGGGAACATTCCATACAGGGGAACAGCAACCATGAGGGGACACCGGCATTATCAGTCTTAATAGAGAGCCATTATCGAAAGGGAGGAGCAAATAACCGCTGATTGATTTCCAGAACCGATAGATAGAGGGGGGCGGAGGTAAAAGGCAGGGGTCTGTCCGGAGTTCCGGTCATCATCCTCATCCATTCGCAAGAGCCTTCTCACGGCAGATCCAGACCACGGAAGAAACAAGGACATTCAGCAGCGAATGACGGGCAGTTCCACTTGGAAAAAAAACAAGTTGTGGACAAGGTACGCACTATTGAAAAGGGGCGGGAACTCCAAAGTTTACAACGAGGACGAGTACCCTTCCAACCTCATTCCGAAAGATGAAAAGAAAAGGGATGAAAAACCCACCATGAAAAATGTCGCAGTGGATAAAGGAAAGCGAAGCAGAGGGCACTGGGTGCATGGGACATGTAAGGCGTATTAAAAAAGAGGATAGTATTGAGAAAGACGGAAAGCAGCCCAAGGATGCTCAGGGGGGTCGAAATAAGTATGTCGAAGTGGGAAGCAAGACCTGACATTGTAGGACGGGGAGCGAAGGGAGCGAGTGTGAGGAAGGTTCAAGAAACGAATACATTCGCTCAAAAACAACAACTAGTCTAGTCAACATATAGATAGAGTGGGAATGAAAACCGCTAGAAGAAAGAGAAAGGGAAGCAAGTCAACCAAATTCAAGGGGAGGCAGCATCATGAGAGGAAACGAAAAAAGGCTCCTGGAGAGGTCGATCTTGACCGAAAGGGACGGAGTGTGGCTAAGAATCACTTGCAAAAAAAAAAGGTAAGAGAAAAGCGCGCATCAGAAATCAACAAAAGTATGTTAAGGTCCTAAATTTTCCAATAAAAGAGACAGGCATTGGGGGGAAAGAGGAGACGGCGCGGGGGTCGCAACGTGGTATTGAACACCGGGGGAGTCTTCAAGGGTCCCAAAGGGGTCAGGGGCACAAGTGGGAACGAGGCGTTGTAAGTGCAAGAAAGGGGGGGGTGCCGAAGCTTGGGTGGGATTGGAGAGTGGCTCAGGGGAAAAGGAGATGGGGGAACGGATCGAATGAGATTATCAAACCACAGAACCGACATTTAAAGAAGGAAAAAAAATAAAGAGGGGCCCTTATCGTGCCCGGGGACAAGCATCAGAGGACGACATTCTTATCAGGATGAACAGAGGCGAAACGACGGATCATCAATCCGGGTCCGCGAGGGTCCTGGGAAGGATGGAAATGGGGAGTTCAAATAAGGGCGTGGGAGACGAAGAATGCAAGGAGGGGTCCGGAGCTTTAAAAGGGACTGCAGAAATAGAAAAATGGGGGGGGGGAAAGTAAGAGTAGAAAAACCCGTAAATGCAACGGGGTCCGAGCGTTTGGACGTTCAATGAATCTTAGTCAGCTCTCAAAGCCCACGATGAAACAGCCGGAGGGAAAAAGGAAAAAAGGGGGTCACGGCTATTCGTGGGCAGGGAATCGAAAAGGTGCACCGAGATCGCAGGGGAAAGCACCTGGTGAAGGATCTGTGAGGAGAGAGATGTCAAAAAAACTTGGAAGGACCCAACATAATTGTCTGCCTTTGAATTTTTAATGGGGGAACGGCACAGGGGAAAAGACCTTAAAAATAACCTGACGGGCCCCACGCGAAAAGATTTAAAAAAAACGGGGGGCGTTTTTTCAGACTGGAATCACGAAACGTTACTGGAAAAGCTAGTAAAATTGGTCAGCTCAAAGACGCTTGACATCTTCAATGAAGGAAGTCGACGAGATCCAGGTGCTTATTAGGGCACAACAAAAAAGGCGGAGGGAACCTGGACAAAAAGGGGGCGCGCCGGTCATGATCGACTTCAACTCGTCCTCTCAACGGGGGGGAAGCGAAAAGAATCAGGAATGAGTTGAGGGAAAAAAAAAAACTGCGGGTAAGACTTTAAGGCCGCGCCCAGATCTCAAATCGCTGCTTAAAAAAATAAACCCAGACGGATACAAAAGAGATCGCCGACCGCGAGGCCCGTCCAGAGAAGCGAGGTTTAAAAGCCTTGCAGATTCGAAAGGTCGGGATTACCAGGGCAAAGGGCAAGCCCACCCCTGTGTTAAAACAAGAAGAGGAATGCCACCGCATAGGCCCGTTCAGGAAGCGGAAGAGAAAAACGACGAGAAAGGAAGTCAGCCAGGAAATCACCAAACGCTAACTCGGGCGAAAGAATGACAAAGCCCGCACCCCACAAGAAACAGATCGGGGAAAAATGAAACGAAAAGGTACTCAACGGTGAAAAGAAGGATCAGAAGAAGCGCCCCTAGGCCACCGATTCAAACCGACAAATCACGATCAAGAAACATAATACCACAGCTGCTGGAGAGACAGGGAAAGGAACAAACTGGCACAGTTAGGTCTGGCTTATAAAAGAGGAACCGAACATCTGAAAAAGCGCCCTGAGAACCAGTCCCCGTCTAGGGTCGTCAAAAACCGCCAATCGCTCGCCTGAGGGGGCATGTGGTCCCATACCCAAAAGGGCGCCCCTTTGCTGCTAAATCTTGACATTCAAGGGTTGGACGCCGGTACGCCACCGTAAAGGGGATATTAGAAAGCCCGGAAAAAAAAAAGCGTCAGTTGGACCGTCGCTCCGAAAGGGGCGGTGAGGTGGATGCTACCCGCGTGCAAGGAGAACCGGGAAAAAAATCTACAAGCGGAGGGATCGTCCAATGGAGCCAGGGGGATTAGAGGAAGTGCAGCGCACAGAACAAGCAAAGGAAACATCAATTAGGCCAAGGACGAAGCGAACACGCTCACAAGTTGAGAGTCGTAGCCGCGGCCAATCATCCAGATCAATACAGGGCTCGAAAATCTAAGATTCTAGCAGAATATGAGGAGATGCATCAAGTCGGAAAGTGAAGTAGGGTAACAACTCCAGGAGTCAAACAACACACAAGAAATTCCAGGAGAAGAAGCCAGGTCACGGAGAGAGGTAGGACCCTTCCTCTGAAACGGGTACCAGAATCAAAGGAAGCGCCGAACAAAAGAAAAAAGCATCTTCCGTAGGGGTTTATTCTGGCTCCCTGCTACTGAAAGAGTCTTTCTTACTGATAGAAAAGGAAAAGAGACAATTGGTCACAAAAGAACATCACACACCCGCCAAAAGCAATAAACGTGAACGACAAAGGATTCTACCACTAAACAGCCACACTCCGCGTGAAAAAGAACCGTCCACTTCCGAACCAAAACAAGTCATGTAAAAAAAAAAAGGAAAAAGCAGCCTTACGATCAAAAAAATTCTGCCGGGAAGGCAAAAAACTGTCGCAGAACGGGAAACGGGGCCGGGGGCGGGGTTTTAAACCTTCGCAAGGAGATCGCGCGAAATGGGAGGGAACGCTAAACAACCCTCGGACAGCCGAAGGAGCTGGAGCTGTCCAGGGAACCTAGGTCGAAATCAACAGCTACTATCCCGGCGAGGTTCTGGGAAATTGCCCGATTTCTATTGTGAAGAAGGATGAGGGCGTAAGGATGAAGCTCGTGGTCAATGGACAGGGTTGACGACATGATACTCTGGGGGGTCGAAGGGAGCGGGGCCGATCCAAAAGCGAGGGGGCTCCCCAAAAAAAAAAAGGGTAAAAAAATTACGGAAAAACTCATGGTCCATTTGACAGACATCCGCTATCAAGGCAGCTCTTAAGACGGAGAAAAAAAATTCATGTCTGCCGGGGGGAGCCCTTTGGGTGAACGCTAATAGAAAGGGGGGCCGGGTGGGGACTGCGGTGGGGGTAATGTTATTGCAAAACGCGGAGCCCGAGTAAGTGTAGCCTTCGACGGTGCGGTGAGACGGGAAGGATCGTGGCGGTGCTGAGTGGAGAAAAAGGCACCCTTTTCAGTGGCGGGGAGACCACCGGAATCAGTAAAATCCCAGGAGCCAGAACGCCCCCAAAGGGGGCGCGAATGTTCTGGGGGACTGTCCATTCTAACGATGGGAAGAGGTACATAGAAGGGCGCTCTGCGCTGATCGCAGGTCTGAGTCGTGCCTGGAACAACCACCTTGGGAGTTTGGGGGGGTGTAAGTCCTGCACGGCTTGGACACCTACGGAGGTTACGAGAATAGAGATAGATGGGGTAACATCAAAAAGGGCGGGGCGAATTTTACGACAATTCGCTTAGTGCTCTGGGCCGAGGCGAACGGGCACTTTTGCGATGCACGGCGGCCTATCTTATCGAGTCTTGCGGGGGGAGGACGCGGGGAACGGACCGATAACTCAATGAAATTTGGGTACTCTACGATGTATATCAGAAAGGGGGGGGGGAAGGGTGTCACTAAAAAAAAACGCTCGCCAGGCCAAGACCTCTTAGCGGAAAAAGGTGAATGAGGAATTCGCTTGTTGTCTATCTAAGTGGGGAGTCTACAAGAAATCAAGAGAAAGAAAAGAGGATCAAAAGTTTTCTGTCAAGTGTGGAATGACAACAGAAAGGACTCGCTTGCGGGCATGTCTATACACTGTGGAGGGGGTAAACTCCTGGCGGAGCGGGGGAAACGGGAAAGAAAGCACTACTGTAAAATTGGTCTTAAATCTCTATATAATCGCTACAGGGTGTTTTTGGGACTCGTCCTGAGGCGAATCATGACCGGGACACGTGGAAGCCGTCGGGCACGCCAAAGGAGGGGGGATCTCACCTCTCAGCCTTTGTTCACCAATTAAACGTGGGTAGCGTGATTATCGAGGTGGGCTAATGTCTGTTATTCGGAAAATCGAGAAGTGGAAGGCTGAGGACTGTGGTGATACGTTAGCGGGGGGAACTGCTTCTTCGATGAGAGCCATTTCAGTCTCGGACATGTTTTTAATGCCTTGTAAAACTTTTATTCCCATCGACCACAACACCTGGTTGGGCGTTTCAAAAAGGAAGGGGAATGCGCGAACAAAAAGTAGCCGGGAAGGGGAGCTCAACAGTTACCGACCGTCATACCTTCTATTAGCTTAATCAATCAGGGCAAGTATCTTGCCCAAGGGCTGGGGGAGGATCGGGCCGCCTGAAGCTGTATATCCATAAAGATAACACAGCTTTTCTAGGGACTTCGAGGGCCTAGCTGAGGGGCTCGACACGGACCGGCACGTGGAAACAAAAGGGGGTAACAAGTAACACTGTGAACATTATGGTGAAACTCACTAAAAAAGGCAGAGCTAACTGAGAATTGGGAAGAGGGTGAGGGAAGCACGGCCGTAAGGGTCTCGTGCTGGAAGCGCAAAAACACAAAAAAGTTTTACAGACTTTTCAGCAGACAGGCACAGGGTGGTTTCCGGTCGTGGTTGAGGGAAAGCCATCAAAACGGCAGGGAAACTAAAGAAGGATCATCATAAGCAGAAAAAGCGCTAAAAAGGATCGGCCAAGGGGAAAGGGTACAGCGTCAGGTCCATCCTCCGGATCGAGACCACGCGCTGACCAGAAACTGTGTAACATTTCCCTCACGGGAAAGGGGGGGTTTTCGGGAAATGCTTGGACCTGGAGATCTCGACGGGGCCCTTTCAATTGTCCGCAAAACGAAACGTGGGTTTTTGGGAACGTCACAGAAGAAGACCGCGAACCGTAGCACTTGATGGACTGCCGTACCGGGTACACTTGATAGTAAACAATTAGTTAAACGGGTAAAAAAACCCATTCCTAAAGGAAAATGCACAATCGGCTCTAAAAGGATAGAAGGGGAGAAAATGATCTCGACCTGCCAGGAGGATAAGGCAGGAGGACGGTTGATGATTTTGTCGTCCCGGGGAAAAAGATACAGGGCATAAGGGAGAACGGGCAGGTATGGTCAGTCGGTCGGCGTGAAGTGAAAATATCCTTCGAACCTAACCAACGCAACTTCTGCTGCCAAGGCGACACGCGCAACCAATACCACCAGGACCTTCCACAAGCCTACAGGGACAAATGCTACAAGGAAACGGGGGAGAAGGGTAGACTCAAGGTGACCGGCTCACCTACAAAGGGTAGGCCCGCTTCTAAAGACGCATGTCCCCCTGCTAAGAGAAAATGGATTCAAGCCGGCAAAAAATGAAAAGGACCGTTGGGAGAAAATGCGCGATCGAAGAATGGGTGCGGGAAAAAGGGCGTGGGGAGAAAAGGCTCAGTAGTTAGTCAATCAAAAAAGAGGATACAAGGGTGGAGGACGAAGGAGGTCAAAGTAAGACTCCCGAGGTGGGTTGACGTTCTTTCTCCCGCGGATAGGGGAAGAAAGGTTTAAAACGATGACATCAGTCTGAAAAAAACAACAACGGGAGTGAGAGATGGAGCGGGAAAGTGAAAAGCCTCATCGGGGACGGTTAGAGAAAAAAAACGTCAAGACACTTCGGTCTGATCAATCAGGAGGAAAAGACGGAAAGCCAAAACCTTCTCCTCAAGGGGGATGAGGTCCACATTTGCATAAAAGACACGGGAGATGTTCCCATACGAGATTCCACGGACCAGAACTAGCGCGAACCAATAGGTATCAACTGCGCATTACATGTTGCGGTCAGGGAAGCCATTTGACATCTCCCAAGTGTGGGGGAGGGAAAAGTAGTCACGGGTCGCACGTTGCGCGGAAATAGAAAGAGTGCTTCATTAAACTTGCCGGTGGAACAGGTGATCTGCAGGGGGAGGGGGCAGGGGGAGGATGAAATGTGTTGACGCTGAGAGCTGGGGGCATGGGCTTGCCAGGGCAGAGAATAGAGCTGGGTTGGAGTCGGACTCTAGTGGAGGCTTATACCGCCGACAGAAAAAAAGGAAGAGAAGCAATATAGGGAATCCCGTAAGCGGGGCAAAGGGAAAAGAAAGGCATAGTTCTGATCGAGTGGTCATATGTCCGGTATTTCAGAAGGGAGACAGGGCACAGGTCGCGATGTGTCATTGGGATGGAGGCCTTAGGGGCCGACAAATCAAATAGGTTCCGAAAAAGTGGAAATTTACGGGGGGGGGGGGTCCAAGAAAAAGCTACTATTTGGGATGAACCTTGAAGGAAAAACCGAAAACCCGAGGGTCTGAAAATGGGAAACGAAGGTCAGGAGCCATGCCATTTAAAACAGTGGGAACACAGGTATAAAACAGTTTTCGGGGCGGAGGGGCGGAACGATTTACGAGAGAGAGCCGTGAGCACTGAAGGGGGGGGGGCAGAACTGGGCTTGCGGCGAAGGGAGGGTAAGGACAACGTGGCAGTTGCTGGGTGAAGGTTGATTGCTAATAAGACACGCCCGGAAAAAGAACTGCTGCAAAGCGCGCAAAAGAGTGTTTGGATGCCTGATCCTTAAGACCACCTTACCAGGAACGCAGCTCGGGGGGAAAATCACAACGAGTTCAAAATCGAAGTATTCAAGTAAGAAAGCAAGAAGGGGAGTAGCGTAACATAATTCACAGGGTAACGCGTTACCGCTTGGTAAAAAGTAAAAAAAACGGGCCGGGAGCAAGCCCTTCCGCGGAAGGGAAAGCGCCAACGCGAAAAAGAGGGGGTCACGGGGGAAGTTAGGTAGGAAGTGTCAGAGCTTCAGGGAAACCAATCCGGGGGCGGGCAAAGAGAAAACTGCAGCGGTTCATCGAGGAAGCTCCGAAGGATCCACGCGTCAGGGGTGAAAAGAAGACAGTATCCTTCTTGAGTAGGGAATTAGCGGGTCACAAACGGCGGGACAGCAAAGTAAGCACTCAACATTTTACAAAAACCGATTAGGTATGAGTAAACCGGGGGGATCTCGGGAAGGAAATCGGCAGTACTAAAGGGTCAAGGAGAAAAAGAACGTAGCGGTCTAATAATTGAACACTGCGGAACGGCGAAAGAAAGTTTCGTCAGAGTCATCCTCCAAAAAAAAAACTACAGCGCACCGACCATGTAACAGGAGAAAGGGGTTCAAGGAACACCCCGGGAGGGGCACCAGCCGAAGGAGGCGGGAGGGGGAGAGTGCCTCCGAGGTTACGGAAAACAACGGGATCAAAGATAAGAAACCCTGCAAACAAAAAAAGCGAGGGAGCGATAAGAAGAGCAGAAACACATTGCAATGGTCTTGGACACGCAGAAAAAGGGATCGCGCCCAAGCGAAACCAGGAAACTGCTATCACAGCAACCGCCCGCATGAAAAAAAAGGGCCTGGGGTAGCCCCAGGAGCAAAAAAACCTGAGGACGAAATCTTTAGAGGAACAATTTTTTGCTGTACTAGAACAAAAGATTCGAGAAGATGGCGAACAAACCGCAGCAGGACAAGTGAAAAGTAGCCTCCTGTAAAGGCGTGGGGGAAAAAAAGGATTAGTCGCAAAGCGAGGTTACCACACCGGACTCTCTTAATAGACAAAAGGCTACCGTTGACAGTCGTGACGTTCCTGTCCGGGGGAAAAAAAGAAAGTAAGGACGACGGGGGCAGAGGGACAAATCGCCCCATGACACGCGGCCCGGAAGACCCAGCGCAGCGTCAGAACATGAAAAGGGGCATGCGGAGCCGACTCTAGTCCAATAGGAGAAAAATGTAGAGAGGGGGAGAACTCCACCACAAACAAGGAAGTGGCCAAAGGGAAGAATAATCCATTATCAAGAGCCACAGTCGGGACCATTCATGAACGGACGAGCGATCCCCCAAGAACCACGAGAGGGCACGGTGGGGGACTCACACGGGGAAGTACTACTTTATCTTTCTTAAACAACGTCAAACGGCTCACGGATACAAACTTACAATCAAAAACCGCCCTAGGAATCCGATCAAACGCAACGAAGGATCTACGAAGCCATCGTACCCGGCCTTGTCAAACGGAAAGGGGTAAATTAGGGGAAACCCTTCACACCACTTCTATTTCGAGACGCAAAGGAAAGACCCGGCAAAAGACGTCTAGGACGAACGAAGAAACGGTCGCGGGAGAAAAGGGGCAGTCAGGGGGTGGTAATTGTGGCAGTTTCAAGCAATTACGGTAAAGGGTGGGGGTGGGAACGCGCCCGGCCGGGGGGGGGGGGGGGGGGGGGGTGCAGAAGGGGGAAAGGGGAACGGGTACCAAAACAAAGGAACCACGATCTATCACCAATAAGAGAAAGAGGGCTTGAGGGTCCTGCAAGGGAAGTTTTACGGCGGGATCGTAAATGGGGATCGATCGTGGTAGAAGTCAGGTGGGAAGGGAAGCTCCTCAGGATAGGCAGGTCAGTTACCCTACAGTCTCTACGAGGACGATTTTGCGACGGGAAAAAAAACGAAAACGACGGTGCCCCTTTATTGCCCGTACAAACCGCGAATGCTCTCGGCAATACCATACTTCAGGAGACGTAAAAGGGAGGCCGTTGGCGTCGCGAAATGAAGGGGGGCGTGCAAGGGGGGACTGGAAGGTTGGGAAAAAAGGAAGGAGTCCGATAAAGGTGGGTAAAGTGAGTAAGTGATGCCTGAGCAGAGTGGAGGAGGTAGTGGAGACAAAGGAGAAACGGGTTCATTGTCAGGGGTAGAGGAAAAAGAAGAATGTCAAGAAAACAGGAGCACGAGAAACAGGGCTCCGAGCGGCGGCGTCGAAGGAGGGACAGGAAACGAGGTTCACAGAGGGGAAAAAATGGCGGGATGCTAAAACGGTTCTTTCGATGGCAACCTGGCTGGGGGTGTGTTGGTCACTAAACCTGGCGGCGTACCCTAAGGACCATGTCTAGAGGCATCGACGAGGATGAGGTCAAGGCTAGGGACGGACGCATGCGCGGAGGGCCTGCGGGAAGAGGGAGAAAACTTTTTCTCTTTTTCGGAGCCCGGAAAAAAACAAGCTGCCCGAGGGAGGGGGACGGCACAGTCCGATAAAAGCGCATTGTTGAACAGATTAATGCTAGATTACTCGGGTGCCGTGTCACTCGCGGGCGCAATCACAAAACAAGCTTGGAAAAAACGTACTGGGAAGATGGTCAGGAGGATCTCGCAAGCAGTTGGGGAGTCAACAAAAAAGAGGGTCTCGAAAGAGCGCAGCGAAACGGGTTGTAGAAAAATGTGGTGGTTACCATGAACCGCAAGAGCGAGGAGGGGTCGTACAAGCCCTGGTGGGCGGCAAGGGGAGAGCTGTAAGGGGGAGACGGAAGACCTAACCTGGCCATGGGAAGGATGACTCTCAAGCGGGGCACGCGCTGGGGGGGTTGAACGAAGACGATCTTAAATGGTGAAGGGGTCTTACAGGGGAGTCGGGGGAGAATCCTCTAATCCGATGGGGGGGGGGGGCCGACCGCTGGACTTTGGCATAAAAACGCTAAGGTGGGTGGTGTAGGGCTAGGAGGAGAACGTCGGTAGAGTCGAGGGGGGAGGGAAAACCTACATAAGTTCTCGAACGGGGGAACCTGGGGGTCGGAAAGCGAATTCCTGCACGGGCCGATAGGACCTGGGGATCAGGACTGAAGCTGTGGGGAAAAGTGCCAGTTTGCGTACCTGGCCAGTTTTGACGCATGATAAAAATGAAGCTAAGCCGAGGACACGAAAATTGAGCTTCACGAATACTTTAATCGCGTGAACGAGAATGTCCGCGGGGAGTTGGATCTTTCACAGGATGAGGGGAGCGGGTTCCTCTAAGAGCGGGGGACAAAGGAAGGAAAAAAAAGCATTAGGAAGCTTTGAGCGGCGCATGGCCGATCGGAAAAAAAGTTTCCTCTATCCGTCGGGGGGCACCGACAAATGTACCTCTTACAAGGTTGCACGGAAAGAAGTAGGGGGCCCTTCGAGCTGAATTGAAAGAAAAGGTGTGAGTGAAACGTAATAGTAGTATTCTGGGCGTGCTTATCAGTCTCCGCCAGTTTGCCATAAGTTGCGCGGCCCCCTCTGAAGGGGGAACACGGGTTTCAGGAACAAAGAAAAACTTCCACATTAAAAGGCACGGCCTGGGGGGCTCCAAAATCCAGCCTCCTCACGGATAACAAACCAGAATGTGCTCAGTGAATCTCGGTCACCGAATGTAAGACCGAACAATCACAAAAAAACCGAAAAATGGTATACTGGTGTCACCGAAAAGGGGGGTTGATTACTGGATGGACCTTGCTAGTCAAAGGCTGAAAGCGGCAATTTCCAAATAAAGGAGGCGCGGGTTGGTAAAAAAACCCTGGGTCCAGAAGGCCAATGAAATGTTATGCGGAATGTACTGTCATAAAGTGAAAACGTCGATCAGAATTGTCGTCTAAAACCACTTTAACAGGACACAGGGGAAAAACGTCGACAATCCGCCACTAGAAAAGAGGACACGCGAAGATTCCTTCAAGGGCAGAGAAGAAATCAAGAAATTCACGCTTAATGCTTGTCCAGGGGGAGCAGAAGGACGGATAAGGGGAGGTACGTTCGCGGGGTACTTGAGAGATCCATCACTGAAAAAGGCTCACAAGAGAAATTCCATCCGCTAAAACAGAGGTCAGAGGAAACCTAATTCAGAAGAAGACGGAAGAAGGTTCCCACTGTGCTCCCAGCAACGGGGGGGGAAGGGGAAGAAAGACGAATAGGGACTGTCGCACCTCAAGTGGCAGACCCGAGGGCCGAAATTTCCCTATTCAATTGGGGGCTTAAATGGATTCATCAAACCGGAAGCAAGGTGAAAATAAGAAAAGGCGTGGGACGGAAAAAGGAACTGGCGGGTGTAGAAAGCGCCGTTCGGATTGAAAGGAGAAAAAAAAGGAACAAAAGAGCACCATTTGTCACTAAAAAGACGGTGAGGAAATGAGGAAGGCCTAAGTATGTGGAATCTTTCTAGATCGGCGATGTAGACGTTTGTCCGCAAAGATAC
>Ga0179591_1282048_pt1 | contig 15128 bp, 12 predicted proteins | sample CZOMad2_1_08_16f_FD_182891 | JGI IMG/M metagenome (GOLD analysis project Ga0179591, IMG submission 182891) | Vadose zone soil fungal communities from Angelo Coast Range Reserve, California, USA - CZOMad2_1_08_16fungal (PacBio error correction) | ecosystem: Environmental > Terrestrial > Soil >...
AGGGGACATTCGCTTCAAACCGGATGAAGAAAACAGCGCGGAGGAAACGCGTGCAACGCGGCGCGTCTTTATTTCACGGGACTGTCCGTTGGGAAAAACGGGGGCCTACCGGGAATGGGTGAGAACGATTAATTTGCCATCTAAAAAAGGTCTGCAGGAAGAACGAAATAAACGGCAATCAGGGGGTACACCCGTTCAGAAAGAAAGCGCCAGGAGACTACAAGTAAAATCGGAGAATCCTTCAACGAAGCAGAGGGAGGGGCCAACCCAAAGATGAAACTCAAAAGACACAAGAACGCCGTAAAAACAGGGCTTTCCACAACCGCGTACCGAGAAACATAATGACAACTCAGGACGTAAAATGGGAAAGAGAATGCGATCAATCGACATCACGCAAGAGGGAAGACGCTGATTCAGGGGAAAACGTCTGTCTACGCCCCGGTGGCAAGAGAGTTGCTGTCGCAAACACCTTAGGGACCGTCGCGACAAACGAATCCGAGAAGAAGCTCGGGACAGAACTAAACGAGCTTTGAAACGAACCTCTCTAAAGATTTTTTATGACGAGGAGAAGTATCACTCCTGGTATGGAGCCGGGGCGGCAGCACCACTGTCTCTACAACAACCAATCAGGGGAGGGAAGCCTTTCGGGGGAACGGGGGTTCGTGGTTCGGGTGTCGAACTGAACGGGGCTCCCGAAGTCTTCTAACGTCGAAAGGTCATTACTGGGACGGGAGAGGGGAGGGAGAGGGACCGGACTTCCCTCATCCTGCCAACACGAGAAAAAGATCTGGGGGTTGGGGGGGACGGCCGTGAAAAAGGATTTTGAAAAAAGAAGTAACAGGACATTTTCCGGGTTACAAACGGAACGGGGCTAAAACGCCAGTTTGGGGGGGGGGAAAAGCTTGACAAAAAACGTTGACTGAGACCGCCAATCGCGGGTTATCGGCAAGTTAAAACCGAAACAGGAATCGCGTCAACGGGGGGGAGACCAACACACCAGTCGCTTAAAAACGTAGCTCAGGAAACAGCCAGAGTCGGCAAGATGCTCTTTGGCCGACGAAAAAGAAACGGGGCACGAGTCGTCTAGCACGAAGGGGGGTAAAAAAAAAAAGTTCACCATTGAGGGCATCGCCGGAAGGAAGGAAGGGGGGCGAAGTGACGGCGCCGTCTTTAAAAAGAAACAACCTTGCGATCAATGGCGAGGGACATCTCGTACGACACAAAAGCCAGGTCAACCAGGGGTCCTGTGGGGGTGGGGAGATCACTGGAGAGGTGATTCGGAAGGTAGTGTGGGGAGTTAAGCGCCTGGACATCCTCGGACGCGGGGGAAAGGAACTCAGGAGAATCTCTCCCGCTAAACAAAATCGTAAGGGCTGCGTCGGCACGTGGTAAACCGTAAACGCAACTGGAAAACGGTTTTCCAAAAAGCAGACTTTAGAAGAAGTCCTCCATACAACCGAAGCGCTTGTCAAAAGGGAACACCTGTTCAGAACCATCGAGACGTTTAAGATGAACGTTAAGACTGGGGAGTGTCATCGTCCTTGACAAGAAAGATTAAAAAAGCGGGCACGCTCTCAAACGCCGCGGTTCGGAGGGTCAATTGCAGAACCTATATAAGAAACGTGGGTTGACCTCTACCATGTAAGTCACAGGGCCGTCTCACGGTTCTCTCTTTCCCGCGATATTGCTCTTTACCACAAAGATGAAAAAACGGGCACTCTTGTACTCACTGACTCACTCGGTTTATAATCACGAAATAGTACGTCGTCACAGAGGGGAGAAACTTTTATTACGAAGGACTTGAAAAGGGGATGTTAACTGAGAAACAAAAGGGCTGACGCGAAGACCGGATATCTTTCGTTAGCGTATCAAAAAAAAGAACGGGGCATGATCGCCTCCAATCCGGGAAGTACGCTAGACGGCCGCAAAAACAGAGAGACTCCCTGAATACGTGAGAAGGTTGTGGAGTGGGGGGGGGACACCTTGCTTCGGGAGGGGGTGAAGAGAAAGAACGTCAAAGCCGCGAGCTCGGGAAAAAAAAAAGAAACCCAATCCTTGCGTCCGGGCTCCAGCTACACTTTCATTATGCGAAAAAATCCCGCGGAATACTATCGTCACCGCTGGCAGTCGAAGTGGCAACGAAAACGTTACCAAACAACATCGTCACGAGTTCCTCTCAGGACCGGATCAAAGATCCTGTAGGCCAGGTCACTTCAGTTCCACGGGAAGTCACAAGATCTTAGGGGGGGGGGGGGGTCCAGTCTTCGCGCTGTAGCGGGTCAAAGCCGGAAAGAGAGAGGTCCTTCGTTAAACGTTACTTGCCCATAGAAAAAAACAGGGCGAACTGGTGGAGGGAGGAAAGACACATCTTCGACGACGGTCAATGCACCGCGTCTAGGAGGAGGGAGAGCGTTGACCAGATTTAATAAATAACAAGTGATCGGTGCAGAAAGAGGACACACCTCGATTAAGAACAGGGTCAGAAAGAATTGAGGTGCGCATGGAACGTCGAAAGGTCTTCCATAAACAAAAGGAGTCCAACCGGAAGGGACAGCAGTTTATTCGTAGGAGAAAGGGAAAATCTCTCAACAAAAAAAAAAAGGATTTAGATGGTTATGAGATTGTGCCTCCCGAAGACGTGAGAGCGAGGGTTGTCTCTGATAGCTTTCATAAGGGGGCAGTTCAACTTCCGGCGGAGAGATTATAGTCGGACATTTGAGTTCGGAAGAGGGAGTTTCAAGAGGGTCTAAAGACATTAGGGCAGTTTTTTCAGTAAGATAATCGTACGTCCGCCGGGGAGAAGGACAGCGTAAAAAAAAAACTTGACACGGTTCATGCCCGGAGCACGATGTGAAAGTGAGCCAAGAAAAAAGGAGCGCACTCTAAAAAAAAGCCGCTGTCAAAAAAACTTTTGGAGACGAAAGCTTCCGGTCTGGAAAAAAGAAGCGCAAGACTCTAGGTTGGCCGGCACAGTTTGACATCCGTGAACAAAAAGCCGGTCGTCGAGAATGTGAGGGCTTGGAGACGTGGGGTCGGGTGCGGAAAGAATCCACGACGGGCTTTGACGAGAGGGTCTCAGCCGGATTGTGTCAGAGGAAGAAAAGAGGAATGAGACGACAGAGGGAGTGTGTGAAGGAGAGACTCGAGAGCACTGCCGAGGGGGGGGAAGGGTTATCGGGTTTTGCATATTAAAACCGCCTGGGTGTAAATCTCCCTGATTCAGATTAGCCGCTGGTGGGTGTTGGCTTCGGGAAAAGGGGGGGGCGAGGTCCGTCAATCTCTTCAGCTTCAAGTGGGTTTTTATCACGACACGAGCTGAGAGAGGACTACGGTGTTGTGACGAGGACCGGTACGCACAGAGACGGTCTGTATCCAAAAACCATTTCTGCACGCTGGAAAACCCAAAAGCTGAGGCGCCGGGAGTGGACCAACCCCGAACTTTAATAGTCAGCAGCTGAACCTTGTTGTGTGGCCCTCGGTGCCCGCAGAAAGAACAAGAAGACGGAAAAAAATGAAGGTGGGCAGAAGAACAGCATCTGACAAGAGATTGAAATGAACGGGGAGCGCAAGTTTGAGAAAGGACGGCCAAGATAAGTCGCGAGTTCAGGAAGAAGAGTCCAGGCGTTGACGCAGCGTTCTCGGCGGGGGGACCGTGGCGCCCGGGGGGACAAAGAGCGCGGCTGCGGTGGCGTTGAGCTGAAAGTGGTGGCCCACTGGAGGCAGGGTTTTGGGGAAACCGGAGACGCGACGCGAGGGGAATGTCGAAATGCCGGAAGGGAACCGGCCGAAGTCGAGAAGCGGCGCGGTCACTAGCATCACCGTAGAGCCAAGAAGAAACAGGCCCTGCATGTACCGGTGGCTCCGGGGGGTATGTCGAGCAGGAATATAATGAAACGACGGAGTACGGCCGCGGAGGGGGATTCGAAACAGGATCCTACGACTGCGAGGCAAGGGGGGTGGGGTGTATTGAAACGAGTGTCTACGATCGGGGCCATTGGAGGGGGTTGACACTGACCCTATGAAAAGACTTCGGGGGGGTCGCGATGGCCAGAGAACGTCGAGAGTGTCTTTGCCGTTCGGGTTGTAAAAGAAAGTTGACCTAGAGTCTTTTGGTTGAACGATGTCAAGGCCTGAGGATCAGCAAAAGGAACACAGCGTCCCAACGAACTGGCGAACAACGAGCGCCGTGGGGAATAAAAATTAGCTTCCCGGAGGGAAAACGGCCTTGCAGGTTGAGCAGAAGGGAAAAGATCTTCAGAGGGTTCGGGCAGAGGACTTTCACGGATCAGAAAAGGCCTAGAAGGCCTGGGAAAAGATCAAAAGAAGATTAAATACGAGTAAATCATAAACGAATGGACTGGAACTGTACCAAGGGGTCGTTGGCTAAAGTGTTGCGGAATAAGCAGACACGACACGGAGCACGAAAAAAAATCCTACGAACCCAAGAGGCGAAACCCCGAAGAAACAAAGTCGGGTTCAAAAGGCTGGCCGCTGAGAAATTTTTCTCGTCCCAGCATAACAGCAAGTGCACTTTTTACTGGGGTGATATCCTCAGGAAATCAGCATCTAAAGTCTGCTTAGTGGCTTCGGAGAGACCTCGAGCTTGAAGGCTTTCGCCATTTTCGGATGTGGATTAACGCTTTGAATTCAGTAGTTAGCGGACTAGTTGAAGGGCTTTTTTGTGGAGTCGACCAGAACATCTGAGGATGAAGACTCTGAGATGTTATTCAACGGGCCTATGTCCCTCGTCGGTAAAAGTTGGGTGTCTGCGTCCTTGGGAGGGTGCTCGCTAACAGTTGGGCGACCAGGAAAAAACTTCAAAACTCCGGCCCAAAAAACCAGGGGCGGGCGCCGTAACGCAAAGCAAGTATCGCCGCGAAAAGGACCCGAAAAGCGCACGTCGGGGGAGAAGCCACCTCCGGAGCCGAATGAACGAAAACCTTATCTCCCAAACAACACGAAAAGAGAAGATAAACTCAGGGGGGGAATGCAGGGGCGAAGAGGGTTCACGCGTTCGGGAAAACGATTCGGAACGAAAAGCGGCAGGGATTTCATTGACCGCGTTGGGATCGCGGGCGGCAAGAAAGGTACCAAGGGCGGCAAGAAAGGAAGGGTTCAAGGGGGGGAAGCTGTCGTGAGCGGCGCACTAGAACCGGATCACAGACACCGCAAGGGCGGAACGCTGAGGCCGCTAGAACATACCTGAGCGGTGCGGTCGTCAAAAAAAAACGAGGTCTCCTAAAAACAACTGACCAAAAAATAACACAAGGAATCTCCCTAATGAACACAAAACATCAACCGAGGGGGGGAACCACTGCAAACGACAAATAATGGCCTGAAAGCGGAACGTATCCGGCGGCATGCTCTCGAACGCCGTCGACAATCCATCGCAAAAGCTTCCGGGGGCTTGAAATGCGGAAGAAAAGTCCCTGGCAAGCTTAGGGCGCCACACTCCGAACTCCTCGGCAGGCTCGGGGGGAAGGGAATCAACGGTTTCTCCGAACGGGAGGGGAAAAGGTTCTCGGCGGATGCGTCGGTGCTGGAGCAAGACAACATGTGCAGTAAAACAGCAGGGGGACAACCGGTGAGAACGGTGGGGAGGGAACGGTTACCGCATGTCAATCTCTTAGAAGTCTGCTTCCATTAAAGGACTACTGAGGGACTGATGCAAACATCCAGCTTCGCAGCGGACCAAGACAACTTGACGTCTGTTTTTTCGCGGTTCCAACGGAAGGAAGGGGTCCGTCCCGGAAAAGATTACTGACCTTTAATCACAGAGAAATGGGGGAGCCAGTTCAGTAGGGACACTCAAACTTTTGCAAATGCCATCGCGGGGTCTCTCCGGACCCAAACGGTTCAAACAAACCTCAACTAGACTCAGGGAGAGGAAACCAACATCCTTCTTAGAAAAAGCGCGATGCTCAGGCTATCGCGCGCGGTCACTGCGCTTTTCTAGATCAGCCTCATCAAGGAAAAAAAACGCATTCCTTTCTGGATACATACGTCGGATCGGGGGGGAAGGGGGGGCGCGATCCTCGATCAGGCTGCCTGAGGGCAGACACCGGGGAAAAATCGGCCTTAAGCCCCCGTCAACAAATCCAACTTCAACTGTGAAGGGGGCTTGGGGGTATGTTTGCTCTGAGTATTCGGAGTAACTGAAATGAGATCGGAAAAGCCTATAACTTCCGGCTAGGTGTCTCCCTTCTTCAAAGAGGGGGTTCTACAAATCGTAAGTCGGGGGGGGGTTCATCTTTCATCTTAAAACCTACTCCTGACCACTTTGAAATACTTCAAGATAGTGAAAGGGGGCCAGGCCGTAAACCTCCGTCGCGATGTGGGTCGAACTCAATTGCAACCCGCAAGATTCCGCCGCCCTCAAAGTGAGTTGCGTCGATCTTGAGCGCGTTCCGCTGCAGGTACTTTCTTCTGGAACGCAGATCAGCTCAACGACGGCGCGGGAAATGCCAATTGTCATCGACAAAACGGGCTGGGGCCGGACTGACACGATCGCTAGGGCAATCGTTCTCTTGAAGAACCGACATTACCTGAGCCTGTACCCCTCATACCTTTCAGCGAGCGCCCCCGAGTTGGGGAAAAGACTCATCGACAGAATCAATGTCGCCAGCGGGAGGGGGGTGGGTTGATTAACTACTAAACGGGGTTTTCGCGGAACTGCGGTCAAACTGCCCCACAACAGACCCCCGCCCCACACCCCGCGCCCCCCACCCACCCCCGCAACGCAGGGCTGTTTCAACTTAGATAGGAACGCATGTGGAGCCAACAAACCCACGACTGGTCGTTTCCTCAGGCGGTACGTGAGGTGGGGCGGGCCAACGTTCTTATCTCAGAAGGGACGTTATCTAACCCGGCTTCGGGGGTGGGGGGAATCCACCGGGCAGGAATAACATCCTCGGAGTTATCTCGATTCAATAACCAAAGAAAAGGCGAAGAAATCACCGGTCGTCGAAAGCGACAATCTTCTGGAAGGCTGCCCAAAACCGTGAGAGGAATGATCTTCCCAAGTCCGTGCGACGTGCGAAAGACAACGAACAAACACAATCGAAGCGGGGGAGTTCTTCATACAAAACCCGACCTGCGAAAAATTTCGTCAAACAGGTTCAACGGGCCAGGGAGGTCACAACGGCCGCACCAATTTCGAGTGTCGCGAGCGGCGGAGCGTCCAGACCTGGGACCGGCAGCCAAAAACTCGAGGAAAAGGTTTAGGGCGGGAAAAGGGCGCAAATCGTCTCCGAGAGCGGATGGGGGGGGGGGGGCCCGCAAACATCGTTCAGGAAAAAAAACGCCCAAAGGTCATGTACAGCAACGGGATTTTGGCCTTCTCCATAAGGATCTGAAAGGACAAGGAAATCGCACTATGACAAAACGTCTATGACTGAGAAACAGGTACCATGGAGTCAATGACATGGGCCGATCTGGAACTTCACCCTCGGAACAATATCCTTTCCAAATGACGGGTCATAGCATGGAGTCTCTGAGGTTCATTTATAGCGAGTCCCAAGTCGAAGCCTCAAATTCCACACAAACCGATATTATGACCGGAGATATGGTGACAGATTACGAATACAGGAACCTCAATCGCTCGAGTTGGACTCCAGATGGGCATCCCGGGAAGCAATTCCGGACATGTGCGCGGCTGAGACATACGGGGGAATTATGTTCAGGAGACCTAGGTTTTAGTAACATCAAGGCGTGGAGTAACATAATCAAGAGCCGCCGAGGGAAGGGACACTACTCTAAACTGAAAGACGGTTTGGCATTCAGTCGAAGACCTAAAGATCCCTCAACAGGGCAACCTCGGAGGAAGCGCGACATTTCCAGAAGGCGAAACGAGGCACCGGGCTGGACCGCGAACTCTAGACGACGAGGAATCTCTGGAGGCCCGGTGAACGAGAAACACACGTTGACAGGGAAGACGAAGGGCGCTGTAACGGGACCTTCTGGAAAGCGATTTCGAAAGGGTTGTTGCACGTGGGCGTAGAGGGGCGAGGCCGTGAAGGTACTAAGGAGGACAACCGGAGTTGGTTTCAAGAGAAGAGAAATGCCTGGCACGACGCAAAAGTATGAGCGGGTTTCTTGTAGGAAAGGCGCTATAAAAGCCTTTCTGGTGGCAAAACGGCCGGGGTTCTATTCAAAGGCGCCGTGTCGAAGAGCCTTCGTTAAAAAGCGGAGGCAGAGTGTTTGGCTTGCGCGGACGAAATGTAATGCCTGGAGCGACATCCGCTGCCACGGGGTGTTTTTTTCGGCCCAGGACTGCCGTACGGGGTTGCCGACGAGCGGGTTGGTCCGTGTCCTTGTAAAAAAAAACATAAGTCGTCGCACACGTCGTCAAAGCGGAGAATGGCGCTTGTGAGCGAACAAACCGAGCGTTTTCAGTGCGCGAGCGGACCCGTCAGGGGTTGTGTCGCATGTCGGAGTTCTGACACAGGGAGTGTGCCGAGATCCTTGTTCAAGTCAAGGCCCGTTATGGAGAGTGCCGGATTGAAAGGAAGAGCCTGAGTTGTCGCGAGCCGGGTGCCCTATCTAATCTCACCTCCGTTCAGTAAGGCTAGGGTAGTGGAAGAGTTGGCGTTCCGCTGCTACTTGGGGGGGAAGGGGGGCGCCGGTTGACGAGAGGGCGTTTGGGTTCCTGTGGGATTTCGATGAGGAGATCAAAGTGTTAGTAGTGCCTTGGGGCCGTGACGGTAGGCCATACGATGAGAGGGGGAGAGTCCGATGACCGCAGGAGACCGAGAACGGAATGAAAAAAGTCGCAACCCCGCCATTGCGACGCGCCAGAAACGCCCTTTTATTCGAACTAAACAGTCCCCGAATTACGGGGGGGAGGTCGGGGCGGACGACCGGGCGGGACAATGGATCGAACGAGTATGGTTCTCACCGACTAAAAGCTTCGACGGGGTGACGACGAAAGGCAGATGTGGGGACATCGAAAGCAGAATGTTCAGTTGGGGTTCGCTGCCCACAGCAGCAGCCAGTGATCAGTTCGAGAGAGAAGTAGGCCAGGCTTGAAAAGGGGCCGAATGACTTCTTGGGGAAATCCCCGTGGCCAGAGAGCAGTAAATGGGGGGGGTGGGGAAAACCGGCCGAGAGAAAAAGATCTGTATCATCAAAGGGGCAGGGTAAACACAAAAGCAGGAGAGCCGAGGATTCCAGGGGGGGGGTCAGCGTTAAACCAGGGCTGCAGGGCCTTTGGACCGAACTAACAAACAGGGGGGAGAGACATTTTGTTCTTTGAATGATTCGCTTGATGGCTGCAAGAAAGTCCCATCCAAGGACGGCGAAGGAGAGGGCAAAAGAGGACCTGTCGACAGAACTAACAGCTTAGGGGGGGGGACACTGAGGTGTGAATGGGTTTCGGCGCGACAATACACAAAACCTGAAACCCAAACCAGAAACCCCTATGCGAACACGCCGTTGATGCTGTGAAAAAAACTAGTCGGACGAGAGAAAACGGGTGGGGGGCTCCCTTCTAAAGAATGCACAACTGACGGTAAGAAGGCAAATCTGTCGTCGAGGGGAGTATGTCGCCGTCAGGGGGGAAGGGCCGGAAGACGGTTCACGGTCGGCAGTTTTCGGTCAGGAATGGTTAAGTGAAGCTGGGGTCCTTATTTAGCGAGCCGTTGAGTTCAATGGTGTCTTCGAAACATCCTCGCTTCTTTTACTGGGAGAAGGCCGGGACATATGGAGAGAGCTCGAGGTGAACAGCTTCGAAAAATGAAAGTGAAGGGGGGGATGCGCCGTGGATCGTGAAGCACTGGGAAGGCCCCGTGACCAAATCTGGAACCCAACCAAGGTAAGAGGGAAAAGCCCAAAAAAGGAAAAAGCAGGGTCGTTAAATCGGGAGACTCCCCACGACGAACACGTCGTGTTCGAAAAGAAACCAATTCCTGAAGCAGAGGGGCAAGAACCGGGTATCTCCTCTCCACAAAAAAAAGGGAGGTTAATCTCTAAAGAAGGGTGCAAGAGCGGTGCTCAATGCGCGTTAAACGCAGGACAGTATCCGGGGGGGCGGAGGATAATGAGGGGGAAGACGGGGAGATGGTCCTTTCCTTACAGGACCGGATGTATGGAGATTGGAATAGTCGAGGCAAAAGAGCGCATCACGGCAACCGGCCTACAAAGCAATTTTCGACGCCTGAACCTAAAAGGAGAGATACCAACTTCGGCTGAAAGCTAGAACGAGATTGTTTCAAGAAATCTGAAACCGAACAGAATTCGCTACCTCCGCACATCTAAAAGCGTGACGGAGGAACGACCTAAACGGGGCAGAAATATGACCGTCGCCGTGCGTCATTAAGAAAGTAAGACTGGGTCCTAATGCGCGGGAGATGCCGCTTAACCGGGAGAATGATTCCGTTTGTTTGAATGGAGCCAAAGGGTGGGACTTCTCTTTCAGACTGGTTCGTGGTCAATCACGCGCCACGGGCGGCGGTGGGGCTTCTTCGGGGCGTTCTCCTTTTATGCTTTGCTGTCAGCAAAAAAAAGGTGAGGCACCGGAACCGGGTAAGACTGTCTTCTGTTTGGCGAAAACGGTACCGCGTCTGCGACTCTTCAAGTCTCATGGACGGGCGACGGTAAGGACTTGAAAATGAGCAGGAAGCGCATGAGCCACACTCGTGAATCTTTTTGGGGGGTCCAAAAAAATGGTTGTTTGATGCTCCTGACCTACTTAAGGGGGGGAAAAACGGTCGCTAGAACAGGGGTATTTAAAGCGTAAGACGGCACTGTGCGGATCCGGAAGTCAGTCTCCAGTCGGCCACAGTTTGAAAAAAAAACCGCCACGAATCTCGGTCGCAAAAGGGAATTCAGACCGGTCGGCTAAAAGCAAGGATCTTCTGGGGAGTCCCTCTGAGCCAACGCTGGGCGGAGTTTCAAAGAAAAAAAGGCAGCCGTCCACATAATCGAACGCATGGCTAACAGAAACGGCACCAGGGGACGGCGGGCAGAAGAGTAAGGGCGGGAGAAAACCTCAGGGGCGAGGGGACCGTGTCGGTAAACATCAGGGGGGTCTACCCTACAAATCCCCCTGCGTGCCACGCCAAATGTCCCGGTCATTCCTGGAGGTGTTTTCATCGCCGGGTTGAGAGCGGCAATGTCTTGGAGAAAAAAGCTACCTGAAGATAATAAGGGAGTGAATCTTCTCCCGTAGAAACACAGGGGCGCATCGTCGCAAATCAGAAGGGGGCTTGCACAGGGGGGTGGTTAGTCAAACAACGTCACGGGAAAAAAAAACGTTGGTCCAGATTGGGGTATAGTCAGGTACCTCTCCCCTCCACTCGCACCCAAAAAACAGAGTGCGAGTCTTTTTCAACCCTGGGCGCACCCTGTTGCACACAATCATCATCGGAAAAAGCAACGGGATAGGGAAGAGTATTCCTGAAGCAGTTATAGCGATGACCGGAGCGGGCTAAACGAAAGCGTTTCAGTTCAATTTCTTCCGACACGGGGCTGGCCGGCGTGAATAGAGCGGCTTCGTTGACGTGATGACGATTTCCGGCGACTTTCGGGACAACACCAAATGCTAACCCGGGCAGCCTCGAGACTCCGCGAGTTTAGAGAAGCGCGACGATCACAGGGGGGGTCTGAGACGGTCAGAATGGGGTGTGGGGGGTAAGATACGGGGAATTGGTTAAGGAGGTCAAACAAGTCTGAGTCCGGGCATAAGGTACTTGATTATCTCGGGGCTCTGGGCCCAAGTTTCATCTGTGCATGGTCACGCTGACAGTAGCTTGCCGGCGCGCAAAAAAATCGCGGGACTCAGGGAACGGTGGAGTTAAGGGAATTAGTGAGTGTGTTGACTCACCTACCGAATCAAGAAGCAAAGGTCTGGGCGATGAAAAATCTAACCAAGCACCGGGAAAGCTCAAATTCGCCGGGTCGGGTACATCAGGATAGATGACCAAACAACTACTGTAATACGGGGGGGGCCGGCCGTGAGACGTGATACGGAAAAAAAAAAAAAAAAGAGAAAAAAAAAAAAAAAAAAAAAGAAAAAAAAAAAAAAAAAAAAAAAAAAAAAAAAAAAAAAAGAAAAAAAAAAAAAAAAAAAAACAAAAAAAAAAAAAAAAAGAAAAAAAAAAGAAAAAAAAAAAAAAAAAAAAAAAAAAAAAAAAAAAAAAAAAGACAAAAAGAAAAACAAAAAAAAAGGAAAGCAAAAAAAAAAAAAAAAAAAAAAAAAAAAAAAAAAAACAAAGACCACTCTGCCATAGGGGGGGTAAGCGTCATCACCGACTAAAAAAGCTGGAAAAATCTTCCCGGGGGGCCAGGGTCAGAATGAACAAGTGGACAATAGACTTCTGGGAGTCGGCTGCTCTTAGAGCAGAAAGCCTTCATAGGAAAGATGGTTCATGGGGGGGCGCGCAAGGCTGGGACCACTATCGCGAGTTCTCAAGGTTGGAGGTGAGCCCTCAACATGTCTTCGACAGGTCCAAACAAAGGAATCAGGCGTCTCGATGTAAGACGACGGGCGGGATTGGGGATCTAAACAACGCATGATGCTATGCCCAAACGGTTAAACGAAAAGCGAACAATGAGCATGCGCCGGCCAGCCGGCTTGACTTCACCGTGCAATGACATTCCTCAAAGAAGCCCACCTTCGCGCGAGGGTCGAGCCAGATAATGGGAATGACCATCAGCTCTCAACAACAAACAGATGTAAAAAGGGGTGGTCTTAGTATCGGGGGGCACCTAGACAATGACGGCTGATCGAATGGGAACTGAGTGGGACTATAGTAGGGCCGTGAAACAGGATGAATCCTCCACGCATCTTGAAAGAGTGAGAATCTTCTTGCCATGGTACGGACTCTCCTTTTTAGTCGGAAAGATCACAGGATTGTTCAAGAAATCGAAGCCGGAAAACGAGAAAAAGACAGAGAACTGGGGACGCCGGGTTGCTTCTCCTCCTGGAGTGGTTAGGGGTGAAAACCACAGATAGAACTAATCCTCACGCCACTTGGGGCCTAACGTCACTAGGAAAAGACTCACATGGTCCTGTGAAGGAGCCGCGCGCTCCAGAAGACTCTTTTTGACAGGGCCAGTTACCTTCTCGAACCGTTGAAACGGGGGACTCTGTTCGAGGTCGGAGGGAAAAGTTCACGCAAGCGAGACGGGAGTTTGGGGTCAAGTTTCTTCTAACGGAGCACACGTCACGGTAGCGTCTCCCCAAGGGGGGGGTGGGAAGCGATCCGAAGAAAGGGGAAGAGCACTGGACGACAGGGGATGGATGAAAGGTTGGGCGTTTCTATGACGGAGCCCAATCACTCTGAGGAGTTGGGCTATTCACACAACGCGCAAGCCTTTGTATCTCCCCGTAGTGCCAGGAGATCAACCTCGGGGGGGGTGTTCCTCAGGGGGGGGGGGAAACGCGAATGCTGGACTGCTTGGCTGAAGCTAAATCTGAAAAGTTTGTTTGATAAACTCAAAAAAAAACAGCAGAGGCTGCCGGTGCCATTACGCAGGGGTGTGTTCGGGTTTCGCCATCGACGCGTCAAGCCAACACCAGTGACGGAAAGGATCTTCGATCGGGAGCGGGGGAAAACCACCGCAAAAAAGTGGTCATTTAGGCTGCAAGGTATCACAGGGGGTGCAATCACGCAGTTCCCTGCATAGGGCACGATACTTCCGCTGAGGTACAGTTTTGTCAGGGAAAAAATAACACTTGATAGGAATCGGGGGTGCCGGAATTTAAAGGGACGCTCCCGATTGAGCTAGACACAAAAAGCCGTTCAGTAAAGTGTCGAAGTCCTTTACGGTCAAGAGGGGTGAGCTGGGTTTTCAGGGGGAAGGGTGGTGAAGGGGGCGCGGGCAGGGGGTCTTGGGCGGGACCGGGGAGATCAAGTTCAAACGTGGAACAGGATTGGGAACCGTGGGCCTCTTGTAGATGGGTTCTCATGGGTCGTCCGATTTCCGGGACATGCCGTCGGAAGCCGGGAGGTGATGGCAGTCTAGACCAGACAATTTACTACACTCCATAAAACGGCGACTACGGTGAGCGAAACAGACCCAGTAGTGATTTGTAGGGTGGCTATTCTTTCGGAAGAATGGCTGCGTACTACAGGGGCTAACTGAGGATTCGCAAAAACTCCCGTCGGGGAAAGTCTGCCTCCTGCTGGAACGGTAAAGGTTGGAGGCAACGATTCGATACGGATGAAGGTTGCTGGAGTCCGACCAAAGCATGCATCGTACCGACTCGGAAGACCTGAGCTCGACGAGAAATCGTGCCGAAACCGGCCTGAACGGGAGTGTTGGGAGTCCAGTGCCGGAAAGGGGGGAGAGTGGAGTTTTTTAACACTGGGGTGAGGGTAGAGAACACTCTAGCCAACTTAAAAGGACTTCCCCGCTCAACTCTGGCCAGAGCACGTGGGAAAAGGAAAAACATCGAACGCGGCGGGGGAAAAAAGAATGAAGTTTTAAACCGGCAATCGGAGAGTTTGGTCTTCTATGAGGGAAGGGAGCAGGAAACGTCCAAAAGTTCGCATAGAAGGTACGTCGGATAGGGGAGGCACGCGGAAAGGGAAGGACACCACAACCGTTCCCGGTGGGAACGTCGACAGGTGGCAGTCCGGAAAGTGCTAAACCGACACCGGAGACGGGAGAAGGGGACGGACTCGGAAGCCCGAGGCTAACCCTTCAATTTTTCTTACGGCGTCAACTAGAGGGACGCGACTAAACGGTTGCTAAACTCTAAATCATCTGCACTTTTTACGCGGGAAACGTCCGAAATGGTCTTCTATGAGGTTCGGACCTGCAGGAGAGCATTAAGATTAAGGTTCAGCGTTATTATTCTTAGTCCATAGGTATAGGGTGAAAAAGAAAAAAGGGTGTCAGGGAGCTGACTCATTAGGTGGGTGTTGTCGTCGAAAAATAGTGCGTGAGACGGGGACTGTAATAAGGGGACGATGGGTCCCTCTAAGAGGTGTGCCCCCGAGGAGAAAATTGTTCGGAAGTCTCATTTCGTTAAAGGCTCCCTCAATTGGTGGAAACTGTCCGAATGGAAAAGAAACCCAGTACGGGAGGCGCCCGCGCCTTAAAAAAGGCAGCACGCCGCGACGACGAGCGCCGGAGGGGGTAACAGAGAGTAGAAATAATCGAAGCGAATTCCAAACCCCTGG
>Ga0179591_1314283_pt1 | contig 15128 bp, 21 predicted proteins | sample CZOMad2_1_08_16f_FD_182891 | JGI IMG/M metagenome (GOLD analysis project Ga0179591, IMG submission 182891) | Vadose zone soil fungal communities from Angelo Coast Range Reserve, California, USA - CZOMad2_1_08_16fungal (PacBio error correction) | ecosystem: Environmental > Terrestrial > Soil >...
TTCTTGGAAAACTCTCAAAAAATAAAAAAGGTAAGGCCAGTTTTCCCGCGTCCTGGAGACCCGTCCAAAAACCGACGCGAGTGGGGGCTCCAGCGCGCCGGAGCAAAAAGCAGAAACGCTTTCAATCGGAAGGCACACGGTAAAGATAGTCATTAACGGGCTGGTCGGCGGGGGGGGCTAGACAAGGGGAGGACGCCCGGCCAAAGGTTCATGGTGACTAAAGGAGGAGGGGAAACAGCCGGCGCCTGCTGATCGAAAGGTACGATCGCCAAGGAAGAGATGAGGGTCGCCCGTGCGGGGGGAGGGGAGGGAAAGCAAAGAGGGGAATGCATTTTGCTCGTCCAAAGCACCATCGGGAGAAAACTAAAACGACGATTCTAGTAAATATCAGCCGATTTCGATGAGTCGGCCCTCGTAAGCACGTGCCAGGGCAGGGCTGGACGGATCCTAGCTTTAAAGGGTCCCGAGAACGAAAATTAAAAAGCGGGGATGGATCGCCGTGATAAGAAAAGAGGACGGCGCACCCAGTTTACCGGCGACGCGGGGCCTATCGAAAGCGAAGAAACCAACGGCGAAATTTTCCAAAAGAGAGTAAAATAATGTGGGGGCCGTAAATTCGACGAGGTCGGGAGCTGGCCCGCCCACCACGACGCGATAAGAAGCGCGATGAGGGAGATTTAGGACGATCTGTCCCTGGTTGGCCCCTGAACCTTTTTCCGCCCCTCAGGAAACTCCTCACAAAAATTGTCGAGGGAGCAAAAAGCCTTTTCCCCGCAAGCAAAAGAGTAAAACAGCGCCGCCAAAACAAACCAAACCCCCGTTGTACCGCGACCCCTGAGGGGGGAGGGGAATCAGGGTCCAAAGAAACAGGGGGAAGCCGAGATTAGCGAGTCGGAAGTCGCTGGGAAAAATAGACGGAACGGGCAGGTGCTGGTAGGGTGGAGATCGTGCTTGCATCAAAGGTATGCAGGAAGTGAGCAAAAGGAGAGGAGACGGGTAACCAGACAGGTAAAAAAGGCAAAGGGTCGCTGTGGGGAGGGCGACGTACAGCCACTCACGACTCGGTCAAGCTGGAGCCAAAAAGAGCACGCGACAAAAAAAAGGTGTTAGACTTCTATAGCTCGGAAAAGGTGGAAGGGGGACAGGTCCTGAGAGCAAAAAAAACATTCGTGACGGGAAAGTAGAGCGGACGATTCGCGTTTTTGAAGGTTGGAGGAACTCTAAGAACCCCTGCACCTAGAGGGGGGAACTACTTGATCAATATTGTGTGGAGGAGGAAACAGAGACCTTGACCGGAAAAACTTAAGGACGATGAAAAAAGCCAGAAAGTTTGGCCTGCTGACCATGTCTTGGGGGGTCGGGTCGTAGCGCTAGGGGGAGACACAGCTCCGGATCTCTCTCAAAAAAAAGGGAAAATTATATCGAGACCTCATACAAACCCGACAACAAGACCGAGCGAAAAAGGTGCCAAAGGGTGGGAGCAAGGAGCGCAAAAAACGATCTCGAGAAGGCAGAAACCTTAAGAATGAAAAATCCACCCAGATAAAAAGATACAATAACCAGCCACGAGGAGGAAATAGTCAAAAAAAAAGGGGGGAGAGGAATCGCGCCCTGTCCAAAAAAAGCATCCACGTCGAGAGCACAAAGAAACTCAACAGAAAGGTTAGTATACATTAAAACAAGACCCCGCGAAAGAGAAGAGACGGCCTGAGGAACCCGCCGAAAACCAATAATGTGCGTTCTGGTAAGAAGAAAAGAAAAAATTCACACTCCTCTGAAAAGAAAACGACGCACAACCAATCCGTAAAGGTCAAAACAGGAAAAGAGGTTGGTTAAAAAAAGGGGGGTCAGGAAAAGGCGCCAGGCCCGGGCAGCTACCCCTAAACGGTATGGCCAGCAACGATCACAAAAAAAGCCCTGCAATAAAAACCAGGGCGGTAGGCAACGTGCTGGGAAAAGAGATTCCGGTTCGAAGGTGCCGGACTACCGGAAAAAAACGTGTCGGGCACCTGGCGGGGGTGGGGGGAAAAAAGTTTTGCAAATTGCTCCAGAGTCTGCGGGAGGGGGGTGAGAACCTCGAGGGAAAGGCACACGACAGGGGAAGACCAGGGTGATGCAGGTGGCGCGGGGTTCCAGGAAAACGAAGTTAAAAAGGACCGACGATAGAAACGGCCAGCAGATCGATCAGAGTCAGGAATCAAGAGTAGGGTCTCTGGTATCCCAAAACTCAGAGAAAGGGGGTCAAATCAAAACATCATTAAACGGGGAGCGCCTGGGGAGGGTTAAAAGAAGTTAGACATTCTAAGATCGGAAGGGGGAGGGGGAGAACTCCTAATCTGTGAGTGAAGGAAAAACATCTCGGGAGGGAACTGGAAGGGCCATAGCCCTTCTCGTGAAGACAAAGAGGAACGAAAAGTGCAATATCACCAAAAAAACAGCAGCACCGAGAATCGAGCTGTTGATCGCAAGGGAAAAAGAGAAAGGAAGGGCTCGGGGGCTGCGTCTCGTTGCACCACAGCCTATTAGCTGCAACAGAAAAAAAGAACCGGGGGGGGGGGGGGGAGAAAATAAGGGAAGAAGGGGGGGCAAGGAAGGTACAGGGAGAGAAGAACAATCCTGCACTCCTCTGAAGAAAGAACAATAAATCGGCTCAACTGAGGGTGGCACAAAAAACAGACCGGGAGCAATTCAAAAGGTAGCGAGTATGGCGATCTTGAGGTCAGGAAGGGAGGCAGCGTAGAGGGGGGGCGTCCCGCCGGGGCACACTTGGAGGAGAATCAGGGGATCCAGTGGACAAACCGTCACTACGCCGCTGGAGATGTTTACGGAAGAAGTTAGCGGCCAATCACCTTTTCAACTTGTGACCCCGGGAAGGAACCACGGGAAGAGGAGGGTGATATAAGTTAAACGGGGTAGGGAAAACCCTCATACTTTCGCTGGTGGGTGGAAAAGGAATCGGGGAAGTAAAGCGGTAAGCTTTAGACCGACAAAACAACCTACGACCGTTCCTTTCCAATTGGATAAACGCGGTCTTTCACACAGTGCAACAAAACTTTGAGAGGGAAGACCTGGGGAGGAGCACGCGCCTGACGGAAGAGGTTCCCAATTCCTGGGAAATGAAGAGGGTTGGGCAGGAAAAGGCTGGGTTGCAGAATATCTACACGGAGGCGAGTAAACGAGAGCACTTTCCCCGTCCGGGCCCGGAGGGACCAGAGAAGCAAACCTCGACACGAGGGACGCACATCCTCACGCAAAGTATAGGAAGAAAGCTGCACACAGCCCGCGATGAGCCGCTACGCAAGTAGGGAGCGGAGGGGGATTTGCTGAAAAACGAATGCCCAACCCACGCGCGCGAAAAGAAAAACGCAACCCTACCGCTAGTGCGAAACCCAGGCGGGGGCCAGCGCGAAATGGGCCAAGGAATACATGCCTTACAAAGAGTTTACATACATTACCCGGTTCGAGAACAATGGGGGACGGAACAGACCTGGGTTTCCAAAGCTCCCACCCGGGCAACGGACACAGGGAGAGGGGGAAACTCATAGTCTGCTGGTCGAACACCACGATCAAAAAAACTCCACGACGATGCCGGACGCCTCAAAAGTCATCGGCGGAAAACCGCCAAAACAAGGACGAGCGAATTATCTAATGACCTCTGATCCGGTGATCCGGGAGAAGAGGGGGGACGGGCAGAACCCGATGCAGGTGGATCCGTGACGAGCCAGTGGGGGGGAAGTGAAAATGGATTCACAAGACCCAAACGACGGAGACCACAAAGAAGAAAGCCACAACTTACAAAACAGGGGGAGAAAAACGCGCTGAGCGGGTCCAAAACTACGTGCGGTAGAAAAAAAACTCAGGCAGAAGGCATCCAAAAAGAACTTACGGGCAAGCCTGAGGTGGCCTTGAAGAGGGGGAAAAAAAAGTGAAAGGTGATGCCCAATATGGGGTCTCCTTCCGCGTCAGTAGCGATACGGGTCATCACCAAATCATCATAGAGTCGCCCTACAATGGATCAAACATGTTGGGGAAAAAAGAAAATGAAAACATATTCAATAGCCTATTTAGGGCCAATGCGGGGATGGGGACCAACAAAGCGCCAGTCAGCATCGCAGACAGAAAACGATACGACGTTGTGGCACGAATATGAATCTTACTAACTTCTCATGAAACGAAGGAACCATATGGGCGGAGGTGGTGAAGATTAAATATGGGGGGACTCAGGGCCAAGCAGAGTTTCTTTAACTGCCGACCAAGAGTCCCGCAGTCGCGCAGAAAACGGACTGAAAAAAATCCGAGTAGGGGGCGGACTGAGACTGAAAGAGAGGGAAAAAAGAACAGGGTGGTGGACGAATTGACGGGTGGCTTCGTTCTGACCGTGTTTCCGGCCTTCAGAGGCCCAGTACCAAAGAAAAGAAGCAGAAGTCCAACAAAGAAAAAAGCAAAAAAAAACCCCGGGACAAAAAAAAAAAAAAAAGAGAAAATCATGAACGTGGAAAGTCTGGCAGAGGTTGCCTGACCAGGAAGCCGCCGAGCAAACAAGATCCATCCGGGGCCCGCCTCAGGCGCCTCGAACGTCGCAAGCGGCGAAGACTGGGGAGAAAAGATGTCACTGTTGCTGATGCTGGGGGGGGGCCGTAGGGAAAGATGTTGAAAGATGATGTATTCGTTGCCTAAATTCGGGTAAAGAGGGGCTAAACTGGAAAGGGGCGGCCACTAATAAAAAAACAACGTTGGGTATCTCGTGAATGCGGCTTTCCGCAAGGACCAGTGCAGAACCACCGACAGAGAGGAAATAAAAGCGCCGTTAGCAAACGGCGCTTGAGTCAGAAAGAGGAAGATCAGGTGACGAAGAAACAGAACCAGCGGTGGGGGACTGCGCCAATAAGTCCCGGGACCAAAACGGTGCAAGGCAGGAGAGAGGCGTCGCCGGAATGGGGTCACCTAATAACGAACACGCCGAGGAAAAGGTCAAATAGATGAAAGAAAAAAAATCCGAAAAACGAATCAGAATACGGCCTGTAAGCGGCCTGTGGAGGCGGCGGCCAAGCCGAGCGTCGCGTCCCCGTGTAGAAGGGGGAGGGAAGGTAGATCTCAGACGCGATCGAGTCAGGGGAGACGATATGAGGCCCGGACAGGGTGGATCACAGCAGTTCGGGGGATTAAACACAAAATGAAAACAGGTCCGGGCCTGGCGAGAGCAGCCGGTTCTATTTTGCTCGGCAAAGGACTGCGCCGGAAAACGCAGTAGAGGGGAAAGCAAATACGACTGTTTAAAGGGATCCCGCATTGACGAGGAAGGAAACACAAAAAAACTTAAACTCGGCATGGGGGCGGCGGGTTGTTAAGTGGGTCGATCACATAAGGGAGGGATCAAAACGGGATCAATTAAGGCGCGAACAGAGCAAGCAAAAGAAGGATCGGGGGGTATAGGTCGCACGGGCGGGCCAGCAAAATAGGGGGGCGAAAGAGCAAACGTTGTCAGACCGGGGCTTAGCAAAACCCGAAGGGTAGAAAAAAAATCGTAGGATGCCCTGGGGTAGGCGGCCGCCGGGAGATTCAAAAAGGAAATCGGCCGGCAGTGGGAGCCGGCTTAAATAAGCCAGACCTTGAGCGGTAGTGGTCTCGCGACGCGTAAAACCCTGTCTTCCTAGTTTTCCCTCGGGGGCACCCAGAAAGGGCATCTACAGAAAAACGAAAACAAAAACTGAGTAGGAATGACCCGAGGGAGTATACACGGGTGCGGGGCCGAAAAAAAAAGGCCAATCTGATCACAGGAAGCGCGGCAGAAGCACAACGGGGGACGGGCCAGCCTCAACGAACCAACTGGCGGTACCTGCCACAAAAGGTCAGCAAAAAACCTACATCGGCAACGTACAATAAGCGGGGGTGCGCAAAAGGAATTTGGTCCTCGGAGGGGGCAAGGGTCAACGCAAATTGAACTAGTTGGGCAACCGTCAGCGGACCAAGACGAGGTTGCTCTTTCTGGGGACAGGGAACTTGGTGCTAGGGGAGGAGGAAAACGACGAGGGATACCTCCAAACAAAAGGGCGGACCAACGGCCCGTAAAGGGAGGGCAAAAAAAAAAACAAAACCGCATGGCGGAACCAATTCGAGTCGGCGAAATCCTGACCGGGAATGGCCGCCTGAGACGACATAAACGGGGAGAATAGAAAAAAACCACAACAAACCCAACCCCAACCCCCCAACACCCCCACACAACCACAAACCCTAGCAGAACTCCCTGCGGGGCCATCGGTGCAAGAGCCCACGAACTGCATGGGCGCGGGGAAATAAAAAACCGGGGCTGAATCCAGAACCTAACTCGATCGCGCGAACGAGGGAAAAGTCAAGAAAGACAAAAAAAAAATTGAAAATACAGCAGGCGTGGTAATGCCCGCCGCCGACAGCCCGGACAATTCAGGCCGTCAGGCGAGCAATGTTTTTTTTGTTTTTTTGGTTTTTGGGTTGGTGGGGTGTGTGGGTGGGTTTGGGTTGGGGTTTTGTGGGTTGGGGGGGGGGGGGGTGGGTGTGGTTTTTTTTTGTTGGGTTTGGGGGGGGGGGTGTTTTTGTTTGGTTGGGTGGTTAGGGGTTGTGTTGTTTTGTTTTTTTTTGATTTGGTTTTTGTTTTTGATTGGGTGGGGGGGGGGTGGGTGTTTCGGAGGCGGTGGCTTTCAAAGCTAAGCGAAAAGGGGAAAAGAGTGGTTGACGAAAGACGGTGGACTCAGCACGAACGACCAAGGACAAGGACAAGCAAAATGAGTGGCCGAAGGGCACAAGGGTAAAAACCCGGGTTAGGGCCTGCTACGGTAAATATCCACCGATCTGACGGGGGGAGCGCAGGCGCGAACTGAACGAATAGAGAGGCGGTAGCCTGGCGCAAGCGAAACAATCGACGCGCCACCCACGGGCGGTGGGGGAACGAGGGAAGCCACCACCGCCAAACTTAGAACGGCCTAGTGAACATCGCTCCTGAAAACGGGTACACCCAACTGAAAACCCAAGAAGGCAAAAAAAAAAAAAACAGGAAGAAAAATCGGTGGCCAAACGTCTACGGCAAGCAGGACGTTCGCTAAACACCGGATGCGGGACCTAAGGAGGGGGGGGGGAAAAAGGGTCGGATCACGGCGGGCGCATGAGGCAAGAAGACACTAACACAGCATGCTGGAGTCTGATTAACAAGGGTCAGCAGTGGAGGCACGGAAAGGGCGATTCTGGGGTGAATGTGTGGCACAGAGGATCGCATGGCTGAACTGGGTCCGACAAGTCCGGGCCGAAAAAGGGAAAAATTCAAAAGAGGCACAAGGAGGGCAAAAAAAAAACTCTGCGCTATTGGAACTGCGGTGAAACTTCAGCGCAAAAAAACATACTACGTATCTGAGCCAGGCGCAGGGCTGAGAAACGGCTGGATCCCTAAGGAAAGGACCGACGGTCCCGACACTGCTGCGGACGACCCGCAACCATGAGAAACCAAAACTAAATAGGGGCAAGCGGGCATCCTGGCGAAAGTCGTCAGACAATCGTCGGCAAAACAAAGGACGTCGCCAACCAGCTGAGGGAGACTGCCAAAACTGGCGCTGTGCTGGGACACTCCCCGGGAAACATCGAGAACCGACGGCCCGAACCAATCTGCGTCCTCAAAACACGCGTGATCCATCTGGGATGGGAACTTGCAAAGGGGGCGGGATGGAAAGGACTCCTCCTCCGCAGACGCGAAGGCGCCAAACATCGCTATAAATGATCGGAGGGAAATCCAGGGAGGGCCAGGCCACCAAAGGTTGCCCTGAACCTGTTCTGGGTTGTCGTCTGCAACGACAGGGGGGGAAGGGGAAGGAAAACCGGTCAGTTCTGGTGAACGTGTTCATTGGCGGAGGCGTCTGTGTTGGGTCCGTTTAGGGGGGGCTGGGAGCACGCGCTGGCGGGTGAAGGTGGGATCACAAGTGGCGACCGGCCCACAGAGGAAACGAACAAAGAAAAGAAGCAAGGTCAGGGATGCCAATAATTCAACCCCGACACACAGGGCGAATAGCAGGATCATCTAAAGAAGAAGCTGCGCTGCAGGGAGACGCAAAAAAGAACAAGGGAGAAGAAGGTAGAGGGAAGGGGAGGTGAAAGTGTGTTTTGGAAAAGAAACTTCCTTTTTACTACTCCTGGCCGCTGGCTGGGGGGGAGCCAGGTGAAAAGACCGGAAAGATGGTCGCCATCAGGGGCGGCTCAAGACCTGTCCAAGGTATCGCAACCCACAAACACTGCATTATCAAGGATGACATTTAGTAGACTGGGGAACAAGACGAAAAGAAGAAGGGGCAGGGGAAGGTCGCCGTATAGCGAGCCTGGGGGAGGGGGGAGAACCAAGGGTGCGAGAACCAAGAAGAGAAGCCCCTCATTCCAAGCAGAAGCCTTTCGCGAGCGAAAATAAGGCTCGTTCCTGGGGGACGTAAAAGAAAGGACTTGACCGGGGATGATTGCGCGCGTACCTTCGCTGTTATTGAAGCGACTCGCTGTTAAAAAACATGAGCGTGTCGCGAAGCCGGCCGAGGATGTCCGCAACCCGAAATCTGGGGTACCACCTCTCCGTCTTGGTGAACAGAAAAGGGCGGAAACAGAAACGCCGTCAGAAAAAAGCACAGGTGGCAAACCCTCCATGGTTCAGTGGGGTTACCGACGCGTCACAAACGCGACCGATAGTAGTTTGGGCGGCGGGGGGGGAGAAAACCGGAGAAGTCAATACTTCCGAAGAAACAGTTTGAAAAAAGAAAATCTGAAGGGCGGGGTGTGAAATCCGTTTGACCCAATCGAGCAAGGCAAACCTACGGCCCGTGGAGACGAAAGGGTTAAAAGGGGCACACGGTTACAAGGAATCTAAAAGCGAGAAAAACTTCGTTAGAAAAAGTTTACCAGCCTGGAAAACGGCTCGACCGCCGGAAAAGAGAAGGTTATGGACTCGCTACGCCAAGAAGAAAAAGGATACCAAGAAAAAGAAGAACACCTCACCGTCTGAAAAAAAAGACCGGCTGGGGGCCTAAACAGGTCTGAAACCAGAAACCGTTTCGGGAGAAAAAAAGAGGTCGCACGTCTAACGACTGCTTAAAAGACGTGGGCAAACAGAATAGCAGCGGGAAGTCGACCGGCGGCGTGAAAGCCGGAATGCATTGCTCTCAGGGAAAAAGCCCGAGAAAGTAAAAGGGATCCCGACTAAATGCAAGAAAAAGCGCCGTTCGTCAAGCGGGGGCTGGAGGAGGAAGGTTCCCCGGCCAGTGTCACTTTAGCGTCAGTCTATGGTCGAACAAGAAGCGTGAACTTTTCAAAACGCATGTCCTACAGTGAGGATAAGACACCAGCATGAACGGCGACACCGGTCCAAAACGACTGGGTCGTCGCCTACCAAACGGAGGAAAACGAATGGAAACATCGGAATAATCCGGGGATGTGTGACTTCAAAAGGACTAAAGTGAAGGGGGGGCGGGCGAGGACCGCAAAAAAGGGGAAGGGAAACGCGAAGGCGGAAGGAATGGTGCGGCCGTAGCACTAGACTAGTCCTGGGCAGGCCGAACTACGGAAAGGCCCCCGCGCAACAAAAAACCAACCTTCTGAGCAGTTGATCAAGGGAAGGCAAAGACACCGAAAAGCTAAAAAACATAGCCCAAGCTTCAAACAATCAGTTACACTAAAAAAAAAAAAAAAAAAGAAAAAAAAAAACAAAAAAAAAAAAGAAAAAAGAAAAAGAAAGAAACCCGCCAGTAACAAATCTCCCACCTTTAAGGGGAGGACTTAAGGGGGTAAGGGCATTCCCCTTCCTATCATTTCGCACCCTTAGAGTAACGACTTCAATGGGGAAGGGAGGTATAACTTCACTTCTAAGTGGATTTTGAATGGTTCTCGCTGGGGCCATCACCGGAAGCGCGGCCTCTGCAATTCGATCTTGATCACCTGGACTTTCTAGGGAAAAACCAAAGAAAGGCAAAGGGAGATTGGGTAGACTGTGCGTAGGGGAAACATCCACTAAAGAGATTCTAGGGAAAAACTAAGAGAAAATCGACTCGGAAAAAAAAGAACGCCAACAGAAAGCGACTGATTTTTTTGGCAACGCTGTCAGCAAACGTCCCATGAAGCGCCGGAAGGTAAGTGTGACAATGTAATGACGCTCAAAAGAGCATCTCAAGAGCTGACTAAAAACCGGTTGGGTCACTGGAATGCACCTCGAAGACCCCTGACCTCGTCAAGAGGGAGAGGAAAGGTGATTGACTTGGGAAGACGAATTGTGTGTTCGAACCTCTTTTCGAGGACTTGAAGCACAAGGAAAGTCGGCGGAAAAGACGAGAGGGTTGTTGCACACGCACACAGCCGGCCCTGGGGTGCAGACGAGCGAGAAAAGGAGAGAACGGAAAAGACCGTGATAGAGAGAAAAAAAAACAAAAGGATTAGGTAACCGTATATAGAACCTAACCGGCGGGATACTTGAGCGCTCGACCCAACAAAAAGAAAATTGCCAAGGGTACATATTGGGGGGGCAAAACCGAAAACGAGCTGCCTGCGCAATCTTGAATGGCAAAACAGGCCCAACCGGGGGAGAATGTGAGCTAATAGGGAAAACTGACTGCACCACACCAAAGAGGACTCAAAAACTGATAAAGCCTGAAAATAGGGGCGAAGAGGGCAAGGGGTCTTCGAGCAAGCCCCTGGACACACCACGACGTCATCCACTTCAGAGAAAAGAGAGCCAGAAGGGTTGGGCGCGCATTCACAATTGCGGCGGAACGGCCGCAGGAGAGACGGCCTCGAAAAAAAGTAGCAACACTTCCAACCAGTCGCTGGGTTGGGGGCTTACTGGGAAGAGAGCTAAGCAGGCGCTAGTCTCACTTAGGACGTCGGGCAGTGACGTCGAAACTCAGAAAAACGTACAAAACACGCAGACCAGGGGTTCGTTGGGGCATAAACGAAAAGGGGGGAAACAACCAAAAAAAAGGAAGCGGCCGGATCAACTTTGAGGGGGGGGACAGCCAGAAGGGGACCAAACCCAATTCCATGCGCACGGTGCACGTTTCTAGCGACCAGAGAAGGAGGGAACTCGTATAGCCGGTTCGGCCTTGAAGGAGATCCGGGAACACCGGCCCCCAAAGGTCTCTGGTCAAAAAACTGCGGTGGGTGGGTGGAACGGCTGGGGGGGGAAGTGAAACTTGGGGGCGCGGTTCGCGCGGGGCTTTGAACCCTGCTTTTATTAAAAAGCAGCCGAACGGGGGGGAGGCGTAATTTGTCGAGGGGTGAGGCAAAGGAATGAGCTCCCCAAGGGCCTAAAGAGAGAATGAATTCCTCCAACTAGTCGGCGGGAGGAAAAAAAACCCTGCTCTCGAAGGGGAAAGGGGCGGTCTAAAAAGCCAAACATCTTTGGTGGGGTGCGAATTGTAGGGGAAAAAAAAAGCAGTGTGTCGATTGAGCCACATCGGGGTGGAAACAGTTGGTATGCGATAGAGAAAAGCAAGGGAGAGGCAAGGGGGATTTGAGGGGACCGGAAAAGCATCTCTTAGTAGTAGAAATACTGTTGACTCGCTGTAGGGAAAGGAGGGGGACAAATCCGGACCCTGCTCGTCGCATTGCCGCAGGGAAACCAAAAAAAAAGGACACGGGGCTTTGATCAAAGTACGCGGGCAAAAAAAATCGTCGAAAAGAGGGACGTCGCCTGCGTCGGAGATCGACGGAAGGCTTGACTTCGCGAAACAACATCCGGCAAGAAGAGACGAGGAAAGCCCAAAAGGAAAAAACGTGAACCGCAGCTACTGCATTTTCATCAGGGGCCACGGAGGGAAGCAGCTCACAGACGGGCCCTGAATCTATAGACTAAAATCAAACGGGTGAGGATGCAAATCCCCTTGAGTATACCGGAGGAAAAAGCATTCTGCCCACCTGGGAGGGGCCAGCTAAGAAGGAGGTGACAGGAATTATGATCCTTCGTAGGGGCAAAGAACATAAAAGGAAAAGGAACCAGAGCTAAATTTAAGAAGCCGCCGTTCAAACTTAAAATTAACCTCCGCTGGAGGTTTCCGTGACTAGGGAGCACAGAACAGAAAAAAAAGAGGGCATGTCCCACGGGTCAAAAAATGTCATTAACAAAGATTATTGGCTTAGAGAGGAGGGGGGTGGAAAACTTCGAACAAAAAAATCAATGGGGGCCTAGTCGTCCCATTAACTGACGCGTTGGTGGCAGTTCAAAGCACCGAAAAAGGGGTAAGGGAACCCGACGACCAAAAGACGAAATTTAACGGTTCGAGAGTTGCTACGGAGGGGGAATAAATTCAACAACGGGGGGAATGCCCGGTCTTGTCCGGCCCCGGGAGGCGGAGGGGGGTCAAGAAGGTTTTTCACCACCTGACCGATGGGGAAAGAGGAAGGATGGTTTCGTGACTAAAAATCACAAGGGAGTCTAAAAAAAAACCAAAAGAGCTGTTGGGGGAAAAAGCCAACTCGTCGGAAAAAACAGAACCCCGCGACGCAAAGAAGCAGACTCAAATCCCTGAAAGTAGACGCGAGACCACCGCCAAAATCGTGCGCAATCGCGGGGACAAAGAGTTGAGAGGGGAAGTATAGTGTGAGAAAATTTCCAAGCACAAACCACTATCCGGCGAACCGAAAAGAAAGACCATAAAAGAGAGAAAAAGTAGGGCACGGGAGGTGGGAAGAGCGGCGTAAAGGAATAAAGTATACATTGAGGCTGCGGGTGGGGATCAAAAAAATGAACCGTTCTATAATAAGAGATGAAGGCCAAAATAGAATGAAGGGGGGGAGTGTCCAAGGCTCCAAAAAATACCGCAGGAGTATGGAAACGTCAAAACTTCTTTTACTAACAAACACTAAAAAAAAGAGAAACAAGGGAAGGGAAAAGAAGAACTTTCGTACGCAGGGAAAACGGGGCCCCAATGGAACAGAGCTGGAAGAGAGATGTGCTATTAGCCTTGGGCTGAGTCATTGCTTAAAAAAGGGTATCTTTAAGACAAGCTGGGCAAACGGGGATGCACACGGAGCACTCCTCTTTTCCCAGGACAATTGAGGAGGGCCCACAGACCGATGCCTGAGACCCAGAAAAACCGGACACCGGACACAAGCGAACACCACTCAACATCAGATTACAGGCTTCAACAGAAAGACTGGGGGGGCTTGGCGGGTCCCCGTCCTCATTCAGACCCGAAGAGAAAAAAAAACAAGGTCAATACAAGAGTGGCTTGACCTGCTTCTCCACATTAAGGGGACCAGCCGATGTGGGGAGCTTCAGGTAAAACAGAGGAGAAGGAGCGTCAAAAAGGGACAAAAGCAAGGATATGGCAACAGCCGCCATAAAAGGGATCAACACGAGGTAGCGCAAGATCCACATTCTTGGTCCTTTAAAATGATCGGTCAGAGGAAAGAGGGGGCATTATGAGGCCCATACCAAAATCGCAGTCCTGTCACGTCAAATGTCCATGAGGAGAAGGAAGGTGTGTTGGTAAGATTTCGGGAAAGAACTAAACCAAGGGGAACGAAGGACAAATAGGGGAGTGTGGAAGAGTCCTGGGGATTGAAGTCTTCAATCAATTTTCTTGGTTACCGGCCGGGGGGAACGCGGGGGACAGGGAAGCACATAAACGCGCAAGAATTAGGTGTCTCTTCTTAAGATTACCTGAGGCGGGACAAACAAATGGTTTTCACGATAACTTAGGGGGTGCTGAGGTGAGGGAAAAGAGCAAGGACTCGGGAAACCAGTCAACACCCATCGCAGCTGAGGGAACCAAGAACACATACGGGAAAAACAGCACCCAACAGGTGACCGGCACGCATCCAGTGAAGAAACGCAAAAGAAGCTGGGGAGTCGGTCGGGAGAAAGGAAGAACCACGGGGATAAAAACTTCCCAGGAAAACAAGCAATCCTGGCCCCGCCTAAGTGGGTCTCTGGATCACGTGAAGACACGCTAAATAACGGGCTACCCTTGTTCCTTTGAGGGAGGGAGGTGGAACAGGAAATTGTCTGGTTTCCTAGGGGTGCCATATGGAAAGAAAGGGATCGGGGTTTCGGTGAACTCCTGTCAAGTTTCGGACCAGGGGGAACATCAGGAGCAAAAGCGTGACGGTGCGGCAGCACGGGGGGGAAAAACAGCCGTTGGGGGGGAGCGGTAAGATGAGGGCTTCCCCATGGAGAAACCAAGAGAAAAAACCCTCAGCCGGAATGAGGAGAAAGAAGAGGGAAGGGACAGCATCTGGGCCGATAGGAGAAAGTAGCAGGTACCAACTTTGGTAACGGCCAAAGGAAAGAGAAGAGGAAAAAGAGAAAAAGGGGCGCCTGTCTCAGTTCCGGGGAGCGAGTTTTTGCACCGTAAAGAGCACCAAGGAAAAACGAATACTCTGCATTCGGCAGGGAAAGAAAAAACCAGGGAAGGCCAGAACTGAGGATAATAGGAAAGGAAAGTACCTTTCGTGCGGGCGGCGGCAACAAGAAGAAGGATTGAGAGTCACGGTGTAGACAAGAGAGGTCTTGAGGTGGGCGATTTTCGCCGCCTAAAGAGGAGGCCGGGAGGGAGAGATGTGACACTAGCGAGGGGTATTGCAAACGAAAAGGTGTGGGAGTGGGCACACACTATAGGGAAAGGGGGGAGGAGTTTCATATGTCCTCAGATACCTGGAGTTAAGGGAAAGATGGGCTGGCCATGGCAAGTTCATGATTACTCCTAAAACCAACAGTGTACAAGGAAAAAGAAGAAAGAACCGAAAAGGGACGGGGCGCGAAGGGGAACGCGCGACTGTACTTTGGAGCAAGGAGGAATAAGATTAGGTGGATTTGGCACAACAAAGAGGAGGGGACAAGCCCATGGCATAATTTCAGCAAAGGTCAGTGCAGCACAGTCGGGGTATCGGAGACCGGGGAGAGAAACTGCGGGAAAGCAAAAGAGGAGAACAAAGGGCTCATAGCCAACTTAAAAAAATAAAAAAACTATTTTCGATCAACCCTCTTATTAGTTTAAGAGGAGAGCAGAGCGGAAAAAGGGTTGCAGGAGAAGGATGGGGGAGGGAGTGAAAGGCCACGAGACCGTGTCTGCTGCTGAAATACTCTAGTCAGGAAACAGTCTCAGACGGGGGAAGGGTTTTAAGGGGAAGAAAAAGTGTAG
>Ga0179591_1425662_pt1 | contig 15128 bp, 12 predicted proteins | sample CZOMad2_1_08_16f_FD_182891 | JGI IMG/M metagenome (GOLD analysis project Ga0179591, IMG submission 182891) | Vadose zone soil fungal communities from Angelo Coast Range Reserve, California, USA - CZOMad2_1_08_16fungal (PacBio error correction) | ecosystem: Environmental > Terrestrial > Soil >...
TTATCCCGTGAAAAGGGCCGAAAATACGCGAAACGGGAACGCCCTTCTGGAGTCGAAGCAGCCCAGAAAAAGAGACAATGTCCAAAACTCAAAGAGGGCCCACTCTCAGTCACACCTCTGTGTCGAGTCCAACTCCTGCGCCTTCGAGAAAAAATGTCTTTTCTCAACCATAAGGGAGCAATCAGCTAAAGAAGAAGGGGGGACATCAGTGAGACTCATTCAGATGTCAGCTTCAACCTCTTCGGCGATACAGCAGCCTTTTTCGATCAAGAGAGATGCACTGTAAAGCAGACTCATAAATGAAGAAGAATAAATCAACTGCAAGGAATTTCCGGCCCGTGGATTCCTCCAGGAAACACATACAAACCCAGATCAAAGGCAGTCTCCCGGGGAAAATGCGGTATCCGGCCGTGCATCCTGATCCTCGGCAGCCAATCACTCTAAGACTAAGGCTCGGGAGGGGGATCATAAGCCTGAAGTGCCGGGCAGATCTCTGAGACGACCTTGGTGACCTTGCAACATGACCCGGGAACTTCTCGAAAGGTTGAAACTGAAAACCAAGCGGTCCCATGTATTTGCCGGGGGCTATCAAAGGTGCAAGGGAGACCCTGTACCTGCAAAGAAATCTTCTGTCTCTGGGGGACCGTCCAAGGGGGGACCCGACGAAAGTCTCGTCCATGCGCATCCTTCATCGCGAGAGGAGACGATCCTGTGGGCTCGGAACGTAAGGGAACCCTAGGGGAAGAAAAAAAATTTTCGCCTTGGTGTCTGACATTGTTTGAAGAGTACAAAAAAAGAGGAAAGAAACCTGAAGAGAGACTCAAGGGGGGGAATTATCCAGAAGTATCGTATTGAAGAGAATTTGGGCATGCCAGAGGACCCTTCGCAATACAATCGGGCCGGGCAATGCTGGCGGATGTTGAGACTGTTCTTTGGGTGGAAAAAGCATTTATGGGAAGGGCTAACGCTCTGAAAGAAAGAAAAGGATAAATTCAAAGAAAAACGAAAGGAAAGTCTGGGCAAAGGGAGTCATCGAAGATGCCGGACGACGATACCTTCTCCTGGATTAAGGGAGCTGGGGGCAAGCGGTTTGGGTCACGAGAAAGACCGACTAGGAAGAAAAGAAAAGCCACGCCATTCTGATAGCCGACTCTCTCACACTACAAGGCATGCATCTACCCCTTAGATTCAAAAAATAGAAAGTCCGTCTTGTGAAGGTGGGACTCTCCACCGAGCTATCAGGAGGGTGCAAAAAGGGAGGAACGAAACGAACTATCCTCTCGCATCCTCCGGAGACCCGACAATAGGAAAGAATGAGGATAAATCTCTAGCCCGCCCGCTAGATCGAATATCTGCTTTATCCCCAACGATTAAAAAAAGAAAATAGGAGTGAAAGATTCTTCTCAAAACGAACACGTAGGGCTCTGACATTTGTGTTAAAGAAAGGGGACTTAGATCGAGGTATAGAACACTGGAAGGAAGGTTGCTTACCGTGCCTTTCATCTGAGATGTGCCATTTGGGACCAAGCAGTATAGACATCCGGTGTAGAGGAGGAAGGAGAGGCACGTACCTGGATGCTTGCATCGGGGCTGCTTTTGGAAGGTGTGGAGCTCGGGACGGTCATGAGGGCGTGGTGACGTCTATCCTAGGGAAGTATGGGCATGTTACACTTCATAGGGGGCCTATTCTCTTTGGGAAAAACCTTGCTGGGGGGAATCCAAGACCTTAATCGGTTAGAGTAGTCTAAGAAAAAGTACTTGACGACTCTAAGAAAGGGACGCTCTGAGGAAGGGGAGCGCAGGGAAAGAGGAGGGGATAGTGAAGTAAGGGGAAGCGCAACCGAAACTGGGGCATCCACTAGGGCAATCTTAGGCGCCACTTCGGTGCGGGAAGGGAAGTTTAGAAGGGCAGCAGAAATAAAGAGAGGGACAAGGGGGAGATGTTGATTTTATAAGGCGAGTCACAGGAAGAGGAGAGTTTGGAAGATTAGAAGACAAAACTACACGCGACAACTGGTTTTGGTGTATTTCAGATGGAAGGGGCAGGGCTTGTAGCTAAAAAACGCGCGAGGATATGAAGCCGAGAGATTTACTCGAATGAAGCGGGCAAAAATTTCTGTCAAAGTATGCAAAGAACGCTGGGAGGCAGTGAAGGCATCAGTGTTTAGAGTGGATAGCGGCAAGGGGGAAATACTCTTTCGTGGTAAAATAATTGTGCAAGTGCCAGGTTCTCAACATAACGTTCGCGACTAAGATGGCACGCAAGCATTCGCTATCTATACATCGAATCGCTCTTGGAACTATTATAAGGAGATCCCTACGGGGTTCATGAGACAAGTCATTTTGATAAGGGGGGGAGGTGGCTGGGACGGAGAATCAGCCGGAAATTAATGCTTTTAGGAGGACGGGGTGCCATTGGGGGAAAATGTTGGTGTCATTCCGTTCTGCGCTTGCATTGTTAGAAGGTCGAAGGACAACAACGCTGCTGGGGACAGTGAAGCGAAGACGAAGGAGGGGGGGATAAGCATAGAAATGACATCAGGAAGATAACAAGACATCGGGGGAAAATCCTATGTGGGGGGGGGGGGGGATTGCGGAGAAAGAGGTGGCTCGGAAGAGACGGAGCATCAGGAGTGTACGAAGATGGGGGAAAGGTTTATCCTGGAAACAGGGGATGCTTAGAAAAAAGGGAGGGCAGGAAAAAAAGTTCGCGTTAAATCTGGGGATCTACGGAGGAGAGAAAAAACAACAAAGAAGGAGAGGAAGGAGATTACGGTCGATCCACCGTTCCTTGAAGGGAATGGATTCGTGAAAAAAAAAAAGGAAATAACGAAGACTTGAGATAAGCCTGGGGGGAGTAGCCAGAAGGGTCAACTATCTTAGCGCGAATCGATTCTAAGCCTCGTTCTCGGACTAAAACTAATGCGGAGAACAGCTCAACATTTGCGGGGGGAAAAACAGATTGTCTGTTAACCCGCCTCTTATGAGAGAGAGCAGGAGGACTGGGAGCAGGAACGCCTTCACCTCTCGGCGACCCGCATGGTGAGTCCTGAAAGAGTCAAAAAGAATATAGGGGAGACTTCCTTAAAACATTTCAATTGTACTAGAAAAGGGTCGTACTAAGAACGTTCAGGCAGAAGTGAGTCAAGGCCTGCAGCCGACACCGAGAAGGAATAACAACTTTATGCCGGAAGGAGGTGCATCCGGATCCGAGCCAATCACTCTACTAATCGCTTGTAAGAAGAAAAACGCTGTCTGAGACGTTGACCGACCAGAGATTGCCTCCTCCTTCCCGTCTCTACAATCACTGGGGGAAAAAGGACTTCGTGACTATTGAGGGAGAACGCGATCCAAGGAAATGCTTGAAAGGACCAGTTCCGGCAGCGTCGCGGCTCTAAGCAAAGGCAGGAAAAAAATAGAAATGAGATCCTGTCAAAAGAATGCCGTCCTCCTTTGCCTGCGTGGGCTCGTACAGCAAAAGAAAAGGCGCCAAAAACCCGCAGAAAAAGAAACCATCCCAACACGAAGTTTTCTGACATGGGGGGGTCGACTCTTCCAAAAAGGGGGGGGAAAGGGAGGAACCTATTTGGAGCCTGATAACTCAATAATATCGGGCTGGGAGAGGAGGAGTTCAGCAGCCGGAAAGGAAGTCGCAATCCCTCCATCAAGAGTTTTCCGCCATGCCTTTGACAAGGACAAGATGTTAGGTTTTCTTTGACTGGGGGAGAAAAAGGATCTCACCAGGAACAGGAAACCCTCGGGAGGCTCCCCGGGGATAAGAAGCGTCCAAAAAAGAAAAGACTGACCTTAGCCTATTCAAAGGGAGAAGACTCACGTGGGGGAAAAAGAGATAGGCCCCGAAGCAATGCACCATAATGACAACGCAGCCTCTCGAAACCCTCAAGCGCAGAAAGCTGTAAGCGCTCAAAACACCTTCCCCTCCTACTATTCAGCCAGAGGCAGAGCCGCTGCAGGGCCATCTCCACCTATCAGAGAAAGGGTGTGCAAAAAAAGGAAAAGCTTAAAGTGAAGGAAAAAAAAAGAAGCCTCCCGTTCAAGGGGGCATCCTCCTTATCCGAAAGGCTCATAAGAAAACGGGAAAAGCGGTCAAAGCCTCCGCACCGTAGCTGCGGCGACCGCCCTCTTCAAAAAAAACTAGGAGGACTTCTACAGCAAGCTACAGGGGGCTTACAAGTGGTGTTCAAGATCTTGAATTCCTGACTTGTCTGTTGGGAAAAGGCCGCTAAAAAAGTCTGTTCTGGAAAAAAGTCCGTGCAGCGGGACTATTGCAATTTTGCACGCAAGGATAGTCCTCGGGTAGGGCAATGACAGGGGGAAAGGACGGGAAGCTGTCCTCGTAGGAGATTTAGAGAGGAGGATGAGGGCGAGTTAGAGCTTTTACGGCTAATAACTGCGTGCTTTGGCACCAGTAGAATGGTCTTCCTAGATCTTAAGAAAAACCTTGCTACTGCCACCGAGAGAAAAATGACTCGGTTCAGGCAGGGATCAGTCGAAGGTCAGCATCAAGGCGTGACGACGCCCTGGGTACGAGCGGATGCGGAACAAGAAGAGAAGTCCCTGGAAGGGAAGAGCCCTGAAAAAGAAAGGATAGAAACACTCAACCTAAGAAGGGGAGTTTGGCTCCACTAGGACCAAGGCGAGAGGAAAGGAGGATGGGGAGGAGGGGCGAAGGAGTGCAATGGAGCTCATCGCCCGATATCGAAACTTTGAGACGATAGGGTTTTTAAGTTATAACGCTAGAGGTTCCGCATTCAGGGGGGGGGAAAAGAGCCTTAAAAATGGCGACAAGTCAACGGTTTTGGGGATTGTTTGGGCATTTCTGGCCGGATCGCGGAAAGTGTTACGCTCCCGGTAAAAAGATTATACTCTAGGAGGGGAGATTATTCTATCTAGGGCTCGAATTTATCGGGTGAGCAAAAGGAGCGGCCGAAAGGAGAGGGCAATGCATTCATAAGGGAACTTGTGATCTCGGGGAAGTACTATACGACGCACAAGTGTTTTCACCCGGGAGCAATTGGATGAGGCAAAAGAAGGGTGACTTCGGTCGAACTGTCTTATGAGGATAGAAAAAGGAGGAGTTATGGACTGCTAGGATCGCTGCTCAGGCATTATCCCGACGGGGGGTAAAATTAACAGGAGATAGCGGGGATGGAATCAAAGGAGGGAATCCTACGGCCGGGATCTGCTGTGGGGATGGGGTTGCAAGGCCCATGTTGGGGGGAAAAGCTTTAGAGGGAGGGATCTCGCGGGGAAGGGAGAGAAACGGAGATGGGAGCGCCAAAATCAGAGAAACTATGCGCGCTTGGATAAGACAGGGGTCACTAAAGTCCGCAAGGCCAGGGGGGGGGAGAAAATCTGGTTTTTTTTGAAAAGCCATTTGGTGGGGGGAGGATTCTCAGTAGGAACGAAATCAACGTTTAATTCGCAGTGGGGGACTTCGACGACTATAGGGGGGGGAAAACCTCTGTTCGAAAAAAAAGGTGATTGCTGGACGAGGGCAGGTTCCGGGGGGAAACATGCATAAAATTGAAGGGAGGTCCGGGGGAGACGTCATGGGAAGCTCGAACAACAAGAATAGAGGATTACGTCAGTTAGAAGAATGAGAAGGAAAGACCACCTTAACAGAAAAGGACTTCTTGGGGGTGAGGAAAAGAACCTGGGGACAGATCGTCCACTCGGAAAAATCTCACGGAGAGATCGTCGCATGTCAAAAAGAAGATGTCTCCCTCACCATTGCTGTTTCTCACAAGTTTTAAAACACTCAGCCTCGGAGCGAGGCAGCGTGCGGTCTTAGCAAGTCTGTCACCTCTTGAGGGAGAGAAAAACAGCCGTTGCTAGACGAAAACAAGAGAATCACGCAGTAAGGAGAACGTTCCTGGGTAAACGGCCTACGAAAAAACAAGATTAACGGAAGGGGAAATTGAGTCCGCAAAAGGCATCATCAACGCTATACAAAAAGAGTTAAAACGGTCGTTATACGGAAACCGGAAGCTCATAAAATAAAGATACTACTGGCATGGAGGAGCATCGATCCTTTCCGCGTACTCTACAGAAACCCCCGTTGCTTGTTCTTACTAGCACCATGCCATTCCCTAGCCGAACAAGCTGCTGAAAAACGGGTCCCTAGGGGTCCACCTCGATCAACTTACACACTTAAGATGCTTTGCCAAGTCAAGGAGACAAAAGCTATTCGGATGCTTGGGAAACTCATTGCTCCTTACTCGGACATCAGCTCCGCCGCGCGGATCTGGATTCCTTGGCTCGTAAGAGCCAAAGGAGGCAGAGCAAAGCACAGAAAAACCATTTTGACGTGGGGTGGATCCTCTTCAAAAATCGAATCGTAACCAGGGGTGATCTCCGCAGGAGAAGAAAAATGGTATACGGCTCTTAATTGACCGACGGAACGTTCAAGAAGACACAACGGGAGGCGGGTCCTGAAGAAAAGGATGGCCGGTGGGATTAAAAACTACTGGGGGGGAAAAGGGATTTCTCGACGGCGAGACAGGACTTTCTCGTCTTGTACTCCAAAACAACGGAAAGCCCCAAGCTGATAAAAAGAAAAACTTCGCGAAAAGGAAGAGGAAAAGAGTTCAGGTCGAGTGGTGGAAATCCAGAGGTGTTCACTAAAAGGACCCGACGATGCACCAGAAGGGTTCCACAGCATCTGTAGGGACAAGGGCTCTCAAAATCGCCCTCAGCAAAGATGTAAAGAGCTTCAACAAACCCCAGAGAGATTCAGCAATAAACCGATTTCCGGGGCTCCAGAGAATTCGTTTCAAGGGGGACCACGCTGACGTCACGGTCAAAAAAGACCAAGAATCCGCACGGAGGGGGGCAGCCGACAATGCTCATTAATACAAGTCTTTGAAAAGGAACATCCTCCCTCTCAAGGAGAGTTTTCGCCGCCGCAATCAGTCTCGGAAGAAGACTTAGGAGGAGTGAACGGACGCAGCACTACGTTCGGGGGTTGTACAAGGATTTCTTGAGGAAGGGATAAGTTTTCTTTATCTAACAGCTAACGTGCAGGGGGAGAGTGAGGAATCAGAATGAAATGATACTCCTGGAGTGAGGGGGTGTATATTGCACTTTCAAAGCAACTTCTCTTACTGCAAGGAGTGAATCGTCGGGATGTGGGAGAAGGGGGGAGAAAAAGATATGGCTCTTATTGCTATTGGGTAACGAGAAAGGGGTCTTTGGAACAAGTATGTGACATGTTCTTCATATTACCTATTTCTCTTTAAAAAAAAGGGGCTGCTGGAATCAATAGATCGGTCCAGATCTCAAGGAGAAGAATCTTTGACGACTCTGGAAGGAATATGAAAAAAGACGAGTCTTGAAGTTAAGCAAGACGGGTTTTTAGATCGAAAAGGTCCCCAGCGAGAAAGATACAGTAGTGGTGCAAAAATAATACCAGGGAAGAAGGCGGAACTCAGGGGGCTGGTTGGAGGGGGAAGTAAAATTCCGCGAAACGAAGTCATCGCAGAGCGGAGGACCGAAATTTAAATGGTTAATGTAAAATATCATCCCCGATTTCCAGGAAGAGCATTGTGGGAAGAGGAGACAAAGGTAAAAACACCACGCACCTGTTGGGGGTTGCAGGGGGGAGGGAATCTGCTCGCTTCTTGTTCCAGCTACACAAGGTCCGGATCTGAGGATCACTCCTCTGGGGAAAGGGATTATCTTTGTCCTTCTAAAGATAGCGCGTCGTAACTTTAGTGTCAAGGAAGTCATTGAGGAGGGATCTCTTCAATGAATTACGCGAGACGCAGTGGAAGGAGTCAAAAGGGAAAATAAATTTCCTTTTGAGGAAAATTTCTGAGTTCCGGGGAGAAGAACGACTTCGGGGGAAGAAGTCTTATTCGATAGAAGAGGATGACAAAAGTTATTCTAAAAGAGCCGGCTGCCCTCCGTGGGGGGTAATTTAGACGGAGGGGTTATCGCTTTAGGTGGGAAGAAGTCGAAAATCGGGAGGGAAGGACGTCAGGGGGTTGGATTTTCTCGTCTATTGTTTGCAATTGCCATAAGAAGTCTGCTTTATCGGATCTCGCGGAAGGAATGCAACGTCTTATGGGGAATGAATCTCTGTAGAAGAAAAGGGGGGGAAACCAGGCTGCACTCGCTTCAAGGGATGATTTTCTAACAAAGGGGTTGAAGAAAAAGGTTGTGGAAGGGGGATGGGAACACACGATCACCGAGGGGGGCTCGAAGACGGCTCGCGTGGACGAGGTGACCTCTTTTAGAACACTGGGATTGGGGTGAGGATAAAAAGTTACGTGTCTCGAGGTAGGGACTTGATGGGGTTCATCGAGGGGAGATCTCTCAGAAAAACGTGAGGAAAGGGGAGGAAGAGGGGGAGGGGTCTATCCAAAGTTGATACCGTTCAAAGCCCTCGAAAGGAACCTTCTTGATAGTCTAGCAAAGACACTGTGTCTGTATCAAAGGGTCACCATATCTCCAGAGGACGTCAGGAAGAAGCTAAGATTAACATCTGGAAGCCTTCGGCCTTAAATAGCTTTTCAGTCAACGAGGTCTGTTAAACCTCATCCGGAAAGATCGGCGCAGTGAGGGAGAAAAAGCTCAAGGGTCAAGTTCAGAGTACCCAAGAAGAGCTTAACCGGAGGAAGCAACGATAAAAAAAAAAAGAGGCCTGGACCAACATGGAAAACCATTCGGAAGAAAAGAAACAAAGAGATGTCGGAGGGGAGAGTGAGTGCAAAAAATAACATACCCGCAATGGCAGGGAAATTAACCGGGGAAGCAAAAAGGGACTCGCAGCCACTCACCTCAGAAGATCTTGTCGAGCTCGCATAGACTGCCGGCGTCGATCACGACTAAAGGGACCTGCACAGGCACTTCAAAGCATATAGGGGAGAAACTGTCCGCGTCCACGGAACTGCGTGCCCTGGGGCCATTCGTGGGGATCTCTTTACGGGAGGGGGCCCAGCACGCCCTCTCAGGCGAGACACCCGAGCATCTAAAGGGCGAGAGGGGGCCTGCCTTTGCAGGAGAAAAAAAGAAAAATCGCTCCTAACCCTGCAAAAACCATCCCAAAGGGGCACGGCCGTTTGAGGGAGGTAAAGCAGACTTTCCAACGATGCGTGAACCTAAGGGAAACTAAAAATAGGGATAAAAAGAGACTATCTTACTTGCAAAGTTGTTAAATTCTGGGGCATCCGAAAGGAGAAAGCCCGAAAGAGTCGAAGAAGATGAAGGGTTTAAAAACGGTTTCGCGTCATTCAGGGGGGGGCGCGCCGTTCTCTATCAGGAAGGAATACGTATAACCCGAATCCTAATACTATTCTGTCCATCGTAGGAAGGGGCTTTGACGCAAAACCTTCCGCAGGGAAGGCAGGTAGAGTGGTGGCAGAGGTTTTAAAACGAAAAAGATCAGAATATAATAAATGACAAGGGTTCAACAAATCAGGTGATCCTTAACAGAAGATCCAAGCAGCACTAGAAAGAAACACTGCGGCTCCAAAACTATTCAAAGGGCACGGTGAACTTTCATATCAAAAGGGTACTGTTACATTGATATCCCCGAAAAAACAGCGTCTGTTCAAAACTCTGAAAAAGGAACCAAGAATCTCCTTGGTCTTTAACACTCCTAGTATCCGAGATAGAAGCCGCTAAATATCTATCTGGACGTGACGGAGGTTTTCTCGCATCAGAGAGAGAGAAAAGGTATTAAGTAAAAGAGAGAGAGGCAGGCGAAAACCTCATCTAAGGGGAGTAGGGAAAGAGATAAGGGGGAAGTGTACAAGGATCTTGGACGACTGAAGGGCTGCTTCGGGGAGGACTTTTCAAGGTTCCGCGGACTAGGAAGGACGTCTGGTAGAAGAGGGGGCACTTTCACAGGAGCCTCCTTAGGGGCCAGGTGTCAGTCTGGTCATCAGGAGGATTGGGGACCTCAGGGGCGGAAAGGACCGGCCTTACCGGGAGCGTTGCTGACAGACTGCGTGAACATGCGTCGAGAGGGACCTATTATCTTTAAAACTTGCTTTCTGAACACTCTACCTTAAGAGGGCTGGGAATGGGAACAGCATCCTTCGTGAAGAAGGGGGGTACAGAATATGACGGCTCGGAGGCGGAACGGTTGGAGCAAGACGAAGAGCGCGGGGCTCGAAAACAAGAGAAGTAGGGGGGCATCCCCTATACCAAGGCGCTTAAAATGAACTCCGATGAATTGGGGGTGAGTTTGAGTATTCAACGAAGAAGCAGCTCCGAAGGCTAAAATTGAACTAGGGTTGATTTTTAACGAGAGCCACCTAGGGAAAGTTTTGGAAGAAAAGAAAAAAAAGCGGCAAAAGGGGGGGGATGGTTGGGAAATTTGCAGGGCTTGGGAGAGACTCGCTTGTCGGGGCTGTACGCAGCCGGAGCGGCCAGGAGGATCTGAAGGAGACGCTAATGAAGGACCTTTCGGCCCAGAAGAGGCTCTAACGCGCCTGACTGAACTGGCTGAAGAACATCAGGATGTAATTGCGAGGACAAGGAGAAGCTGTTCGACTCAGGGGGACAGTGAGGGGAAGGGGAAACTGGGGGAGATTTCCAGGAAAACCATTGGAAGGGAGGGAGCGATCTACCTCCTTGCAAATTGCGAGGAAATCTGGGTCACGTCGTAGTGGAGAGGATCAGATGAAAACAGAAGTTGTGTGGAAGGATACTGCATGTTTAGTGGGGATGTTTTCTTTCAGAGTAGACAGCTCGGAAAGTGGGATTTTCTTCGGGGTTCCATTTGGGGAGATGCTTTATCGTGGGAAGAATTCTCTCGTTTAAGGAAAGGCTGCTGGGTAGAGGAGGTAAATGGTCCTGCAGAGGGCTTCACTAGAGAAATCCGAGGAGGGGGGATAAACACCAATCTGGTGAGAAAGGGGTGATTTCTAAAGGCGCAGAAAAAGTTTGAAAAAGTGATGAGATCGAGAGGAATCTGGGAATAGGGGGGGACTCTGTTTTGAAAGACACCGTGAAGGGGGGAGGAGACATCAAAGGTGTCATAAACCGGGAGTTAAAAAAGGAAAGAGTCAATTGCCGGGGAACTGACTAAAGGCTCTCTAAACAAGAGGAGGAAAAAAGAGAGATTACGGGACCCTTGGAAAGGAAAAATTCTTCCGGGACTCAAGACCGGGTAACCTACGCCCGGAATCAAAGTGTAGGAGGACCGAGGTCACCAGAAGGGGCCACTCTCGAAGGGCGCTGAGAGCAGAGGGAAAAACACATCGGGATCGTCAGGAAGTCGAAAGAGAGGTCCTAAAAAAGGTCTGTTAGAACCGACGAAAGTCTCGTGAAAAAGGCCTTATCAGAGAGTCTCGGCATTCAACTATTCGGCCGATAACAGCCGCCGTTTTTCCAGAACCAGGCAGAATAATGCGAAAAAAATGGCAACGGCAATTGCAAACCTAAGAAAAAAAAGGTAATTGAATCCGGCGAGGGTCCTCATCCTGAAGAAACATCCCCAACCATGCAGGAAAACCACGGAGGGAGAAAGGGGGTGCAGACTGATCCTCCGCAGCAAGAAACATCACGGAAGAGGGTCTAGCGGAAAGGCGATAGCTTTCAGGAGAAAAAAAAAACATTGTTCATGGGGGGGGGGGGAGAAAGTCAACCAGGAAGGAAATCTCGGAATACTGTTCCCGGAGTGCGAACCCGCATTTAAAAGAAAGGGAATACACTTACGCACTGAAACTGTCCTTGCCCTGGGAACCGTTGACATCGAGTCCTAGCTCGAAAAAAACCCTCCCGTCCTAGATCGCATCCGGAAGCGCGATCCTTTCCAGACTTGGGCGCGTGGGCCGGAAAAGAGGTCAAAAAAGTATTCAAAGGGAAATCAAAAAAGGGGGCTCCGTTTGGGAGGGGGAGAGTTTCTTTCTCAGAGGAAAAAAAACATCGAATGCTTAACCGGGGATATCACCGCCGGGGGAAAAATCAGGCTAAGGGTAGAATAGAGGGGAGACCAGACTAGAAAATCCTCCATCCAAGCAGAAGGAGGGACTGCCTAATCTGCCTTTGCTTTTTATGAACAAACTACGGTTTGGAAGAAAAAAAGGAATGGGATTAAGACCACGGAAGGGGCCTCTTCTGGAAAGATAACCCTTTCCCGGCCTCCTATCTTCGCCTAGGAGAAAGGGTCGTCACGCTGACCCTTAGAAGGGAAAAGAAAAGAGGATAGGTGGGGGCATCAGCAGGAGTCCCGCTAAAAAAGAAAACTTTTGCCACAGCACGCAGGGAGATAGCCGTACGCTCTCACGGTACATCAGCGGCTTTAGGGGAGGATCCCCCAGAATAAGCCTTACAGAGGGAGGCAATATCCGGAAAGGGACCGTGACCTCTCCACAGAAAGGGTAAGGCAATTCATGAAAGCTTGAACTTGCAAAAAAGGCCGCAGGGGGAGGAGGGGAATCTAAAGCCCGGAAGCATGGGAATCATACCGTCGTGAAATCGAGGTCCATCCCGAGCCCAGAAAAGGGCCTCATAGACTCAACAACAAAAAAGAAGAGAAGAATTAGGAGAATACCTGGAGCTGGCAGGAGGAAAAAAATGGTTCACGACTTCTTGATTAAGGGAGGGATCTGTCGGGACGGTGGTTCGACCTGTAGAGACCATGGGGGAAAAGGGATAGTCTCTGGGGAGTTCACTTTCACAGGCAGAGAGGCACTGCCTGGGTCATTCTAGGGAAAAAGAAGGGTTGACAATTACAGCCGGCTGAGGGAGCTGTTAAAGAAAACTTCGTTGCTGTGAAAGGGACCAATTTTCGTAGAGGGTCTGGTGTGTGCCATGTGATGAAAAACCTGTCTGAAAAAAGATAACAAAATCTTTTCAGAGATTCGAAAGGGGAGAAGAGGACTAAGAAGGGACGAATAGGAACGGATTCGGGACAGCAATACTAAGGAAGTGCCTGGAGATCCAATCGCGCTTCTAAAGGGCCATTGAGGGAATACCAAGGACGCTTAGGCGGAACGCCTTCTTATTGGGGTACTTTAATGTCTTGGAATTCCGAAGCTAAGAAAAAGGGGCTAAAATGGGACTTGGTAGTTATACTAAGAAGTCAATGGTCCCGGTGTTGGGGAAGAAGGAAAGTCAACAACGACCGTGCGCGGTGGTTTGGGTGGTCAGTGGAGAGGAAAGAAGCGGGGTCTGTCAGGGAGGGGGATCTCCAATTGAAAGGAAAGTTATACGCAGAAGCTATTAAGGAAGAGCTGGAGGACACTTTCGGAAGGAGCCTCAAAAGGCACTGGAACTTTACATTGCAATCAGTCAGTTAAAAAAGGAGTTGGATCTCTTCAAGGACTATGACCGGAAAAAAGTTCAATGATCAGAGAAATGGCCTTTGGAGGGGCAATTTTCGAAAGTAAAATCTCCTCCGGGGGCTTATTCTATCTAGAGGAAACGTACGTTAGGGGGATTATCAAAAAGGCACCTTCTGATCCACATTGTTTTTAAAAGGTGAGAAAGGGAGTCTTGGTATGAAGATTCGGAAAGATCGGGGAGAAATTCGCGGCGTGGATTGACTTATCAGGTGTTGGGAAAAAAAAAATTGAAAGGGCGGAACTGGCAAGTTAATCTTTTCATTTATTACGATTTGAAAACAGAGGCTGGAAATAATGGGAATACTCGGGAAATTCTCTTTACATACCGAACAATGCTGAAAAAGAAAGTGGCATAAAGAGGCGGAAAATAATTTGAGAAAACCAAATTTGGTGCGAAGGTAGTTTAACGCGCGATCAAGCACGGGAAATCGAGCCTCGAAGAATGGGAACTCTATGTACTCTGGGAGAGACAAATGGATGGGCTTCAGGAAAGGTCAAACGGAGCGAGGGGAAAGAAGCAAGCAGGAAAGAAAGCCGGCCGAGAAACTCAACAAAAAGGAGTAGTAAAAAGAGAGGGGAGGATCCCCCTTCCGACCCGTTCATGAAAACGTGAAACAGAAAGCAGGAGGAACGCATTCGGGAGAAACCCTTTTGGAGGAGGAAAAAAAAGTCACCATATCGTCCACAGCTCCTTCTTCTCTGGGAGGAAATGATAACCTCGGGGGGGGTCGACTTCGCCTTGCGCTCACCACATGGCTTGATCAAAAACCCACCCAGTCTGTTATAAAAAACTGTAGGAGGATCTAGGAATTGGCAGCTAAGGACAGCGTAGGAGCCTTCACTCTTCAGACCCAGCACAGGGCTAATTCCAAAGGGACATTGGGAAAGGATAAAGAGTAGGTCCATTGTCAAGAAAAAAGGTGTTAAAAAAAAAAACAAAAGCCGCGAAAGGGAAACCGAGTTAGGAACTCATTCCTTAAAGCCCTCCAGAGAAAAGAAGTGCCCTTGAAAAAAATCCATCGTTATCCGGCCGGGCCTCATACTCGCCAAAAAGACTCTAAAGAGAGCTTGTAGAGGGCGAAAAAGGTCGAGGAGGAGGGTGATTTTGGGGAGGAACTTCACCGAGTCCAGAAATTCTCGACATAGGAAAGCGTTCATAGGGGGAGACTACTTGGCCAGGATCCACGTAAACTGAAAGATGCTTGCCACTTGGAATCGTTCTCGGAGCTGGGCCAGAAGAGCTCCGAGGCTTCCGAAGAAGGAAAGTATATCCTCGCGCGTATTTCCTTTCCGAGGACGCACGAAGAGCCATATCGAAAGTAAATTAGGAACCATCCACAACAAAAGAAGGACGTTGGGGGGGGGGAAGGGGGCTCCTCTTGGGGCCAAAAAATGCGGAACCTTCGGTCTCATAGGGAAATAACTCAAACATCGGAGACGATATCGCATGCCGCGGAAAAAAAAAAAGACTAAAGAGAAAGCCCTCAAAGGAAGCTTCAAAAAAGGGGGACCACTAAGGTTAGGTGTTTTGGACAGTTATGGGAGGCGAGAACGGGGAGAGAATCCTCGGAGGGAGAAGTTCCCGCCTCCGGACGTACTATGGAAAGCGGTCGTCCACAAAAGGGGACCTGAATACCGAGAATGAACCGGCAGGTAGGGCAAAGGTGCAGAAAGAGACCCGACTATGACGAAGGCAGGACACATCAGAAAAGGAACCGCTCAAAGCTCCCCTCAGCGCAGGGGAAAGTAGCACCCCCGACCCCCTCGACAGAAAAAAGGGAAAAAAGGTCGGGCAGAGAGTCTGTC
>Ga0179591_1215344_pt1 | contig 15127 bp, 20 predicted proteins | sample CZOMad2_1_08_16f_FD_182891 | JGI IMG/M metagenome (GOLD analysis project Ga0179591, IMG submission 182891) | Vadose zone soil fungal communities from Angelo Coast Range Reserve, California, USA - CZOMad2_1_08_16fungal (PacBio error correction) | ecosystem: Environmental > Terrestrial > Soil >...
GGGTATCCTCCGGTTTCATCCCTTGTTTGAAAAGACCTCTCCGTTGGGCACTGTGGGTCGGTGGGGAACATCTCCAGCGGGCCGGCTCGGTTGCTATTTAGAGAGATGTGGGTGGAGCAACATCATGAATCAACTTGGACCCTTGGTCACGCCGGCTATGTCCAGGCACCTAGGTGCAAGCAAAGGGTGGGGGGAGAAAGATTGTGTGTAGGTGCCGAGTGGGGGAGGAGTTGTAACGATCCCCATCTCAGAACACAAAACGTTATTATTATGTAAAAGAAGATAGGGAAGGTAAAGAAGCAAACTATGAAAAGCCTTTTTGACATGGGGGAGTCACTCTGTGACTAATAATCGAGGCGGGGGAGGAGACTTCAGGGGGGTAAAATAACCTGAGAGGGTAGGGGGTCACGAGTGGAGGGGAAACAAGAACGGTCTAAAGTATTAGCAAGAAAAGGGGGGAGTACATTATTGGGGAAAATAAAGGGGGAGAAAAGGATCTCCCGACCTGACCTGGTGAAGAACAAAAACAAGAATACAGCTGGGGTGGAGCAACACCAACATTAAGTAAAACAGAATTTTTTCCTTGGAGAGAGGGGAGAAGGTACAAATGTGCCTGATGTGAGAAAAAGGGGGGGGAGAGGGTTCCACACGAACATTGTCATCGAAGAGGATATCTAAAAAGTAAATTTATAGGTGACATCAGGAAAAAGGGTGTGATAGTGGGGAAATGCCAGCCCAAAGTAAATGACGGGGTTCATTTTGTTGAGCTTAAGATTTAGGAATTGGGCCAAAGAGAGAAAAAAAGAAGTGATTGTTAAAGGGTTCTAAAGCAATTGGGGAACTTATTGAAAAAGAGACACACAGAAAAAAGTTGTTACAGATTGGCAGAAATGATCGAATAAAAAGGGGCTGTTGCAGAAAGCAAGGTCCAACTGAAGAATAGGGGAAAAAGAGAGAGAAGCAGGGGAAGCAAAAAAACAACACGCTGTAAATGCCAGTCCGTGATTACCGAATGGTGAAAAGTACGTGCTAAAGAAATGCAACAAGGCCTGCTAGGATTAGTGGAAAAGAGGGGGTTCATACGGAGATCACGAGGAAGAAAAGGAACTAAAGGGGAGTAAAAATGAGAAAGGGAGTATGAAAGGGAAGTAGGCATCAAAAAAAACGCTTCGAACCTACAATTCAGGATCATGGGGGGGGGGAAGAAAATTGTCACCCCGAAGCTTAGGAGGAGTTTGCATAAGAGTGGGAGGAAAAACTAATCAGGGAGGACAGAAGAGGGGGCATTTTTTTTAACCCACCCCGTTTTGTGGATTCGGTTTCAAGAGGAGGTGAAAAGGCATGAAGGGGGACTGTGAACTCTTTCTTCACCAATAAAGAAATGGGTTTATAGAGGTTCAGCAATGGAAAACTGTTCTGTTGGGATCTATGCCAAATTTCCAGTGAGGTAGAAAACATTGAAAGAAGGGGGGGGGTGTCTGGCTGTCTGGTGTCTGGCAATATGAAGGGCACAAAGGACGGAAGACTTACTGTTGGATGTCATGAACTAGCAAAAAAGGGGGGGTGAAGGGGTCAAAAGGGCTAGAGGCTTTGGGGGTGCAAGGAAGGGGTTATGGGAGAAGGCACATAAAAGGGGGGGAGGATCAGCATTTGAGTGAGGCGGACCAGGGGGGAAAAAAAAGTTATTTTGAACTTCAGTCGGGATGGGTTCAAAAAAAAGTGGGGGGCAATTTTTTTTTGGGGGCACCAGGAGTTGGAGAAGCCATGGGGGAGTACCCTCTATCCATTGCTTTTAACAACGGGAGGGGGAAGGGGGGGGGATTTTAGACTGTTAAAATCCAGGACATTTTGACATATCCTATCGATGATGGGAAGAAAAAGAAGAGAAGGGAAAAAGGGGCAGAAGGCTAGTTCTTCACAGACTTTTGGGGGAAGAGGGGGGACTGAAAAGATGTAATGGCAGGGGGGGGGGGGTAAGAAGGAGACTGTGACAAAGTTATCAATTCTAAAAAAATGGGTGGCGGGGAGAGAGAGATAAGAAAAAACGACATTGGAGAAAATCTTGACCAGCAGTAAACCGAATGGGGGATTGAAATGAAAAAAAAAAAAGTAAAAATAAAAACATTACATTTCGAACATCCAGAATGGTCTATAATGAATGGCGGGGGGAGGGGGGGAGCTCAAGCAAGAAGGGAAGTTTCATTCAAGGGGCGCTAATTGAGCCGGGGAAAGGACTAGATAGTTAAACTGGCTTGCCAATCAATACAAATCTTAAGTAGAGTAAGGGGACAAGGAAAACAGGGTAAAAAGCAGGATTTAGTGGTGCGTAAAACACAAAGGGAGTCTTGTACGAAGGGCAAAAGGAAGAGAGATGGAGGCGCTCAGGTGTTTGGGGGGGGACCAAAAACATGGCGGCGGGGGGGGAAAACGGTGGGGGGAATACAACCCCTACCATAATGTTGCAAAAGGGACAAAGAGGAATGATTAAAATGAAGATACCCATGGGGGAGAAAATAAAAGTGAATCATAGGTATGACCATGACTAGGGTCTTTGCTGATTAAAAATAGAAAAAAAGGAGGGTGGGGAACTGAAACTCCTGGCCACCACAAGATCACCAAAAAAAAAGTAATGCAGGAGACAGCGACACGAGAGTGAATATTGAGGTGACCAAGAGCTGACAGGGATAGGTGTAGGTCTCGAAACTTTCTAGATCATCGGGGATTCATGTTTACAACGAAACAGAAAATACGAGGAAGGGGGAGGAGGAGTGTTCAAATGGTAAGTTTTCGTTTTGGGGGTTGGTTGGGGAGGGAGAGAGAGAAACAAAACAACTGGGGAAAGATACATCACAAACAACAAAAAGGCAATAACCGATTTGACGCAGATTCGTCAGGTAAATGCCAAGGGGGAAGGTCTTGGGGTGTTAATGAATAGAGGAAAGTTCAAGTTGGTGTCGAGACATAAAATAGAAATCAAGGAAAAAGAAAGAGGCACGACGTCCGGGGACGTGGAAGAACAGATAAAAACTAGGGAGGAGTCAAAACCAACACCATGCCCTCCTGTGAACTCAGAAAGAAACAGTAGGGAAAAAGGAAAAGAGGATGGAAACAAGAGCCGGTTACCCCGAGGGTGTCGCGAAGGTTCATATTCAGAAGGGGGGGGCAGTTTTGGACACGGGTGGGGGTGGGTAAAAATGGTAAATACACATCCGCCCTTAATGTTCGGACACCAAAAGAGTGATTCAGGGCTAGCCGTGCTTCTTCGTCAAGAACATTGGGGACGACCGGGAAAGAAAGGCAGCACCAGTGTTTTCCAGGCCCGACTCTACTGACGATTGGCGTGATTGGGAAAGGAAGGAATAGTTTGAGAGGCATGTGTCCCCAAAGCCAGTCGAGTGGAAAAGGGGGGGGGGGAAATGTACAGACGAAAGAAAAGAGAAACAACTCAGATTCTCCTCGGAAAAATGAAAAGGGGAGGGGGGGAAGTAATGGTCTCCGGATTTTTTGTAATAAAATGTGGTCACGAACCAAAATGGGTGGGTTCAGGGGGGGGGCCGATTTCGCAGGGAGATCGGACATCTAAAAATAAAATACTTTTGAGGAGAGAAAAGAAATATAATGTGGAGAGAAGTTGTAACAGGAAGGAAGGAGACATATCCCCCTCATCAACTGCCGGCCTTTCTTCCTAGCACCCCTAGGTGAAAGGGGAAAGCTAAAATAGGTACAGGAGCTTCAGATGTTTAACTAAGAGGAGTAAAAGGTCCCCAGGTCATTGATTACCATCTAATGAAAAGAGGGAGTACAAGATTGGGGGGAAAGAACTGAGAAAGAGTACCTAAACCAGGGCCTTAAACAGAAGGGAGTGACAGAGGAGGGAAAAGGCTTTTTGAACACTCCAGATCATTCAAAAAATAAGTGGAGACGTGGACGAAAAAAGTGGTAGGAAAAATAAAAATCACGGAGAAATGCCTAAATTTTGTCTGAGGGAGGAAGAAGAGAGAGGGTGGGCCACGAGCACAAGAACGGAATGGGGGGGCCCAAACTACTATCACATGTATAGAAGGGAAAAAAGCGGCCTATGTGACAGAACAAGGTGTGGGAGAGGTTGTACGCGTAGCCAACTAGTAAAGATGACTGTGTTAGGTGATGAAAGGTGCCAGAAAATCCAAACGACAGCACATACAAGTTGTGTGATGGGTAAATTGTGTTTGCAACTCAACTAAGGTGACGAAAAAGAGAGAGGAAAAGAAGCAGTTGTTAACAGTGGTGTGGTGCAAGAACAGGAAGTGTGAAAACCGGGGGGGGGGGGTAAGAAAAAGACAAATGTGAAAAACGAATGGAAAAAATCTAGGAATCCCATATCAGGTGGGCCCAGATACGGGGCCGAAAAGAGTAAAAGACCCGAAAAAGAAAAGTAGAAAGGAGCAGAGACAGCTTGAATAAAGCGGTGGCACAATTCACATTGAATGAGAACAGTGAAAAAAACAACAAAAAGATGAAAAAAAATCTAGATTAGTATTGGTGGAAAAAAATTGGGGGGGGTAGTGAAAGCGAAAAAGCAAAGAGAATTCGGGACACTGGAGGGGAAAATGGGGAAGTAGGACGCTAAGCTCTATTGTGGGTGCTCCGAGAAAGTGCAGTCGTCAACTTGCAGGGAGTATCCATTGTCCCGGCGACCAGGTCCACACATCAAATCTAGATCGGTTGGGCAATAGAGGTTGAGCACGAACAAAAGAAAAAAAAAAAAAAAAGAAAAAAAAAAAAAAAAAAAAAACAAAAAAAAAAAAAAATCCATTGGATGCATCACCGGATGTCCGGTAAGGGCGGTTGGTGAGGGAACAAAGGGGGGGAGGGATTGGATTGGTCAGGGGTTGAATTTCGTTAGGCACCATACCTACCGTGTTCTAGCATTTCACATTCCAGAAAAGGGTGATGGGGAGAGAGCCCCGGTAATTGCTTGGAGACCTCATTAGAAACTGGGGCAAAATTGGGAGGAGGTGATGGTCTGGGGGAGTATGACCTTCAAAACAAACATAGGATGGGGGGAGGCTAACATACCCCAAAGGGGTTTAGGCAAATAACTGGTATACAGGTTGCGACTTTGGGGGAAGGAGGGAGGGATGGACATCTCCAACCGACCCTTTTATGAACAAAAAGGAGGAGGGGGATTTAGGAACCCGGGCATCGGAGTTTGTGTCAAACTTCCTTCGGGCGTGGACCAAACAAGGGGCTCAAGGGTGGGGAGGGGGAGAAAAGACCGGGGGAAGAATGGTGAGTACCACTCTCTCCATTTTAGTGGGGAAAAGTGGGGGGAAGTGCTCCCGGGTACATTTATACTGTGAACATCCATGACCATGGTAAATAGACGAAGAGGGGGATTGGGAAAAACGAAGGAAAGGGGGGGATATTGCAGCCTGCTATGTCGGTCACAATAAGGTGAGGAAAAATATTGGCTGGGCACGGAAGGTTGAAATGGGTTACAAGAAAGGACCATCAAACCAAAAAAAGAGGAGGCTGAAAGAGGGAGGGGGGGGGAGGAATTTAAACTCAGTGAACTCCACTAGGTTCAGCATTGACTGGCAAGTGAAGAAAGGGAAAGGAAAGAGGTAAAGTCCTCGAAAAGTACCATGCATAGGTAGGCACCACAGTGTCAGGGGATTTTCAACAGGGAAGAAATGAGGGAAGAGGTGGTCAATGACCGTTTGGTTTTTACAAAGAAGGGAGAAGGGGGGGTAAGAAAAAAAAGTCTCCTGGGTTCAAAACCACAAAAAAACTGGGAAAGCTGGGTGAAACACTAAAAAAAAGGGAAGACAAAGGAAAGGGGAAGTCAATATGGGAGAAAGAATCCAAATGACGGGATTTGATAAAGGTTGGGGGGGAGGCTGAACATACAAAGAGAGAAAAAAAAGCCTCAAGAAAGGTTCTACCAGGTTTTGAATTGGACAAGTGTGGATATGGGGAATTCAGCCAGATGAAGTGGGGAGGTTGAAGGGAAAGTATATGGCCAGAACATACTGACATACACAAATGAAAAAGGGGAAAGGGTTCATAAAAGAAATTGGGGGAGCGGGGAAGGATACCCAGAACGGGAACATTTCATAACATGTGAGAACAGCCAAGGTGGTGGAAAATATAACGGGCACTAAGGGAGTCAAAGTTCCGCCGTTGCAGCAAATCCAAAAAGGATTAATGATAAAAATCATTGAATTGAGGAGGCGGAAAATAGTCAACAGAAGATTATGGGTGGGGGGAAAACAAGGTTAAGTGGGGGGGGAAAAGACGGGGGAAGAATGGCAAGGTTGAATTTAAGTTCAATTCAGTAGCAAGAAGAGAAAACAATAAACAAAAGGGGGCAAAAAAGTGCAGTTGGGAATGATAAACAAGTGTCAAAACCAATCCTCTAATCTTTTTTACATGATCTTGGAAAAGCTAAAAGCTCAATTTTAAAAGGACAGGGAGGGGTGACCATTAAAGGTTGGATTGCTTCACTGTAGGGAAGGGGGAGGGGACGGTAGAACATGTTCGAAAGTCTCCCACTCCCTAGGGTTCAAAATGGGAGAGGCAACTGGGTCAGGGGGGAAAAAATCTGGCAGGGGGGAAATTGCTGTTAGAAATCCTTCATAAAAAGGGGATTGGGGGGACTAAGTCGTTCTTGGCATCTAAAGTCAACCAAGACCAATCAGCTTACTGGTGGGGGGGAAATGACAACTGGATCCAACAAAAAAGGGGGGTGAGTCAAATGACTGGTATACAGATTCTAGATGAGGGGGACTAGGTGGAAAAACTCAACCATAACTTTTATCAAAGAATGCATTTGGATGGAGAACCCAGGGAGAAAGTGAACGATGTTTGGACCTCCGGAGGGGGGTCAAAAAAGGATACGTGGGTTGGAATGCAACAGGCTGAAAGGGTTTAAGAAAAGGGGAAAAATACCGCTCCATTGAGTTTGCCAATCAGGTACTGGACCAAGGGGAGAAGTGGGAAGGGGGAGGCGGGAAGTTGTTCTATCGCTGTCTAGGGTATAAACATATTGGAGGACAGGGGTGGCCGGAGCTTAAATGGGGGAAAGAAGAATTTTTGTAATATTTATAAGAGTGCCTGGTTACAAAAAAGGTGGACATGATAGCATATGGGGGAGTCGAGAGACATTGCTAACATTTAAATCAGGTAACCCAAAGGAGGAAATAAGCCCAAAAAAAACTGATAAGTAAATTTCGCGCAGAAGAATTAGGTAAGGTAGTCGGGTTGAAGAAAGTAGAGCAAATCCCGTCCCTGACGTTCATTCGTGGCAGCTGATAGACCTTGTGAGAAGAGGCATAGAAAAATAAGTGGAAAGATGCTGCAAATCAATACGATAGAAGAAAGACTGTCAGGTCAACACAATGGAACGACGGAGGTATTGTGGGTAAACACAAGGGGGGAATTGAAAAAAAAAACACACGACGAGAACTGGATCATCGGATCAGGGGGGGGGGGAAAATCGGGGGGGGGTAGGGGAACGTTTTGGCTACAACCTCTAAACCTAGGTTGGACCAAAATGTATAAGGGAAGGGGGGAACATTTTGAAAGAACCCTTGTTTGTACCAATAGACTGGGATAGGGGGGTAGGAAAGATATTCGGAGTCGAAATAGCACCAAGGGAGGCATTGGGTGTGGGAAAGGGGAAGGAAAAAACCACAGAAAGGTTGAATTCATGTTCTCCGCTAAATCTTAATGTAGTGAATATGTAAGTGGGAAACTCGGACGTATGAAAACTTGGAAAAAGGTCTAGACATGATGATAGTCCGACGGTGACACACCATAAGCAGGGGAGGGAGTGGACATGGTCAAATGGGACAGGGGGGGGGGCATTGTGGGGGGGGAGGGAATCTCCAAAAAAAACGTAGTCTATTAACAATAAGAGAGGAAAAAAAAGGACGAACAGTACAGATTGAGATACTCAACCATCGGGAAAGGAGGGGGGGTAGGGAGATGGGAACCGTCCAGAAAAGGGGGGATATAACTTTTCGAGGGACATAAAAATATACATCTTTTCCTCTATTGGGACCAAAAGCCAGACAAATCCGAGAATGGAGAAAAGAGTCATCAACTGGTCATGATTGTTGTTTGAAAAAAGAAGAAACAACAACAAGGTCAAAAATGGGGTGATAGAAAAGAGGAGGTAATGGGTCCATTGGAAAATATTTAAGTCACACTTCTCTTGGGGGACAAAAGGGGTCGGGGATTTCATATGTGGGCGGGGGTGCCACGGTAGTTGGTATGTTTGTGTATAAAAACAACCGTGTACAATAACAAAAAAGTCTTTTGAGAACCCAAACCCACACCGGGGGAGTGGCTTATCCTTCTTTCTGCTTCCAAATGAGGAATTCGTCAAGACTACAGGGGTGTGAGCAAACACGAAAGACGCCGGGAACACGTGGGTGGACAAAAGAAGAGTACGACGGTGTGGGTGGAACACTTTTTGTGAAAAAAAAAAAAAAATTATTTAGGAAGAGCGTGTCCCAAATAAAAAGAAAGAGCGACTGGGGGAGACCTCCAACCAAGCAGAGGATCTCCAAGTGAGTAGTGGAGAAGGGTTGGAAACTTCCAGGAGGGGGGGGAGTGGGGGGTACCAGCCTTTGGGGTCCTGCTGGTTCCTATTTTCGCCATTCTCGTCTTAAAAGATCCTCTACATCAACAGGTTGGGTAAAGATTTAAAGGGAATTCCTTCGAAACCGTCCAACAATGAAACTCAAGGGTCCGGAAGTCGGCCGCTAAAACTCGCTCGGGTGGGAAGAACGGAGTGGGGGGAATTTAAGACTCTTCATATTGGTAAATACCAAAATACCATCAATACAAAAGGGGAGGGGGACATCAGAAAAGGGGGGATGAAATAAGTGGGGTCAAATTTACCATTGGGAAAAAATGAAAAAAGGGTAGATCCCCATTGCGTAAAGCAGGTCAGCCTGTTACATCAAAAGGAAGGGTGTGACACTCAGGTTAAGAAATAGGGGGAACTTTCTAGAAAAAGGGGGGAAGAGATAAAAAGCAAAGGGGGGGAGGGGGGGGTGAGATGGGGTCCTCCCATAACATTTCCTAGCACCCGAAACTTATAAAAAGTGGGGGAAAAAAGCACAAAAGTGGTGGGGGAATGGATGGTCATCCAAGGTAAGGAGGGGGAACTGGTCGGTGGAAAGATTGAAAAAAAAAAAATACATGCAATACCAAATACCAAGTTGGATGTGATTGGGGAAAAAGGGAAATTTGCCAGAGATCCACATAACGAGGTTGACATTGGGACCATGAGGAAGAACAGGTCCAGGAAGGGGGAGAGATAACAGTTCAAAGAATCATTAAAATCACATCATTCCGAAGTGAAGCAAGAGAAGGAGTAAAGGGACAGAACTTGATGGGAGAGGGGATTAGAGGGAAAGGGTGAGGGCAAAATATCGATATGATTTTGGTTTACAATTGTTGTCATTAACCGCAATAGGAAAATGAGGGGGGGTAAGAGGGTTTTGTGTTGAACATTCATTCAAGTACTGCATGAGGGAAGGGGTAAATTGTGAACATTCGGAAACAAATTGGTCCACCCAATCATAAGAATCGTGAAAGGGGAACTTTTCGGAAAGAGAAAGGAAATCAATGGGGAGAGCAAAGGACTGAAAAAATACTTGTGTAAAAAATGGGCTGGCAACTGGCTGGGGGATGGAGGGGGAGATAGGAACTGGGAGCTTTCTTAAACATACCTGGACTTTATATCTTTTCACGAAAGCTGTTGTGGTATCTCTGGCAAGTTCAATTGAAGGGGGACAGAAGGGGAAGTGACGTGGCATGGAAGGGTTCTGGCAAAGACAAGTTTCACAGAAACACTGAAAAAAGTCATATTACTTTTGATTCAGGAAAAAAATAAAACAGGTTTGTGATGGTCAAAGAACTGGATAAAATGTTGATAAAGGAGGGGTCAAGGAAGGGGGTAGGGAAGAAGGGAACAATCCCCTTTTATCAACTCAGGCATTTGGCTTTATTCACTCAACAGGTAAAGAAGAAGGGGATGTGGGGATCCGCTGGGGGGGGGGGGTAAAAAAACTATTCTAAAACGACAAGGGGGGGGGTTTGATGCAACCTGATGCCGGGGTGAAGGGGAGTACAGAGGAAGAAACAGGATGTTAGCCAATCAGGGGAATTGACCCTTATTTCATCATTTGTAATGAAAAAATGGGGAACACGGCCAGGGGTATGTAAGGAAAAGAACATCGGAAGACTTACCAGGTGCAGGACCTGAGAGGAGGTCACAGAGTGCACTGGTTAAACAAGTGAACTGCAAGTGGGGGGGTGGGGGAAAAAGAAAACTGAGTCACAACAAAACGGAGTATTATGTAAAAAGATGTGTTAATGGGAAAGTTAAGAACAAAGTATTTTGTCCATGCTAACCTCAGGTGAAAAAAGAGAATCATTATGCAGGGTGAAGACTGGGAAGTGTTGATAAATACCATTCTATATTGAATAAGGTTAAACAGTGGGGAAGAGTGGGAAAGGTCATAACGGATGAAAATGGTTTTGGAAAGGTACCACTTATGGGGAAGGGAGGGGTAAAACCCTGGATTAAACATAGAAGTCCGGGTGAGAAAAAACAGTTGGAAAGCTGTTTTGACACTGCCAGTAAAAGGTGAAGTTAAAAAAAGTTGGATGAATAGAAGTCCAAATGCCTGATTTGATACAAAGTGGGTTGGGGAATCCATAAAGGGAAGAGAATCCCAAACGGGAAGGCGAGAACTTTAGAGGCACAGTTGGAGGGGCATAATGGGTGTGATATGTGAACTTAATGGAAGTCCGCTAGTGGAGTGGATTGCAAGGGGAGTGGCCCATCACCTAACATGCACAGACACAGACAAATGGGGGGTCAATCCTTGGGAACTTTTCCCTGGCCAAAGAAAAGGTCAGGGGGGAACCATTAAAATATATAACTTCCAGTATTGGAAAAAAAAAAGAAAAAAAACAAAGAAGAAAGAAAAAGACACGAGTCAGCCCTTGCAGCCATACAAAGAGAAAAAAGAGGGGAAATCCCATTGGAAGGATTAAATTCTCAAAGAGTAGGAAAGAAAGAAGAGGAAGCTGAATGGGGGGGAAAGGGGGGGGGCAGACGTTCGACCAACTGTACTAAAGGGCAGTTTAAGAGAAGGGAATGAAAGGAAACGACGCAAACGACCATGGAAAGTAATCATTGGTTTGGCCTTCTAAAACAAGGGAAACCCAAGCTAGCGCAAGGGTGGGGCATACTAGGTTAGCACTCAACAGAAAAGATGTTTGAAGCAAAAGGATGGCAGGCGGTTGATTATCGCAACTGACGCAGTGTTGAGATGGACAGGTTGGGGGGAAGGGTCGGAGGACACCAAAAAAGGGAACTTTTATCGCATTTCATAAAAATGGGAGAGAGGTGGTACTCGGGAACCAGGAATGGCTGTAGAACCTAGTAAAGAAAACTTGGGGGGTAGGGTGTCTGAAGAGGTGAGGATACCTTGCAGCAACACGTACCCATTCAGCGGACTTGGAGAGAAAAAATATAACCAACCGGGGGTATGGCAAATGAAAATTTAGCACATGGTCTGTCTGTGGGGGGGGGGGTGGAGAAAGGGGGAGTGGACCATCTCCAACTCCCTTTTATCAAAGACAGGCAGTTGTATTTAGGAAAAGAAAGTAATGTTTCCCGTTCCGTCGGGAGGTCCAAACAGAGTTGGAGAAGTGGGTTTTTTGAGGGAAAGGCCTGGGGGGGGGAACCTCACTCCATTTCGGTTACCAAATCAGTAATTGAAAGGACTTAGAGAAGGAGAAAATGTGACAGCCATGGACAAGGTGGAATATAATATCGCAAGAGTATTTTAGAAATCTGAAGGAAGCAGACACCTGCTATGTCCAAACGGTTGAGAAGTCCGCAATGATTAAGGGAGATGGGACTTGCAGGAAATTTGTATAAAGGGATAAAATAGGGGGAATGGAGAGAAGGGAAAGAAAAAGGGGGGAGAAAAAAGCAGGAAACCCAGCTTGACACATTCCCCAAAAATCCGTCGAATTAAATTTCAGAAAACTCCGGAAAGATGGAGCTGAGTAGATCAGAACGTTCAGCATGGCAGTCGGAACTAGTGTCTCTGAAGAATAAAAGGCATAGAAATGGACAGCTGCAGTCCAATCAATACAAATCTTCAGGCATAGGGAAGAAAGAAAAAAGGGGGAAACTGTAAAAAAAAGTGTTAGAAAGTTTTTCGTACACACAAGGGAGGAGTTTACGAAGAAAGCACACGAAGATGGAGAGCGAATAGGGGGGGTGTAGGAGGGTGGTCTGTTGGTTCTACAAACCGGGACCCTAATGGTTAGAAGAAAGTGCCAATGAAATATGAGAAGGGAGGAAAGGGTGGGAAAAGAGACGTGTGAATCAATATTTATGCCATTACTATCGTTTCTGAGTAAGAAATATAGGTACACCAAGGAAATGGGGGGTGTCTGACTACAGGTTACAAAAGACAAGAAGACCAGTTTAAGTACAAGGGCGCAACAGCTCAATCGGAAGGGTGAAAAAGAAGTGTGGACAATCCGGAAACGTGAGTTATGTCCGAAACGTTCTATAGGCGAAGAAGTACGGGGACAACGCAACAAAAAAAAGAAATAGGAAGGAGGAGGGTGGAAAATGGTACCTGAAGAGGGGTGGTTGGGGGAGTCTCTATCTACCACAAAAAAAAGGCCTGGATTAGGAAAATAGAATTCGGTACAACAACAAAGACACACGAACAAGGGGACCAACCCCTCATCCATAATTATTTTCTTTTCGTTTGGCAAAATAGGTCATGATACGTTTGGGAGAGGAAGAAAAATCTTCAACGTAAATCTGGGGAAACACTGAAGGAACGGGGGGTATGGAGAACATTTCATAAACGGTTGATCTTTTTTTACCTGATTGACAACAAAAGGGAAGGGGAGATCTGATACTCAGACACGGGAGTGAAATGGCTAAGGGTGGAAAGAGTCAAGGGGTTACCCCACAATGGTGTCTAAAATGTGGGGGCATGAGTTGGAGTGGGAAGGGGGTATGAAAAAAACCTGGGGTTAAAACCAGCCGCCATGAGGGGGGAAAACACCCGAATAGTGATGAGTATCCAGGCGGAGTCAAGGGGCTTCTTCGGAAAACCCTTTTTTGGGGAAAAAGACGAACTACACGGGGGTGGCAAAGGCAATAAGCTAACTGACATTGGGATTGAAAGAGGAAATTATTTATGAGAGCAGTTCCCTCACCCCACGGAATCCACTGCATGCCTAAGAGAGTAAAAAGGAAAAAGGAGCTCAGCAAAAACTAAAGAAAGGACCAGCAATGAAAGGGGGAAGGGTTCTAAATTGAATGCCCGGATGTTTTGAAAGGGTGGTCACGCATTTGTGTTCCTGCTTGTTCCGATTTTCAGCAATCGAAAAAAAGGACATAAAAAGGGACCGGTGATAATTGGTAAACAGGCATTAATTCTTCCATAGACACAAAGGAAGAATGAATTACATGTCGTCAAGGACTCAACCAGCAGAAGGGAGACGAGAGGATGATTATGGGTACATCTCTCATATGTGGGGTATAAAAAAAGAAACGCTAAGTATAGGAAAGAACCGGAGTGGTCAAGTCTAAAAGGATGAATAAGGGGGTCATTACTTGAGTTGGGGGGTAAAAAATAAAAATGGGAAAGGTACGCCAAATGCTGAAAAAGGAAGAACAGGTTGCAAAGACACTTGATACAAGCTGTTTACACTCCATAAGAATTTAAAACTGAAAAAAAACAAGGAGAAAGGGAAGAAAAAACAAACTGTTTGAATAAAAGGGATGGGGAATGGGGGAAGACACACTAAAATGGAAGAAAAAAAGAAGCTAAAGACATGTTATACCCAGTTAGGGGAAGAAAAGGGTGGGGGATTTGAATTCTACCAAAAGATAAGAGACTGGGGGAAGTGTGAAAGGAAGGGAAGGACAAAATGAAGAAAAAAGAGAAAGTTTAGGAAAATGATGGATAAGCAATTTACACTTTGCCAAGATCCGACCGGGGGTACCAGTCATGGAAAAGGATATAACAGGAAAAGGGGGATGGGTGGGGTGAGAGAACGAGAAATCACATATTCACATGTTCAATCCCTCCACCCTAGTTAAATACCCTTTAGGAGAAAAAGGGGAGGTAATTAGGAGTTCTAAAGAAAAGGGGAAAAGTGAACAAAAATATCTATAGGAGTGGGGGGGGAACAATGGGGGGTGGGTCAAAAACTGGAAGGGGGAGTGTGGAATCTTGTTTTGTGGGGGGAAGAGGGAGTGCAATTAATCAAAACTGGCAAATTTAAAGTACGGGGTGGGACCTTCTAAGTGTCCACCCATCATCTAGACAGGGTGAAGAATTGGGAACGAAAAAGATTTGGGGGGAAGAAGCAAGAAATTTCAAAGGGAAAAGAGGTTTGGATGGGCAGGGGACGTGGAGGGGAGTGGATGGGGACCTGTTCTCTTTCTTGAAGAAGAAAGTGGGAGAAGTTAAGAAATGTCACCGTGTTAGGGGGTAGTCGGGCAGGTTCAAGTGAGAGAAGTAAGGAAGCCAACTTTGTATTTGTGTCTGGTCATTTCTGGGCTGGGGATAAAAGAAAAAGGCCCCCCAAACAAGTCATATTAAGGGGGGGGAGACTTACACATATAAAGAACTTTGGGAGAGATGGCGAAAAGGTTTCTAGAGGCTTTGGGATGCTAGGAAAGGTGTCGGGGAAAAAGAAAGAAAAAAACCCCCAAAAAAACAAAAAAACCAAACCCCCCCCCAAACACCCCCTTCCCAAAGCAGAAGGGGAGAAAGAAAGCATGGTGAGGATTCCTCCCATTTAAAAGGCACGGGGGAGGGGGGAAGATGGGGAAAATGGGCAGAGGTTTTTTTTGATGGACAACAGGGAGGGAATGTGTAAAGCAGGGAACGCGGGAACAGAAAAGGGGGACCAAATCAGGTAATTGATCCACTTATTTTCATCATTTTCAAGAATCAATTACAATGGGGGAAAGACGGGAAAATAAAAAGGGAAAGACTGTACAATTGGGGCAGCCCGGCTATGGATGAAAAACAGAGGTTCATGTGAAGGTGGAAGGGAAAAAAAACCA
>Ga0179591_1254895_pt1 | contig 15126 bp, 11 predicted proteins | sample CZOMad2_1_08_16f_FD_182891 | JGI IMG/M metagenome (GOLD analysis project Ga0179591, IMG submission 182891) | Vadose zone soil fungal communities from Angelo Coast Range Reserve, California, USA - CZOMad2_1_08_16fungal (PacBio error correction) | ecosystem: Environmental > Terrestrial > Soil >...
TTACCAACGGAGGCCTATGTGATGAACAAGCGGAACATCTCGCAACAAAGCTTCCTTGGAGCTTTGGGGTGACGAGAATAGCGTGACCATGCAAAAGAGAAAGGTGAGGAAGGAAAACCAACGATGATGGGACGGCAACGATCACATGCTCGTGGTTACGAGCGGGAGGAAGCACCGGGGTTAAAGGGTTCATAAACACACGCTCACCCAGGACGAGGAGGAGTATCCAGGTCAAAGAACGAAAGAGGCAGCACTCCGCAAGCACGGTAAACTTCACAGGTGCTAGTGGGTAAAGGGGGGGGGGGGTGGCTTGGAACTGAAAGGGGAAAAAAAGACTGCGGGGGTAACAACGACCCTAAGATGCACGAGAAGGAGGAGCGGGGATAGCGCTATTCGCAGCTACGGCGGTCTCGACAACTAGCGCCAACTAACGGGAAGCAAGCAATATGGCTAGACCATTGGAAGCCTCAGGTACGATCTTGGACGGGCTTAATGAATCAAACCGCTCGAGCCGCCCTAAGGGCAGTAGAGAGCGGGGGGTGTGGTGGTGTGTCAAAGGGGAGAGCCCATCGGAGACACTGAGAAGATTCTACAGGAGTCTGGGAAAGCGGGAATTCATATTCTCCGGAGCGAGAGTCAGGAAAGAAGTCCGCATCCGAATACAGGATCTTCCACGAAAATAGGGAAAAAACGCAGAATGTGTTGCCAGAGCGGAGTCAAAAAGAGCGTAAACAGAAGGGAAAAAGCTCTGCTCGAAGAGGGGGGCCCGAGTACTATCGGGAAGCGTGGAGGTGAGCGCCCAATTCAACGGGATTACCACGCGAATGACGAGAACGACAAAAAGGGACCGAGCTTTATATTGCCGAAAGGGGGGAGAACGGTGGTCGGGGAGGGGAAGAGGGGACCGAGAACGCGATGTTTTCTTTCACTACCGACTCTGAGAAGGGAAAAGAAGAGACTTGACCAAATTAAGCAGTCCGGAGATAGTCGATCAAAAGGGAGGGAACCGCTCTCAGGGGAGAAGCTCGCGATCAGCGGGAGGGAAAGTAAGTCAGAAAGGCAGCGCGGCCAGATTACCCTTACTAGCCGAAGATTCCTCAGTAGGGTCAGGAGGGATTTAGGCGCCGGGGAAAAGGGGGAAAAACACCTGAAAAACGGAAACCAGAGGGAAGACCTCGACCTATCGGAGCCCGAGGAAGAAAGGCGCCGGGAGAAAGGGGAAGCTGCAGTCGTGGGAGGAAAGCCCGATCGATCCGAAGTAGTAGAATGCAGGAAAAAAACTAAAGGCAACATCAAGCCTCCTCGATTCTACTTGCGATGTACCAACTCAAAAGGAAATGGCGCGCTCGAGTGACCGAAACGAGAGCTCAAACGCGCTACTCAAAAAGAGAGGGGGGGACCCACCTTCTTCTCTAGGCTCTACAACAAGGGGGGTTGGGGGCGTTTGGACACGGGAAGGGGGGGGAGAAGGGTAGGGGAGCGATCGAAACTAGAATCGCTGGCGAGAAGGGCGCAGAGCGGTGAACGGAAGTGCGCGTCGATTACACGACTTCGTTCACTTGGGGGTCTTGAGGGAGGGGGAGCAAACGAGAAAATTTGGGGAGTGGGGGGCACTGGCGCTCTCACGTGCGGGAGGAAGTCGAGCTCAACATAGACTGGAAAAAAGGAGCTCTTCGACCGGGTCCTCTCCTGGGGGACCAAAACGACAGTCTAGGAGGAAGGGGCGGCATTGAGAGGGAGACAAAAGAAAAAAAGCTCAGAGGAAGATGTCCAACTAACCCTCGCAGGGAGGGGGGATCGGATTCGGTCTCAAAGATTTTATGAACGAAGGAGCCCGAAAATGCGAATGGTGGAAGGTGACTGATTTTCCTCAAGGGGGAGTCAAAAAAAAGGGGGACGGATTATCGAAGAGAGCTAACGCGATCGGGGGAAGGCAGGCGCACGCTAAAAAGAAAAGTACTGTAAAGACTCGCCGCAACAACCAAGGAGCACCGAGCGCTGTCTCGAAAACTTAAGGGGCGGAGGAGACCGAGCAAAGAAGGGGCGCGCCCAGCGCATCGCTGCTGGAGGGAAAGGCGCTGTTGGAAAAGGCGCTGGAAGATGTGCCGATTACCTATTCGAAGAGGGGGGGAAAAAACAATGGAATAAACAAAAAAAAAAGAGGTGGGCAAGAAACGCGGAGGGATGAACGTTTGGTCTCAAGGGGACAAAGTGAAAGGGAAAGGAACCCGGACACCAGCGGTCACGCCCGGTCAATCGGGGTCAAACTGGTGTTCCTGAAAACAAATGTCACGAAGGGGGGGAAAACTGCACGGGGGGGGGGGAAAGGAAAAACTAAAGGCGTTGATTTAGGAGTTGACGGGGGCAGAACCAGAGAAGGGGGAAAAATAGGCCAGAGCTAACACGCCCGGGGCGACGAAGGGGGATCGTGCCACACGTCAAAAACCCCCTTATCCTCGTGGCGCGCTGGGAGGGAACCGAAAAGACTAGGCGAGGCAAACTCAAATGTGAAAAACTGGGGGAGAAAAAAAGTATAAACGCTTAAAATCAATGCAGGGAAAGAAAAAAGACCGAACGGACAAGATTCCTACAAGTCAAAGGGAAGGAAGAGAGAGACAACCAAAAAGCTAAGCATCGGAGCATTCGCATCAGAAAAAGCCATATGGACGAAACCTCTTGTCGCGGCCCTCAAAAAAAGAAAAGTAGTTGCAAAAAAAACAGAGCTAAATCCCGTCGACCGTTCGGAATTCGGCTCTCATCAAGGGATCGAAGTTACTTACGAAACAAAAAAAAACAACTGATTGGAAGAGGCGATATACTGGGACAAATCAAAAGGACTGTATCCGAATCCAAACACCGACGTTTAGACTCGCCGCGGTCAAAGACGGCAGGATTTAAAAATAGGAGGGAAAAAGGAGACTTATTATCTAGAGTGACGGGTCCGGCGTGAGCATCCTGGAGCGAGGCTTCGGCTGGAGAGGGTGTTCGGGGGAAGAGAGACGGGAGCGATAAATGCTGTGGGCCCGATGAAAGACACAAAGGCACGCGGGGGAGGGGTGATCAAGACATCGTCGCTCAGATCGGGCTGGGTCCCGGGGATCGATGACAAAAAACCGGAGCCAAAGGATCAGTACGAAAGCCGGAGACCCACCGAGCGGTGGGGGGTAGAAGGCTCCAAAATAAGAGGGAGAGAAGGGGAGAGCCACGCTCGCGTTAGAAGTTCGCGAAAACCTGGATGCAGGAAACCGAGGAAAGAAAAAAAGGGGAGTAACAGGAGAGGTACAAAGCCCTCAGGGCGCGGTCAAGTGGAGACACAGAAGCGAACCGGCAACAATGAGCAAGGGTCGCGACTACTTGGCCACCACATTCTCATTCCCTTACTTAGCCCAAGGTGCATACTATCGGGAGGGGGAACAAAGTAAGGGTCAGGGCTTATGGGTCGACAAAGGGGGGGGGGGGCACAGAGTCTTGACTATTGAACGTAAGAGGAAATAAATCTGTAGCGCGAGCAGCAGACGCACCAATCTGTGAAATAAGCAAACAAATGCCTGAAGGCAAAAAAACGAAGAGCACTGAATCGGAAGAGAGTCGTGGGAAGGGGGGTCGAGGTACAGTTTAAAGGCTCGGGGAGGTGGGGAGAACAAGGGCAGGAAAAATAGGGAGCACCAACTATCGACGCGCTCTTTCATATCCCGCCTGCTGTTGCGACTGTGCGGGTGAAAAACGTCAAACAAAAAGTTGAAGGAAAGACGCAAACTACGAGAAAACGGGGGCCAGAAAAAATAAGGTGGACAACTATGGGACTCAACCCGCGAGAGGCTGCAACCGGGGGTACATCCGAAAACGAAACGACACCTTTGGGAAACGCGACACTGATCTACAAGCGGGAGGCTCCGGGGGGGGAAGACCCCCGCCGGTAACAGGACAAGTGGCGGGATACGTCAGACTGATCGACGTCGCAAAAAACGGGAAATAGAAAAAAAGACCGACCCAAGAAGGGGAAAAAAACCTAGCCCAGTGACGAGCTTTTAAAACGAAGAAGAGGAGAAGGGCGCACCATTACCGCAAGTCGAAGCGACATCAACTCTTCTCGAAGTGACGAGTACTCACAAATAAAAAACCTCCATCGCCGGGAGCCGTCTGTCCAGAAATAAGCAACCTGTTCCTTCATCAAAGAGAACAATCCTGAGCATTCCCATGTTCTGAGGGAGGTCTTTCTCGCGAGCGAACTGGGCTGGGATCAGACCGGTGTCACTGGGGGTACCGCGGTTACCTAAAGAAAAAAAGCGTGAAGCAAGGTTGCAAACTTTCTCAGGGGGAAGCATCCATTACCGTAAGCGGGAGGAGAATTCCGAGGGAAGCCGTCCAAAAAACCATACTTGAAGATAAAGTAGAATATAAGAGAGGAGGGCTGGGACATGAATCTATAGAGAGACGAGGAGAACCAGGGTCTATTGCTCTCCATCCTGTAACAGGGAAAGCGGCCAAAACGACCGCGAACACGCAGGCATCGGATCGTCGTCAGGGGTTCCAGGCCTGAATCAGAAATAGGCCAGCGAGAACGAACAGCGGTCATAGCTCGCTGGATCCTCGAGGAGGAGGATTAGGAAGACGAACTGAAATACGAAGCTCCTCCCTATCGTTTAGAGGGGGAACTAGAACTCTTCTAAAGCCAGAAGAAAAAAAAAGGGCTGCCTGTCTCGAACCGGCCCGAACTCTTCTGAGATCACGAAGTATGACGGGAAGCGGAGGGAAGGGGGGCTTGGACCATCGGGGGGGGCCCGGAATATTGGAGGCGGCAACCGCGTCTCTAGACTCCCAGGGGAAAAAAGGGAATGAGGAAACGCAGAGGAGTCGGCGGTGTTGTGGAACGTCGAAAAAAACCGAAATAAGGGAAGTAACGCCGAAAACAGTACTCGGCTGGGCTCAAGTCGCCAAGAGCGCCGCCCGGCTCGTGGGAAACCAGGGCAATGCTCAGATCCGGGGGGCGTAGGGAAGACCTTCGAGGGAGACGGATGGAAGGACGATAACACCTCGAGCGATTCGACTTAACCGAGGAAAAAGAGGCGTGGAGCTCGTTGGAGGTCGTGGCCCCCGTTTAACGGGCTCACTGCGGCAGAGGGGGAGGAATGCGTCAGACGCTCGTGAAACACGGACGTTGCGCGGGGGTTAAAAGCGAATGAGGCACAGGACAGAGGAACTGACGAGGGGACTGCCGGGCCAACAAACCCGATCATCTATTCCCTCATAGGACGCAAGGGGGAGTTGACCCACCAGGGGACAAAAGCGACAAGGGATCAACCATAGGAAAAAGAGAGCCTGGACAAGGTTGCCTTCAGCCCCGAGCGGGCGCAAGTAAAACTCGGAACTTCTTTAGTGAGAAATCCAGGGGGGGGATCGAACACGAACGCCCTAACGGCAAAACCCAGCGCTGGGTGGAAAGGGGAACGAAGAAAGGAACTCCGAAAGTGCAAGACCACGCGAACCACAAACCATGTCAGCGGCCAGCTAAGGGGGAGAATCTGTGGAAGAAACCACGAAGTCGCGGATAAAAGCCATTGCAAAAGATTGAGGAACTCGAAAAAGAGCTTGGGGGGGGGAGGAGATCCGCTCACGCTGTCGTGCATACCGTCAGCCCTTCCGGGGGGAAATAAGGTCTAGAAAAAAACGAATAGGGAGAGTGACACAACGGGAAGGATGCCGGGGGAAGCTAAGAGGAGGGAAGAGAAGGAGCCAACAAGCTTCCTGGCGCGTTTGGGGACGAGACAGAGGGGGGCTTACCAGGAAACGAAAAGGTGAGAAGAACTGGTGATGCTTACACAGAGAAACCATCTTGCCGGAAACATGCAGGGGAAAGCAGGATGAGACTCCCGGGTTGGGTTCCAAGGGGCGTGAACTTGAGGGAGACCATGACCCAAAGGGGGCAAAATGGAGGAATCTCCGGAACCTCAAAAGACAAAAGGGTACCTCGAAAACTCGGGCTCACGGACAAAAGAAGTAATCTAGGCAAGATGTGGAAAAAAGGGACGGACCACCGATGAACACGGGTGGGGAAAGAAAGAGGCGCGAAAAAAAAAGTGAGATAGACCTCGCAGATGGACGGACAAAGCCGGCTTCATGCCGAACGCATTGAAAGAAAAAAGGGTCCAAAAGGACCCGAGACAGAAATAAGATAAGACTGCCAAGAGTATCGCCTGGGTGGTGACCAGAACCGACTCGCAACAGCCCGCCCGTTCACACGAAAGAGGAAAGGGGGTTGAGGGATCTGTCTACTCAGGAGAGGACACAAAAACCTCTACGTGGTATAAGGACCGGGAGTCGTGAGGGAGAGGCGATAGGAATAGAGACGAACTGGAAGAAGGGAGAATGGAAGAGAAAAACTCTCCGAAGGGAGGGAAGGGTCGTAGGCTCTCCTCTATCGAAGGAAAATCCTTGGGGTGCTCAGCTTATACAAGACTCCTAGAGCAAAGCGAAGGGAGGGCGGAGAAGAGGACAGGCTTCTGGGGCTCCTAAGGAAGTCCTGGGCCAAGGGGTACGACCATATCCGCGGAGACGTTGGTTGGGCACAAAAGCGCGAAGTCTGGTAGCGCTAGGAGTGAGACCAAAGGGGTTGGATTTGAGGGAAGAACTCACGGCAGGGGAAATCTGCGGGGGACATGGGAATAAACCCAGTGCTCGCTGAAGGCTACCTGAACACGCCAAAGATTGATAGGAGGGGGGGGGAGGATCAAAGGAGGAGAAAAGGAAGGAAAACTAGCGCAAGGAGGGGCATCGGAGTTCGTCGTCTGGCAAGCAACACAAGCCAGGAACCGGACTAAAGAACGAGAGTGCGGAACGTGGGGGGGGGCGACCATGCAGCGGCCGCAGAGTGGCGCCGCTTCACCGCAGAGCGGGAAAAAAAAGAAGACGGAACGGGAGGATGCGGAAACAACTCGCGCCGGCCTGAGATGGCAGGATTTTTGAGGTTACGCCGGCCGTCAGAATGGCGGAAGCCCTTGACGTGGCGGAGGAAACACGGGGGCAAAGCACAAGGGTTCGACGTCTCATAACCACGACAAGTTGACCACATTAGCGGAAAGAAGAGAAGACGAAACCGAAGGAAAAGCCCGAGAACGCAGGGCTGGCCTGGCGTCCTGGCTTCAGTCAAGAGAGGGGGGGGAAAAAGCGGGGTTTTGGGGAGGAAACAGTGACGGGGCGCTGCGGGCGGCTTGTGGTCCGCGAACTATCCGAAGCGGGGAGGGTGAGGGCCGGAGCCGGGTCGCGGGTGAACTACCGTCGATAACGACTCGGGGAAGGGAAAAAGGGGGTCCGGGCTTGAAGGCAAAAACCTGGGGTGAATACAGGCAAAAACTTGGGCGCTGGTGCTGGCGAGAGCGACGAAAAAAAGTTGGCGCCCAGCGTCGGTATCAAAGGCAGAAGGAAAGGGAGACTCACGTGGCGGCGAAACACGGGTACTGAGAAAGAAACGGAGGTCCCGCAAGCCGCGCAAGAACGCATCGACTTCGGGAAAAAAAGATGGGAGGCACGAGGGCCTGAAGCGCATGGTCGGGGGGGACGAGGGGACCCCGAATCAAAAACGAAGGTTACCAAGCGGGGGGATACGAAGGAAGCTAGACCAGTCGCGAGATCCCGAGCCCTTCAACTCTGCAGGGGCACAACGTCAGGATCACGGGAAGGCGAAAAAGCTTCGCGCAAACCTCGAAAGGAGCAAAAAAAAGAAGGGGGGCTGAGCTTAGAATTCTGGCCGCTGTCTCACTAGAGGAAGGGATACGGAACCTGAAATGGCCTATTACGGACACGATGCGAACGAAACCAACCCTGTCGGAGCAGGAAAGACGACGAATAAAGTACAGACAAAATCGGCGCAACGTGGCTAGACACGGGCATGTAACGTGCAAAAAATGAGACGAAAGACCGAAGCAGAAGAGGGCAGGGCCACCGCGGGGTCGCTCGGTTCATGTGTTTCCGACCAAACGGCACGAAGGGGCTCTCGGGGGGACGTTGTCCATAAACAATGACGCCATGGAACGGAGTGATGGACTGGAGATCCATTCGCCGACGCCGGGACCACAGATGAAGTCACGCGGACGGCAAGACTAGATCGTCCCCAACCTCAAGACAATCTGAGCATCGGGGGGGGAAAGAAGAGGGCCGGCAAAGGACGAAAAAGGAATGAGGCGATGGGGAGCAGGTCCCGGCGAAAAAGAATCGAATCAAAAATGCGAGAGGGAGCAAGAAGACCCAAAAGGAGTGCTGCATTCGGAGCGACATCATTCGAAGGGAGGCGGAGAAGTCCGACCAAACCGAAGGGAGCCGCGCTCCCAAGAGAAAGCCCCCGCAAAACCTCTAGGAAGAAGAAAGGGGCACCCTCAAAAACCCCGCGGAACGTTGGAACAGCAAAACATAAAAACGGCGGGAATTCGGCTAAAGCACCGGCTCTAACAGTGTTAGATAACTCTAAAAAGAACGAGGGGAAAGATACACTTTTGAACGGGGCGAGAGTCCAATTCAAAACCCGCACGCAACGGAATTTAGCTCGATCAAAAGAGAAAAAAAGGGGTGCGGGGATGAGGGGGCCCGACGGAGAGTAATGATCTAAGGACGGGTCCCGCTGCCAGCATGGGGAAGCGCTCGGGGCGGCTCTGGGGTGAGCGCGAAGGCCAAGGAGGGAGGTCTACCAATACCGAAGGAACCGCACACGATGTGTCGCGAGATCTTCAGAAGGAGCAAAGGGCTGGGCCGGGGTCGAGACCACCGAGGCGCCAACCTGACGCCGGGGAAGGGGGGGGCTCCGGGTCAGAAAGGCCACCGCAGAAGATTGTTGAACCTCGTGGCAAATCAAATCGCAGCGTAAGGAGAAAGCTCAGAAACCGGCCGGTGCGGGCAGGCAATCACGACGACTCAACGAGCTGTCGTCAGGATCATCAAAAACGCAAAGAAATACAAAAGGCGAAGGGTGAAACACCATTACCGATACAAAAAAAGTGAAAGAGGGAAGTCGGGGATGGCGAAAATCTCCTTGGACGGCGAAAATAGGGGACCCGTTGGGCCCACTTTTGCAGACGAAAAGCGTGCGACCTCGGGCCCTAAATTCGCCAGGTCGAGGAGGGAACACGGTTGGTTGTTGCAAGGGGCGGACAACTGGAAAGCGGACGGTCCGTGGAGGAAAAAAAGAGTCAAAAAAAGCAGCGGCCAGAAAAAAGGAAATGAGAAAACTTGACGAGGCGCGTTTCTCCTGCAAGATTAACAGCCTGAGGGGGGGGGAGAAGTGACGTGGTGACCGAGAGGGTCGCGATCAAGCTCGCTGGGGAGGCCTGCCAAAGGAGTTCTACTAGAGGGAAAAAACGAGCTCTTTAAAAGAAATGGAAACGACTGCTGACGTAGGGGGAGGGTTACTCATCCCAAAAGCCAGCAACCGGCCGGATGAAGATTTTGAACCAAGCCTGAATCAAAGATAGCCCTGCAGCGGTTAGGGAGAAAAAGATCCGCCATCGAGGAGAACGGGAAAGGGACAACGGACGCTCAGAGAAAAGCCGTTCTCGGACACTCTCTATAACATTTAAAGCTATCAGGGGAAACTTTCGATGGAAACGGTCGTTAAGCGCTCTCACAGGAGGGAGAAGAAAGAATCAGTCAAAAACCCACGAGAGGTCAGACAAAAAATCTAACCCGACGTCGTGGACTCTACTACTATCACCAAGCAAAAGTCAACCCTCGGCGCGCCTGAGCGTAGCTAAGCCGTGTCGATCATTTTGGGAAACCAACGCAACAACCACTCAAACGAGGGTACACCAACCCAAGAGGCTGCATCGATCTCTAACTAAGGGAAGTCGAGGCCAAGGGCCGGAGGGGAGGGACGGAGCGCGTCGAGTCGTCGAAGTTTCACTGCGGGGAAAAGAGAAAGTCCACGCTATTAGTTGGAAGGCGGGTGGCGTGCCTCAGCCAGGACCGACTGTGCCATCGGCTGGGGATGGATGCCCTGGCAACGAAAACCAACGAGGCCATCTCGGGTAGACCGAGACAGTCGGAGAGGTCCTCTCAAACTCGCCGCGATCGCGGACCACGTAAGGAAAAAAACAAGGTTCCGGAACGCGCAGGTCTCCCACGAACCGGACAACTAAAAGAGGGAATCGGAGAGAAGAAAAAAAAGGAAAGCGCCGGAAATCGAGAAAGAAAGAATCTCAAAGAAAAAATATGTTGATGAATCCTGAAGTCGAGGGAAGGAAAAAAATACGCACTAGCGAGCTGCCCTCCTGACGGCCGGCTTTCTTTTGAACATAAGAAGACTAACGGTCCGGGAAAAAAGGAAGTAACTTAACTAAGAGAACTAACTAGGCCACTCGGGGGGACTCAGGAACCTCGCGAAAACTGCGAGGAGGCGGAGTGAATACTTGTATCAAATATCATCAACATGGAAAAGTACCAGCGAACCGGGGGACTGACTCTATCAGTCTTATAACACAACGCTCTGTTCCCTCGTCAGCGGGAGGAGGCGGGGAGAAGGAGAAAAGGGTTTTAAAAAAGTCGACGAACCAAGAAAAAAGGGGTACAGAACGTAACTGCAGTCCTAGAACAGTACAGAGAATCGCTGAACCATTAATAGTCAGCCAAAAGAGGGGGTGGTCAGAAGGAAGATAACGAGAAGGATCCCGAAGCCGCTATAGGTTTTCGTTTGCGTATAGAGAGAGCTATAGGAACCCGGTATATCTACCCCGCGACAGGGCTCTTGTGCGGACTCATGAGGGGGCTCCGCACATGCAGCTGTACTGAGTCAGGGGGATAAGGATTCGTGCCTCGACATCCTTCACACGAGATAGGACTAAAAAGGGATAATGGCCTCAGGGAGACCGGAAAAGGAACGTGTAAGGCCATCAGAGATAGGGAAGCCTCAGACAGGTTCAAAGTCTTTTTGCCCCCAGGTAAGGGGGAATGTTACGGAACTGAAAAAACCATCGGGGTACAAAAGGCCAGACTTGGTGACAAAGTGCGCCGAAACCCAAGACTGGGAAAAAACGAAAGGGGGACCGTGTTCTTTAATTGTGGGGGAGGAAAAAAAAAACACCAACGACAAGGGTACGAACGCACAAAGGGGGGGGGAACGGGATGAGAACGACAAGGGCACGAACCCTTGGGGGACCCCCGTTCGCTCAAGAGCTGCGAAAACAAAAAAAAGTCAAGGCCAATAAAGGGAATCGGCGAAACAAAAGACGTCGAGCGTATGTCGGCGGGCAAAAAGACTGATGAAGACCAACAAACAGACTTTGGGGCGGAAGAAGGAGACAAACTGTCTTGTCAGAAGATCGGGAAGACGGACGGGGACAGAAGACAACAAGGATTAGAGAGAGGGGAAAACCGGGGAGACCGATGGTACACGACGGCGTGAGCGATCTCCTCCCAAGCTTCATTGCTCTTGGTAGGATCATCTGAAAGGAAGGGCCGCTGGACCGAGGTCAGGAAGAGAGGCCCTTGGACAAAAAACGCAAAAAAGGTGGGGGTAAAAAGCTGCATATCCGGGGTTCACGCGCTGCCGCGGTCGGCAAAGGGGGAAACACGCTGAGGGCAAAGTCAACGCGTCGGGGGGGGAGATCTCAAGGAGGAACCCCAACGGCCAGGGTTAAAACGGCGAACGCTCGTAAACGGCAAAAAGTAAAAAACGGGTTTATGGGGCTGGACGTCGCCAACGAGCCTTCCCTGGGGGGGAAGGGAATCGGACGACAGAGGGGAAAGGGGAGGGGGGGATGAAAATGGCCGAGCTAAACACGGCAGGCAGTCCGGGAGGCCGAATAATACGCAATGCAACAAGGAACGCAACGCCGGAGTGAAGCGCACACCTGTAATCGCCGCCGTGAGCAGGATGTGGGGGAGGGGGGGAAAAAACGCCAAACGGCAAAAAAAAAAAAGCTCGGAGTCATCTCTATGTAGAGCGGAAGAAAGAAGCAACGAAAAAGGACACCCTAAACGGTTCACTACCGGAGTCGTGAGAAAGGGAGCTGAATTCTTACAAAACGAAAAAATGAGTGATGACAGGACGATGCCTGAGGGTCGAACTACGCGGCCGTCGAGGCGAAAAGGAAGCCATGCGCATCTTGCTTGGTTGCGTCCGATCTGAAGAAAAGGGGAATATAGGGGACCCGCAAAATCAGGAAAGGGGGGGTGTCTCCCGAAGAGAGAGTGAACTCATACCGAAGAACGCACAGCATCTTCTGGTACCACGCTGGTCCGAGATATCAGTCTCTCTGTCTCGAATAAAATGGTGAGCTGCAGAACGGACCGTGCGGACGGCATGGTGAGAGCTATCACTTCAAAAGGTGCGGGGGGGGGGGGACGCGTGTTGACCCGGCTCTTCAAACGAATACTCAACTCAACAATTCAGGAGGAGAGGGAGGACCTCGGTAGGGAAGATGCGAAGAGGGGTAGACCGTCAAGCTGATCCACGATCGATGATGCAGCGAGGGAAGGCGTCTCAGGGATCGGAGCGGCCCAAAAAGAGAGAAAGGATGGAGAGATGAATGGGCATGGTTTCCTGCGCCTGGCACTGAGCCCCGGGGGGCGAAGGGGAGAACGGAGAGGGAAAAAACGTCTCTTCATTCTGACGCGACAGGAGACGACAGAACAGTGAGAGTGGACTTTCAGCCTCGTCCGGACGGGACAACCCTTGTCAAACTAGCAAACTGTCAACGTGGGCAAAGCACTCAAGACCTAGAATGGGGAGGAAGGAACAATGACACTCGAATAAAGAAGACGGCGCTCAAAGCGAGAAAGGGCGACGCAGCCTGGGAACATGCAGGAGGGGATGCAAAAAGGGTTGATTTGGGGGACCGAACCTTTGAGTTTCTGCGGGCGGTGGCGCCTCGAAAAACGAGGCGCGTAGTTAAAAAGGGAGCGCAGAAAGATTTACGTTTACCACGAGACGTCAAGTGAACTTTGTCTTGAGACGGGGGGGGGGGAGCGCAGCTAAGGGGTCGAGACGCTGGGCCGCTGCTCGCACGGGGAGCGGGGAGAGAGCCGAAACGTGAACCTGGAAATCAGGAGGTAAAGAATCGCCGGGGGCTTCGCCGACTGTGCGGTCGAACCTTGTCTTTACTCGCAAGGGGGGTAAAGAGAAGAAGCTTGGAACCGGACACGGAGGCAGCCCAAAAGGGATAACATGCTTCGAATCAGGAGCAACGATTTCGCAGGAAGACTGCGAATGGGTCGGGGATTAAGTTCCCCGAATGCAAAAACAAGGGGGGGAGGGGACCGAGCGCGAAGGGAAAAAAGGGCTACGAAGATAGAGGGGGACTGGATCCACTCAGAGAGACTAAGAGGGTACCGTCGCGCACACAGAATGAAACGAAGCTCCTGGGACTGGCGAAAGAAGGAGGAAGACCCCGAGGCCGTCAGGGGGCCAATCGTGCATAGGGGGATAACCGGGCAGAGGGCCGTGAGAAGCGGGAACGTCAGGAAAAAGCGTACTGAAATATTCCTAATCCTAAGCACTCTTGCAAACCCCCTTTGAAGAGGCGAACTCGGGAACCGAAATTTTAGTGCCTCAGGAAACTAACAACTGTGGCGACGCGCCCGGCCAGGAAGCCTACTCTCAGACCGCGAGAATCAATCCCGGTACCGGGTTCGGGTTCCGCACACGGCAAGGAAAGCAAAGCGGGCTTTTTGAAACGGGAGAAAAGGAGGGAAACGTGAGGGCGTAAACGAGCTGAACCGCGAGCTGGGGATTCACGCCAAGACGCTCTGCGACGATTCGGGACACACCAAACGGAGCAAGTGGCGCCTGCTACCCCGACTCTTCTCACGGCCCGAAAGGGGGCGCCAGGGGGGAGAGGGAGAAAAGGCGGAAACAGATTACGACGCGCGGATAACAAGGGACCCAGAGGAGGGACAAACGAGAGGCATCGGCCGCAGAAACGCCGAACAAGAGGCTCGCCGAAATTCAGATGTCCCCACAAACTCCAGGTCAGCGCCGGCCACCTCAGAAATAGGACTAGGAAGGGGAGGGTTGAGGACCTCATAAGTCCCCGCAAACGGTAGCAGGGAAATCCGTCGCCGGAGGGATTCAGAGCACCTGCCCTTTAAGGAGAGTAAGTATGAGAAGAAAAACAAAAAGAGGAAAAGAAGAGAACTTAAGTTCATCAAAATTTCGTGCATAGCCTAGAAGCACGGCGAAAGAGGAGAGGGAAGGCAGGGGACCTAAATTTGCGGGGTGAACGTGAAGGCGAACCACGATGATCTAGGGAAAAGCGTGCCAGCCTGGCGACGGCGAAAATCAGCGACGGGGGGCCGTCCAGGGAATGTCGCTCCGCATGCCCTCGCAAGCAAACCATTTTGTGTAAAGCCGGGGAAAGACACGCGCCATGCGACTCGCGGTGGGGTCCCAAGAGAAGAAAAAAAGGCCACTGGGGAAAGGGAAGGACCAAGGGGCGACAAAAAACGACCGAAGGAATTTGGGCGTGACGCTAGCGTGCCCGTCGCAGATCGCAGTACGGGGAGGTCAAAAGAAAAAGACTCAGCGTAAGCAAGATGCCAGGACAATCACGAAAGGGAAAGAACTCATGTCAGTGGAAGGAAGGGAGGGGACACGCCCCGCAGGCAAAAATGCCGTGGGGAACAAAAGGAACAGTGATCCGGGTGCTGTAAAAAATCACTCCTGCCTGCGCCAGCGTCAGGACCTTGGAACTTAGCACCAAGTTGACAGAAGAGAAACGCAAACGGCGTCGGTGGAGGGACACGGGGTTGGAAGAGGATCGGGGTCCGGGATCATGCAGGTCCGCTGTGGACCACTAGTGAAGCAGACAGAAAGCGTCAAGCGAAAAGCAACGGGGCAAGCTGAAAGACAAACCGCCGAGGCGTGGCGAAAAAGCTCGATACAGCGCGAGGCGGGGGGATCCTTTGAAGTGGGCGGAAGGTCTCCGGCGAGCGCGATTGGGGGGCAGAGCCTGCAGCGAGAAGACGAGCACCATCGCGCAAAAACGTCAGATTAAAGACTAGTGGGGGGGTGGGGACGGGACAGCGTATCCCATGAAGGGGAAAAGCGAAACACTAAGCGAAAAATTTCCTACCCTTTGAGACGAAGCCCGATGAAGAGCCGTCCGGAGGGGGCCTCAGCCGGGGACAGAAGACAGCAGGAGAAAC
>Ga0179591_1274571_pt1 | contig 15124 bp, 17 predicted proteins | sample CZOMad2_1_08_16f_FD_182891 | JGI IMG/M metagenome (GOLD analysis project Ga0179591, IMG submission 182891) | Vadose zone soil fungal communities from Angelo Coast Range Reserve, California, USA - CZOMad2_1_08_16fungal (PacBio error correction) | ecosystem: Environmental > Terrestrial > Soil >...
CGCACGTGGATTGTGAAGCTCCTGGCCACGACACGGTCAAGGGGGTGGAGAGGCAACCTAACGCGGACTGGTCCGGTGACATCGTCTGAGACAGAAGGTGACCACGCGTCTCCAAACACAAGCCCTGCCACCTCGCGGCGTGGAGGCTTACACACCTCGGGGATCTCGGACGGTGACCCGCGACGTGAGATCAAGCGGCTGTTAAGAAAGCACCAGGACAAAGCCTGCGGTCCGGCTGCGAAAAGCCGGGCGCGAACACAGGGACTCTGGCTGGGGCAAGGGGTGGGCATCAGAACGGAACCGGACTTCAACCATACCTCGAATCGTGTGACCGATCAACCGGAGGATACAGAACCTAGGCTCAGGCGTGGCGGGGGACCCCGAGGTCAGAATCGGCTCCTGTCCGAGACCAACGGTTCGTCCTAGGCTCTCCATCAGGGCTGGACAGAAACCGCCGAAAGATTAAAGCCAGCAAACGCAGAAGGGCGAGGTCACTCAGTCCCACCGGTACCCTCGCCGAGCCGCCGCGTCGTGAGGATGGCCGAGGCTACGATCCAGGCCGGGCCGGCGGCGGCGTTCGTAAAAAGGCCCTGCCGGAAGTGGTAACGGTCGATCCGGGGGGGGGATGAGGTCAAGGAGGATGATAGGGATGCCTGAACTGCTCAAGGAAAGGGTGAGTCGACCTTTCCAGGAAGGGCGTCCTCCAATGCGTTCTCGCTGACGGAAATGTGGCAGGAAAAATGGAAGAAGGGTATTGTGCCGAGCATTGCAGCCAGAAGTTGAGGTAACAAAGAAAAAAAAGAAATGCCGGGTCGAAATCCTACCGGAACCGCTCCGGCGCGCACGCTGTTGCTGGAACTCAGAGGGCAGGCTGGGGGGGGTCGCCTGCAGGGTAAAGAAGTCTCCCCGAAAAAACAAGCGCGGGGAAGAGATAGCGGCGTAAGAAAGGCCCGGCCCGATCGTCCTGGGTCAGAAACCGCCAGCAGCGTTCTCCCCACCTTCGGCGGGGAGCGCGTCCAGGGCGTTGCATTAAACGCAAAAAGGCGGGGAAAAGTACAGACTGGAACCTGTTGTCAATGGGAAAAGGGAGGAGCCAAAAGCGCAACGCGGCGGCGAGCCGACGGAGCCGTAGCAACGAGGTGCGAGCGGGGGGGGAACCATCCGAGTGCGGGGGAGCCGAAACGGCCGGGATAGGGACTCAGCGGCCTTGGGCTACTCAAATCAGCGCGCGTGGCGGCAGTTAGAGGACGCGTATCGCAGAAACTGCCGCGCGGAAATGGGCAGCTCGGGGTTCTTATCATTTCGTGAGGGCACCGGCCGCCGGAGTAAAGAGTGAGCGGGTGAGTCGAATGCGGCGGGCCAGGGGGGGGGGACTGGTGGATCATCGGCCCCGGGTCCTGGCGCAGGGGACGGACGGGGGGGCTTAGCCTACAGCCGCGCCGCCGGCGCTCAGAGGAGCGGTAAAAGACCCCGAGGAGGGACGGGGGTCGACGAAGCACTGACGGGTCTAGGGCGACAGCCCTGGCAGGCGGGGACGGGGACAGGGGAATGCGCCGGCGGGGAAGGGAAAGAGGGCCGCGGCAGCCGCAGAAAACGGAGACCCGAGGAGCAAACCGCCAAAGCGAATCGCCCATGCGGCCAGTAACAGCAAAGCGGCCGTTAGGGAAGAGGGGCGCGCCATTGCAGCCGGGACAGCTGTTCGCTGTCACTATGCAGGTGCCCGGCGAGTCCGGAACAAGCCGGACATGGGGCAAAAGAAGAACCAGAAGGTCGACAAGGCCGTAAACCCGGTCCCCACAGGCTCGGGAACAAAACCGTTACCAACCCCAGAGGAAAAAACGGACCAACGCAGCAGTTAGCAAACCGCGACTCGGAGAGAAACCGAAACGGGGTCTAAGAACAGTTTTACTTGAGAGTGACCAAAGTCGGACAGCCTGGGGACCGGCAGCGCGGGGGCCTTGCCGGAACCAGCGGTACGGAACCGCTGACACCGGGGGCGATCTGGAACCGCACAAAGGGCCGTCGCAGCGTCGAGGTAGCTGCAGCGAGGGCAAGGGGGCGCAGGAATCTGGGGGCCGGGACGGGGGACCGGCTGCGCGATCGGAAAAAACAAAATTTCCAGAAACCAAAAAAAAGGGAAAAAAAATCGGAAATGCAAAAGGCTCGTAGGCCCCGGGCGGGGGGATGGCGGTCCAGGAAGGTAGTTAAGGATGACCGGGCTGCATAATATGGTCTGAACCCCACTCCTGGAGGGGGGACGGCCCGCTTAGATCTGACCCATCGCGCGTGCAAAACTCCGCCCGAGCGGTACACCATTGTCAAAGCGGGTGATCCGCGGAAGGAGGAAGAGGGTCAACGAAGGCGACACATGTCGGAATACAAGTCAAGCATGCCGCCGGACCGCCAAACACGCAGGAAGAATGTGCGATCCTCAGCCGCAGGTCGACGAGGTAAACATCGGGCAGGCAACCGGAATTGGACCACCTAGGGACACGCGGCGGTCGGCGTCCAGCGGAGGGACGAAGCCTAGGGAGGCCAATTCATCGTGTGAAGGCAATCGCCGATATCCAGGTAGCAAAAAAAACCCAGATTGGGTCCCTGCGGCGGCGAGTGACATGTGGGGCTCTGCAGGTTTTTCTCGGGCCGCGTCAGGCCCAGACATGCCGGGTAGCTGACAACGGCCGGGTGAAGCGAGAGCGCCGCCAGCACGTTTCGTCCGCCTGCCACCGGCTGCTAAGGAACCAAAGAACGTAAACTGGAGTAGACGAAAGGACCACCGTCGAAGAAGGGGCAGAAAAGGGACCCCAGGATCTAACGCACAAAACAGAAGAAGAGATCCTGGGGGGGCTCTGGATTGTCTTCGGGATCCGTGCGCTCAATCGGGCCGGTCACTGCGGTGCAGCAGGCCACGGAGTGCGGCAAGGCGTGCAGGGGGGGGGGGGGGCGGGGATCCGACGCCGCACAGCGGAGGTCAATACCGACAGACATCGAGGAGGATGACCGGAGGAAGGCCAGAGTGTCTCACCTCCTTAATGTAAGGACAAGGCGCGACAGCAGCGATGCATGGTTAGCGACGCACCAGGCGCCGCGACTGCTGACCGAAAAGGAAGGAACCCGAGCGCAGACACGGGTGCGGCCTGCGAGACATGTCGCTATGGGGACCGCTGGCTGACAGACGCACAAGACTGTGCCATTATGATCGAACACATGACCTGCTCGGAGCGGTCCAGGAGGGCGGAGGCGATCGGGCGGTCGGAGAACATGGGGGCGTCGTGCCGAAAACCAGGTACAAAGACCCGATGAGCGAATCCACGCAAGCTCATGTCTTTCCCTGGACCAGAGGGCGGCGGCAGGGCGCGATTGGGGGCCACCTGAGCCAGACAGGGGGGGAAACAGGGGGACCCCGTCCGATACCCTCCGGACCGGGGCTCCGGGCGGAAAAAAAATCCCGCGCCAAACGTGCCCGAGGGGGAAGAAACGAGCCGGTGCATCGAGCTCGCCGAGGCAAAAGGCAACCGTGGGTTAAGGAAACAGCCTCCAAACAGAGCTTCGGTTGCCCGCGTTCTCGGGAAGAGCGCCGCCAGCCGGGAAAAAATAAACCGGCCCGGGCTGCCTGGCGCGTTGAGCGGTGTGGTAAAACAAGAGCTGCCGGAAGTTCACTCGTGCCGTGGGCCAGTTCCCCCGCCGCATAAAGTTCAACTGCCCGGAAAAACAGTCGACGCAGCGTGAAAGCCTGAGGGGAGGGCCGGGAAGAGCTTGGGTTGCACCGAACCGGAGAACCGGAACGACGGGGCCGGGCTGTACGGCAGCTTCGAAAAATGCGACAAAACGAGCAGGAGGAACCGGAAGGCCCTGCAGCTCGCTGACCAGCATCGTTCCAGAAGTAGAACTGCTGCGAAGAGGCGCGGCCCCTGAATGGCAAATTCGATCAGACGGCCGGGCACCAAGCCGCAAAAAGCTTGAGCTCGCTGGGGAAACTGCCCTGAAGCGCAGTCATCGCATGCCCGGAAAGGGGGCAGGCCTCCCGCACCCTATACCTCGGGGCGGTTGTCCGAGGGCCGCGCGCAGTAGAAATTGGCGGCGAGGAAAAAAGGCAAGCTTAGTGTTCTCCGGGTAAGAATGAGCCTCGGGCGGAGATCGGCTCCTTTCAACCAAAGAACGAACGTCTCGTCGAACCTCTGACGCAAATTTCCGATGACAGGCCACGAGAACACGGTCTCTATCTCAAAACTTGCGCCAGTCAGGGAATTCTGACCGGTCGCCTGCAAAGACCTTGTGACCGCGACCTATCCGACACCCAAAAGACGGGGGAGAAGACCACGGCAGGAAGCGATACGCTTAAAAGTAACTACCTCAAAAACCGACCTAAAGACCGGTAGAGGATGTAGTCGCACGCATTCCGATTCCTGGTACACCGCCGGCCGTGGTCGTTCTAACTAAAGCCCTAGGACTTTTCAAGTGGTTCTGCCTCAGACTCATTCGGAAGAAGTCGACCTCCGAGGATCGCAGGGAAGGCGGCTTGCAGCTCGCCTGGAACATACATTTGAAATCCACCTGAGCGGCCTCTCAAAGCGTCCGGGCGCCACAACCTAAAAGCACGAGCGGGAAATGACAGGCAGAACGCCGCAAGCAGTCAGTCAGACGATCACGGGTGCCGCGCTTCTATTCCAAGATGAGCGCTTAACTTACCAGGCGCCGGTGAGCGACCGCGTCCGGACAGCTACAAGAAAGCGGGCGGAGGTCCGGAAAATGTACACACATGCTCATCGCGCTCGTCCTTTCGCTTGTCTGAGGGCCGGCGACCGGCCGCTGGTCGGAAAAAAAAGGAAAATCAGGCCCATGCTCAAACACGACCAGTCGGGAATGGGGAAGACAACAGCTCCAAGCGCTTTATCTGAGAACGAACTCCCGAGAACATACTGGACAAGGCAATACACCACCCGGAAAGATAAGTGCACATGGGAAGATGCCCGTGACATCTGCACATCCCGGCTAAACCACGAGCCAAAGACTCGAGAAGACAGCTAGGGACGGGTCGGAAAAGGAGAAACGGCCACACCGTGGACCCACCACTGTGTCTCCGGCATCTAAGGAAAGTAACGACGAACCAAAAACGCGGTCTCCGCCGCCGGAGAGGGAGAGGACTTCGATTTCTGTCCGCTCGGTGGGGATGGGCTCTCGGCGAAAACTTCGACCCGGATGGATTGGGGACAAATTACCCTAGGCCCTATTGGGACACGCCATAAACTGTCTTGCACTGTCATTATTCTAACTAAAGAACCCTCGTTTCCCTGAACAAATTGAAGGACGGAGATGCGTCGAGGTCGTGTCGTGCAGACGAATCTCGCGAAGCCGGGGAGCCATGGGACCACCGGGGGTCTCCGCTTGCTACGGAACGTCCTTCCTGTTATCAATATCTGGCACTGGTTTGCCTCGCAGGTGACCAACACCCTTCCTTGGGGAGCACACGCAAGGCGAAGGGTCGAAGGCGGAAGAAGATTGTGCAACGGGGGACGGAGACGGCATTTGGGGACTGGACTGCCGCAGAGACACTGCTCAAAAAGAGGTGTTTGAAGCCCGAAAAACCATCAATGGGTGTCATGGAAGCTGGTCATCAGGTTCTGCTCGTCAAGCCGAGAGACAGGAATTCCGCTACGAGGATGGCCGATGCCGAGAATGTTCCAGATTCCCCCGAGCAACTTCTTTCTTGGACAGGAAGCCGAAAGTAAAATCAGAAAAACAAACATCAACGGGGTAAGGGGAGGAAAGAAGAGGATGATCCAGACGGGGTGGAGGGTGTCTGACAAAATCCCCGGTATGACTGGGGAATACCGGAACTCAGGGAAGCGGCGGAACGGCAGCCGCTTCCCTCCAAAAGGCACCGCGGAGCCAGGAACTAAGGCGCAACCCCGAAGATCGGGCATTGGTTGCTGAAACACCTATGGGATTCGAAGCGGTACAGCGGAGCGGCATGAATCAGCCTTGTTACGAACGGTCAAGCACCAGGGTGGCGCTGGCGGCAAAAAGGGCTCGAAACCCTTTCTAATTATCACCCCGTGGGATGCTTGTGAGACAATTCGGAAACACGCAGAGGCGCGTAGCTAAACCCTTCCTGTGGGACCTCCGCGCGGCGCCGCGTGATCCGATCAGCGAACGTAAAAAAAAAAAACTCCGAAGCTCAGAAAGGCAGGGGTCTGGGTCCGGTGGTACCCGGCAGCTAGGTGACTGTCATCAGGCCATCAAAGAGTCACTGGTCCCAAGCTGGGCGGGGGAAAGTACAGGTGTCGGCCCCCTAGACATAGGTCCCAGAGAGCAAGGCGTCAAACGATCGCAACAAGGCTGAGCAAATGCAGGACAGCGGCGGAGGGTCTGTAAACCAGATCCACACTCATGGGCCTTCTTTACTTGGAAAGCAAATTCGAGTCGAAAAGCCTGCTCGAAAAAAATCTCTGGCCCGTGTGTATCAGTCTGAAGGAGTGCGGAGGGGACAACTGCCTATAACTTCCGCTGGGTCATCTTACTCCTGGTGGGGGGGGGATAATGCGACGCACTGGAAGGGTAGGAATAAAAAATTTTACTCGAAAAAAAGCTACACGTCGAAGGATACGGCAGAGGAGGGCCATGGCCGAGGTGTAGGCCGGTCAAATGTCTAGGGGATGTTCAGCCGATGGTTCCGCGCTGCCGACCGGGGTAGGAACCCGAGCCACAACTCGGAAGGTGGCAAATGTCGTGAGCCTCCGAAGGGAAAAAGGACAGAAACGATGGCTGGTGCCTGCCCGAAAGGGTCGAGGTCTCACATAAACGCGCGAAATCACAGGGGGGGGCCGAAGAGGGGGTCTCCTAATACGGCCCCAGAAGCGAGTGCACCACCAGGTAGGAACAGGCGGCGCAGCTCGTCGCCAAGGCAGGGAACTGCAAGAGGGGGGCTGCGCATATCACAACACAGGGGAAGTTTGTCGCATTCTATATGATGCGATGGGGAAATTGGGACGTTTGAAGAGGCGGACTGCAGGCCGGAAAGGTCAAGCGGAGGGGGCTATTCGAACCAGTCCATGTTGGAGTTGCTGGTCAGCGCTAACAATAAGGGGGAGCAGGGGACAAAAGGTTAAAGCGATGGAGGGAAAAGAAACGCCCTTCGACGTGCGTTTGGGGTTTCAGGACCCGGGAGAGTCTCTGACTAACACGGCGTCGCGTGCGTCTCTTGACCTGTGGGGTATAAAGAGTCAGGCGAAGGCCGCCGGATGACGAGAGCGGCAAGATGTGGGGCCACAGGCTACTCTTTCCTGGTCCGTATCGGACCAGGAGTGCTCTGAAGCCGAGCGGGACGTGGTTGCAGGCCCCTGCCAACGGCAATCCCCTTCACTCCTCGATCGGGGTGAGGAGATTAAAACCCGCGTCTGTTTTAAGGGCAGCAGGAAACGCAATAGGAGGACCTTCTAAGAGCTGCCACCTTCCAGCTTAAGACCTGGATTGATTATGATCTTTTGTCTTGATGGCCTTCACTTCATCAATCTAGTAACCGTGCTGAGGAAGAGAGCGCAAGGACTCAAAAAAAAATCTTCCACAGAAAAACTCTCATGAGCCCAGCTCAGTCAATCAAAAAAGGTCAAATCGGTGTCGAGGGAAAGCCCAAAATTCGAGACAACTCGTTGGCGGTCCGGAAATCTGAGTAAAGAAACGGTGACTGATATCTGGCAGAAAGACGGAATACCTGGGGCCCTCGCTTGCTCAGGGGGCCATCAGCAACCAGGAACCATCATTAGGTTGAAGAGGTCCTCGCTTAAAGGTGGTAAAAGAAAAAGTTCCCTCTTCACCCCCAGCGACGGTGGAAACTCCCGCAGCGTGTACGTCGAGGGCTCCCCATATCCCTCTTGTTGTAGAGGCCGTCGTGGGCCGCCGTGAAAATCCTGAAAGGAGCCTGCGCAGGACAAGCTAAGAACAAAGGCCGAGAGGCACCCTCACGGCCCGGGCCGAGCCCTGTCGAGTCAAATGCAAGTTGAGGCCAGGAAAACAAAGCGTGGGGGGAGCGGAGAGTGACCTCCATCCCCAAGTTCCGGATCACCACACCGGCCCGGGGGGGATAGTAGGCCCGATCCAAGGCGGCGGGGGTGGGGTCCATTACTGAAGGCCGGAGGACCAGTGCAGGAAAAAGAGGGCTTTAGGAACAGGTGGCGAGGGAAGACGCTTTTATATAAAAAGCGATTCCGGCCCAGCGTAGGCAATGCTTGAATTTATGAACGATAATCAGCGGGTTCAGCGGCCTCTCAGAAAAAAAGGGGAAAAAGAAGAGACAGCGCCTCAAAGGGCCCGGGACGAAGGGGGACATGCCGAGCAGGTCAAGGTTGCCTCTAAAAAAAGTGCAAGGGGGCGAGTAAGCCAGCGGCCTACGAATACGCCCCCCCCATGCTCCTAACAGCCGCAGCGGGAAGTCCAAAGGGGCCGAGAGAGCAGAATTAGGGGCCGTCATCGCCAGCTGAACATAAGCCTCTACAAAGATGAGTCCTGCATGACCGTGGTAAACGGAAAAAGGGTTCATCTTTGTTCGCTGGTGAAACCGTGGGCAGGCCAGGGGTCAAAATCCAGCCGTCGGTATGAAAACGGACCCCTTTTTGCAAGCCGCCGCAACGGATTGCGAAACCTTCCAGGCTTAAGGGAAGGAGAAAAGGAGGAAGAGAAAAAACGGAGCCGCACGCTCAAGCAACAAAGTATAAAATCCGACCCTAACCCCATGAAGAACAACAAAAAAGGAAGAGACGGGGGCACTATTTCTTAAAATACTTTGGGGATGTCGTGCGGAGCTCCGACATAAAGGGGTGGAGGGCAGCCGCAGCGTGGCCGGGTTTCGTTGCTCAAATGCGTGGCGCTGCACAGCGGGAGTAACATTCAAGAGGGGAAGTTTCCGTAGGAACTTTAAAAAACCTGAACATAGCCACTCGAAAAAAAAAAAAGCCGTGCATGCAGAACAAGGCGGGCTAGCCGGCGAAAGAACATCAGTCTGCTTCGGATCGGCACCGACTTTCATGCGTCCCGAGGGGGAGGAGGGGACCTAAATCAGGGCGACAGGAAGAAGAAAAAGGAGAGGAGACTAGGGGCGGGGCAGACCGACAAAGAGTTCGGGGCCTAAAAACAGAGGAACCTGTCGGCATGGCTTTCCGGCCTGAGTCTCTTAGCGGACTGCACCAAAAGAGAGGAAGTCGTTGCAGACCTGGGCGCGAAAAAAAAAGGATGAGCTCCAGCCAAGATGACCTGAAGCGGGGGCATGAATCCGCGCGCGGGGATATCCCCGCGCCGACAGAGATTTTTACCTCCCACCGTGTCTAGTGAGAGAAGAGGATGCACCAGGGAGAAGCAGGAAGCAAAATGGGGAAAGGGCCGAAAGATTCCCCCGAAGCGAGGGAACGCTGGCCTACGATTGAGGCCCTCGGGGCAGGCACACTGCTTTCTTTCCAGGAGGCCGACAAGGCGCTAAAAAACAGAAACCCACTGAAGCTGGCTGTGGAAGCGGTCGCCGGCAGTATGCGTGACGGGGAAATCCAGTTGGAAGACGCTGCCCGAGCCTCCCGGACGTTACTCTCCACGGGGTAGGGTGATCTCATTTTGGTCCGGACAGCGGTCGTAGCAAAGACGCGAAAGCTGAACTTGTCGCAAGGGGGAAAGGCGGTTACAAAGAACATCAACGTCAGACTAGTTAGACGGATCCTCTTTCCCTTGAGACGAAGGAGTTAAGGAGAGGGGAAAAAATGCCGGTGTTTGGGGGTTTGGGTTTTTAACCCGGGTAAAATTCAGGACAAGCGATACGCTACCGGATTGGGAAGCTTCGGAGCAGGAGAAAGGACTGCCGAGGAGAAAGCCGGGCAGCAAGATAGATATTAACAGCCGTCACGGAGGGCGCCACCGGGGGCAGCAAATAAAAAGGGCCTGCAAATCGACCACGAAGCGGCCGTGCCATGACGCCGAAAAGCCTTGGGCGGCGCGGACTGAACGCCTAACTGGCGAGAGACAGGTGCGGGCTGCCGCTGGGTCTGATAAGCCGACAGCTGCAGCCAAAATCCCTTCGACACTGGGGTCGGGAAGGCTACTGCGGTCGAAGCTCTCCCTCGGGAGGAAAGACCCGCCACCGACGGGAACGGCTTTGTTCTCCTGGGTCACAACCACCGCTGAGCGCTGAAAGCTTATTTTCTTCTCAAAGGGGGCCGCCCAAAGTCCACGCACGTCCCGGTCGGAAACGCGGCCGCCGACGCGGAACCAGGACCAAAGACCGGCGTCAACCGGATCTTCACCCCTAAGCGTACTGATCAGAGCGGACGAGAACCACGCTGATAAAAGCATGCCACCGAGAACAAGAAACCAGACGCTCCAGCGAAAAACGTTCAAAGATAGAAGAATTAGAAAGAAAAAAACGCCACGACGCGGAGGGGCCTGATGGAGGTCTCCGCCAGGCAGCTCCCGGAGCCCTGAAGTGAGGGCAGGATCTGACCAGAACACTCCCTGGCCGGAAAGAAAAAGCAGAGCACGAGGAATGAGCAGGGCTCCGTAAGAATCAAAAGAAACGCAGCCTTCAAAACGCATCTCCTGGGACTTAAAACGTTTCCAACATTCTGGCCGGGGAACAAGCAAATCTCGCAGCACGGCCCTGGCTACAGGGAGCCGATCCCGGGGCAGTCGGAACACGCATTCTGTGTCTCGAATAGGCGAAATCTGGAAATTAAGATGCCTAACTAATTCTCTCGTCACTCCATTAACCGTTTTTTCACGGAGTCAAAAGAAGGAGGCCTTCAAGACCACCATCTTGAAGGCCCGGTGCAGGCGGCAGTCTCAACTATGAACATGCTCAATCGTGCGCCGGAATGAGCATCAGTGCAAGGCGAAGGTGAGAAGGGAGGTCGCGGCGTACGACATCGGGGGCATCCTCGATTCGAAAAAGTCGTCACATTAATACTGGGAAAAAAGGCCGAAGCGGGCTGTAAGCACAAGATCCAAAGACAGAAACTGGTACGAGTCCGCAATCATCCACCACCGGGGGGCTATCTGACAAAATACTGATCAGGCTGACAAAAGACAGGCACGTAGAAAAAAAGAAGAAAAAATAGGAATAGAGTAAGAGATCTTCGAAAGCTTCCATTAGATAAATTCCAAGAACTTCCCTCACTGTAAAAAAAACTGAAACCATCCCTTTTTAAAGCCTGACGAGAGGTCCATCCCGTACCCGCGAATGTGCCTCTCTGCTCCCGCCTTCCGAGATGATCGTAAAATGGGATCGTTCACCACCAAACACCGCTAATACAACCTCCCACAGTGAGACTGAGAATCATGTGGGAAGGGACTGTAACACCGTATTTATAGTCCACCTGAAAAATCAGGGGAAAGAGTAAAGTTTACCCTGTGAGAAGGGAAAATACGAAAGAAAGATCAGGAATCGGTAAGATCGCCCCAGCCATCCAACTTGCCTACTTCTTGTGAGGGGAGGGGAAAAGAGCTGATACTTAACGAAGAACCGCGGCAGGTGAAAGGCCGTACCTCTTGGCTGGTCACTGCGGAGGACATGTCTTCAATGGGGAAAAAGCGAAGGTCAAAAACCCTGCCGGTTGGTCTTACAAGTCAATTCTGGGTGCCGGCCGCCTTGGGGGCCCCTTTTTCCGACTCGAAGTTTTCGGTAAACAACCGGCCAGAGGGGAAAAGACGCTCAAATTTAATAAGCCGGACTGAAAAATGGGAAGGTGCATTGCGGGGGGTGGCAGACCTCGGCATAGAAACCTGGCCTACTCCTTTGAGTACGGAAGCTGACGGAAGCCTTACTAATCGTCAGGCCCGACGCGCTGGGAAGGCGGGTGGCCAGAAGGGAAAAGCGGTTCGTTGCTCAAGCACGAAACAGCTCTGATAATCGGTCTACAAACAACGGAGGAGAGAAAAATATTATCCGGCTTGGTAGAGGCCGGGGGCCACGCAGCCAGCACGGAAGTTTTCTTCCGGGGGTAGAACGGATAGGACAGCTGGGATTCCTAAAGCAGCAGACTGATCTGTCCCTTTCAGAAAACTACGGCTCTCCTCAAGAAGGAAAAGGAGGTCCTAAGAGCAAAACAACGAATGGAACCTGAACCCTCCGGGAAATGGGCTGTTCCTTTTGGCTGCACGGGCGAGATAGAAACCGACGGAAGGCTCTCTTCCATCAACACAAGAGGGTACTCGGGACCAAGTTAACAGGAAAGGCGACCATCTTTCATGACGACAAAAACGACAGGGGTGCTGGCAATGGGGGCTGAAGAACTCTTCATCTGCAAGGAGCTGGAGCAGCAGCGATACCCCGGCAATGGTTCAAAAGCGATGAGGGAAGAAGAGAATGCACGTCAAGAACACGCGGGGACAAGTCAGGGAAATCAGGTTTGGCCTGTGGGCTTACCCCGAGTCAATCAGAGGGGCAAGGATGGTAGGAAAGAAGGGTAAACGTCCCGCGGTGGGTTCCACGAGTCGGTGGCATACCAGTGAGAGGAACGACCGAGTGAACATCGTCGCAAAGAAAAAAAAAGGACATTAACGAGGAAAAGGATACCTCGGGGAAAAACAATTAGCACGGGGAGGGGGCTTCTGTGGCAGAGAACTAGAAATAAAAATTTCTGGGTCCATGCCGTGATTGAGGAGTAGAGTCGAAACGGCCAGCCCAGGGGAAAAAAGCGAGCACTAGCGCGTTCTTTCTCCGGAGTCTTTAGAGGTCAACGAGTCTCGGCAGGAAGGGAATGTTTAAGGAAAAAGAAAAGGGGGTTGAGGCGTAAGACTGGTCCAGGATTTCGGATCCAGAGGGGAATAGCTCCTCTCTCTTGCGAGGCCCTAGGGAAGAGGGCCATGGCGACATGTTATTTGAGGAAGGGCAAAAAGTCGTCGCACGAGACCGCAAAATTACCGGTCGCAAAGTAACCCGGACCCTCCAAGGGATCATCACGGCTGAGCAGTCAGTGCAAATCCTCTTTCCACCAAAATTTCCGGGAAATTATGGCTGGAGACGGAATCGTCAAAAAAAAGAAAAAAAAAGCCTTCTGTTTAAAATAGCGGCATCCGGGGGCCCGGCCTATCTTTACGGAGAGCACCCATCAATCTTCTGCAGGTACCTGAGGGAGCGCGCGACGAAGCCGTGAATAGAAAGCGTGAAAACGTCATCATATCCGGCCACGGGGGGGGGGGGGTTTGGAACGTTGTCAGGGAGGCGGGCCACCATGCCAGTCACGCTTGGGGGGAGGAGGCGATGTAAGAAAAAGGGGGGTGAGAATCACGAGGCGTGCTCGGGCGGGAACCGGCCAGGGCGTCCTAGGTGCAGGGTTCAGATGATCCTACTACCACGGCCTTTCCTGTCAGTTACTTTACGGGCTAAGAAATCATCGATCCGTCGTTTAGGGGGGAATGTAGTCTAAAGAACGGAGTATACGCGGCAACCGAGTAAAAGTAGATGCTCGGTTAAGCTCGTGGCGTAGTCTTCCCATCTTTAGTGCATTATAAAGGCCGCCTGGATTCTCCTAAAGAGAGGGGAAGTGGCCATGTTGAGAGAGTTACCGTGAAGGGGTGGATCGCGGACAGGATGGGTCACTGGCCGTGCACAACTTAGGTCAAGGGGGGGGGCAGTCCACGGGGCCACTGAAACTGCCGGAAAAAAGGGGAAATCGAGGCGGTATTACCAAAGAAGCAGAAATTCTGTGGAATTAAAGCCTCTTTTCTCTGCGCAGGGGGGGAAGGGGAAGATCCAATATCGACGGACAACCGAACTGAAGCCGGATGAGTGGGCGCAGGGGGTCTTTTATTTCCCACGGCAGCGAGCGCACACAGGATCCCTACAAGAGGGAGTACTCGCTCTCCGAAAAAGATGTCAGAACAGCCTGGCGGGGTAAACTGGGCATTCCGCATAAGCGTCGCTCACAGGCGGTTTCTCCTAGAAGAAAAAAACTGAAAAAGTCCAGGCTGGAATTGCGGTTGCACGAGCCAGTCTTAAAATGCGAGAAGTTAGTGGGGCCTTAACCTGAAACTCTCTGCTCTCTGTCCAAGAAAAGCACCCACTGCCTTTAGAAAATGAGAAAAGGAGGAGCCAGGGTGAAGGACTAAATAGAAACCCGCGCGGAAACAGGAACCCTCATCGCTCTCGTCTCTCCGCTGCGGACCCTTTAATATAAGGTTGACGTAGAGGCTGGCGAAAGGAAAAAAAAACGGTGAAGCCCATTGAAGGAGAAGTTTATTAGACGCAAGCGGTAAGCCCTCTTAATAGGAAAAAACCTAGGGAAATGCACGGAACTTACGTCTCGGGGGAATAGTCGCGTAGGAGTTTGAACATGGCGACCGGAAAACACGGCAACAAACGGCAGCTGAAGGAAAGAGCGTCTTTCTTCTCTGCAAAACGCCGACAACAAACCTTTTTGCCGGGAGCCCTCGCTGTCAAGCTCCAAACAGTTAGGAAAAAAGCAAAAGCGTGGAGGGAGGGCGGGGCAAAAGGGAAGCGGATCAGCCGTGGACCGCGTGGTGCAGACAAATACTCACGCGCCAGTGGGGTCGTCCTCCTGGTAGAGAGAAAGAGGGGAGAGAAAAGCGCCTGAGGCATGCATCCCTATCTGTAACAGGGAGAAGTTAGCTCGTTTAAAAAGCATAGCGTGATCCGCGGCCTCGAAACCCTTTCTCCAACTAAACTGGGGGGGAATGGTCGTCTGGGGGACCGCGAGCAATCAAGGCCCGCCAGCCGAGTCCAGGAAGCTGTGCATGCCTCCGAAATCAAAGGGCAGTGAGAGTTCAAGCGTCAAAAGAAAAAAACCGCCATAGTGCACTCATTCACGTTTTCTTCAGAGGTTAGAAAGGATGGCGTTCAACAGCGCGTCCTGCCGGAGAAGGGGGGAAAACTGCTTGGAAACCAAGGATCGAAGAATTGTAGGGAAACCGCAAGGTGAAAAACATGTGGATATAATTAGGAGGGAACTGTCCGAGGGGGCCTAACTGCCAGACATCCAGGGACGTACGATCCCGCTGTTTCAGCTCTAGACGCCAAGAAAGGCCTTGCGTGCGCCAAAAAAAGGCGTCCTGAATGCACCAACGTCGAACGAGGGGCAAGAAGGAGCCGCACAGCTCATAAATAAGAACCGGCCATCCGACCTAGAAACCG
>Ga0179591_1286278_pt1 | contig 15121 bp, 16 predicted proteins | sample CZOMad2_1_08_16f_FD_182891 | JGI IMG/M metagenome (GOLD analysis project Ga0179591, IMG submission 182891) | Vadose zone soil fungal communities from Angelo Coast Range Reserve, California, USA - CZOMad2_1_08_16fungal (PacBio error correction) | ecosystem: Environmental > Terrestrial > Soil >...
ATACCCTCAGAGCCAGGATCGGAAGAGAAAAAGAAAGGAAGTTGCTAAAAAGTGGAGACTCGGCCGAGACTAGGGGCTCACTCGAAGAGGTAGAGAGCCAACGGGGAGCAAAAGAAAAAAAGAAAAAGAAATGCTTCCCCAGGGCGATAAAAGAGGGAACTCTCAATAAGAAGATTCCAACCCCGGCTTCCTGTGGAAAAAAAAAGCCTCATGAAAAAAGTAATTTCTAAAAAAAAGAAGGGGGGTTCTGAAAAAGATGGAGAAGAGGGCGATTCAACTGCAAGGAGGACAATTACTCATGACTGTTTCGGAAAAGAAAAGGTACGATAAAAAAAAAAGGCGGAGAATCGGGAAAAAGAAGAAAAAAAAAAAAAATCGATCACGGTGGATACTAACTCTGAGAGAGGCTCGGGGTGTACCGGTTTAAGAAGGGTATCAGGAATGAAAAATCGGAAAACCCGAACCAAGAACAGGGATTTAAGCACGAGGGGTGGGTAAACCGGGAAAACGGAGAGAGCTTAGGAGTCGAATCGGGCGAAGTAATTCCCTTATTTCGGATAAGAGAGCCTACAGGGGGTAAAAATTAAAAGGGCCAAGCCATCAGGGGACTCTTAACTCGTCCAAAACACGATGGGATGGAAATACGTACCGTGGGGGACAAACTGATTATAAACTACAAACAATCCCATAAACAAGTCAGACATCGACGATGGAGTAGAGGGCCCTGCACAAGTAGGGGGGTAAAAGCAAGGTAGTGATAATGGTTCAACCTGGTTGGGATTTTTGAAGGGAGGCAACTATGTAGACGGGGAGGGAGACAAAAGGATAGCGGACAAAAAAAAAAGGGGGCAGACGCTGTTGAACAATTGGGACAGTCTAAAATCGTCAACCTTAAGTGTCACCAAAGGGTGTTCAAAACCAACGCAGGGGGGGGCAGAACACCTGAGGAAAGGGCCCTCGGGGAAGGGGTTCATAACGGGCCGGTAATGGGGGGTCCCTCGGGATCAGTCGGGGCCATCTAGACGGAGGAGGCTATCTAAGGGACCAAAAGGGGTAAACGGACGGACAGAGAAGGTCACACGGGGGGACCGAAATGCAAACCGGGGGCCGCCCAGTCAAAAGTGCTCAAGCGGCACGCTCGCGGAGAATCCCGCAATGGGCGCACGAGCGACTGAACGGGGTCGGGCGCCAATGAGGAGAGCAAGAAGACGGGCATCACGCCTCAATTCAGGTTAAGGGGGAAGAGGACCCTTTTGGCCTCCGCGGGGGATGGAAAGGGCACTAATTTAACGGCGTGTGGTACAAAAAAAAAGTCCCCTGGACATGTCGGCGGAGGGGTCCGGGGAAGCTGATTCAGATACAGTCGACGCAAATTTAGAGAGCACCAAAAAGCGCCTGAGGTCGCCTATAAGACGGATTGAGGCGATTCACATCTCATGCAACAACAAGGACACAGGGTGTGTCTACAGGTATTAAATAGGAGTGGCGACGGCCCGAGGACTTCCTTGGTGCGGGACAGGCCTCACAAAAGAGCCAGACATAAACTTTACTGAACTGACCAGGCCAAGGTCCGATCGGGATGCGACGCGGGTTAGTGAGGGACCACGAGGAGCGACCCAGTGCCGAGCGCGAACGCAAAAGCATCCATTCCCAGGCTTATAGGCCTAAAAGAAACCAGCCGTGCTGGTACAAGGGGAAAAGAAGAGGAATCGAAACACGTGGAATAAAAAACTGCTACTTAACTAGCAGCAGATCAGCCATAGGCGAAAGGACCAAAAGCAGTAACGATACGGAAAGTACTTGGCGGGGGGGCAACGCGGGAGCCGACGCCGCACCGCCCCCCGGCGGGCAAAACAAAAAAATAATGGTACATCGCATCAGAACGGCGGAGGAAGGGAAATACCTGGCTGCGAAAGTCCGCAACGGAAAACGACGTTCCAGCTCATCCGTGCGCCGCACAAAAAAAGGGGGGGATAAGCCGCTGAACATGCTCAGAACACACACACATTAGGGAAGAGATACAGGGGAAGAGATGCAAGGCACAAGGTTTCGAGGAAGGAGATGAAGAGGGGGGGTTCGGTCAGCTGCGAGCCGGGTTTGAGGGAGGTTGCATGTGCGAAAAAAAAGGCAACGGACCGGTCCGTCATCTGTAGGAGAATTCAGGGTGGTTCGACACGGAGCGGGACATCCAACGGCCCAATCCGCAAGAAAGGTCTTTCCTTCAAGACGTAGTCCTGTGGACAGGGGGGCGCGATGGGATAACCGGCTGGACATAGGAAGTGTTGTGGGGTCTTAACTTGCCGCGCAAGAGATCAGGCGTACACCTGGTGCGTAGGATATAAAGCCCGTGCTTCAGTTTCAGGGACATGAAACAAGGGGAAACTGGGGGGGGGGGGGGGGATATCGCCCCTCGCGGCGACTCAAAAGGAGGAGCAAGCGAAGCAGAAAGGAGCTGGCACCGTTTCAGATGCATTGAGGAAGGGCGGTTCGTGCGAACCTGGCAGGGACATAAGTAACGGAGAGGTCAGGCTGACGTGAATAACGATTTTGCTGCGAAAAAGCGTAGAGCAAAATCCTTTGGTGGGGACTGATAAGGTGGACGATGATCGGAGGGGGACTCCGGAAAAGTTAAAACTCGTCCGAAGCCTGCCAGCTTCGGGAGAAGCCACGGTGCGGGGGGTAGTCGAATGAAAGCGGAGGGGACGAAAGACATGAAGAGAGTTGGGGAAAAAAAGCTAAGCCCTCCGTTCCAACCGATAATCAGGTAACTTGCACCTTGTCGAAAGCAATGAACAGGTATCGATGACAGTGGGGCGGAACGAGCCATGGGGGGTCGCCATGGAATCCGCCATGAGAGCGCGGAAAGAGCAGGGGAGGTCAACTTTATCGCACACGTCCGGGACAAGTGGGGCGCGGCGACGCGGAGGGAGCAAACTTGCCGGGGGTCAGGGGGGGAAGTTGGCAGGTCGGGACCGGATTGCGAAAAAATAGCCATGTTTTAGCTTTCTTCGCAGCAGCAAGTATATGCCAGCCTGATAATGAGAGTTCGCTAAAGGGGATCACTAAAGGAATTGGCCAACAAAAAAAAGGGGTGGGAGCCAGGCGAAAGGTGCGTGAAACTGACACCTCGTCCTGGGGCAAACAAGGGACCCCGTGAAACAAGGGGGGGCCAACGTGGGGAATGGGCGACGTCAACAAATAAAAGAGCCCGTTTAAAGGCCTTTTTGGCAACCGTTAGCCAAGGGCCGTCAAAATAGGGAAAAGGAAGAAAACATGGTCGCAAAGTCGAATAAACGGAAGTGTTGTCTGGTGAGGGTCGTAAACCAAAGAATATATCGAGTAAACCGCGAAGGAATCAAAGGATTAATGGAGTGGGGAAGATGAGTCTGGTTGAGATAGAGGTACAGAAATAGGGAAGGATGAAAGAGGGTAAAGAAACGGAGATGAAAGAACAACTCTAACTGTAGGAAAAGTCGCGATTCGCAGGGGAGAAGGAGCTGAATCAGACGAGTCACGAACAGGGATAATGAGAATTCCGGCCAAGGACTTCGAAGTGTGAGTAATATTCTAGTTATAGGGACAACAAAGGGAGGAATGACTAAAAGTATGGTTCGAGGATTTGGAATAAAAAAATTCTGATCAAGCGGGTCCTTCAAGAGAAAGAGGGGATAGGGGTAGGAAAGTTCAACGCTAGGAGGACACGGGGGCATGGTTTGGTGATTGTAAGAATAGGAAAAAATAGATACCTGGCAAGGTTAAAAGGAATAATGAAAAGGGTCTTGGGGGTGCTTCTAGGCGGGGATGGAAGAATGCTGCGGCATCTACCGAACTGGATGAATCAGAAAGGGGGGGTACGCAATGATGGCATGAGCAAGGGTCTTGCCAAAGGAAAATCCAAGGGTGACTCGGATATGATAGCGAGACATGAATGACGGTTATCGACCGGGGGGGGCGAAAGGATGGGGATTGGGGGGGGGGGGGGGGGGAGACAAATGTATAAGTACGAATTCAGGGAGGGTAAAGAATTGAGTAGATCGCAAGGGGAAGCTTTGCGAGCAACAAAAAACTTGAGGGGGGAACGCTTACGAAGATCGAAAGGGTGACAAGAGGGATAGTGTAAAAGCGACCCGTGAATCAATAAGTCGTAAAAAAACGGGACAGGATATGAATTTAGTACGAGATGACAGGAGAATCTGAATCGTACAATGCATGGGATAACAATGTCCGTTTGCACTGAAAACGTCAGCAAAAGTGGCTTAGGTGGGTCCGAGGGAAGGAAGGGTGAGGACACAGAAGTCAATGAGCACTAAGGGAAGGTAAGTTTTATTGTGAGAAAAATTCTCAGAACCGGACAAGACTAAAAAACCTTGGCGGTCGATCATTCAGGAAGGAAAGAAAGGGGTAGCTGCAGACGGAAACGACCGAAGCCTGTCGAACTGTTGCAAGAGAAAAAATTGGGTGGGATCGAAGATGGGGTTAGAAGTGTGACTTCAAGTGGAGTGCAACGACTCCCCTTTATGAGAAAAAAGGTCGGTAACCGAATTCTAGGAAGTTCGACTTTGGGAGAGAAGGAACAAAAAAAAAAACACCGGGAAGGAGTTAGTTAAATCGCAACCCGCATATAATTGCTCGACGACCAGGAATCCTCACCGGGGTTGTAGTGAGACAACAACGCATAGACCAGACAAACAGAGAGTAAAACCGAAAAAAGCTAGAAAAACGGTTTCCGACATCGGCTCGAGGAAACATAAGGGACCTGGAGGACAACTTTTCTAGCCTCGATTATGTAGAAAAGATCAAGAGATGTAGCTGGACTGAGAAACAAAAGAATTGGATATGGTAGATAAGGCGATTAACCTTCGACCCGGGGGGAGAAATAAATTGAGCTTGCCCGTATTCGGTGAAAAAACGTACATTGATCGGCGATGATATTGCTCGTCAGTAAAAGTGTTCTAGGAAAGGTCCGCTACATCGATGTATGAGAACCTCACGTTCAACTTGTAACTCAGACGCTCGAGGAATCACTGTGGGGTTCAAAGATAGACCCCTTATACACTCATCAAAGAGGAGAGGCTGTAAAAGAATCAAAGAGAACAGGGAGAAAGCAAACGAGAAGAAAACAAGTGTAATCCTAAATAAAGGGATCCATGGACCCTAACCCCAGGAAACAACCTGAAAGGGCGGTAAGGGGGAAAAGATACACACCGACTCTAATAGAGAAACCACCCCGGATGAAGAAAAAAACGAAAAGTCATTCAACAAGAGGGATGAAAACCAAGATTGCGTGGAAATGGGCAGCGGGTTGAAAACGAAACTGTATGGCCCGGGAACTCATGCCAGGTAAAAGACACAAGCCCTGGGTACGGGGCAGCAAAGCACAAACGTCGAGGAAGGGAATGCAATCATAACCAAACAAATGCACTGAAAACGGGCGACCTCCTATAAAAACCCAATAAAAAGAATAAACAACCAAAGAAGAAGAGGGTTTACTGTTCTGTTAAAGGTTAAGCCATTTCAGCATGTCCACAAAAAAAAAAAAAAAACGAAGAAACAGGACACACTCGTTGGACCCACAAACATCCGGGAGCAGATCTCAACTGGGAACATAAGGGAATGGGGCTCTGGAAAGGTTCAGATGGCGACGAGCTCTCGGACACCCGCGCGAAACGACGACTGGACGCCGGCCATGGATTCCGGAGAATCTCAGAAGGGGGATTGACCAACCAATAAGTTGTCAGACGATGTCACCTATGCCTACCCCGAAATCCAAAACTAAAAAAAATCATACATAAGGTTACAAAAAGCCAGGAGAAAAAGATGTGACTTACCGGATGGGTTAAGACAAAAAAAAAAAACTCAAGGTATCGTATAAGGGTCAGCCTGTTTGATGTTGCAAGGGGTCTGAAAAAGACTTGGCTGCGCGGAGAAAAATTCCGCCGAACTGGCCGGGAAGACCGGGGGGGACGTCGAAAGATGACAAACGTCGGGGCGGGGAAAGGGGGGGGTTGGGGCAAAAAAAAAGGGGGTCAAGAACGCAAAAAAGCGCGGAAAAAACAACGGTTGTCGTGCCAGGTGGGGCAAAGGATTTCGACACAGGGGGAGACGGAGAAATCTCATTGGAGATCTGATCACGAAATGGGAAAGAACGACAATTCCAATTGGATGAAAAAAAAAAAGAAGCGGGGGAGGGGGGGAATGGGAACAATATAACGGCGCCCATCAAAATTTTAAGCCGCGACGGGGAACGGGAAAGCCGTAAGGGGCAGGAAGAACGCGCACTATAGAATGCGGGGAAAAGGGCGGGAAAGGCGCCAAATGGACGAGCCCGGAAGGGGGCAACACGCAAATACCTGCGGGTCAAAGGGCGAAGTTGCCGGTTTGAACCGCCGTAGGAAGGTGAAGTAAAGGGCGGTCGTGTTGGGCCATCAAGGTAACCGTCTGAGGGGAGCAAAAACAAATGGCATAAGAATGCCGACGCACCGTGGGGCGGAAAAACACCAGAAAGCTGGAAAGAGAAAAGTAAAAACCGAAAGAATGAGAAGGGCGTGCAATGAAGCGCAACCAAGGACAAGCGAGCTAAAGCGTTCTACGGTTGAAAAAAACTTCTGTCGGAGACGCCTGCCGCCAGGAAGGGGATCGACTTGTCCGGGTGGAAGAAGGCAGCAAGAACTAAAAAAACCGCACTTCAAGAAAACTCGAGAAAATGATCCAGAGGGCAGAGGCGACAGGCGACCTTGGATTTTCGCGGGGAAAAAAGCAGCCAGGTGAACGGAAAAACGGGAACGGAAGGAGGAGGCAAGAAACGCAAACTTAAGAAATACAGATCTGAAATAAACCAAACTATCGAGCGTTGCGGTCACGGGGGGAAGCGATAGCGAGCAAAACCCGTTAAGGAAACAAAAGCGACTTTGAAATAAAGGAATAGCCATCTGGTAACCAATAAACGAAAGGCATTCGAGGGGAAAGAAATCAGGGTTTTTACCTCTCTTGGCGCAAAAAAAACAAACCGTATACAACAACCCTCGAATGTCAGTACTCAAGAAATCAGATGAACGCGTCCGGATCCCGTGAAACATACTCTGCGAAAATCGCAAACGGCGAGCCGCAGGCGGGGTCCAAACGTCATCAAAATCGGCGCACGAGGGTAAAAAAAAAGCGGCAATGTATCTCTCTCAAAACAAAAGAGAGAGATATTTGGTTAACGCCGGAGGACCGACACTGGTCCTTGCGTGCGGGAGGAAAGGATGACGCTGGAACCGTCGTCAAGGGGATCAAGGGGTTGCTGGGGGAAGTGTTCAAAAACGTGTTGACAAAGGCGAGGAAAAAAGAATCGCAAAACATAAAGAGGGGGTTGGGGGGGAAGGCAACCGCGGAAGGGGAGAAAGGCGGAGGCGGAATCCCGCGGCGTCGAAAAAATCACAAGATTAAAGGAGAAAGTCTAAATTGCTAGTTTAAATTGGAAACGATGCCCTGCTGCATGACGTCGCGTGGGGAGGAACCGGGGGGCGATCGCTCGCCGCGAATTGGAGCGTGACCACAAAAAAAGGGCAGTTTTGCGGGGAAAAAAAAAAGGCATTGCTTCAAAAATAAAGAGGGCAAGGGGAAAGACGAAAGAATGGGGGATCTCACCCCCTCGGAAAGCCGATTAAACCAACCAAAACCCGTCTCCTAGGCCAGAAGGAGGAAAAAAAAAAGTGGGGAAACAATTGATTAGGGGGCGAGGGGGCAACTGGCAAACGGCAATAAGAATCATCAGGGAGAAAGGCGTCCTCCAGAAGACGAGGGTGGCTGCTGGAAACCGACCGTACGTAGTAGAAACTTTCCTTGTGGTGCGGGGGGAGAAATCGCAACTCAAGTATCGGGTGAAAAACGAAACGCGACCGCCGAGGGGGAGGGCCAAACGCTAAAAGGTACCGGGCGAGGGCCCGGCGCATTAAGAGGGATGCAGACCCGAAGCCACGACATGCGCATTCTTCAAAACTCAGGAACAAGCCGGTTTCAAAAGTACCAGTATTAAAAGGAAGGCCTGACGAAACTCGCTTCACCAAGGCGTACTAAGTCGGGAAAAATCGTACGGGATCGGAAGCTTGGGCGAATTCAAAATGAATCGCTGCAGGATGAGAAGGGGAAATGCTAAAACGAATCCGCACAGATAACCAAGGAATCGCGCCTCAAACTTGAACATTGGCGTCGGGTGAGGAATTGCATGGTCTGTCAAGTTTGGACCCTCAAAGAGTCCGTCCTGACACTAAATTGGAAGGGGAGGGGGATTTCTGTCAAATCCATGAGATGCCAGCCCGGGAATTAAGTGCTCCGGGGAGAGATAACGGGACCAAAAAAGACAATGTTGAAAAGGCGAAGGTGCGTGGCCAACAATTGGCGGGGAAAATGAACCCCGAAACCGGGAACGAAAGTGTTGACTAGTATAAAGTCCAAAACAGGCAAAAAAGAATGCATGGTCGCGCTAGGTTGGACCAAGGGGGGCCTCCAAAAGATCTTGCATCCAAGGGAAAATCAAGGAACCAGACAGTATAAGAATCCAATGTGTAGGGGTGAGTTTTCGTAGGAAACGATAGGACCTCTCGGCAGGGACAAGTAACATCGTCCGATGTAGGGGAAGAGGGGGGGGGTGGTATGTGGTGGAAGGGGGGGGGTAGGATATAGGGAATCGTCTTGAATATCTGAAGGAGTTGGTCAAACCCGAAGAAGTGAAGGGAAGAAGCAAGGAGGTAATAGTGAGCGGGGAAAACCGGAGAGCTCAGTCTATCACCAGACAGAAGATCAGGGTGCCGGAGAAGAAAGAAATGCGAAGTTCCTAACGGCAGAATTACCCGTGCTGAGGGGTGTACTGGGCTGAAAATTAGTGGCTTGTGGCCGATGCACAAATGTCACCTCAGTTATCAAAAAGGGTACCGATATCGGGTATAGAGGCAGAACTCTCTGTAACAGACCGCATCGTGTGGGTTTTGATTAGTGGTGGGGCAGACATCTCTGTATACCGGAGGCATGGTTGAAAAAGAAGGAAAATTTCTGTTTCGAAAAAAGGACTGAGAGAAGTCCTTCGAGGGAAAATAACTCCGCGTGAAAACTCAAACCTTGTTTGAAAAAAGGAATGGCAGGGAAGATCACCGTTCTTGGGAAAAGGAAATCCAGGGGGGACTCGATCTATGTGCAGCGACATTCAATAAACGTTTTTACGAGGGAACTAGGGGGTTGGGGGGGAGGGGTGGTAATCTACAGGAGAGCCAAGGATAGGGAAGTGTTTGAGTGGGTCATTGTATAAGGAGATCTGTTTCAAATTTAGAAAAAGGGGAACTGAGCTTGAAATCAGAATCGAAGCCCTTGGGGGAATGGAGGGGGGTATCCCTAGAAGAGACCGGGAAATCGAAAGATAATTAGTTAAAGAAGGGGGACTAGAATTAATAAATAGATTGTAGGCATAAGGAAAGACAATGAAAGGGAACGAATCGAGAAATATACATAGGAGGGGCCGTGTTTAAAGGACGCAGCATAAGTTTATCGAAGGGTTGCCAAGGGTTAATATGAGTCAGTCCATGTACAAAGGAAGATGTCCGGTTTATGGTTTGCAAGGAAGAGAATTGCCCAGAATCTCCTTTGATCTTCGGAGGTGAAGCAGAGGTGTAGAAAGTTTTGTTGCTGACAGGCGGTTGGGCGACTACGTTCGGGAACTGAACGTAAAGGTGGATCAAATGGTTCTGTGGGAGATGAGTTCGAAAAATGTCTTGAGTATATCGAAGGTCGACAGCAATCTGACATAGGGAGGCTAGTATGGGAACCTGATATCGACAACAAAAAGAAAAAAAGAAGAGTTCAAAAAGAACGCAAAAGGAGAGGAAAAGGACCAGAAGTAATAGAAGCACCTAAGTGGGTTTAGTCAGCCTGAGCCAATGAAGACACGACCATAGAAGGAACCAACTCTAGAAAAAAAGGAGCGAGGGAGACCACTCCAGGACAGCGACAACTTTGGACTAGAAAGGGGGGGGTTGTAGACAAAGGAGATGTCATATCGTGGACCCAATAAAAACGAACATTTTTATAATTAGTGCGGGACAGAGGTGACTCAAGGATTCGACCAGAACAGTTCTGGGGCTACCGGGCTGCTTTCTTGGTCGGGAAAAAGAAATGGAGATGCTTAAGAGGATTCTATCTTTCATCCTCGTCACCTAGTGAGAAGTCGAAGTCCCACGCCATTTTGTAAGAGACTTGCACGATTGTTTCAAGGAGAAGGGGCGGGTGCCCGTCTGGATAAACCCGACCGTACAAAGATTAAGATCAGGCGAGAAAAGCAAAGTACCAATGGGGGGAGCGAAGGGTTCGACCAGGGTATAGCGGGATCAAGAAAAGGTTCGAATCACCTAATAGAGGGGCGTCGAAAAAAACTTGAAGATATCACACAAACAACCCCAATCCATCGGGAAAAAACCAGACTATACACCTCAAAAGGGGTCGAGCGAGAAGAGAGAGAACAACCTTGGGGGGGGAGGAGTTCAGTGCGAACGGGAGAATGCAAAATCAGGGCTGGTCAAACCAGGAGGGGGGATACCAGCGAGGTGAGGCCTGGAGAACTTCTGAAAAAAGAAAAAAAATACTCATGCTCAAAAAGGGTACTTCGCAAACAGGGCCAAGGTATCTAAGGGTCTGAAAAAAAGAAAACAGAGGAAGGTGTCTACGATCGGTCCGAGACCTAGAGGTTAAGTCTTGAAGACTGGGAGAGGGGGGGGGGACTATCTTCAGCAAACGACTCGGGTCAAGGTCAAAACCTCTTGTGTTAGAATAAAGATCGCGGACACTTCGCAGGGGTCCCTTCTTACGAAAGGGAAGGAGGAGACTTGCCGGGGAGGTTACTACTATAATCTCAGAGAGCTGAGGGAGAAAACGGAACAGAAATTCGGTGCGAAACGGGCACGTCACCCATGGGATGTACCAATCGGAGGCTTTCATACTGTCACCAGGATCCAGAACCCGAGAAAAAGAACAAAAAAGGATACATCGACGATGTAATGGGACGAAGAAAAGATTGTAACAGGATGGTTCGTACGCAAACCAGAGAAGGGATTCGATACGTGGTTATGTCTAGCAATTTTGATTTCCTTGTAGAAAGGGGCTCGTGGCTGAAGGGCGAGAAGGGAAATCAAGGAGCTGAGGGAAAATCGGGGGTGCATTAGTGGGGAATACTTCAAAAGTTCTGATACGGGCACGGGGAAAGGTGGGGGGAAAGACGCTGGGTGGAGAAAAAATTCAGGGGCCTTGCTCAAAAACGGTGAGACGGGGGTTGCCAAGATTTAAGAACGACGGGAAGCCTCGTTGAAGGAAGGGAAGATATCGTCTTATTCGAGATCAAGGGGGGATGTTTCCGGAGGAAACGAAAAAGGAAACCTGAACAGACCATGCAATACTCACACTAAAAAAGGGGCAAATTGGAAGCTGCGAGCCGCTGTCGCTGCGCGGCAGAGACGGCAGATACAAAAAAGAGAAGAGCTAATCTGGCTGGACAATGGGAGAAAATCGGTCCCAGGCCGAAACTGGCAAAATCCTAACTGCAAGGTTCCCGAGGGCGCAGTTGCAAGAAGGACGGCGTAGACGGTGAAGGGAAAATTGGGCTAACGCGTGGTGGGAAAAGAAAGACATGAAACATTTCTGGGATGAGATCCGAAGCTGGCATGGGATGCAAGAAAAACCGGTGGAGCTATCACAAAGAAAGAGGCCAGGGCGACTTTAAAGATACGCGAGGTTAGTTAAAAGACCAACACAAGGACAGATCTGCGGAGGGTTCATGCTTTGTAAGCGCAAGAGATGATGAGGAAGCAAGCAGAAGAACTGCGAACTTTGGTCCTTATAAGCCAGAAAGAACTCTCAAACGAAAGGGAGACTTAAGGAAACAGGCATCCGGTTGCACGGGAAGAAAATGGCCTGACAGAAAGGAGGGGGGTTATTCGGAAAGATGATCTAAACAAGTCGTGCAGGGATGCGCAAAATAACTGAGAGATAAGACAGCAGGGGGAGGGGCGATCATAACGCAACTGATCGACGTGGATGGTCACGCAAGTTGGAGTTCTAGAAAAAAGGCCACAAGGAAAAGAAAAACTGCGAACTTACGCATCAGATCGTCAATCGCGCCAAAACGACAGCCCAGATTCCGGGGAAAAAGTCACGTTAATGAGGGGGGGGCCGCAGGCGGGATAGAGACGCAAACCCACAGGGGGGGGAGAAAAAACCCTCAATTTCCTACTAAAAAAAGATATGGACAACTCCTTCTACCGTCGCAGTGAACATACCGGGGCAGGAATACGCACCGGCAAACATAGAGGAGACGTTTTTCCAGCGTCAACCGCCGGAGGGAAAAGAAAGTTAAATCCAATCCGGAATGAACTGGTATAGAGAAAAAAAAGATATGAAGAGGAAAAATGGGGGGAAAGGCCGGAGGGATGCTCATCGTGCGGAGGGGGAAAGGCGATTACGGGAAACGGGATTCTCCTTTTTAGGTGTTCAGGGAGTCACACCTCAGAGGGAGACGCGGGCCGCACTATGAGGTCCTTACATTAAGGTTTGGGGAAATCCTCTACCTGGCTCGCGGTGAGGATGGATCCCAGCGGATAGAAAGCCGCAAAGAGGCGAAGGGGGCAAGTCAAACGGAATTCTATTGGTGTGAGAGGGGGGACTTATGGATATCAATGAAGTAGTCGCAGGGGGTAGGCGGGGAAACGATCGGTCGCCGCTCTTTCAGACACCAAACCGCGAGATCATGTTTCTTTAAAGGAAAAGGAAAAGTGAAGTTTTCTTACAGCTTTGGAGTTATTCACTCAGAAGGGGGCTCCCCTCGTAGGAAGAGCGGGGATATCCAGCTAGAGGCCAAGGACGCCTAGGCCCCAGGGCGTTCGGGGGGAAGGCAAAATCAGAAATTTTCATGATGAGATGAGTTAGGTCCTGGAAGAAATAAGGCAAAGTAAAGGCAGAGGGCGTCGCCGGACGAAGACTAGGGGTGCTGAAACAAAATAATTCCGAAGTCCCTGGTCAGGGGCTGCGATTGATAGAAGAACGTCTCTTATCCGTTGGGCTCGGCCGCGAAGCCGCTTTGTGGGCGACCAAACTTTCCCGGGAGTGAAATTCGAGGTCCGCACAACTCGCCCAGCCAAATACCCACTGGGGATCGGGACACACAAAAAGACAGTTGCCTCCACTAGCTAAACGAAGTACGAAAGGAGAAATTCGGACACGAAAAAAGAGGCATTTAGCGTGATGCCAGTCGGGGAGGATCGAAGCCATTTGGCCATTTCCACCGGGAACAGCTGAGACAGCAGGGAGAATCGTTTCCCTTTCTTCCGGGGGAGGGTCTCAGGAGTGGGGGAAGGCCGATTTTCAAAACGGGGAAAGGTGGAGGACTGGGGGGAGTAATTCATTTCTGTCCACGGTTACAAAAAGAAGATTCCGGAACTAGAATTAAGTGCTTAGAGGGAGGCATCATCCGTCATGCCGATGGTTGCATTACTGCCAGGGTGAAAAATCAGGTAAAAGAAAACCGGGGGGGGATCAAAGGAGAAGGGCTTTCGCAAGAAAAGCGTCTGAAAAAACAAGGGGACACCTTTATCCTAAAGTGGGGTAAGAAAAAGGTGACGTCCACGAAGAAAACTCGAACAGGTTCGGCTACAATTGGGTGTCCCCTTGTAGCCGAGGCAGCACACCAAAAAAGGGGAAGACATGGGCTAAAAAAGAACCATTAGAATACGGTGGGGGTTTCTAGGAACTCATCCGGGGTACTATACTCAGATCGCAGGGACCTCGCCTTAAACTAGGGGAGTATTTCTGGATTGTGGGAAGGATCTTGGTGGTGAAAATCTGTAAAGAGAGATGGAAGGTGCACATCAAAAGCGGGATAAGTGACGACAAGAGCCCCGGGAAGGGGGAGGGGAAAATCCAGATAGTCTCGCGATGTCAGGAGATAGCTCGGACAGAATAGAGGATATAATTCCGGTCGGCAAAGAGCTCATAGAAGTTGTCCGAAATGGGAGAGTTAAGGTGAAAAAAAAAGGGATGAGTTACTTTCGGGGGTGGAAAGATGTTTGAGGAGGGACGCGGGGGGGGGACTCCCTTTACTCTTCAAGAAATTGAACCATCTAGAGAGATATTCATAGTTCTAAAAGAGAACCAAGTCGATTTTGGTTGGGGAGGGGGAGAAAAGCTTCGGATACATACGGGGGACATTTTGCAGGAAAAAAGGCGGGTGTTTGTCGACACAATCAGGTACTGGAGGGTAAGTCTTACGAATCGAAATCAGAGAATGCTTGGACCAAGGAGACTTGTTGGGACGCAACATGAATGCATGGCCGACGTTCTTTGTGGCCAAAGGGGAGACGCCGGGTGTTATCGATCTATGAAGAGAGACCTTCCGAAAAAATTACGACGGGAAAGGGGGAGGGGGATGGGGGTGGGGTGTGGTATATCTACAGGGGAGGGGGGGGAAACCTGAAGAACGTTAAAAGAGTGATTCGAATTGTATGGTAAGTGTGTCCAAACTTTGGTTTTTGGAAAGGAAAATGGGAAAGGCTTGTACTGATTAGCGCAATCAAAGCCGTGGGGGGAAGAGGTTGTCAAGGGGGGTAGCACGAAAAAGGAAAAAAATATACCGAAAGAAAAGCTATAAATTCTTTAGGTACAAACAGGAACGAGGGAACCCCGGGGAGAGTAATCGGGGGTCCTGACCGGAAGAGGGAAAAAGGAATCTGTCTAGAATAAAGAGAAGATAAATTCCTGTGTTTGTAACGGAAAGAAGTCAAGCAGATGGGCGGAGGACTGGTTCGGGGTGAATCTGATTAAACATTCGAAAAATCAACACAATACAATGTCCAGGGGGGTTTATTGGGCTCGATAATGACCGCTCCAGAGGCGATCAATTCATCTCGATATAAAAAGTGCTTGGGAAGTGAATCTGGTTGAGAAATCTATCCTATGTGGAGGGGGGCAAAAGGAGGGGGGAACGAAACGGTTAAAATAGATTGTTACTCGGAGGAACTTCAGTGGGAAAGTTACGACCCTACCTTTCGGTGAGAATATCTAGGGAGGCCAGGTGAAATTGTCATAGTCGGGGATGCGAATTATTTAACAG
>Ga0179591_1340061_pt1 | contig 15121 bp, 18 predicted proteins | sample CZOMad2_1_08_16f_FD_182891 | JGI IMG/M metagenome (GOLD analysis project Ga0179591, IMG submission 182891) | Vadose zone soil fungal communities from Angelo Coast Range Reserve, California, USA - CZOMad2_1_08_16fungal (PacBio error correction) | ecosystem: Environmental > Terrestrial > Soil >...
ACATGAGAATGCAGAATACTCTGCGGGTTGGAGTGATTCCTGGACATCTAGCGGAGAGGGAATACTAGTCCAGGAATCCAGAAAGTATGAGGCCTTGGTGGAATGAAGGGGGGGGGAACAAAAAGTAACTATAACGGACACATGAGTCCCTTCGCAAAACCTCCACGTCGCCTGGGCCAACATGAAAGACAAAATGACCTGCTGAAATCAAAAAGAAGATTCTTGCAATCAGAAACGGAGTTGAAACAAAACCCCTGAACGGGAACCCTTAGCTTCTGCACTGCAGATGTTCGCGGGAGGTGATCAGAGAGGAGGGAAGGGACAACACCATTTGATGGGGAATCCTGGTCAAAAAAAAAGGAAGGCGATAATGGCGCAGGGGGAAACGAAGTCAACATAAAAGTCTTTCTGGAAAAGATTAAGGAAAATTGGGGTTAATGCCGGAATTCTTAAATCGGTTTGAACGGCTGGCGGTGGTAAGAAAGGGAAAAAAGAGAAAGTGAGAGAGAAAAGCAATCTAAATCCTAGTTCAAACGGCGAAGGGCCCTTCTGTCTGTCAATGGGAACGGGGATTCAAGGAAGAGATCATGTCAAAACGATTACAGGAAAGAGGGGGGAAGGTCGTGAACTGGACGAAAACAACGTACCTGAGAGCGAAAATTCAGAATAGGTTTTTGGGTGTAGAGGAAAAACGATGGAGCAGTTTTTGGGGGGAGGCTGGACTGATTGCGATGTGGAACAGCTTGTCGAGCAAGCTCTCGCGGACATCGAAAACGTCATCTATTTTCAGTACGGGAAAAAAGGCGTGGGAGATAAAAAGTGTAAAGCCAAAATGGGGGAAAAACTAACAGGGAAACTCGCTCTCTCCTACGACACGGGCCGAACCACGGGGAAGGAAAAAGATTGAGAAGGGGGGTTAGACAATGATCAGGGAGGTGTTGCTATCACGGCGAAAATTTCCTGGTTGGGGACTGATAAAAGAAGCTGACGCCCGAGGTCACCTTTGCTAAAAAATGCCCGCAGAGGGCCAAAAAACAGACAGCGGGCCGGTGAAACAAAACACTGTCGCTAGAATTGATGATTGGAGCCGCCGATACAATTCAAAGAAAGGGGTGAATATAGGATTCAGGGGGGGAGAAATTGAGGGGGAAAAAGGGGGGAGCGAAGTTTCAGAAGGGAAGGAAGAAAGTGAACCACAGAGAAAAAAATAGGGGAAGCGTCCTGGGTGATTTTTCTGAAAGGAAAGAGGCTTTGCGTGGGCGCAAAAGCGGCCTTGTGGTGAGCTTTAGGGGGGGGGAGAACGCCAAGGGAATCGTTCACGTCGTCAAATGCAGATCGCACCATAAAAAGATCGAAACCGGGATCTCACATGCGGGTTGTAAACGGCCCCGGGAACGTCAGTGAAAAAAGTTGGAGGAGGAGGGAAAAAAGAACCTCACAAAGGAAACCGTTGAAGACGGTTAGACAAGCCGATCAAAACCCGCAATGAGAGACATAACTACCTTCAGGAAGCCCCTCCGCAATCTGAAGATGGGAGGAGTATTGCTATTCTTGGCAAGCCAGGCCCAGGGGAGGGGAAACGGGGTAGATCATTAATCCCTGGAAAAGCCAACTCATCGTGGGCGTGGGAAGCCGTCCAGAGCTGAATTAGACTATAGGGCTACAGAAAAGAAAAGGCATCCGACTTAAATGTTCGTGACCTCGACGTACCCGTAGGAAACAAAAGAAAAACAGGAGGCGCCGTCCATTTTAGAGTGAAAAGGAAGGGGATCCAACATTGCGCAAACCGAAGAGGAATATAAGGGAAACTGAAAATCAAACGAAGCAGCACCAACAACTAACTGAGTATTATAAAAATATAAAGGGACTGGGCAGCATTCCCTATGAAAACTCTCGGGAAGCGAGGCAGGGGGTGGGGATGAGGGACATCAGGGAGAAATTACGGAACTCAATGTTGGCTGGTGAAAATTGGGTCATCCTTGGGGGAAAAAGAGAGGGAATTTCAATAAATGAGAAACAGTTTCTTCAGGCAAATGATGCCAAAACTGAGAAGGTTCACTTATTTTTTATATAGTGCATCTCTGAAGGACGCGGAGAAAAGAGGGGAGGTACTGTGAGGTACTTTTCAAATACTCATTGAAGGCGGAGAGAAGGAAATCCCTTGGAGTCTAGTAATTCAGATGTCTTGGTCTGACAGGGGGGGTGGAGGGTGGGCTGTCGAAAAAGGGAGGGACAAAGGGGGGGGACCTGTATGTGTTTTTTTTGTAAGAATATCAACCTTCCTACGGCTTAAGAAACTGAATACGGGGCAGGGGGCTTTAACAAACAGAACTCCGGGCTTGTTTTCAAAAGCAGTTGCTGGTGTGGTTTCCCGAAGAGTAAGGGAGGAACCGGTACCGGCATCTATCCCAAAGGACACTCAAGGTCAGGCACATAAACGAAGCCTTGACTAGGAGGAAAAAGTCCGGCCCGGTGATTCTGGTGGGACCCTCAGGAACCAGGAGGAAAGTAAATAGGGATGGAACAATCAGTTATGAGCACAGAAATAAATTATGACTGCTGGTTTTGAAGAGGGGGCCGGCGGAGGACGCAAAGCGTATCGAAAGACCTTTGTTGTTGTAACATTGAACTTAAGGGAGAATTTCACCTTGGGGGGGGGGGGGGTCAGGAACCGGATCGGCTGAAGATCAGCTGTTAACTTGTACAAGAGTTCGTCATCATTCTATAAGAAATTAAGAATTTCGATAAGAAAATCATCTATTTGGAAGACCAGCGTTTGAGGATCGGGGGGTTGAGAAACCGGTCGCGTAAATTGTCAAGGCGCTATGAGCGAAACGGGGGGGTTCCAAATTGGGGGGGAGTAAATTGAAAAGTTCTCTCCAAGCGTACTAGATGGCTCAAAAAAGGACGTAAAGAAAGGATCCAGAGTTGTGCCGGGAAAAGCTCTCGTGAACGGGAGGCTCAAAATACTACAAAGCCCATGCGTCGGGCCGGCGAAAAAAAAACAGAGATGGGAAGAGAAACTGAGTCAGAAAAAGTGGGGTGACGGAGTCCCATTTCAACCGACTTCAGGAAGGAAACTTTGCGCCGGTTCTAGAGGTGGCGTGCTCCAAATCTTCAAGAAGATCCTGGGAGGGTCTGGGGTGATGTTAAGGAGGATCGACGTACGGGGGGAGGGGACAAGACAGCCAGCGAAAGTTTACGGCACTGCGTCTTCAAAGTTCTGTCACAGCTAAGGAGGGTCGTGTTGGGGAGAGTGAGGGAGCAGTATGAGACTCCGGGTTGGGACAGATCTGCCAGATTGGGGGTTCAAGGAAGAGTTATTGCGGATCACGCTACATCTTGGAAACATTAAAGAAAGAGTCAGGGCGATGCTTAACAGGGAGGGGTTGTGGGTCAAGGGAAAAGGAACATAAGCGTCATGTGTCTTGGGGGAGGGGAAATTGTTCAGGGGGGGTTGCTCGTCAATTGTGCTCACAAGAGAGTTGTACGATATGTGGGGCAGAACAATAAGGGGTTCCGTTGCCTTTTCAATTTCAAAAAAAACCTTAAGGGGAAAGAAAGTACTCAGAGGGGGAGGGAAACCGGTCCGGGATGAGAAGGCCGGGCATTTTGAAAGGCCTTTAACGACCAACTCGAAGCGATTCGGATCCATCCAGGTTCCATCTCGAAAAAAGGAAGGAGAGAAATATCATAGGAGGGGAAAAAGGGAAAGATACGCTTCTTGTTGGCGTTCCAGATTTGAACAGGAAGAGAAATTAGCATCTAAAACTATGGCCCATGGTCATACGAAGCAAGTATTAGAGGGGGGGTGGACAAGGAATGCGTGCACATGAGGGAACCGGACTCTTCCATAGCAAGTACAGCGATGGGGGAAAAAATGGGAGGGATCAAAACCACATGAAAGCGCTTTGGGAGCTTACCTTGAGAAGAACCAGGGGGAATCAAGAGAAGGAAGATAGCTGGAGGAAAGGATTGGGAAAAACCGCGGTGCGGCTTCGGGTATCCCAATAAATTCAGTGGGGGAGAACCAAAATTTTCTCAGATCATGCCCCAAACGGCAATCCTAATTCTAATAAAACAAAGACTTTCTCTTGGAAGGGGGAAAGGGTTTAAAGAAGGCGTAAATCGTTTTGGCATCGGCGGGATTGGCTGTCAAGCTCCGAGAGGGTCAAGATCACAGTCCACTCCAACAGGACAGTGAAACGGCGACTTTCACTTCTAAAGGGGGAGAGGGAGAAGAGAAAATACAGAACAGGGGAAAAAAAGGAACTGAAAAAAAAAGGGACTCGTGTAACTGGGAGCTTCCAAGCATTCTTCAATCCGAAAGATTCTTGTCATATAGGTTGGTTTGTATATCTCTACAAGAAAGATTAGGCGTTGTTGGGGGGAGAGGAAGGGACTCAGCTCTCGGATGGTTTTTGCATCGGGCCTCTTCTCTTGCCGCTTCGAGAAACTGATAATTCAGGCGCCCTTATCAAGTAGCGGGAAGAGGAAAAAAGCGTTTGATCCCCAGGGGTAACGAACAAGGGGGGTAACCCATGTATCGCTCACGGTTAAAATTTACTCTAGACCAGGGAAGAAAACCTAAGGGAACACGCCTGGAGATTTTGCTGGAGGGATTAGAAAATTACTACAATTGGAAGGGGGAAAGGAGCTCACTGCAAGCTGTCCCTGGAAAAAAGATTGACTGTAAAAATATGCACGGCTTGGGGATGATAACTGCTTACGGGGGGAAAGGTAAAACAATGTCGCCATCTCAGAAGGGGAGGATTGAACCCGAATGCCAGATAAACCAAAGGAGTAATGGGGGGAGGTCTCAGCAACCTTCAGGGTGTCCATCAAATGGAGCCATTGTCAGTTCCAAAGATCGTCACAAAGATCAATGGGGGATTGGAACCTTTGGGGATTTCGGTATCGCAATAGAGGGGCGTTGTGCAAGCAAAAATGGAAAGTGGAGTAATGGTCGCTGAGGGCGGTTGCTAGCACGGGGCGGTTCTCTTTCACTCTGTCACAGACAGCAAAACTCAGCCTTAATAATCGACCGCAAGGAGGCAAAGAAAAGGAGGGGTAAAAAAAAAGGGGAACGTCAGTGATAAGAACCTTTGGGAGGACTTTTGTACGGGAATTTAAAAAAAAACAAGCGCGCCCTGAATCATTTAAAGGGACTACAGACGACCGTCCAAAAAAAGGAATAAGGGGCACCGAAGAGAGGTAGGAAAAGAATGCGTAGAAAGGGATTCGAGCTAAGCAAAACCAGGAGTCAACGGTATCGGAAAGGAAACACGGGGAGATAACTTTACTCCTTCAGAGCTGTAGAAGGGGAAAACGAGAACTAGAGGAGGAATCAAAGCAGGGAAGCGGAAAAGACGGTGCGACTTTCTTGAAAAAGAGCGAAGGTCTTGAAAAAGGGCACAAATCACCAGCCATGCTTCGCGGCATGAAAAAAAGAGATGCCCGTAGCAACCTTTCGCCGATTCCCGCTTGAATATGAAACCAGAGCCAAAAATCGCTCTAAAAAAAAAAAGGAGGATCTGGGAGAGAGATTCGTTCTGGATTGGGTTCACAAAGGCCGAAAAAATCCTCTGTAAATCGGCGCAAGGGGAGAGTAGCATCGTCAGAAGACTTTCAAGGGGGCTGAAGAAGTGCCTCACGCGGAGGGGAAGGGAAAATGAATCTTCCTCAGTTAGGATTGAAGTAACGGGGTCTCGGAATTGGGGGGGGAAAAGATCATTGAAAGCATTCAGAGAGGAGCTTAAGATCCACTCTAGAGTGACTTTCGGGGGACTGCATGACGATTGGTGGGGAGAGGGTTAACGCTAGGGGGTGTTCTACGGAAATCTAAAAGCCGACATAGAGGGGGTCTTACAGAATGGGGGGGGGGGGTGTTGGAAGGGGTTTTTGAAGTGGAGTAAAGGAATGAAAAGGGTATCGAAGGGGGGGGATGTGATCAAATGCTGTCCAGGACGGCGTAATCACTGAATGAATGGGGCCAGGGAAACCCTGGGGACGGGGATCTAATATTCAAGAAAAAGGTCCGGTTCTTGTAGGTTTACCACGGGGGAGGGGGGACATAAATACGGAGTAGACACCTCCTCATCGATCCCAAGGGAATCCTAAATGGGTCCTTCAAAAAGAACGAAAGGAACTATGAAAGAGAGACGCGACATAAAAAAGGGGGGCATCCCGATAATTTGAGTGTGTTGACTGATCTCCGACCCGAACCTGTCGGGGGGGGCGTCTTGGAAAACGATGAGCACAGAAGAAGGTAACTCTAAAGGAAGGAGGTTAGGGCATCAGGGCTCGGCGAGAAAATTAAAAGCCATGCAAAGGATACTACAGGTGGGGAAACCTGGCACGATAGGGAAATGGGTCTCAGTTCAAGCAGGGTCTTACGTCTCAGAAAGATGTGCGCAAAGGGGGAAAGAGGAGTCAAAAAAAAAGAAATTCTGGGAAGTTGAAATGAAATTGAGAAGGAAGGGATACTGAAAGCACGATCATTGTTAAAAGGGGGAGCACAGTGGGGAATCGGGTTGGTACGGGGCCAGGATAAAGGAGGAGAAAGTACCGGGAAGGGAGCGATCGGTGGTTCTGAGGTTAACCCAGATTTTGGGACGCACGTCGGCTCCCAATCAGTCTAAAAAAAGGAAAAAAGGAGAATGAAGGATAGGTTCAGGGAAAGAGGGAAGATAAAAAAAAAACAAGATGCAAACAATCTGAAGCTGCTCATAACGAAAAAAAAGGGGAAACGCTCGGCGGACGCGAAAAAATAATCGACGAGAACGGCATCGGAAATGGTTGCTCAGGTCCAAGTGTCCCAAGGAGGGGGGCCCGGTTAAGGAAAAAAGTGGAACTGAGTTGAGATAGTAGCGTGCTCCCACTTATTGCCGGAAAGAATTGCAAATTGGGGAAATAGTTTTTCCGGGTTGGGGAAAATGTGAATTGAACTCAACGGGGGGGGGGGGGGGGGGGGGGGGGTACAAATCCAAAAAAGAAAACTGGGGGCTTAAATACCGGCTGCGTCAAACTTCATAAGCGTACTAAGATTGGGGGTTTGATGCGAGGGAACGCGAAGGAAGGGGGGCCGGGATTTTTTGGTTTCCCAATGCCGGGGGGGGGGGACACGTGCGCAAAAAAGAAGGTGGGGGGAGTATCACGCCCGCGAACAGCCACGGCAAGGGCATCATTTGTCATAGAGACTGTCAGTCTAGGGAGCAAGCTTTTCAAGGCAGGTCAGAGGGGAGAAACAGGCCTCATGGGGAGGGTCAGGGTGATTTTCTGGGGCTCGTCAATGTGTGACTAAAGCGCGTGATAGGCATCGCCGGACGAGGCCGTTATAGACCGGGGAGAAAAAGGTCAAAGGCCAAATACGGACGTAGAAGAGGGGAAAACAATGGACTAGTCTTCGAGCCGAGGGGTGGGGACATTCCTTGAACTCCAACGAAAACGGAGGCTCCTAGAAGGGGGAGAGGAGCACAACAGATGAGGGGAAAGGAAGGAAAAGAAGTTAAGAGGAGCATTACGCCTGCTGGAGTTGGGACAAAAGGGGGACCGTGCAACATTTCTTCATCGCAGAATAGCCAGGTCAGTAATTTATAAATGGGGGAAATGGAAAATAAACGGTAAAGGGTAAACGGAAAGAAGATCTTGACAGAGGAGTCACAACATTTGACGTAAAACACCTGCCAGGAAACAAGAAGGCTTATTTAGCCGAATGACGTGCGATTGGGGAAACACCAAAACTTCATGAAAAGATCCCTGGATCTTAGGAAAAATAAAAAAAAGCCGAAATTTTCGGGTATCCGCAATAACGGGTTGGGAATGGGGGGGATGGGTGGCAGAGTCAATGGCAAAAAAGTCAGGACACCGACTAAAGTTCGCAAAAGAACTTATAGCTGGGAAAAAGAGGGGGGGAACAGGGTGCCGCCGCGGAAGGTTTGGCAGCGGCTTCGGGGGGCGGTAAACAGCCGGAGTTAACAAATATTCAGGCATCCCAACCAGCCATATGGACCAAAAAGGGGTTGAAAATGAACGTTGGAGCATCGATGTAGAAAATCAAAAGAAAACCGATTAAACAGTGGAAGTAGGAATGGGCAGCACAAAAATGAGAAACAGCGGATACTCGGCAGATTTGTTTGGGAATCACTTACTCCAACTGGAAAGGGACGGCCTATTCACGGGGTGGTCTACAAGAGTTTGGGAACCTTGTCGAGCACGCTCGCGCTTCGATCTAAGGAGGCTGCAAAAAGTCGCGCAAACTGGGGAAAAGGGGAAAAATCTTAAAAAGAGGGGGAACCAATTGTGAACCACCGGATCACCCTCGAAAGGACATGGCCATCTATCCGTCCTATGACACCCCGATGAGGAATTTCAATCATAGCGGGTGGAGGGATAATTCCTTAGAATGGGAAGGGTTTGAACGGACGGGAATCTGACGCCGCAGGTCCTTGCGGGGTACGGGGGGCTTCCAGGCCCTATGCAGCACTGACCAGGAAGATCTACGGGGAAAGGTAACCCCAGGATAGAAGCTGAGTAATTTGGGCGGCCCCAGCCATAAAAAAGCATTGAATCGAGGTATGTGTCTCAGCAAGCTCAAATCGAAAGAAAAAAAGAAAAGAAGAGAAACCCAAAAAAAACAAAACCCAGTCAGCACAGTTGGTCGGAGGAGAACCACCAGAATAATCAGGGGTTCGGAGGGGACGGGAACGAAGCGGATATTGGGAGTGAGTTAAATGTATGAGACGTTTTACATCTGTTCGTTCTTGAAGGAGGGATAGTGAAAAGGAAGGGAAAACCATAAAGAGCAACCTGAACGACTGTTCTCAACTCCCACCAAAAGAAAAAAAACCGCGACCAAGCAAACTATTTTGTAAAGCGGCCAACGGTATTAACGGAATAGGAATCATCTGCCTTTTTGTCAGAGGCTAACAAAATACTCGGTCCCCTTAAAAGCCGAAGGGACTGGAGAAGAAAAGAAGCTCCAAGCAAAAAAAAAAAACACACTACCTACCGTCATGTAAGGGGTCACCCAGAAGAAGTTTAGATGAAGAGAGTCGAGAGAATGCATACAGGCTCAAGGGAGTAGGTATCGAAAGTAAAAGAAAGGAACTCCAAGGTTGAGCGTTGAGGGGGGGAAAAGAGAGTCAATGATAAAAAAGACTAAGCCCTAGCCGTCGAGGAATCCATTAAGCGTAAACGGGCTCCCTTTCGGAAGGACGGGAAAAAGGGGCTAACCCCGAAAGAAAAACAGAGACCCGTCCTTTTGGAGGAACACTGCTCAACCGTCGCGATGAAAAGAGGGAGATAGGAAACTTCTGAAAATCCACTGAACGCCTAAAACAACAAATCTTATTCAAAGATATCTCTTCTTAGATTTTTCATGAACGAGAGAGACTCACTAAGAGGGAGAAAAAGTGGGGAAAGTACGTGCTCGCAAAAGTTGACGGCGCAGCATGGTGCTGGGGGAATTTTGGAAAAAACGGATCACGGGTCGCTTCAGGAACGAAGGGTCTTCCTAGGTCATAATGTAGGAAAAAAAGGCGAGGGGGTAGGGTGGGACCCTTTTCTCATGTCGAAGAGGAATTTGATAAGATCTTAAGAACAAAGACTAGCGGCGTGAAGGCTGACTTAGGGGAGAAAGAAGCGACGGCGGGAATCTCTAAAACCGCTGAAGAATGAGAAAAAAAAGATGACAGATTGGAGGGGAGGACATTAGGAGGGGAGCTTGTCGGTTGTGAGCTGGGCGTGCTCAAAGGGAACGATTCACGTTGCTCGGCCGGGGGGGGGGTTGGAGTTGTGTCCGAAAAAGGACGGCGTAACAAACTTTAAAAAGACTTAAAACGGAATTGTAAGAAGGTGGAGGGGAAAAGAGAGGCATATCTTCAGTGCGATTGGCTGAATGGACTCGCCTGCGGGTTAATACGATTAGCAAATAACAGCAAAAAGAGGTCAGGGGAAAACCAAAGGACACTCAATTTAAAAAAAATCCCGTACGATATCATTCCATCCACGGAAAAAAAGCCGAACCGATGTGCAGGATTCTGTGGGGGGGAACTCAAGAATGGAAAGCCACTTGGCTGACTGGTGTATAGAAAATTAAAAGCCTTTGGCGGAAAAGGGCACATGACCAGATCGATTCAGTCCAAGGGGAGTAAGCAGGGAGCGTCGCTTCAGGAACTAAGAAAAAGAGAGAAGGGGTTAACATGGTCGCATCTGCCTGTGGTCCAGGAGGGAAGGAAGAGGGGCGGACGCTGCAGTATCTGTGAGACGAGGAATCTTCATCAGGGGACCAAAAGGGGGGGGAATGAAGTGTTATAAAAAAGAACGAGCAGGTGACGTAAAAGGGGCGAAAGGTTGGCAGGGGAATCGGTGGGAGAGACCTTCGAGAGGAATGGGTCCGCGCGAGATCTCCGAAGTTTAAAATGGGGCGTTTAAAAACAGGAGGGGGGGTTAAAAAGGGTCTAACAAAGCGTACTAGGGCGCGAGGAAGTGAAGAATGAAATCAAAGGGTCTGTCCACGCAGGAGCTGACCGGGGGCGACAAGAGGGTCAAAAACCATCCGCAAGGGTAACACAAAAAGGAAAGCCCGAGGAGGGGGCGTCTCGAACACAAAACCTATCTAAATCACTAAGATGAGGGTCAGAAAACTGTTGGCGAGTCCCATTTCAAAAAGTTAAAACAGGCTTTCACATGGGTAAGAGGGGGACTAAGGGAAATGGGAGATAGTAGACGTCAAAAACTTCATTGCAGGGGAAGGAATTACCGGACGGAATTGTCCTGGTTGTTATTGATGTGATCTATCGCCTGAAAAGGTTCTTTACAATCCAAATAAGGGACAAACTTTTGACGGAGGGGTATTTCCTGAAGGGGAAGGGGAAAGAGCCCCAGGAGAGGGGGAGCGTCAGGAAACTGCCCAGGAGGATTGCGGCATTGTTGGGAAAAGGATCTGCCAGAAATGGTGGGGGGAGTGTAGTTTCGGATCACGAAGTCGAACATCTGCCTGCATGTCAAATCAGGTAGAGATGAAGAGTGCGGTCCACAGTGGAGGGTTTGGAATAAAAAGTAAACGTTGCACTGGAACGGGTGCTTGTAGGGCATGGTCAGGTGTTTTCAGAGTCAATGTGGCTAAATACGAGGCAAGCGCGGACCTTGCATGAGGGAAGGTTCCATGAAAAAAAAGGGATTGGAGACCACTAATCTTGGCATAAAGTGGCCATAGGCTTCGATACAAATGTGAATGGGAAAAGGGCCTTGAAAGAAACAAACCGCGTCTTCTGACACTCATGAAAAGGACTCAAAAAAAACGAGGAGGAAAATACGGAAGGGAAAAGAAGGGGAAAGGGTTAAAAGAATGCTGGTTGGCGTTCAGTTGAAACGCAAGCGAAATCGAGACTAGGGGCCCATGGTCAACCAGATGAGAGGAGATTTATAAAGGTGGGGACCTGGAAAAAAACTATAAGGGTGGCAAGAGCGGGGCAAGATGAGAAAAAACGGAGCTGGGAAACCATGGGAAAGAAGCAACCCTACACCGGCACCAGGACAAAGAAATGACGACTTAGGGGAACAGTAGGGGAACGGTGTCGGGGAACCTGAACGGGAAGAGACTTCTGAACCTGAAGTGGAAGGTGCAAGAAGGAAGAAAGGCCGGTGACACTTGAAAAAAAAAAAAGGGAGGGGAAGAATCAGAAAAACAAAAAGGCGGAAGCAGACGGGCGCAGGGTCAGGGGGGGAGAAACAACTTCGGTAATTTGAAGTGAAAGGAAGCCCAACGGCGTACTCAGTTTGAAAACTGGGAGAAGAACAGAGGAAAGTGCAGAGAAAATAAAAGAAAAACCAAAAAGGGTTCCACGGGGGCCCGTAAATGCGGCATGCGTGTGGGGGGGGGAGAAGATTAAGTCTCAAATATCAGAACCGGGCGCCCCCAAAAGCCTGGTGGAATAGTTAAAGTCCAGAGGGACGGAAATCGCTAGCTAGAGGAAGGGGGGGTAGTTGACGGAACGCCCAGGTCGGCTTTTGGCTCTGAATGCCAAAGTAGATGGGCACTAGGTGGACAGCGATTCCAGTCTTACCATAAAGGCGCTGGCTTAAGGAAGGTAAAAAAAAAAAGGTTGGGAGAAAAGCAGTTGCTCCAATCGTGGTAAACAACAAGGGAACTCACCGCGCTCAGCGCCGCAGGACAAGTTCCTCTAGAAAATGCAAACCTATTCGGGAAAGGAGGGACTAAAGGGGTTCAAAAAGGGAGGATCGGTGATGTTTGCGTAGCTACGGCCGACTCAACCTGGTTTCACTATCGGTAAGCTGAAAGAGGAAACAGAGTGAAGGAAGTCGTTCCGCCTGGGGGATGTCAACCTGAAGACAGCGAAAGGGAATGGGGGGGACCCACCACTGACTCTGGACGCTTGGAGGAAGTGGAGCAGAAAAGGGAGCCATATGAAACGAAACGCAGTGAGGAGGATGTTCCTTGTGAGCATCACTTAGAAAAAAAAAAGAGAAAAGGGACGAAAGTGGCATGAGGAGAGAAAAAAAGAACCTTAAAAAGAGGGGGACTTCCTGGGTAAGGTTCGAACATATCCAATGACGGGGGGGGGCGGTGCAGATGGGGGACGGCCTTTTTAATAGGCGGCCGGGGGCTCCTGAAGAGGTATTGAAAACCTGAGGTCAACCAGGCCTACGAACAGGAAGATCGAATTCGCAAGACTTATTAAAACAAAGGGAAATGCGGCAACGGATTGGAAAAGGAAGTTGCGAAAGAAAGGGTTTGCGATTGCATTTACACCAGGAAAGGGGAAGGAACTCCACGTGTAATCAGGCGGGGAGAAAAATAAAGGAAAAAGACGTCTCCAACAATACTACCCGGGGTGAAACCCCAAATGGGGGGTAATCACCCAATCTGGTTAGATGCTGGAAATCGGGTATTCCGCGAAAGTCGCCGTGTGAGGAGAAATAAGCAAAAGAGCGTCACGCGGGATAGCGGGGATCGCGTGAAGAGAAAGAGGCTGAATAGATTTCAAACCAGAAAGAATCCCTACCGGTCAGAAATCCTTCTTAAAATAGAAGAACAAGGGAGTGAGGACGCCTTGCAGGGGGAAAAGGGGACGGGTAACCGCACCAGCAACATGCGACCGAACCGTCCTTGAGCTTTACCATAAGACAAACTTGCTCCGGGATTCCATCTGAGTCTAATATGGAGGAAGAATAACATAACGAATCAGATCAACATCAAAAGGGGGGGAGTAGGAAAAGATCGTTCTGGGGTGTAGGTTCCGCATTTACCAAGAGAAAGATAAATGGAAAGGCGCAATGGGGGGGGAGGGCTTGGGTTTTTACTGGTTATCTCAAAAGGAGGGCGAAGGGATGGGGACTTTTCCGCAAAAGATGGGGAAAAAGTTATCGCTAATAAGGATTGAAGGAGTACTAGGGGGGCGTAGGTTTGGGTCTCATTCAGCTCTTAAAACTTCTCATGACAGCTACGTGACTTTCGGTAATGGGTCGATAGACGCAATGGGGCTACTGGATTATCGGCTAATTAAGAAGGAGACAGAAAAAAGAGAATAGGAAAGGAAGGGAAAGGAAGTATCTATTGTGGAGGCACCGTTTATCTGGGGTATCACTTCAAGGGAAAACACGGCTGTCGTGGTAAAAAAAAAGGGGCACGAAAAAACGAAAGGAGGAAAGAATGACGGTCAAAGAAGTGGAAAAAAGCTTGGGTAAAACGCATAGTGATGGACCAAAAAAATGCTCAGTCGGAGCATTTGTTACCGCGCGGAGGTTAACTATAAAAGACGGCGGTAGAAAAGGGGAAACAAAAGAAAAAAAGAGCCTCAATTTGATGGCACAAAAATAAAGGAAAAGGAGCGTTTTTCCGACCCAGAGGCACGCGGGAGTACAGTGGTTGTCAGGGGAAAGAACCTTAAAGGGAGAAGGTCGAGGCTTGGACACAAATTTCGAGCAATAGAGAACTGGCGTGTTCGTTGATCATGAGGCGAATGAACCTCAAATCGTAGAGGGGAAGACATTGTCAAAAAAGGATCCGGGGAAAAAGGAGAACGGCGGCAAGCAGTCACTAACAAAAAAAGCGGCGTCAGCTCGAGATTTTCATCATTAAATTTCGAAGAAACAAGGGAAATGGAAGGAAATCGCCAGCGGGGGCTGGGTGTTCGTGCCCTGATCGAGAAATTGTTAAACTGCGCTGAAAGAAGGGAAATAGTGTTCATTGGGGGGGGGGGAGGGGAAAAAAAAAGTTGGGGTGTTCTCAAAGGGACTTTCGCTCCCAAGAGGTAACAAGGGGGAGATACAGTTAAGAGGTTATCATTGGCCAGTCCTAAGTAAAGAGGGAGAGGGGACAGAGAAAGGAAATTTCAACAAAAAGAAGCAGAAGAGTCACTCCAGACGGAAAAAAAACTCCAACAAACTAGGGGCTTCTAGAAAACCTTCTGAAGAAGAGACTCATATACAGAAAAGAGGGGGTTGACGGACGGGGACGTTCCACAAAAAGGAAGGTTCAAAAAAACGTTCTGATATTTGAAAGTACGCGTTGCGACAAACAAAGAATGGGAACCGAAAATCAGGGGGCCGGGTGGGAAATATGATTGCTGGTGAAGTTGATGTGATAGAACTCAAAAGGGTACCAAGAAGCCTCTGCCAAGATTACTACCTCGGGAGAGGGGGGGAGAAGAAGAAAGGGAAGCGTCCAAGCTAACGGGAATGAGCTTGTGATGGGCTTCAAAAGCGACCTACTTTTTGGGGGCCAAGGAGTGCCGAACATGGGGGTTTCACGGGAAAAGGCCGTTTGACGGATCAAATGCACGAGACATCTAAATGGCCAGGGGGGAAAGCACTTTGAAAGCACAAAAGGATTCAGAGCTTGCTTCCACGGGCAGGGTTTCACAAGCGCATCTTGGGGGCTCCATAAGGCATGGGTGCAGGTGCAGTTTGCGACTTCCATGGTGCAAAGAGGGGTAATAGTTAAAGCAGGAAAAACCTCGTTCCGTTATAGTTTTTCACTTGGTGCCTGGCAACCCGATTTATAATCACATGAATCTTTGGAGAACTTGAACAGTCAGGGGGGAGAGGGAAAAGGAATTGGGAGAGGAAATCAAAAGGAATTCTGCTCCTAAGGTCC